>Ga0315280_10000598_pt1 | contig 66829 bp, 71 predicted proteins | sample YL17G06_40_MG_FD_203697 | JGI IMG/M metagenome (GOLD analysis project Ga0315280, IMG submission 203697) | Sediment microbial communities from Yellowstone Lake, YNP, Wyoming, USA - YL17G06_40 | ecosystem: Environmental > Aquatic > Freshwater > Lake > Sediment | place: USA: Wyoming | collected... | reverse complement strand
TGAAGCCTGAGAAATTCATGATTGTGCACAGACCTCACGGTAGCATGTTCCATCACAGCTACGGCAAAGTCTCTAAATTCTTCATAGGACTCTTGGAAGGAAAATTGTACGGAACGAAATGTCCAAAATGCGGATTAGTCTATTGTCCGCCACGTGCACATTGCTTTAATCCCAAGTGTAAGCTTGCAGAAACAAAGTGGATTGAGCTTCCTAAGAAAGGAGAAGTTCACTCATATACGATTATGGTTATTGCATGGCCTTCAATGGCGCATCTGCAGCCACTAGTCGGTGCAATGGTTAGGATAGATGGAACAAACACTTGCTTGCCCATGACAATGAGAGACATTGACCCTGAGAAAGTAAACATTGGTTTAAGAGTAAACATACACGTTGAGAAACAGCCCAAAGGCGACCTCTTGGACGTTTATGCAACTCCCGCAGAAGAACCTAAACCGCCGAAACGAACGCCAGAAGAGTTGAAACGCTTCAGGGAAGACATGGAAAAAACGAGAGCTTGGGTTAAAAAAACATTCGGGCCAAAATAGTTTCAGAAGGCTTTGTCTTAAGCCACACCCCACTTTTTTAAAACTTCTCATTACGAAATTCTTTCGTGAAAAACTTCACAATAGTTAAAGAAATTTAAATACTTGTTCAATCACTATTCCATTTTCCACATTAATCGTGGTCGCAAAGGAGAAATCTAATTTGAAGGGTAAACCCCTAGTTTCAATAGTTTCTGCTGGTTTGTCAAAATTTGGAAAACTGGAAGGCTTTTACGCGAGGGAAATTTTTGCAGAAGCAGCCAAAGAAGCCTTTGACCGCTGTCCAAACCTAGACCCTAAAAAGGACATTAAAGCCTTGTTTGTTGGGCAAATGGGAGAATCCTACGAGCATCAAGGACATACAGGTGCAACGATGGCTGACTGGGCTGGTTTGTTGCATATACCCGCCACAAGAACGGAAGCCGCCTGCGCTTCTTCCGGAGCAGCCCTCAGAGCTGCAATATACGCGGTGCTTTCTGGCTTATGCGATGTTGTTATGGTCGGCGGCGTTGAGAAAATGACCCATAGAACAACACCTGAAGTAACCGAATATCTTGCTATGGCTTCGGATTATCCTTTTGAACAGTGGCATGGCATAACTTTTCCAGGCTTGTTTGCTTTGATGGCAACTGCGCACATGCATGAATACGGCACGACGGAACAGCATCTTGCCATGATAGCCGTCAAAAACCATTATCATGGAAGCCTCAACCCTAAGGCTCACATGCAGAAGGAGATAACGCTTGAAAATGCTTTGTCTTCGCGCGTCATTGCTTGGCCCCTTAAGCTTTATGATTGCTCATTAATCACTGATGGGGCAAGTTGCCTAATTTTGACAAAGCCAGAACTAGCCAAAAAATACACAGACACACCAGTACACATAATTGGAAGCGGACAAGCCAGCGACACCATAGGCATGTATGAAAGGGAAGGCTTCACGTCGCTTACAGCCGCCAAACTAGCCGCCAAAAAAGCCTACGAAATGGCTGATGTAAAGCCAGAAGAAATAGACATTGCAGAAGTCCACGACTGCTTCACCATAGCCGAAATAATAGCTTACGAGGATTTGGGCTTCTGCAAGCCGGGCGAAGGCGGACGCTTAGTCGAAAGTGGAGATACAAAGCTTGGAGGAAGAATCCCCGTGAACACGAGCGGCGGATTAAAAGCTAAAGGTCATCCAGTAGGCGCAACAGGAACAGCGCAAGCCTACGAGATATATTTGCAGCTAACCGGGCAAGCTGATAAAAGACAAGTGAAAGATGCGGAAGTAGGCTTAACGCATAATGTTGGCGGTTCAGGCGCGACAGCCGCAGTTCATATTTATAGGAGGGATTAAAGCCATGAGCGAGCAAGCACCCTTCACCATAGAACAGTTCTACAAGCAAATACTTCAAGGAAAACTCATGGGTGGAAAATGCAAGAAATGCGGAAAAGTTCACCTTCCACCGAGACCGTTGTGTGATAATTGCTTTTCGAAAGAGTTCGAGTGGGTTGAGCTTCCGCAAAAAGGAAAACTGTTAACGTACACGGTTATTCATGTGGCACCAACACAATTCCAGGGAATGGCGCCATACGCAGTGGGCATAGTACAACTTGAAAACGGCTTAAAAATTCCAGGCATGATTAGAGGCGTAGCCCCAGAACAAATAAAGATAGGAATGCCGTTAACAATAGACTTTGGAACCTGTGTGGCGACTCAGCCATGGCCCCAATGGCCAAGATATTATTTCAAACCAGCCTAAAAAGAAATCAAAGCTATTTTCCAAGTTTTCTTTTATTCTTCTGGTGTTTTGTTGATGTATTCTATTAGTGTTGGCAGGTCTGTTATTGACGTGATAAAGTAGTTTGCTCCAGAACTGATTAGTTCTTTGGGAGAAGAAACTCCAGTCGGCAAGCCCACAGCAATAGCCTTTAGCTCCTTGGCGCACCTCATGTCGATGGCACCATCTCCAACAACTATGGCTTCTTCTGGATTAACCCCTAAAGCCTTTAGTGCGGTTTCAAGGTGTTCAGTGTTAGGCTTAACGTATTTCACACTGTCTCTGGGTGTTACAGCATTAAAAAATTCTGTTATCCCAAACCGCTTTAAAATGTAGTTTGTTGATTTTTCACTGTTAATTGTGCACAAGCCTATTTTCAAATCCATTTTCTTCAAAGCCTTCAATGTTTCCAAAACCCCTGGAAGCAAGCCTGTGGTTTTCGCGGCTTCCAACTCGTATTTCTCAGCTATCGCCAAAGCTTTATCGCGAGTTTCCATCATCGTCTTCTCCGATTTGCCGTTGTTTTTCATGAAAATTTCAGTTTTCTTCAACATTTCGAATATGCTTTCGTTTATGGATAGGACTGAGGCTGGCAACCCCCTTTTTATGAGAAAGCTTCTAACATCAGCCCTAACAGCCCTATAATCTATGTTGAAGCTCGCAATAGTCCCGTCCAAGTCGAAGATTACGGCTTTAATCGTCATTGCATCTTTCACTTTTGTCATTATGGATTTGAAGCGTTTAATCACTTCTGAAAGAGATATACCTTGTGGTAAAAGCTTTTGTTGATTTTATCAGCCAAATGAAGTAATTCAAAAGAAGAGGCAGCGGCGATAAGCTTTAGAGCCACAATGAAAGTAGAAAGATTATGGAAATTATTCAAACGAAGCGACTTGTACTACGAGATTTCGAGGAAGCCGACGGGGAAGCGGTACATAGCTATGGCTTTGACCTTGAGGTTGTTCGCTACATGGACTGGGGACCCAACACTGAGGAAGAAACTAAAAAATTCATTCAACGAGCAATCGCCCATCAAAAGGAGCAACCTCGCAGAATCTACACGCTTGCAATAGTCCTCAAGCCAGAAAATAAGCTCATTGGAGGTTGTGGAATTTATGTTTCAAACCCAGATAATCGAGAGGGATGGATCGGCTACTGCTTAAATCGCAATTTCTGGGGACAAGGTTATGCAACTGAAACAGCAAAAGGACTCCTCAAGTTTGGCTTTGACCAGCTAAATTTGCATCGCATATTTGCTACATGCGACCCAGCAAACATTGCGTCCGCACATGTCTTAGAAAAAATAGGCATGCAACGTGAAGGCCACTTTCGAGAACACAGATGGGCAAAGGGAAAATGGCGTGACTCTTTGTTATACGCCGTTCTCGACTACGAATGGAAGCAATTGGCTTCTACTAACATAAAATAGCGTAAATCTGCGCCCCACAATGTTTTGCGTAGAATTTGGCAAGGGTAAATTGAATATTCAACCTTCAACATAATGCTATATTTGATGCATTATGAACTTTGAAGAATACACGCAAGAAAAGCTCTGGTCCATACTCACTGAAACAGTTCACGCTCTAGTCATGTATCTAAACCACAAGTCTTACACGAGAGAAACTATTCTGAATGAAAAACCCGAAGTAACACCCGCAGAATTGGCTGGAAGATTAAATATGCCTTTGGGTGAAGCCTTGGTAATTCTCTACGAGTTAGCTGAAGAAAGACATTTGAAATCTTAGGCAGAGGCTCAAGTTTGTCTCCGGCGCCTTTGAATTGCCTTGTTTAGCCTCAAGTCTTGCCTGTACTTTGTTCTACACGGGTGGCCTTCTGCCCTGAACACTTGAGGCTGCTTTAGCGTAGCAATGACCTACCAGAGCGTGCCAAGTTTAATCTTTTCTTGATGAGAGCATACGTATCCGCTATGGTTTGACAAGATTTCTCGTGCACTTTCTACGTTTATTTTTGCCTTATGTTGTTTGAGTGCGTTGTAGATTGTTGTGTATCTAAGTAACGTGTCCCAGTTCGATTCATATCTTGCTTTTTGTTTCTCCATGTCTTGCATTTCGGGATGTATGAAACGGTTGGTGCAAATTATGAAGTCTTCACCCTCTTCTGGTCTGCGAACTCTCACCCTGTCTGGCGCAACTTCAACCACCGCCATATTAGCCTCTCTGTCAGCGACCAGAAAATTGTATGTTGAAGTCAAATGGGCGTTTGAGAGAATTTTGCCAGCTTCTTCCACATTAGCACATTTGTCAAGAGCACATCTCAAAGCAAGGATGAAAGAAATGCCAGGCTTGTTTCCTTCCGAATCTACACCTGTAATTCCTATGGCTAGACCTTTCTCGTTTACTCCATCTTCCCTTCCGATGAAAACGTCCGAATGTCCTAGGCTGAAGTAACCCTCTTTAGGACACGTTAGATAACTCTCAGTATATTTCTTAAAACTGTAAAAAAGTCATAGTTGCGCCCGAACACAGTGTCAGAACCATTGAACGTTGCGAAAGCACTGCACATTGGTTCGGCTTTGAAGGCGCCGATGCTCAGGATGAATGCTGCCACTTGCTCGTATGAGGCATGACAAGCATCTGCGAATCCTCTTATTTCTTCCAAAACTTCTGGAAAAACACGCTGGACCTCTTTTTCAGATTTTCTTCCAAAATCTAGTTTTTCAGTCGTTTGTTCAGAAACCCTGAAGCCATGCTTATACAAGATAGTTCCGTATCTATTGCCCATTTCATAATATGTACCTCTAACAGTGGGATGAAACATGCGAACCCAAACTCCTTACTTCATTGCCTTGAAAGTCTTCATTAAACTCGACTCTAACAACTTTCGATGGCATACTTATCACATCTTAACCTTTCTGAACTTGGCTGAACAAAAGCATTTCCGAAGCTTATAGCAAAATTTTCTTATATTAGGCAATTTTTTGTGCTAAGAGGCAAATTTATTTGCCTAATGGTAATACAGTAGGCAGATAGGTAGGGCGCCAAAGATGAATGACTGGGAGAAAACAGAAAAGCTTTTGAAGGCATTGGCAGACAAATCACGACTTCAAATATTGGCATGTATACAAAAAGGAATTTCCAATCTAGGCGAAATAGCCAAGAAGTTGAAGCGACATAGATCAACTATTGAAAAACACTTACGAGTGCTTTTGGCCGCGAGCATTGTTGAGAAGGTTCCGTCATTGACTAAAGGTGGTCAGCTGTCAATTCGATATAAAATACGCGACAACGCGAACGAACTTTTAGTAACTATTCAGAAAATTTGCCAAAATTTAAGTTTATCCTTTTAAATTTTCCTTCCTAATTCAAAGTTTTAAATTATTTGGACGCTTGAAGCCTTAAAGGCCAAGAAAACTTCTGCGTTTAGGTTGAGTTCCATTTCGTTGAAGGAACGCCTAGTTATCTGAACCGTAAAAGGTTTTCCAACATCGACTTTAAGCCTAACAACGGAACCTAAATCCAGAATTTCAACAATTCTGCCCCGTAAGACGTTTCTTGCGCTGGATTCGAAGCGGCTTTTAGACAGGATTATGTCTTCTGGACTGATAAAGACTGAAACTTCACCGACGTTCTTGGTGACTGCAACTATCTGGACGCCATTGCCAACGTCTATCAGTGTTGAGCCGTCTTCAGAGAGTTTTGCGGTTCCGGCAAAAGTATTTTCGACAGCGGCGAAGCTTGCCAAAGTTTTTGAAAGCTTTCCGAAGATTTCCGTTGACGTTCCGACTTCAGTTATTCTTCCGTCTTCCATTAATGCTATGCGATGCGACAGACTCTTGGCCTGAAACATGTTGTGCGTTGCCATCACTATTGTAGTTTTTAATTCTCGGTTCGTGGTTGCTATTGCTTCCTCAATGATTGCGGCGTTTTTCGGGTCCAAGTTAGCTGTTGGTTCATCCAAGAGAAGTAGTCTAGTGTTCAGCGCTAAGGCTCTTGCCAACGCCACCCGTTGCTGTTCTCCACCGGATAGCTTTCTGGCAGGCCTCTTCTCGAAACCTTCTAGTCTCACGAGTTGTAGGATCTGTGCGACTTTATAGTCAATTTCGTTTTTTGTAGCTCTTCTGATTCTCAGTCCATAAGCAATGTTGTCATAAACTGTCGTGCTGAACAGCACAGTCTTCTGAAACACGAGAGTACTTCCCATTCGTGTTTTCTCAATGTTCTGATCCGTGACTTTTACTCCACAGAAGTGTATTTCACCGTTTGTCGGTCTCAAAATCGAGGCTAAAATCTTAAGCAACGTCGTTTTTCCAGAACCGTTAGGTCCAAGCAAGGCAAGTATTTCGCCATCGAGGATTTGTAGGTTTACGCTGTCCAAGACTGTTTTCTTGGCAAAGGTCTTTGTCAAGTTTCTGAGTTCAACAATGGCTTCCATTCTCTTCCTCTCATCCTTTGGATTGCGTTCAATGCTAGGTTTATGGTAAAAACCATGGTGAGCAGTATTATCATGAGGGCGATAGATGTTCTTGGGTTGCCGAGTTGCAGTTCAACCCAGATTCCTGTGGTCAGTAGCTCCGTTTGACCGTAAATGAATCCTCCAACAAACTGGGCTATGCCCAATTCACCAATTGCACGGTTGAAGCTTGCGATGCCAGCGAGGAAAATCCCCTCTAGGGCTTCCTTCAAAACCGCAAAAGAAGCTTGAGATTCTGAGGCTCCCAGAGTCTTGGCTAGATTCGCTATTTCTGGATCAACGGCTTCTATTGCTGTTGTTGCCAAGCTTACAATTATGGGTGTTATAAGTATGGCTTCGCCGATTATTACGGCTGTAGGAGTATACAACAAACGTAAGAAACCAAGAGGGCCATTCTCTCTCGAAAAAGCTAAGAACAAGAGGAAGCCTAGGGCGACTGTTGGTATGCCTATCAAGGAATTAAAGATTGTTTTTATCAAGAATTTGCCATGAAAGTCCTTCATCGCTATTATTGTTGCAATGGGAATTCCCCAGAGGGCTGCAATCAAAGCGGCAGAACCTGAGACGAATAATGAACGCAATGTGATTTCTATTATCCTCGGGTCGACAGAAAAAGAGAGTTGAAGGGCAGCAATCAAGCCATCTAACATATTCATGGAGCTTCTCAGTCCTACGGATATAGCTCTGGATAGCGACTGTCTCTGTATTGTGGTGGGCATTCGTACGATTCATTGCCTTCCTTGATGAACGCGTAGTCTTTTATCCACTGGACTATTTGCAGGGTAGAGTTCTCCTTCAACAGTTGAACAGTACTATGAAATAGACTTCGTCCGTACGTATCCTTGCCATAGTTGTCTATGAGTTGCTGACCCTCGTCTGAGATAAGATATTTTATGAAGGTTACGGCGTTGGTGAAGTTTACGCTTGGGTGCTTTGTCTGATTAACTGCCATAACGCTGTAGACATTGAGCAGGTCTTTCGTTTCTGTTATGAACACAACCAAAGATACCGTTCCGTCTTTTGAAAGTTTCCAATATGTGCCTGTGTCTGAGAGTGTATAGGCGTCGAACTCGTTGGCCATATTGAGTGTCTGGCTCATGCCTTGTCCTGCGCTTGCATACCAAGATTCTGCGGATATTCGTGTGTAGTTGAAGTTGGCCTTTGCCCAGAGGCTCTTCTCTTTTGTGTGGGTGCCTGAACCGTCACCTCTTGATACCCATATCCTGCTCGTGGTGTGGTTTCTTCCGTAGTCTACTATTTTTTGCAACGCTGTAGTTACTGATGATCCATTTATGTGGGCAGGATCTGATGCTGGCCCTACTATCGTGAAGAAGTTGTACGCAATTATTTTTCTGCAAACACCGTCTCCTCCTATGAGGAACTGAGCTTCTTGGGATGGTGAGTGAACGAGTAGGGCATCTACGCTGCCTCCCTGAGCCTGCTGTATCGCCTGTCCTGTTCCGACTGCTATAAATGCCAAGTTTATTGGGTATTTCGCTTCAAAGGCTTGTTTTGTCGCATTCAATAGTCCGGTTTCATAGAGGCTTGTGGTTGTAGAAATCAACAGTCTTGTTCTAATGAGGGATTGAAAATAAACGTATGACCCAGCGATTATTAACACTGTAGCTACGGCTGCGATAATAAGAAGTTTTGTCCATGTTTGCATTTTTATTCCCGTTATGTTTTGCTATTCATATCGGCTGAATTTATAAGGATTACGCACAATAAATAGCAAATGGAATGTTTACCCACAGAAAACATAAGCCCTCATGCAAAATCTGGATAGAATACCGAGGGAAACCAGTCCTAGGCAAGGGTGGAGCCCAAATACTAGAGCAAATAGAAAGGGAAGAATCCATTTCAAAAACTGCTGGAAAACTTGGCATGTCTTACCGTTATGTTTGGAGCTATCTGCAAAAGATTGAGAAAGCACTTGGAGAGCCAATCATAGAAACATATAGGGGCGGCAAATCTGGCGGAGGCGGCGCAAAACTGACTAAGCTTGGTAAAAGTTTGCTGGAGGAGTATAGGCGTGTTGAGGGCTATCTGGGTGAGGTTCTTTCTGACGAAGAATATTGGGAGGCTGTTGGATTGAAAATTAGTGCAAGAAACCGTTTAAAGGGAAAAGTATTAGCCGTTGAAAAAGAAGGTTTAACTGCGATAATTAAAGTTGAAGTAAAAGTGCCATCTGTTGTAACGGCATTAATTTCAAGGGAAGCTGCTGAAGATTTAGAAATAAAGGTTGGAGATAAAGTTGAAGCAGTTATAAAGGCAACTGAGGTTATGATAGCTAAGTAGGCTCGTAGACTACGTTTTAACATTCTAGATTTTTCTGAAGAAAAATTACACAAGGCTTAGTATGGTACTTTTTGTAACAAAATTTAGGTTTATATATAGGGAGAAACAACAAAATATAATCTCGAAGGCGAAAAAATGCGTAAATTTGAAAAATATTTTGTGGTAACAATTGCGATAACTATGATTCTTATGGCAAATACAGTCAATGCAGCCTTTAATCTTATACCTTTATTAAAAGCCCAAAGCACACTAGAATCTTCCCATAAAGACTTTAAGCCTCAACTTCCACAATCAAACAACAACTTTTCTACCTCTTCCAAAGAGATGCAAAATGGGAGGTCAGAAAGCGATTTTCTAGACTTTTGGAAATCTGGCGTTTCCACTCCAGAGAATAGCGCTAATGGAGTTAGCGGTTACAGTGACTTTCTCTCTAAAGATAAGGATTTGGCGGAGCTTGTTATTGGAGTAAACTTGGCGCTTCCGAACGCCTACAACAACATTGTAAACAAGATTAGCAATGTGAGAGGAAAAGTTGTTAATACCGTTTCTGCACGGGGAGAAGTATTCGCCATAGTTGCCGATGTACCTTTAAATTCTGCTTATCCTCTGATAAAGGATGTTCAGACAAACAAACTAGCTCAATATATAGAGCCTAATAGAAAGTTTCAGGCTCTACTTGTTCCCAACGACCAATACTGGAGTCTGCAATGGGGACCACAGAAAATACAGGCTGATTTGGCATGGGATACGACGATTGGAGCTTCTTCAGTTCTTGTTGCAGTAATTGACACTGGTATCGATTATAGTCATCCTGATTTAGCTGGTAACTATGTTACATTAGGTTATAATTGGGTTAATGGCACCAGCGACCCTCGTGATGATAATGGTCATGGAACACACTGCGCAGGAATCATAGCCGCTGAATTAAACAATGCTATAGGCATTGCTGGATTAGCCCAAGTCAAGATAATGGCTGAGAAAGCGATAGGTGCTGATGGGTCAGGCTATGAGGATGACCTTGCAAAGGCAATCATTCACGCCGTAGATCAGGGTGCAAAAATTCTCAGTAACAGCTGGGGCGCTCCTTCTGACAGTATGCTTATTCATGAAGCGATTCAATACGCCTATAATAACGGTGTATTAGTGATTGCAGCTGCAGGAAACAGTGCTACAAATACCAAGTTTTATCCTGCTGCTTATGACGAGGTTGTCGCGGTAACAGCAACCGACCAAGCAGACGCCCCAGCGTCGTTCACATCCTATGGCAACTGGGTTGAGCTTGCTGCGCCTGGAGTCGGCATATACTCCACAACGCCAACTTACCATGTGACCCTGAATGATCAAGGAGTTGCTATGAATTACGATTATTTAAGCGGCACTTCGATGGCTTGCCCGCACGTTGCAGGCGTCGCCGCACTGGTCTGGAGCGAATTCTCAAACATGTCCAGAGACGTCTTGAGACTCCGCTTAAGAGACACGGCTGACGATTTGGGCACACCTGGCTTTGACATCTATTATGGGTATGGGAGAGTGAACGCCAGAAGAGCCTTAACAGAGCCTCTTCCAGCGCATGACATCGTTATTGGAAATTTGGAAAAACCGCTTTACATTGAACCAGGCAAAACTGGAATAATAAACGCTACAGTAATCAATTACGGAAGCAACAACGAAATCAACGTGAACGTGCAATGGCTAGTAAACAGCAGTCTCGTGCAGTCCAGTCTTATTAATATGACAAGCGAAGCTTCAACAGACGTCAGTCTCTCATGGACTCCGACAACTGTTGGAAATTACAACGTCACCGTGTATGCTGTGCCAGTTGCCGGCGAGACGAACACGGCAAACAACATCGTTCAAGGCTATGTCTACGTGGGCATTCCATTGAAAGTCTTCGTGCTCCGCTCGGCCGGAACACAATTGGTGACAGATGCGTGGGATGCATTGAACAATAACTGGAAAAAGTTCGGCAACCAGCTTATCTACATTGACTATACCACACTCGACAAAGACAACATAACTTATAACGATTTGAAAGCAACAGGCGCCGATGTATTAATCCTCAGCTGCGCCTACGCTTGGGAATACACTGATCAAGAAATAGCAGCGATCAAGCAATACGTCTATGAGGGACACGGATTCATAGTCACTGCCGGAACTTTCTATTACCAAGTTCCGAACAACACCAAGTTCGCCCCAATGTTGGGGATAAACGGATCAAACCCGAACTGGAGCGAAACCGGCACCGATCTGTTGGATATTTTGCAGCCTTCGCATCCTCTATTCGTGGGTGTTCCTAATCCATACACTATGCCTTCCGTTGGCACAGCGCTCCCATACGACGGAGCGTGGTCTTCTAACGAACTTGCAGGCGGCACTTACGTCGCCATGGGACACTTGAATGAAAGCGCTATCGTTGTCTACCGAGGGTTAGTGTACATCTCTCCATGGCTGGAAGAAATTCCAGATTATTACAATTTCAACCTACAGATACTCTACAACGCCATGACATGGTCAAAATATCAAAAACCCCAGCACGAACTCGTAACTTCACTGCAAGCACCGACATTTGTGTTTCCAAACAGCAGCGTCTTGCTAAACGCCACAGTAACTAATGAAGGCGTGCAAAACGAAAGCGACGTGAAGCTTTCCCTGTCCTTGACTGACAAAACACGCAACGAAACGGTGTATTCCCAGCTAAAACACATATCACTATTACAATCAGGCGAGAATTACACGCTGAGTTTCTGGTGGAACCAGACTATGCAAGGCGTGTACAACGCAACAGCCTACGCGGTCCCCGTTTCTGGAGAGGATGATGTGACGAATAACAAAGTCACAGTCCTTTGCTTGGTCGCGCCTCCCTTGATACAACCACAAGAAGGACAATGGGCGAACTATAAACTCCAGGTAGACATCACTGGTCAACAAACAGAATACGCAAGAATGATTCTCAACTATTCTAAGTACGTCTCTCCATACCTAATGAATGTTACGTTGCTGGAATCGATTAGCGGATATCCAAGCAATATTACGCAAATAGGATGGACGACCGTCAACATAATCGACAGATTCTGTGAAGAAGGAGCATGGAAAGGCTTATGGTTCCCTGGTAGGATAGAAACTAACATAACAGTGGGGTCAAGCGTTAATGTTCTCAATGGACCAGCAGCCGTGATAGGCTCCGAAGCATTAGTTATCGGTATAAAGATTGCAGACTGTTGGAAACTCTTTCAAAATTATCCAGGGTTCGGTAACTACACGTGGTGGTACGACAAGACAAACGGGTTATGGATAAAGATGGTCGCAACGATTTCTAGTGGCGGCATGGCTCTAAACGAAGTTATTATGCTTGACAGTACGAACATTCCCACGGGCTATACGCCGGCGCACGAATTGCGAGTGATGTTAGGGACGCCAAACTTTGTTGCGCTTGGAAATTCATCCACGATCAATGCAACCGTGTTCAATTATGGACTAAATAATGAAACTAATGTACATTTAGCTTTGGAAATCAATGGAACCACCGTTAAGTCACGGTCTGTACCCAAGTTGGTTGTCAACGCCTCCGGTACAATAAGTTATCTTTGGACTCCGCCCAACGAAGCAGTATACAACGTAACCGCCTATGCTCAACCCGTGCTTGGCGAAAACATAACGTCTGACAACACAGCAACCGCCATAGTCAAAGTTCAAGCAGTGAAAGGATATGTTTTGTTTGACCAAACACACATGACAAACAGTATTGACATGTATAGCACTTGGATTACTAATCTCCGAAACAAGGGGTATGTCGTAAATCTTTACAATAACAGTACAGGAAGCATAACCTCGACTGTTCTAGAGGGATATAATGCGTTTGTTACAATCAATGCGCAGATGTCATACTCTGATGCGGAACTCGGTGCGATTAAAGAGTTCGTTGATAAGGGCGCTGGGCTGCTAGTAATCGGTGGCGGTTACCCAGACTTCTACACTAGCCTTACAGCTTTCGCGGGCATCACTTGGACATATGGAGGAGTGAGTGGTTTTACCACGAACATAACTCCTCACGAAGTTACGCAAGGGGTTAGTCAAGTCTACTTGTTCTGGCCAACGACTATGATGAATCTTAATGGCAGCGCTCAAGCGCTTGTGAGAGACAATTACATGGAAATTATGCTCGCGGTAAACTGGCATGGCGGTGGCAGGGTCATGGGCTTTGCTGATCAATACAGTCTAAGTAACTTTGCCATTGGGATGGCAGACAACCTACAACTTGCGACCAACATGATCGCTTGGCTGTGCGAGAAGGACACCACGCCGCCGCAGATACTCCTTATCACACCATCAAACGGAACGTTAATCGGAACAACCTCCATAGCCGTAAATTGGACTGCCACGGACAGTCAAAGTGGAATAGACAAATACTCCATATATCGTAATGGCCAATTTGTCGCAAATACCACAATTCAGTCTTACACCGTTCCCAATTTAATCGAAGGGTCTAACAACGTAACTATTGTCGCTTATGACAGAGCAGGGAATCACGCAAGCGTCCAAGTCACAATAATTGCGGATCTTACACCGCTCACAATAGCAATTCTCTCGCCAGCGGACAACAGCTATGTCAGACAGACAGTAGCTATCAACGTTTCTGGCTATGACGTACACTTTAATCACATGGAATTACGCGTTGATGCCAACCTTAAGACGACATTCGACACGAGCGGAATGCACACCTATCTTTGGAATACCACATCCGAATCATACAGCACCCATCAAATTACCCTAACTGGATACGACGCCGTTGGGAATAACGCAAGCACCACTATCACGGTTACGGTTGATAATCTGCCACCAACCGTCAGTATAGTATCTCCTGCAAACAACGCCTTTGTCCGAGGAAATCTCACCATCAAGTTCATTGCTCGAGACCCTGCCCTCAAAAATGCATCCCTAATGATTGGCAGCAATGTTACATATAATGTAGCAGGAAACGCGTCACAACCATTTAACACAAAAAAACTTTCAGACGGAAACTATGAAGTGAAACTCGTGGCCTATGACTGGGCTGGAAACAAAGCCGAAACATCAATAACCATAACAATCGACAACACACCACCAGAAATATACTCTATTCAGCCATCAAATGGAACAGCGATCGGAACCACCACGGTGACAATGTATTGGATGGCGATTGATAATGAAAGCGGAATTGACAAATACTCCATATATCGTAATGGCCAATTTGTAGAAAATACTACACTCGAATATTACATGCTTTACAATCTAGTACAAGGATCCAACAACGTAACCATTGCTGCTTATGACCGAGTAGGCAACTCAGCAAGCGACTACGCGACAATAACTGTGGACCTCACACCACCTACAATTTCAATCAAATCCCCCCAAAACGGTGCAGTATTGTCCAGAAAAGCAACAATAAACTTTAGCACAACGGACAACTATCCAAACCCTGTCACTGTTTTTCTTTACATCAATAACACGCAGATAGGAATGTACTCAGACCAAGGGTCATACGTATGGGACACGACCAAAGTCACAGATGGCAACTACACGATAAAAGCTGTTGCAACAGACTTCGCAGGAAACACCAAAGAATCGGCTTTAACAGTGACGGTTTCAAACGCCCCGCCAGCGTATATAACTTACACTGGATACGCAGCAGCGGGCATACTGGGCTTGGCGCTAGGCGCATTAGCAGTTTGGCTATTGCTGAAAAGAAAACTACTGCTAGCACCAACCGCCACTACCCCAACAACCTAACCTTTCCTCTTTCTTTTAATTCAAAACTTTTCGTGATGCACTATCTCATCAATCGGTCTTCCCAGATGCTTCGGCGGATTAGCCGTTACGCGCCCAACTGGAATAATAGCGACTGGCCTAATGCCATCAGGTATGCCCAACGCTTTTTTCACTTCTTCCTCTCTGAACGCGCCAACCCAGCACGTTCCAAGTCCCATGGAATAAGCGGTTAGGAGAATGTTCTGAGTTGCGGCAGCCGTGTCTTGAATGCAATACAGTGTCTTGCCACGAGAACCATAGCCACTTCCAGACGCGCTCTCATTAGCGCAAACAACAATCACAACAGGCGCTTCTTCAATAAAAGTTTGATTCAATGCTGCTAAGACAAGTTTGCGTTTTATCTCAGGCTTTCTGACAATTACGAATTCCTACGGTTGAATGTCGCCTGCAGAAGGGGCATGCCGGGCTGCGTCAATTAGGGTTTCAACTTCTTTTTCTGAAACTCGTTGATTTGTAAATGCACGGATGCTTCTTCGCCCTTTAATCGCCTCTAATACTTCCAACTTGTGTTTCTCTCCTTACGTTGCCATAACATTTTAGATATGTAATTCTAGCGTTTGATTTTTCCGCGCGCGCGCTAAAACTCAACTGATCGCAACTGGCTTGTATAAGATAGTTTATGACATATTAGGAAATACAACCGGCACGTATACGCTTGTGGTTACTGCGAATTATGTCAAAGACACTGTTCAAGCATATGGCACATCCTTTAAATGCTTCTTACTAAGCTCTACGTTAGTATACATGAATGCTCACATTACAGAAATCAGGGACAAAATCGCAACAGTTGTAATACCAGACTTAGGTACAATAAGGCTGAATTTGACAGCCATGAACGTAACTCTTCAGAGCATTTTCCTCAAAGTCATAAGCATCAACGGCACCACAGCAACAATTCAAACAATAATAGGTGTAATGAACGGAACAATCACGCGGATAGACAACAACACAGCAACTATTGTTACTCCAATTGGAAACATTGAAGCTGACATCTCTAGCCTAAAGGGAGCGCAGGAGACATGGATAATTCCGCAATACGCGATTATCAGCATTGCTTTAATAGCAGCTGTTAGTTCGACATTGACGCTATTCTTTGTAAGACGAAGAAAAACTATAGAAGTAAAATAGCTCCTATCTTTTTCTTTTTGTTTAAGGCAATTTGCATTAGAGTTATTCTACAACGTATCGATAGGCTTTATGTATTCCAGCCGTGGGACTCTTTCTAATGACCCGCAGCACATCTCCAGGCTTAGCGTCTATAACTTTAACCGCTGGGTCTGAAGCCTTAATCTGTGGCAACTGGTAGGGCTGAACCCTATACTCAGCGAGTAGCTGTTCCACTTCTTTCTGGGTTAAGATTTCATGTTTTGGAACGAGCTTATGCTCAAAAAGGTCAAAAACCGGAAAGGTTCTGGGTAAAAGCTCTATCCCCTTCTTTTCGGCACTCTGTTTAACGGCGTGTGTGTATCTTCCACTTGTAACTATTATTCCCATTTCCAAATTTGCGTCTTTCATGACTTTCTGCAAACGGTTAATGGATGCTATGCCCACGGTGCTTTCATCTGGTATGCACCATATGAGGGCATTTTGTTTCTCTTTTGGGATTTCAACAACATAGCTGATGGCGTCTTTATGCTTCTCCTTCTTGAGAAGCTTGTACCTTCTCAGTTTGATCAAAACTTTGGCTTTCCGTTCCTCCAAATTTTCCTCTTCTTTAATCAAACCATAAACCTCTAATTCCGAGAACATTCGAAACCTAAACGAAGCATTAACCCTTTAAACTTTGCGCTTTGATTACTGAAAGAGTTTTAGTTTGCCCAGTAGTTCGTTAAGGTTCCTGATAGGCTTCGGCACTTCAACATACCCACTTTCAAAACATTCAAACTTTAAACCCTTCCAATAGGCGAACTCTAAACAATAGCAATAGAATTGCTTTCAGAATCTTCAAATGCGAAGTATTATTGTTTCAGCGTATTTTTTCATGATTTCAACGAATTGAGCAATGGTTTCCGGAGAGTATGGTTTAAGTGTTTTTAAGCTTTTGTCTAGTGTGTCTTCTGGAATGAATTGTTGGAAGGCGAAGGTTTTTGCACCTTTTACGAGTTCACCTATTCTAGTTATGTCTTCAGAGTCAACGAATCCTGGAACAACAGTTGCCCTAAACTCGTAATCCACCTTTCCAGTCTTTAGGATTTCAATTGTGTGCAGAAGCGGGGCTGTGTCTTTTGCTCCTAAACGTGCATACTTATCCAAAGAAGTTTTCACGTCTAACGCCACATAATCCACGTATGGCAAGCATTCCTCTAAGATTTGTGGATAAAACCCGTTCGTGTCAAGCTTAACCTGAAAGCCTTTCTCCTTCAGTTTCCTCAAAAACTTTGGAACTTCCTTGTGCATCGTTGGCTCTCCACCAGTCACGACAACAGCGTCAACGTATTTTTTGCGACTTTCAAGAATCTTGAGCGCGACTTCTTCCTGCAGAAACGGCGGTTTAGGATCTAAGACTATTCTCCAGTTGTGGCAGAATGGACAACGCAGATTACAGCCAGGCGTAAAGAGCACTGAGGCTATTCTGTTTGGAAAGTCTATTAGGCTTGTTTTTTGGATGCCGCTGAACTTCATTGGCTTTTCACTTAGGCTGGTATTGGCGTAGCCGAAGCCAGAACAACCGACTTGTCGAAGGTTCTGCGTATAGCGAACTCCGCCTGTTTCCCATCGTTCCATTGGTCCACTGGTCTCAAGTAGCCGACTACTCGCGAGTAAACTTCACATTTTGCTCCGCAAGTTGGGCATTGCTTTTGTTCCCCGTTTATGTAGCCGTGGGTTGGGCATATGCTGAATGTAGGCGTAAGCGTAAAGTAGGGCAACCGCGAGTTCCAAGCCACTTTCTTAATGATTTCGGCTGCAGATTCCCATGAATAAAGTCTTTCGCCCAAGTAAATGTGGAAGACTGTTCCACCCGTGTAGAGGGTTTGAAGACTCTCTTGATGCTCTAATGCTTCAAACAAGTCTCCATCATGGTCCACAGGCAACTGCGAAGAATTTGTGTAAAAAGGCTCAGCGCCCGCTGCAACGTTTTTCTCGTTAGCCACAATTATGTCCGGATGCCTTACTTTGTCTATGCGGGCAAGCCTGTAAGATGTGCCCTCAGCAGGCGTCGCCTCCAGATTATAGATGTTTCCCGTTTCTTCTTGAAAGTCCGAAAGCTTCTCCCGCATAAAGCTAAGTACTTTTACGGCGAAATCTTTTCCATCGGGCGAGGCTATGTTACATCCTAACAGGTTTAATACTGCCTCGTTCATGCCTATCAAGCCTATTGTTGAAAAGTGATTCTTCCAATACCTTTCAAAACTCTCTTTCACATGGCGGAGATAACGCCTTGAATATGGGTATAATCCGTTCTCTGTAAAGTTTTCAAGGCCTTTCCGTTTTATTTCTAAACTGTCTTTAGCGATTTCCATAAGCGTTTCTAAACGTTCGAAAAATTCGTCTTCATCCTTTGCCAAATAGCCAATTCTAGGCATGTTTAATGTTGCGACACCTATCGAGCCCGTTAATGGGTTTGCTCCAAAGAGGCCTCCGCCACGCTTGCGTAGTTCCCTGTTGTCTATTCTTAGGCGGCAGCACATGCTTCTAACGTCTTCGGGTTTCATGTCGGTGTTTATGAAGTTGGAGAAGTAGGGAACGCCGTATTTTGCTGTCACTTCGAAGATTTTTTGAGCTATTGGCGAGTCCCAGCCAAAATCTTTTGTTATGTTGTATGTTGGTATTGGAAAAGTGAAAACCCTGCTTTTAGAGTCGCCTTGGCTCATTATGTTTGCATAAGCCATGTTGAACATTTCCATTTCCGCCTGCATATCGCCATAAGTTGTGTCCATCATTTTTCCGCTGAAAGCAATTGGCTCGTTCTTCATGAATTCTGGAATGGTCAAGTCCAATGTTACATTTGTGAAGGGCGTTTGGAAGCCCACACGCGTGGGCACATTCATGTTGAAGAAGAATTCCTGAAGCGCCTGTTCCACCTCTTTCTGGTTTAATCCATCATAGCGTATGAATGGCGCTAAGTAAGTGTCAAAGTTGCTGAAGGCTTGAGCTCCAGCAGCTTCTCCTTGAAGAGTGTAGAAGAAATTAACCACTTGCCCCAAGGCGGTTCTGAAATGTTTTGCGGGGTTGCTTTCAATTTTTCCCGAGACACCGCCGAATCCTGAAAGTAATAAATCCCTTAAGTCCCAGCCGACACAGTAAGGTCCCAAAACGCCCAAGTTGTGGATGTGTATGTCTCCAGAAAAGTGCGCCTCGGCGATGTTAGACGGATAAATCCTTGTAATCCAATACTTTGCTATCACTGTGGATGAAAGGTAATTGTTTAAGCCCTGCAACGAATAGCTCATGTTCGAATTCTCGCGAACACGCCAGTCCTCAATTTCCAAGTATTGATCCACCAAGTCTGCCGAGCTTAGAAGTGCAGCTAACTCCCTTAGATCTTGATGTTGCTTCCTGTAAAGAATGTAAGCCTTTGCCGTTCTCGCATGCCCGTCTTCTATAAGCATTTTCTCAACAATGTCTTGAATTTCCTCAACTGTTGGCACGCCGTCTTCTCCGAAACGCTTCTTAAGCTCAGCCACAACTTGGTCGCTCAACCTTTTTGCCTGTTCACGGTCTTTTCCGCCCATAGCCTTAGCGGCTTTCCAAATGGCTTTTGTTATACGTTCTTGGTCAAATGGTTCTAATCTACCATCACGCTTTCTAACAAAATTCATTTTTTCACCTCTAAAAGTACACGCTTAAAATCTTCCGGCTCCTCAAACTGCCTATAAACCGAGGCAAAACGGATATACGCAATACGATCAAGCTTTTTCAAATACTTCATAACGAGATCTCCAATCTCTTGGGATGAAACTTCCTCTTTGCCGCCAAGCATCAAGTCTTGTCTTACATGTTCCGCTAATCCGTGAATTTGCTCCAGAGCTACGGGTCTTTTTTCGCATGCTTTCTGAAGACCTCTTATAATCTTGTTCAGGTCGAAGCGTTCAAGTCTACCATCCTTTTTCCTAACCATAAGCTCTACAGTTTCAATGTACTCGTAAGTTGTGAAGCGTTTTCCACAGTCAACACATTCCTTACGCCTTCGAACAGTGTTATCTGGCGAATCCCTAGTTTCAAGGGTTTTAAGATTTTCAGACCCGCAATATGGACAATTCATGGAATCACTATCACGCTTCACAATCTTTAGTGTTTTATAACCAAAGTAGACGCTAAATGTAGAGTTTAGTTATTTAAATTCTTTCCACAACAATGATGAAATAGTTAGCTAAACATCTTAAGAAACTATGTGCAACATACACATAATCACGGAAAACAAAAAAGGCGAAATAAGCGTTTTTGGAGGAAAGAGCTTCAATTTACAGCCAAATAAAAAATGCTTAAAATTTTCCATGCGAAAACTTGCAGTAATAGCAGTCAAATCTTTTATATCTGTGTCCTTCAAGATTGAGGCATCGCTGTTCGGAGAGTATATGATTGGAAACTATACCGTTTGAAAATGTTAAGAATCAAATTGGCTTTTGTGGGATTTGGTGCGGCAGTTGCATGGCTGGTGACGGAGCAATGCAGGAGCTAGCAAGAAGATTTGAGACAATTGCCAAAAACTGCGAACTGGAAAAGTGGGTTCCTAAAGAATTTGATTTCAAAGAATTTATGAAAGGACTGGCCTGCACACAAGCGATGCCTCTGTGTTCAGGATGCAAAAAAGGCGGCGGACCTCCGATATGTAAAATTAGAATTTGTGCTCTAGAAAAAGGTATAGCGGACTGTAGCCAATGCGATCAGCTTATTGAATGTAGAAATTTTGAACAGTTAGAGAAAACGCATCCCAAGATAAAACAAGACTTGATGGAGATCAAAAATAGGAGTCAACCTGCGCTGATAGAGAAGTGGACAGGTGAATTAAAAAGTAAATGGCCTCATTGCATCTTGCTTTGCACATCCACTAAAAAATGATAAAGCACTATCAATGAGTTTCAACTTTTTCTTTAGGATGAAGGACAAGGTAAACTATGCAAGCAATTAGTAGTACGAGTGTAAGTGAAGGAAAGACCCCATAGTATTGGAGATTTGTTGCGAGAATAAATCCGCTAATTATGGGTCCAAGTGTTTGTCCAACATCCATTACTGTGTCGAGAAAACCCATGGATGTGCCAACCAATTCTTTTGGCGTAAGATCGCTTATTAAGGCTGGAGTGGAAGCCGTTACTGTTGCAAAACCAAACCCGTAAACCATAACAAGAAGAAGGATAATCCAAAAATCAGCAACAAATGGGATCGCCAGCAACGGAAGACCAGAAACCATGCACCCCAAGACTATTGGAATTCGCCTTCCAATTTTGTCTGACACTCTGCCCATATAGGGTCTAGCGAAAATTGCAACGCCTATTATGCTTGTAACAATGATGCCGGTCAAGAACTTGTCTAAGTGAGCGACTTCTGGCAGATAACCTGCGAGAAAGAATTCCAGAGCACCATAGGCATAGTATTGACAGGCTTGGACAAAACTCACCACTAAAACTCCATGGCTCCAAGCGACCGTTCTCCACCCACGAAACACTCTTTTAACTGTTTCTTTCGTATCTACTTGTTGAGTAATTTTGGGCTGTTTTCTTTCCATCAAGAAGGGCAAAGCCATAATCAGCGCTGTTACACCTGCCACAGCCACGGCCAAGTAAAGCGTGTGAAAATTGTCGGTTGTAGCGAACAATATGTATCCGCCCAAAGTGGGCGCAATAACTCTTCCAACGTATGTTGCTGAAGAGAAGAGCGATATGCGTTCTCCCCGCTTGGATGGAAACAATTCTGCTACTGAGGCTTCGGCGACTGGGACAAAAATTGCCGTTGCAAACCCATGGTAAAACCTGACTAGGATTAGTTGCCACCAAAAGGTTATTAGAAGATAAAGGAAAGGGGCAGAAGCAAATACAAATCCCGCTGCCAACAGGAATTTCTTTCTGCCGAAAATGTCTGAAAGCGAAGCAGCAGGCAAACTAATCAAAATTCCTGGAATGGTTGAGGCTGCAGCAACAAAACCTGACCAATCCGTAGGAGTTCCAAGGCTTAACGAGAAGGGTTTCAAAACTGGGCTCTTAGACATTGTTGAGCTTAGAATTGCGAAAAATCCCATGATACAAAGTGTCCAAAAGACTGCGTTTCTGGCACTTTTTGCCTGTGAAGTCATCTGCAACCTCGCTTAAATTTTTTATTTTTGTCTTATTTCTTATTTTTGCATTTTTCTTCTTAAGAATTCGCTCTGTTGTTTTCTATCCATTTTCGCTAATTCGTTTTTGTATTTTTCGCGAAGCAGTTTAAACTTGCAATAACTGTAAAGCGCATTGTAAACGTATGTGGCTTTCTCTACAGCTTCAAAATCGTCTTTTGCATTAAACCTTGCACCTGTCATTATTGCATCTAAGCCTATTCCTTCAGGCGCTAGCCCTCTGTCACTTGTATCTGCAGAATGCACTATTTTGGCGAGTTCAGTAAGCACAGGATCTTTAAGATTGTATTCTTCTATTATGGTTTCGAAGCTGCACTTTCCATCTCTGTGGCCGAACTTAACTCCTGGCGCGTCGAAAGGTATTGCTTTCTGCATTTTTTCAACTTCTTCAATTTTCTCCGTGGGCACGAAGATGAATTCTGCTTGTGGGTCGATGAATTTTCTGATAAGCCATGGACATGCTGTTCTATCCACATGCACATATTCACGAGTAACCCACTTCACATCTTTCACCTGTCATCATTGATTGTTGTAACTAGGAATAAACACTTTTGATTAAGACTTACCACCATACATTTTTTCATTCATTCAGCATACTGAGTTATGCACCGCCTAAACATTTATTACTTCTTTTAAACTTGTGCATCAAAGACAAAAATGGCGGTTCAAATTCGAAGGTTCACTGAGAAAGATTTGAAAAGCCTTGTTACACTGCTTAATGATGCCTATAAACAAGCATACGAGTTTATCCCCTATACTGAAGAAAAACTCCGCTCTTGGATTCAGGAAGGAAACCTAATAATTCTGGTATCTGAGGAAAACGGAGAGGTTACAGGCTCTGTTGCATATAGAAGTGGGCATTGGGGCGAAGAAATCGAGTGGCTTGCTGTATCTGAAAGCCCATGTCGAAAGCTTATAGAGAACACATTAGTTAGGGAAGTCGAGAAATGCGTTAAGGGCGAAACGGTTTTCACGGGTGTTGACGCTGGAAGCCCAAAAATAAACGAGTGGATTGAACGGGGCTATAACCCCGAAGGCGGACTATACTGTATGGTTGCTAGACTTGACGGCTTAAAGCCCCTACCGAAGGTTCCAGAAGGCATAATCCTCCGCAGTTTGAAGCCAGAAGAGGAAAAAGAGTTTGTAGAAGCTGTGAACGCCGGATTCGGTTCGGAAAGACTCAAAGTGGGCATTATCCAAAAATGGAGATCTGAGTGTCCCCCTTTCAGGGAAAAATGGATTCATGTGGCTGAACTTAACAATAAAATTGTTTCTGTTGTTGCTTCGAGACCGGACATTGAATATAATGAATTCTTCGGCGGCAAACGAGGATACCTCGGTCCAGCAGCCACGCTTTCAGAACATCGCAGCAAACACCTTGCATCCGTGCTTACATGTAGGGCAATGAACTTCCTCTTCGAAAAAGGAATGAACTCCGTGGCATTATACACCTCGGAACAAAACATTCCTTCTTTAACTCTTTTACGAAAACTTGGTTTTAAAGTTGGGCATCACTGGAAATTTATGCGTAAAAACCTATCTCAAAAATGCTAACCTAATTATCATGTAAAGCTCGAAAACTTCGTAGTCTGGAAGATAATCATGGAGAAAAGTTGAAAATTTTAATGGGAAAATGCTTAAGTGTTCTTTTTGTGGGCTACCTCCTTTTCCACATCTAACTCCTTTACTCTTGTTTCGATGAATTCTGCAACTTTCTCTTGGTTGTATCTCTTCTCTTTCTGTTGTTTTTTCAGTTGGTCTTTTATTTCTTCGAGAACCTTTTCCATGTCGAATGGCTTCATTATGTAAGCATCTGCGCCTCGGTTTACGGCTTCTACTGCGTTTTGGAGTGTTGGGTAACCTGTAATGATTATTTTTCTTATTTTTGGTGTTGTATTTTTCATTTTTGTTAGAAGTTCTATTCCTTCCATGTCTGGGAGTCGGATATCGATTAGGGCTAGGTTGTAGAATTTTCTCCTTGTTCTTTCTATTGCTTTTTTGGCTGTGTCTACTGACTCGACATCGTATCCTTCATCTTCAAGGATTGTTGTTAATACTTTCCTTATGTTTTCATCATCGTCAATAATGAGGATTCTAGTGATTTCACCCATACTTTTTCACCTCCTTTTTCTATTTTCGGTTCGATTGGAAGCGTAACCGTAAAGGTTGTGCCCTTTCTAGGGGTGCTTTTTGCGGAAATGGAGCCGCCATGGGCTTCTATGAAGCGTTTGCAGATGGGTAAGCCGAATCCCATTCCCTTTGCTTTTGTTGTGAAGAGCGACGTCCAAAGTTTCTCTAATGTTTCTTTTGACATGCCAACTCCCGTGTCTGAGACAACTATTTCCAAATTGCCGCCTAGTTTTCTGCTTGTTATCGTTAGTGTGCCACCTTTGGGCATGGCTTCAACTGCGTTTTTGATGATGTTTACGAAGGCCCTCTTTATTTCTCCAACATCAACCATTATCTTTGGCTTGTTTTCGGTTAGGTCTACTATCCTAACGTTTTTTGGAATCTCCAGAAGGGACAAAGCTTCTTTTACTATTGATTTGGAATTGCTTTTCGTCAATTCAAGCTCTATTTCCCTTGAGTAATCCAAAAGGTCGTTTATGATTTTATTTGAGTAAGCTATGTTCTTTTCTATCAGCGCCAACATCTCCTTTATTTTACTGTCCACTTCTGGACTCAACCGTTTTTTAAGGTAGTATTCGGCTCCCGAAATGCTTGTTAAGGGATTACGTAAGTCGTGTCCAACCATACCAGCCAGTTCGCCTATAACTGCAAGTCTTTGGGCTTTAAGCAGCTGTTCTTGGGATTTCTTCAGCTCGCGGGTTCTCTCTTCCACTTTTTGTTCAAGTTGCCCGGCATACTCTTCAAGTTGCTTCCTCGCTTTCCTTAAACTGTCAATGAGCTGAGCATTCTCAATGGTTATTGCGGCTTGATGCAGAAAAAGTTCTAAAGGAGTAAGGGAGTCTCTTGTTGGCTTTCGGCCGTCTACTGGGTCGTCCATGCTTAAGATGCCTACAATTCTTCCTTCGGGTGTGCGGAGGGGAGCATAAAGCATGTCCTGTGGGTGCCAATCAACCATTTCTTCCAGAGAAAGCTTGCTTGGAACCCCTGTATAAGTGGTTGCTGCATCAGGGGCTGTTCCAGGCGGGACACCATGAACGTTTTCTCGAATCCATGGGTCACTCCATGGGAGACAGTAAAACTCGCCTATCTTGAATCGTTCAAATTTCGGGCCTAATCGTTCCCGCCAGACATGTCCCGGCGCTTTTCTTTCTAGTAAAAGTCTTGTTTCTTCTTTTGTGAGGCCTGCTGTGACAAGTTCTATTCCTTCCAAATTTTCGTCTCTGAGGGAGATTACAACCCTTCTCCATCCGAATTTTAGGATGGCTTTCGCTATTACTTTTAGCCTTTTGCGCATATCCTTGGCGTTCATAATTTCTGTGGAGCTTTTCATCAGATTTGTTAGTTTTTTGGAGATTATTTTCAGCTTCTCTTGCCTTTTTAGATCCCCAATGGCAGTGGCAGCGTGCGAAGCTAATATTTCAAGAAGTTTTTCATCCTCCTTGTCGAAGGCCGAAAGTCTTTTGCTTTCCACGTTTAAAACGCCTAAAACTCTGTTTCCTATTTTAATTGGCACTGCAAGTTCGGAGAGCATCCCTTTTACGCCGGCCCCAACATAGGTCTTTTCTTTTCTAACATCTGGAACATAAACGGGCTTGCTTGTTTTTACTGCTCTAACGGTTACACCTTTCGCTCCGTCTAATGGCAAATTAACTTTGAGCTTCTTTGGATATTTACGGTGGGTCATTAAGCGGAGTATTTTCCCTTCTATTATAAAGAAGGAGGCATATTCAAATCCTAAGGTTTTTTCCATGGCGTCTAATGTCAGCTTATAAACTTCTTCTATGTTCTCCGCCAGGTTTAAGTTCTTGCCATATTCATTTAGCGCAGAAAGTCTTTCTCGTCTCTTTAGGTTGGTTATGGCAATTGCGGCATGCGAAGCCAATGTTTCGAGCAGTCCTCTATCATTTTCATCAAACGCCGCAAGTCTTTTGTTTTCCACATTTAAAACGCCTAAGACCTTATTTCCTATTTTAATTGGTACGGCAAGGTCTGAAAGTATGCCTTCTCCGCCCTTGACGTAAGCTTTTTCCTTTCTAACATCTGGAACATAAACAGGCTTGCCAACTCTTACTGCTCTAACGGTTATGCCTTTCTCTCCATCAAGCGGTAATTTAAGTGATAGATTCTTTGAGTATCCTCTATGAACAACTAAGCAAAGCATTTTCCCATCTATAATAAAGATGTCAGCGAATTCGAATCCTAAGGTTTTTTCCATGGCGTCTAATGTCAGCTTATAAACTTCTTCCATGTTCTTTGCCCTATTCAAGCTTTGGCCATACATGTTCAGTGCAGAGAGCTGCTCCTCGAAACGTTTCCTTTCGTCTTCTATCCTTTTGTTTTCACTGATGTCAAGTAACTGAGCTATAGTGCGTGTTTTACCATGTCTGTCTCGTATGGCGGTGGATTTGATCTCAACATCTCTTTTCTCGCCATCCTTTCGGACTATTTTGAAGTTGTATTGAGGAGGTACATTTTCTCTCCTCTGTCTGCGCATGTATCTATCTTCAACTATAGCTTTGCTGTTTTCATCAAGGAATTTTCTGAAGTCCTGCCCAATTATTTCTTCTTTCGAATATCCGCTCAGGCGTATGGCTTCATCATTGGCATAAATAATTCGGAAGTTATCATCTATAATCAAGATGCAATCGTGGGAGTTGTCCACAACAGAGCGGAAAAGCTGTTCGCTCTCCCGCAAGGCTTCTTCCATTTCCTTTTGCTCGGTGACATCGCTGGCTATTCCAAATTGGACATATTTGCCTCCAGACTGTTTGATGGCTTTGTCTATGCATTTGTACCAGCGTTTGTTCCTTTGATTTTGAAGCCCCCTGATGTGAGTTTTTTCAAGGTTTTCTCCAAAAAGGTGATTCTTGGTGCAGAAGGGGCATGGTCGATTTAAGTTTTGAAATACTTCATAGCATTTTTTGCCTATGATTTTTTTGCCGAATAGCTCCTTAGTTTTCTTGTTGGCAAAAAGTATTTCATAAGTGTCTGGGTCTATAACATAAATTATTTCATCTATTCCGTCAGTAAGGACACGTAGTCTTTCCAACTCTTTTTTTAACTGTTCTCCGATTGTGCTGTAACTTTCCATTTTCTTCATAGTGTCACATACCCCTTTTAGGCGGCAAGCGTTTCTTCACGTTGTCCACACACTCTAAAAAGTCTCTACTTTCTACATCTTCAAACTCCAAGCCCAGCTTTTCATAAAGACGTTTCACGATAAGCTTTTCAAGGTATAAAGCTCCAGGTCCAAAAATTTTTTCCAAAGCCTTTGCAAATTCTGTTATGTTTTCTGGAATGTGCTCTTTCTTTATCTTAAAGGAGGCTTCTAAGTGAAAAAGTATGGCCTGTTTGGGTGAATCCCCCAGGGAAGATAAGCTTTCTTCAACTGCTGCTAGAAGGATTTTGCTAAAGTTATTTTGAGGCAAATGTAACCCTCGAGGATTGAATCGAGTTTTAGAATGAAACTCTATGGAGCCTTGATAAATCCTTTATGAACTTCAAATATTGATTGCTAAACTCCGCACTTTAGAGAAGGGCAAAGGGCTTAGATTTCTACTACTTTAGCTTCCTTCTTTCTCTTCAAGAAACTTTGTTTGGCTGCTGCCACATATTCAACAAACACAAGCTCCTTTTTTTCGTTCCATTCAAGAGGTTGCCCAATTTTTTCGAATAAACTTTTCATGATTAAAATCTCTATAAAATGGGCTCCTAAACCAAAAATTTTTTCAAGTCCGTCTGTAAAATCCTCAAGGCGGTAAGGAATGTCTTTTTTTGCTATTTTAAATTTGTCTTCAAGGTGAAAGTAGATTGATTGCTTAGCTGATTCTCCAAGCGAAGCCAATCCTTCATCTACAGCTTCAATTAAAATGTTCTCGAAGGCTTTTCTTTTTCTTGTCAATCTCTGAATTCCTTCATGAGGAGCTATTCTGGAGTCTAGCTAATGATTCTATAAATAAATTGTGAATTTTTAAATTTTATCCTTAATCAAGCTGGTTTTGAGCTGAAATCCGAATCAGAGCCCATTTAAAAACGGTATGTGAGAAATTTTTATCCTTTAATATCAAAAGATTGATTGCCTATCTTATGCATTCTTTCCCTTATTAGGCTTAGTTCTTTTGCGTAATCCATTAAAGTCATCCGTAATGTTTCACTTTCGCTGGTTCCAAGTCTCCTCGCCAGCTCATTTAGAATTTCCTTTTGTTCCCTGCTTAGAACCACTTTTATTATGCATTTCCTGGGCATTTCTAATCACTTTTTGAGGGTTTAAACCACCCTGATGGCCCATCCATTGACCTATCCACGGGCTATTGTAGTGTACAATTCGCCTTTTCATTTTCTTCGTATATTAATCTAGTATTAGTTGTGTAAGGCGTGCGCAAAGTTGACGAGATCGTTAAAAACTGGCTGGAAACACCATTCGCCGCCTTTGAGTGGCGCTAGGGATAATCATGCGGGATGGTTATGCACAGGAGAAGTGAGGAAAAAATGCAGCTGAGACGGATTCGTGGAATAATTTTCTGTAGAAGCTTTTGTGATAAAGTCTTGTGCGAAAGGGTTTCTAGAGTGTCGCGTTCAGAGGTTGTTGCGCTGTTGAATGAGCCTGTTCAAGTGGGGCTCGTGCCGGATGTGGAGAAGGGCGAGGTTTTGGTTGATTCCCGCGGAAGAGGAAGCTTTCAAAAGAGGTGCAGTGAGGACGGCTAGGGGTAAGCCTTGGACAGATGCGGAATTAAAACTCCTGATGGATATGGCTGCTCAAGGGTTTAATCCACAACAGATTTTTGATAGCGGTAAACTTCCGGGGAGAACATTGAGAGCTATAGGCAAACAAGCCTACTGTAGTATAGTGCGCACGTTTCCCACGGCGATAGTGCACACTATCGAGCCCGCTTCTGATGCTTTGAGCATGGAGGAGGTTGTTAGGCTTTTTAGTACGGCTTTTAAGCAGATTTGCGGCGCGCGCTTTAACATTCAACTGCTCGGAAGCGAGAAATACGTTTTGAATAAGCTGCAAAGCCTAAGGGAAGAGCAAATGCTGCTGGAAAAATAGTTAAAACCGAGTGGGATGGACAAAATCTCTGGCACGAAGCTGAGATTAGCGCGCGCGCTAAATGATGAAACTGGATCTACAAACCTTGTTATAATCTGTCTTTGGAAGAATCGTGGATTAAATAAAGGGGTGCTGCAAAACGTCTTTTATGGAAGTATTTTCAGCGTTTATGCCTTGATTGTTTTATTGCTGTTTTGGTTCTTCTGGTTCTTTCCATTTCTCTATGAGCAGTTTGGTGTCTCCAAGTTTGAAGCTCACTTTTACAAGTATGGAGTCGGAGCCTCTAAATGGGAACATGCTGTCTTCAGCTAAGTCCAATGGTAGATAAATCAGGTATTTGCCGTCTTTTCTTCTGAAAATGCGCCCTCTTCCTTCGTTAACCATGCATTATACACTCCAATTAAATTCCATATTTAAGAACTAAACCTAATAGCGCATACATTATTTAAGCCTTGTTGTCGGTCCTATCTGCATCTTAGAATGTTAAGTCCTTAAATTTTTTGCTTTTCTAATAATGACAAATTTTAAGTTTATAGTCAATAATAATCGTGTAAAGGTGAGTTAGCTTGTTAAAGAAGCATGTTGCATTTCTAGTTACTGTCACCTTGTCAAGTCTTCTGTTCGGAGCAAGCGTTAGCCTTGTGGCAGTTTTTGGTTGGAGTAATGGCGGTTATAGTGATGACCCGTCTAATCCAAAATATGGGACGCATGACTGGATTGCACAGCACGCTTTAGACTGGTTGCCTCTCGAGGAAAAACAGTTCATCCTTAATAATATTGCCAACTATCTGTATGGAACTGAACTGCCTGACAATGGAGGGGCTCCAGACGGTATTGGAGACACAGTTAAACATCACGTGTATTATTTTGCTAATGGTTCATTACAAGATGATGCTTCAGCTGTGAGGGCTCAAGAAGAATATGTTAAGGCGGTTGACTTTTTCAAGGCTGGAAACTTGACTAATGCGGCGAAAAGGTTTGGTGTAATGACGCACTACATCTGTGATGTGGCGGTTTTTGGGCATGTAATGGGTTCCGTCACGGATTGGGGTCCTGAAACACATCACAGCGACTATGAAACCTATGTGAATGAACGGACAAACAGTTACGTTGACGAATTCAACACTTTCCTGGTTTTCGACGGCGCTTTAAGTCGCATTTCCGCCTATAATGCCACGCTGACGCTTGCCTATGACACGACATTCGATACAGACGGAAATTTGACATGCGTTTGGATGGATCAAAACTACAACTGGAGCAATCTAACTTTCAAAAACCGATGTGGAGAATCACTCAACTTGGCTGTGAACTTGATCGCAGATGTTCTGCACACATTCTACTTGGAGATGCAAGGCGTAGCCCATTTCATCGTTGTCCCGTTTCACTATCAAGACACATACTATTATTGTGGTCCTGCTTCTCTTGAGATGATTTTTGACTATTACGGCGAAGACATTAACCAGTCAGAAATTGCAGATGTTGCAAGAACCATTGGCGATCCTGTCGATTCGACCTTTACTGACGAGTTGCGGAGAGCCACACACTTCAGCAACATCAGCACTTCCGGGGGCGCAGAAATTCCTGACAAAAACATTACTGGCTATACTCTACGCAAGCTAGGATATGCTGGCTTTGAAAATCACGACATGAATTTGACGCAACTTAAGAGTTACATAGACGAGGATAAGCCTCTCATTCTGCTTATGTGGTACAGTGGCTTTCATGTTTCAACGCATTATCGTGTTGTAACGGGCTACAATGAAACGCATGTTTTTGTCCACGATCCGTGGAACAACATAACATGGGGTGGACGTTATGGTGGTCCAAACATAGCTTTCAACTACACTTATTTCTTAGACCTTTGGTCATACTATGGCTATTGGGCGCTTTACACTTCGCCGTGGACCATAAGCGTTTCAGCACCTGTCTATGTCAAACCTGAAACACCGTTTCAAATAAACGTCACAATTGCTTATCCGCAGTCGCTTCCAAACGCACTTGACAATTACCCTGCCTCATTATGCAATGCAACCATAACATTGCCTGCCAATGCCAATCTAACCTTACCCCAAAGGGAAACTCTAAAGAAAACGTTAGGCACGGGCTCTTTGAACGCTGGAGCCAATTGCACAGTAAGTTGGATGTTGATGGCAAACTCTTCCATATCATGCAATATAACTATAGAGGTTGAAGGATTGGTCTCAGGCTCGGTTGGGGCTCGTTATAACTATACTGCTTATAATTATAGTGATAGAATAGGTGCAAGAGTCAATGTAACGGTGCAGCTGGGTGAAGACAGCACCGCTCCATTAATAAGCATACCTTCAAGGTTGCCAGAGGGCGATGTGCAACCAAACCAGCAGGTAACAGTCTTTGTTAACGTCACTGACGCAGAAAGTGGAGTAAAAAATGCAACCCTATACTACGATTTGAATTACAACCAAACTTGGATTGCAGAACCCATGAGTTACAATTCAACATCATGCCTTTACAACGTGACAATTCTAGGGCAACCCATAGGAACGTACGTTAGATTCAAAATAGTTGCTTATGACAAGGCGGGAAACAACGCGACCAGAGACGGAACAGAACAATACTGCACATACCAAGTAATCCCAGAATTCCCATCAAGCCTAATCCTGCCACTATTCATGGTTCTCGCAATACCAGCAATTCTATACGTGAAGAAAAAAGCCATAAGAAAAACGAAAATATAATCCAAAATCATGTTTCCCCTTTTAGTTTCTAGAAACTTTTATGCAGTTCCGTGTCAAATGTGTGATGAAGAAAAAAAGTGAACGTGAATGAAACAAAACTTATTTGTCCGTAATAGTCGCCTGCTTGTTAGTAAAGTTGCATACGAAGGAAACTTGAGAGAGTCGATTGAGCTTTCTGTTTCGCTTATTGGCGGAATCAAAAAACTTGTAAAGAAAGGCGACATTATCCTTCTAAAACCTAACTATAACACTGCTGATCCATATCCAGGCTCAAGCGACCCAGATTTCATAAAAGCTGTTATCGCCATGCTTTACGAGGCTGGAGCTGGAAAAGTCATTGTTGGAGAGAGAACTGCCTTTCTCCATAGCCGCAAAGTTCTGGAACAAGCAGGTATTGTCAAAGTTGCTGAAGAAGCTGGAGCCGAGGTCAGAGTTTTCGGAAAAGACGGTTGGCACGTAATGTTTGATAGAAAAGGTTGGCGACGTGTTAAAGTTCCGGCGGGTCAATATTTGCACAACGTTTCACTTGCCAAAGAAGCCACGGAAATAGATAAAATCGTTTACGTTCCCCTCATAAAAACACATCATGCAGCAGAGTTTACAGGAGCCATCAAACTTTCGATGGGATTCGTCAAACCTTTTTTCGACCAAATCACATTTCACGCTCGGCATCTTCAAGAGAAACTTGCAGAATTATCTCTCGTAGTTAAGCCCGATTTAATCATAATGGATGCGAGAAAAGTATTCATTACTGGTGGTCCAGCGAAAGGCGAACTGCGGGAGCCTAACCTAATTCTAGCCTCAGGCAACCAAGTGGCAATAGATGTAGAAGGCGTGAAGATACTTCAAAGCTATCCTGGCAATGGTTTGGCGGGTAAAAACGTGTGGGACTTAGTACAAATAAAACATGTAATAGAGCTCGGATTAGGTCCTCGTAACGAAGAAGAATATGAGGTCGTAGTGACCTAAAATTCGAAAAATTTTAGTTACGATTGATTCTCTTTCGTTTGTGGATCAAGGCTGTAAGTATTGTAGCTATCATGAACAATGGCATAAGGGGTATTCTGGGTCTTTTGTAAAAAATGATATCTGCACTAAAAATCTCAGGTGGACACTTGAAACGCTCCTGGGGGAGTGAGCCGGTGAGCCGACTGAGGATGGAAGAGTGATAGTGTATTATGATAAGAGAGGGAAAGTGGTGGCAGTAGAGATAACAGACATAACAACCCTCTGAAGTACTAAATAGAAATGAGTCTCAGATGCTTAAACAACAATAATGGCTATTTTTTCGGTTTTTTGGATCCGCTGTTCAATTCGTGGAAAACTTCATCGTGTTTCCTAAGGACTTCGTTGAATACTTTCATTGGATCCTTTCGTTGTCCCATGTTTTAGGCACGCTTCGATTTCGTCAATGTTATAATCTAAGATGTTTTTGATAAACCTAATTATTTCTTTTGAATCTTTAATGGGTTAATTTGGGTGAAGACGGAGTTTTTTTGGGGAAATGTTTAAGTATTTTGTAAACAATACTGTTTACAGTGAGGTTTCATGGCTCAAGTTCAGCTTAGATTGCCTGAAAAGGTGCTTGAGGAGATAGACAGGTGGGTAGCGGAGGGGCGGTTTAAGAGTCGAAGCGACGCTATAAAGAGTATTATTAGTTTTTATGAGGAGAGGGAGAGGACGCGTGAGTTTTTTAGGATGCTGATGAGGCGGAGCGAAGAGGCGAGGAAGCATCCTGAGGCTCTTGTTTCTTTAGAGGAGTTTTAGTTGGCTTTTAGCGTGTTTCTGCATCCGAAGGCGGCTAAGGCTCTGGAGAGGATTGAAGAGCCTGTTAGGTTAAGGATTGTTGAGAGATTGAGGGAGCTGAGAGATAGTCCGGGGAGGGTTGGGAAGCGTTTGAGGTTTTCTGATTTTTGGAGTTTGCGGGTGGGTGATTATCGAGCTGTTTACGAGATTGACAGAGGCAAGAATAGGGTGGTTGTTTTGTTTGTTGGGCATAGGCGGAAAGTGTATGATGACTTCTCGAAAATGTTTTAAATTTTCTTAATGAAGAGGTTTTTAAATAGACACTCTGCATTAATTCTTACACATGAAGAAAGAGAGACCTAGGCTGATACCTACAGCGTATCTGGTTTTGGTGAGGGAGAATAAGATTCTTCTTTCTCGGAGGTTTAATACGGGGTTTCAGGATGGTCAGTATAGTTTTCCTGCTGGTCATCTTGGTGGAGATGAAGAGACGCTTAGTCAGGCTATGATCCGAGAGGCGAGAGAGGAGATAGGTGTGGAGATTGATGTGGCGGATTTGGAGTTGGCTCATGTGATGCATAGAAAGCAAAGGGAGCCAACGGATGAGAGAAGGATTAATCTTTTTTTTAGGGCTAAAAAATGGGAAGGTGAGCCTAGGATTATGGAGCCTAACAAGTGTGACGATTTGCAGTGGTTTGAATTGGATAGGCTTCCGGATAATACGATACCTTACGTGAGGCAGGCGATTGGCTGTTTGAGAAAGAATGTTAAATATAGTGAGTATGGGTTTTGAAGAGAATAATTGCTTTTCTTTTTCTAGATTCTTTGTCCATATAGGACTAGGTGTCTTGAGAATCCTTTAGTCGAGGGTTCTTTGCTCAATGTTAATAGCATCTCAGTTGTCTGCTTGAAGAGTTTTTCGTCCCATTTGCGGGATTTTAGAACTTTTTCTGGAATGGAGAGCAGGTGTAGCATGCCGCAGACGGCATAGATTTCGGTGACTTTGATTCCTTCTTTTTCGAAGAATTCTCTGGCTTCTTCTGGGGTGACGGCCATGTGTTTCTCTTTTTCATTGTAGACGTAACTCGGTTTTCACTTGAGTAGGGCAAGGGCGGATTCGGGGTCTTCGGGAAACTTGTCGATGGCGTTGCCGCATTTGTTCATTAGGAATATTGAAAGCTTTCCTCCCTTTTTTGTTACTCGTACGAGTTCTTTTGCGGCTTCGATCATTCCGTCCCAGCAGAGGACGAAATCGAAGGTTTCGTTGGCGAAGCGGAGTTTGTGGACGTCGCATTCTGAGATTTGTACTTTGTTTAAGAGTCCTTCTTTGCGTAGTTTTTGTTTTGCTACGTTTAGCATGGCGGGTGAGATGTCGCATAGGGTGACTGAGTACCCCATCTTCGCCAAGGGGAGTGTTATTCTTCCGGTGCCGCCGGCGGCGTCTAGGATTTTTGCGTGTCTGTTTTTGGGGAGGTATCCTTTTAGGAGTTCCCAGTCCACGTGGTTTTCGACGGCGCCTTTAAAGGTCTTGTACCATTCGTCGTATCTGTTGGTGTGTTCGTCCCACTTTTCTTTTGTTCTTTTAGTTTTTTTGGATTTGTTTTTTGGCATTTTCTTTCTCCTTAATTATGTGTTAGATGGAGCTTTACATAAGCTTCGCTGTGGTTAGGAGGGGTTAGGGGGGTTTTGTGTTTGGGGAATGTTTCTTAAGGGCGAACTTTGCGTATATGTTTTGTTGGGGTGTGGGAATGGACGAGGGTGGTGGAGGTGGGGAGAAGGTGAGTGTTAGGTTTCGTTTGCCTGTGAGCAGAATGATGTATGGTATGGTGGTCTTTTTCTTTGCTGTGGGCGTTGTGTGGACTGTGCTTGTTGATGTGGTTTGGTTTGGGCAGATTATAGGTGATGTTGGAGGCTTTTTGATTGTTGGGGTTGTTGGGCCTTGTGTTTGGTTTGGTGTTTTCTTGTTTACTGTGAAGATTGTCTTCTTTAGTTACCATGAGCTTACGGAGAGTGAGTTGATTGTTTCTGTTCCTCCTCGCAGGGTCAGGGTTCCTTTGGAGGGAATAGATGAAATTGAAACTGATGCTGGGAAAATCAAGACTGATTTTGGCATGGTGCGTCTGGAGGTGAAGTCTGGAGAGGGGCCTTTGGAAAGGGAGCATTACTGGGCCAAGTTCAAGACGTTTGGCGTTTCTGTTCATCATTTTGGCAATATAGAGATGATTCAGTCTGTTTTTAGTGATAAGAATCTTGTTCGGATTAAGGCGAAGAACCATGATATTATTACTAACGTGCCTGATGTGAAGGAGTTTGTTGAGCAGGTTATGGGGGCTTTGGAAAAGCGAAGGTCGAGTTTGAAGCTTTAGGAGGTTTTGTGGGGGGTGGAGGCGGATGAGGAGCGTCTGAAGCGGGTTGGGCGGCTTAAGCCTGAGGTGAAGGTGAACATGGCTATTGGTATGACTGAGGCGTGTGTGCGGGTTTGTGCTGAAGGCATTAAGGCGCAGTTTCCTGGCATAAGTGATAAAGAGCTTTTGGAGAAGTTGCGGGAGAGGTTGGAGTGGTCTAAGCGTTGGCAGAAACGTTAGGGTTAGGTCATATACGAACAGCTTACTATACGAGTTTTGGAAGGAAGGCAAGGAGGTTAAGATTTTCGTGCCAAAACCTAAATGGCATGATCGGGTCATAAATGCTATAATTGAGATGGGAACGGACCGTGAATTTGAAGCGCAAAGCGGAATAGTCTATTACAAAGTTAGAAAGAACAGATTCGAGTATCATCCAGATGTCTTATGGTTATACGATGATGGCAATAGATTTAAACCTTCAGCGGTTGTTTGGGAAATAGAGTCTGGATGGGATAACAAAAGGATTGCTGGCGACTCTATATTGGCTTTTATGATGCTGCCAGACTATACCACTTTTTTCAAGGAAAAAGACCAGACAAAATTTGGTAGAGTTCTTAAGAAAGACATGGTTGTGACCACTTATTATGGCAAGCGAAGAGCAACATATTATAGAGATTATCATAGAATGATGAACCTTAATTCCACTCTTGTGATTTTAATCATGCAACATAAAGGGTATGAAGACTATTGGAAAAGATACATTAATTCCATAGCAGATTATATAGGATTCAAAGGAAATTGCGATGTGATTTCTATCCCTAAAAGTTGTGATTCAGTTAGTTATGTCAAGCATAGACTTGCACATTTAGAATCATTAAGGCGGTTTATCTAAAGCTTCCAGAGAGTGCAAGACAAGCAGGAGAGTAGCAGGTTAGGTAACTCCCACCGCTGTTCTTTTCAGCATTTTTGCGGAGAGCGCAATGCAACGTATCATATCGACTTGGATTAAGAATTTAAGGCGAAAGCATCTAAATTATCTAATAGGTATGAAAATGAGTTCCAAAGAAACTACGTTAAAAGATGTTTCAGAAAGGTTAGATGAACTCATTGCCTGGCAACGTTTTGAGAGTTTACCAAAGCTTCGGACTGTTCTGGTAAAAGAACTTGATTCAGACGCTAAAAAAGTTGATTATGAAATGACTGATGGTGAGAAAAGTCGCAGAGATATTGCCTTGGCTTTGGGAATCTCTGATGACAACATTCAACGGTGGTGGGAAAAATGGTATGAACTTGCAGTTGTCAGACCCAGTGAGAAATTCAAAGGGAGACCGCAACACATTGTATCGCTAGAAGATGTTGGAATCAAATTTCCAAAGATGCAATCAGTGAAAAAAGAAGCGCACGCTCTAACCAAAAAATCAATGGCAGATGACGAGAAAAAGGAGGAACCTTTGTGAGTGAAGATGAGCCAAGTTTGAGAGAATTACAGTCAATTAAGAAACTACTTGTTCTTCTTTCCATCAAGTCTGGAGCTACTTCTGAAGAAATTGGACAAGCTCTCGGCGTTGACTCAAGCACTGTCCGAAAAATGTTCTCGATGAGAAAAACAAAGAAATCAAGGGAGGAAAAACAGTGAGCAAAAAACAATCGAAAGAGAAAACTGCGAATGACCCGATAGCAAGTAGGCTTGATGCATTGATTAGGTTATTCATAGAAGTAAACAAACCCAAAGGTGAAGAAAAGCTAAATGAGGCTACGGCGGCGCGCATCCTTAAATCCGCAGGTTTGACACCGACAGAAATAGCAAAAATATTGGGTAAGAAATCGGCTACTGATGTTTCTGCATATCTGTATCCGAAGAAGAAAGAATAAAAAGTGATAATGTGGAAATTCAGGAGCTTGTTTCTCGTGGAAGAATATTGTTTTCTGAAGCTCCCAAAAGACTAGAAGTTTTCAAATTGGTCAACGGCAAAAGAAGCGCAAAACAGATTGCGAGAAAATTGGGCAGGTCTGATGTCGCAACACTTAACGACTTACTGAAAATGAGAGACCTTGAATTGATATCTCCAAGGATAGACAAGAATGGTAAAACAGTGAAAAAAGACAGCTCGATTATCTATGATAAAGTTCCTTTGATACGCCATATTCCAATTTCTTATTTTGCTGATTATACGAAAATTGCTAAAGAGGCCGTTAAGGCTAAGACACTGGGCGGAAGAACCACGATTCGGAGCATTCCGAGTCTGCATATGCCGTCTGAAACTGAAATACTGGATATATGTAGAAGCGGTGAAGACCAGATTTACGAATTCAAAGCTGCTGGTACAGACGTCCAGAAACTAACCAAGGAAGTTGCAGCATTTGCAAATACAAAATTTGGTGGACTGATTTTCTACGGCGTCGAAGATGACGGCACAATTGCTGGCACAGACAAACGAAGACAGGGATTGGACCAACCGCTTCAAAATTCCATTAGAAACAGCATTTCCCCTTCTCTCGTAGTGGACATTGTAGAAAAAGACATTTTAGGTCACAGAATTATCGTAATACGTATTCCTGCCTGGAACAGAAAGGATGTGTATCATTATGAAGGAAGAGTGTACATAAGACTTGGCGCAAATGCTTTCATTGCAAAACCCGAGCAATCCAAACGACTCCACAGCGGAGTTCCAATAGTCTAAGTGCATTCGCATGCTATTATCCATGGCGCGTTAAAACTAGAATGCCTAAATACTCGCTAACGTATATCATTTCTGTAGAGCCCAGAATATTGCTAGTGTTTGCGGGAAATATCACCACTCCGAGAAGAGTCAGATTTTGCTTTTGACACCAAGAAGATCATTTTACTAAAACTCTGTTAATCTTATTCGAATCTTAAATTTCACGCTCATTTGTAAATTTGTGAATTGGTAAATTTCGCTCTTCTTTATATTGGCTTTTGTTTGCTCGTTTTCTTTTGATGATCAGTCATGAAGGAGGTTGTTAAGCAAGTTAAAGGCTTAACCCTAGGCGACCTAGTCAAAGTTGACTGGTTCGACGCTAGCATAGGCAAAAGCCTCAGCGGCGGCCTAAACGGCATAGACGTACCCGTCACAAGCTGGGGCATCTTCATAGGCGTCTTAGGCCAAAAAAACAAGCACATAATCCTCACTCAAAACAACTTCCGCTACGCAGACGGCCTATACGACATTGATTACACAGCCGTTCCAACCGCCTGGGCAATAAACATCACAGTAATAATCAAAAACCACATAAGACCAGAAGACGCCAAACAACTCCTCCACAGCTTCCTCATAGGCGACAAACAATCCACCAAACGAAACAAAAAACAACAAAAAGTGACCAACCATGAAAGACTGGATTAAACGAGCATTAACAAAAAAGATTCAACAACGAGCAACAGAGACAATCGATATCCCACCAAACGAAAAGCTTGTTTACGGCGTAAAATTCGCCATCGCCATGACCATAATCCTATCCGCACTAGAAATCGCCCACATGGCAATCTTGGGCAAGTGGAACAGCGAAATCTTCGCAGCAATAACAGGCTTAAGCGGTACAGTTATGGGCATATCTGTTGGCCAAAAAACCTAGGGCGGTAGGGGCTGCGAAATATTAGGGTTCGACTGGTTTCTGTGGCTAGGTGTGCTAGGAAAAGGCTTGAGGTTGACATGCAGAAGCATGTCATTCTAATCTCACCCATCGTACTTACGCTAGTTGTAGTGATTTACAAACGAAAACTACTCAAAACACCAATCCACTAAACCGTCATCTTGCCCTTTTTTCTCTTAACAGTATAAAGGGATTCAAGTTCCAAGACGAAGTATCTTTTCAACATAGTATTTAGAGATTTGTTCCAATGTTAATCCAGTCTCATCTTCTATTCTGGACAGAATACTATGCCACATTTTTTGTACAGCCTTCAATCTTTTGTTGAAATCTCTTGCCGAAAAACTCCTCATAATCATCGCTTCTTTGATAAGTTTCTTATAATTCATTGGCTGCCACTTTAAACTGTAAGAGTAGAACATTCTCCATTTAGGCGCAGGCAAAAACTCCCTATTTAAGGCAAATATTATCTTAACCAACAAGTCCGCAGCATAGTTTAAACAGTAATGTGCAGCAACTAAATCGCCTCTTTCAATCCAAGACTCGGCAACAGTGCCAACTTCCTCTCTGGGGGGACAACAGTACCATTTAAGATATTCACCACAAACCACAATACGTTTAATCCAAAAATCCTTTGGAAGCTCCAATTTCTGTCCAAATACTTTCTTAATCTCTCCTTCAGGGTCAAAAACAATCTTAGCTCTGGAAAACTCCCATTTGTCCGCTTCATCCCATCTCTGCCTCTTAAAATCCTCTAGAAAATGAACCTCCAAGTCTACGTCAATACCCAAACGCTTTTGCTCATTCATCCCTAAATCAGAAATTTGCTTTCTAAGGTGTTCATCTCTTTTGCTCAGGAAAACTATAATATCTAAATCTGAAAACTTGTCCACAAAACCCCTCACTAAACCGCCAATAAAAACAATTCCCGCAACATCTTCGAATGAAACTATCTTCGAAATAAAGCCCTCAGCAACTTGCCTAAACTTCTTGATTTGATTCTCTCCTTTCAGCCTAACCATCGTTTTCGCGCATCCTTCCCATCTCACAGCAAATAATCAATTGGGATAAATACACCTAAACGAATAATTTCAGAATTTATGTTTTCTGGCACAAGCAAAATATTATATGCTCAAAAATAGCTATGCAATTAATGGTGATTCGAATGGTAGAGGCTTTTCTCCTAATCCGTGTCGGCTCGAGTGAAAGTTTGAATTTCATGAAAACAATCAAGGAGGAGATCCGTGGAATAAAAGGCGTTAAAGAGGTTTACGGAGTCTTCGGTCGCCACGACCTAATTGCTAAAGTAGAAACAAAGACGCTTGAAGATTTAGGCAATCTTGTAACAGACAAAATCAGAGGCATCAACGGAATACAGACAACAGAGACGCTGGTAATAGGCTTCTAAATACTGTGACGAGAAAAAGGGAAAACTGCCAAGACTATTTCAATATTGCTTTCGCCAAGTGTTATATGGGCATTGATTCCAGCAGTAGCTTCCGCCCTTGAAAATGCAGTTCTTACATTCAATCTTGTCAAAAAGCCTAGGCCTACTCATAATACGGCTCACATTTATTATCATAAGAAACTCTCACTTTTAGCTTTACATGGTTCTTCGCAACAAAGCGTTTACGTGGAACTTATCCAAAGTTTAGGCTTGCTAAGAATTTTGAATTCATAAAGTCTTTTTGGTTTGCAAGTTAGTTTAGTCTTGGCTTAATAGGGTAAGCGTGTTCCATTTGAAAGTGGAATCAATAACAGTCGTCATCCTTGTAATTTGCATATTCCTATCTTTTTATTTCACATTTCTATCATTTCAAACAGTGGATGATGCCCTAAAAAAGCAGCTTGTAACCCTTGCCGCATCCTCCCTCATAACCGGAGTGATAATGCTTGCTTGCATAACAATTTCTTTAGGAATTAAAAAGGCCTTTCCAAGAGTGGACAGTAAGCTAAGAAGTAGAAAAGAACCATCAGAACATGAAGGATGAATTTATTCTGCAACCGAGGTAAAAAAAGAGGGGGTTCAGTGAAGGATTTAGCGTTTCTTTACAGAGGCAATGAACTCGTCTATTGGAATTCTCTCAGAAGCTTTTTGAGATCTTCTTCGCTGGGAACCCTGTGAAGTATTTTTTCTCCGCAGCATATGGCAGGAGCATTTACACCTTTCACTCTCAATCTTAATCTTGCCAAGAAACTCATGGTTCCTAAATCGATAATATTATACTGCAAACCATTATTTTTACAGAAATCTTCAACTCGCATTAAAGCCTCCTTATCTTCATCGCATAGGTAGCGGTTTCCAAGGAGACTCGAGCGTTGTTCCAGTCCTTGGAAAGCGGTTTTCTGGGCTTGGGCGCAAGCGTGCATAGCCCCTTCTTTATCAACAAACCCAACTGTGGGAACTTCGAGGGTATGAATATAGACCTTTAACTTCTCCATAAGACCCAATAATAAAACATAGAAATGTAATCATTTAAGCTTTTGTAAAAACTTATTCTTTTTGTGGCTGTTGAGACTTTTTAATTCGAAGATCTCTGAGAGACTAGACCGCTTAAAAGGGATAATATCCAATAACGCCTTTCAATTAGTAAGGAACATAGTTGAAATGTGAAGCGAAATCACCCAACATTCCTCAGAACCTATGTTTCTACCAACAATGATTGTCAAAATCAGCACATTCTCAAAAATGATAAATGTAAAGAAACCGCTTTCATAATACTATATATTGCCCTTTGATGAACTAATTAGGAGACCCATTAATGTTCCAAATAAAATCTATCACAAGAGAACAAGTCTCAGAACTCGAAAAACTGCAAAAGACATGCGAAATAGAGATGGGTTGGGACCCGCCTCAGGAATATTTAGAAGAATGGGTTAAGGCCGTCCTCGGCATACATCAGCAAGATTCTAGCCTTGTGAAGATAGCAATCATGGACGAAAAGATTGTTGGCTATTGCATATCCGTTAAAAGGCTGCACAATTACGAAGGCGTTGTCATGGATATAACATGGAATTCAGCCTACATCTGGGACCTTTTTGTCCTCAAACAATGCAGAAACATGGGAATAGGCACAGCTTTGCTCAATGATGCGATTGCATACTTAAAATCCATAGGCTGTGACAAAGTGGGTCTCCTTGTGAACTATCGGAATGAAAACGCGAAAAAACTATTCGAAAAATTAGGGTTCAAACTCTGGAGCCACTACCTCGTAAAGAGATTCTGAAACAAGAATTTTTCGGGCTAACACTTTTTATAAGCTGGTTGTTTGCTGTAGTACTCGCTTGGTGGTTTCGTCAAATGATTTGTAAATATTGCCAGATAATCCACTCTTTCGATGATAGCTATCCTCTACGTGAAGCAACAAGAAACCTTGAGAGCGACTATCCTCGGTGTGACTGGCATTGGAGGTTCGTGTGTAGTGTTTGTGGAAGGTCAAGGCACTTCAATGGAATAACGTGGTGTGAAAAAACTCAGAGATTTGTTTGTATATCATGTGCGAAAAGCCACAGAACCCTTCGCCGCAAGTTTTGGAAGTGGAAATACTATTATGCTATTGAATGTGATGCTTGTGGCACACGTCATCCAGCATTGGATTATCTCGAGTTCTCAGGCAAACATCCATGGCAACTACGCTCATACATGCAAAAACAACGCGAAGGCCTAGATCATGAAACCAAAATACAGAGGACAGAATCCGTTTTCGTTCCATTAATGGATGCGGACATCAACGATAAACAAATTTCGAAAGCATGGGATAAAGTTGCTGATCAATGGAGTGTCAGGTACACAGAATACGGCGATGTGAATAGGCAATATGTAATTGATCCTGCGATCTTCCACATCATAGGCTCCGTCAAAGGTTTGTCAATTTTGGACGCTGGTTGCGGAAACGGTTACCTTTGCAGGTTGCTAGCTAAGAATGGCGCTAAAATGTTTGGCGTAGAGCTTTCCAAAAGGTTTGTTGAAATTGCTGAACAAAAAGAAAGAGAGGTACCAATTGGAATAACGTATTATTCAGGAACCATGTGCAACCTAGCAATGTTCGAAAGCGAAACGTTTGACATAGTTATTTCCAACCTAGTACTGATGGATCTGCCTGATTTGGACAAAGCCATTAAAGAGGTTCATCGCGTTCTGAAGAAAAACGGAAGACTAATTTTTTCAATCATGCATCCATGCTTTTCAAGTCCCCCAGTTCGTGGATGGGTAAGAAAACCTGAAGACAGCAACCGAAAGGAAGACTGGATATACTGGAAGATTGACCGATACTTTGACAGAAGCATGGAAATTTGGCGGTTCTATCCTGACTGGTCACCTGTCTACAGTTTTCACCGCCCACTCTCAGACTATGTTAAGACGCTAATTGGAAATGACTTCGCTATCGTGAAGTTTGAAGAGCCTATCCCTTCCCAAAAGGCTATGAGAGAGCATTATAGAGAATTCGGAAACGAGTGTGACCGCATCCCATGGTTTCTTATCATAGGTGCAAGGAAAACATGAGTGCATGAATTTCTTATATCACCAGTTGCCCACAAGCAAGACATTTGTTTTTCTGAATCCGACTTTTTGCCAAAATGGTAGGCTTCTTTCAGTTACCGTTGCCGATACTGTTGGAGCCCCCATCCGCTGAAATCTATCCACTATCTCCTTAACAAGGGCTGTTCCAATGCCTCGCCTTTGATATGCAGGGTGAACGGAAAGTTGATGGGCTATCGCCCTTGAACCATCATAATTTCCCCTCACAACCCCAACAACTCTGCCGTCTATTTCGCAGACAAGAAAAACAGTAGCGCTACATTCTTTGACTCTCTTCATGGCTTCTGGGCCGTCAACCTCTGGAAAACCGTACTGATTGTTAAGCTTCAGAATTTCAACTATTTTATCACTATCGGTGAGTTGAAAATCCCTAATCAACACCTAAATCACCAAAAAAGCGCTTTTATCCTTTTCTTCGACCCTTTTTCTCATATTCCTCTCTTTGCCTCATCCACTCGACATGTTTTTCTAATAGGCTTCTTATTTGCTGGTCTATGAAGTCGCTTACGCTTAGGAAGGGCATCTCCATCTCTTTTATTGCGTATTGCAGTTTCTGATACTCCTCTTTTGGAACTTCTAAATATTCATATCTCTCTTTTAGAAAGCGAAGTCTCCACCTAACAGCGTCCCGAATAAATTCTTCCCTTGTTGTAAAGCCCAAATGCCTATTCTCTTCTATGAAACTTTCAACTTGGACAAGAAGTTCAGGCGGCAATATCACTGACTGCGAGAGCAGACTTTCTATGGCGTCCGTGTAGGTTTGCATCTTCATTGTTTGAGCTGTTAACTCGCCGAGCAAAGCCGTGAGTCTCTGGTGGGCATCATCAGATATTCTTAAAGTTTTCATTTATTCTAGCCTCAACTGAGATGGGATAAGTGTAACTTGTTGCATAAGGCTATAAAGCTTTTTGGTATACTAAATATACAAGATACATCGGGGCTACAACCATGAAACATCACATAGGACTTACAATAGACGCAAAACTTTTCAGAGAAATCGAAGAGCTCCGAGAAAGAGAAAAGCGTAGCACCTTCATTGAGCATTTAATCAGACTTGGACTTAAAACCTACAAAATTGAAAATCAATCAGTCGCGGCTAAAAACACTAAGCCCCTCATCTAGATGACAGTATTTCCTAATTAGCCTCGAACATTTTTGATTTTCAGTTTTAAATTTTTACTTGAAAGCGAAATTGTTATTCTATGCCCCATTTTTTGGTTACTTTTACGATTAGGAAGATCACGAAGGCGACGATTATGAAGGTTATCAGCGCCGCTAGGAAGTCTCCAACACTAAATATCTGGCCTACATAATCTGCCGGCGGTTTCCCTTCACTATCAAACGTTGTCGGTGGAATACCGATTTTGAAAGTCGCCAGATTTCCAAGACCAGGTATGATGAGGCCCATTATTGGCAATATTAAGTCTTTGACGAGTGCATTGACTAAGCCGCCAAGGTAGACACCCATAATGAAGGCAACGGCGAGACCCATAACCCTGTATTTTGAAAAGAAGTCCATAAATTCGTTCCATAACCCCTTCTTTGGAGGCGGAGCCGGCGGGGCAGGTTTGGGTTCTAAAAGTGTTCGAATACGCCTTAACTCTTCTAATATCTCATCATCTTTAGCCAACGCACTCACCTAAAACAACTTTCCCCCATTACAGCTTATAAAATTTAAGATAGTGGGCCGGGCCGGATTTGAACCGGCGACCTTTCGGTTTCTGCGCTTTTATCAGCCGAACGCTCCAGCCAAGCTGAGCTACCGGCCCGTCAACAACATCAACTACTATAAACCCTTTAACTATTTTTAAGGATTTTCGGAACACTTTTAATCGTTTGTGGACTAATCTTTTCTGTGGGCCCGTAGCCCAGTCTGGATTAAGGCGCTGGCCTTCGGAGCCGGAGATCTGAAAACAGACCGGACACCCAGGGTTCAAATCCCTGCGGGCCCGCCAATTATGGCAAATTAAAGGCGAGACTCAACAAAAAGCGCCAGTGAAGAGGTTCGAATGTCGGTTTAAAATCTCAGAGTTGTGTTTTTGTGTAGTTTCCAAGACGATAGCAAGAGAAAAAGGAAAGAATTATGATGCTCCTTTGCATTTTTACTAGGCTGCTTGAAGCTAATGCTTGCATTTCTCAAAAACTGGGTCGTGCATTTATGGTTAAGAGGTAGCAAAATATTAACAAAAACCAAATATAAGGTTAAAGTTGCAAAAGGTGTATCTCATGAATAAATTTCTGGACTCTGTCAAGAAGTTGCTTGAAGAGGCTTCACTTTATACAGACTTGTTTACTACAGGCGTAGGCGAGGTTAGAGCGTGCATTGAACTCGTAGACACAGGTGAGACGGCAACATTGATAATTGGTGAAAAGGCTAGCGTTGTTGAGGGTTTTGCTAGCCCCGACTTTAAAATGTCCATGCGCAGTCAAACCTTTTGGGAAATTATTCAAGGAAAAGCTGATGCCTTTACACTTGCGGGCAGAGCTCGGGCTGATGAGGTGCGACCCATAGCATTCGAAGTTTACACCAAAGAACGCAGTAAAGAAGTTTGGGAGACTATCAAAGCACTCTTGACATATTTCTTCACTCCTGGAAAAATAAAAATCAAAAGTCTAAGCCCAGCACTAGCTGGCCAAGCTCATGGAGCACATCCGATCCCTCTAGTTTACTGGAATGGATTGCGTTACAGTTGGTTCATAGTAAGAACTGGGGAAATCCTTAACAAAGAAGGAGAAAAAGATCCTTGGCCCCAACTTTTCATAATCCTTGAGGGAAAAGGTAGAGCAATCATAGGAAACGAAGAATTTGAAATAAAGCCTAAGACCGCAATCTACATACCTAGGAACTGCATCCACCAAATAATAGCTGAAGAAGATGTCGAGCTAATTTGGTTAGCGTGGCAAAATGGATAACAATGTAAAAGCAGAATAGAGAAATAAAACTCATTTCAGTATTTCATGTCCATAAAATACGGTCATGACATTGAAGCTAGGCGAAAGCATCGCCCTAGCTAGGTTTCATGTAGCACGGGATAAGATTCGAACTCCCAGCGACAAATAATGATCTTAAGCATCAACTTAATCAGGCGCACGCAAACCGAAAGGGCTGTCGTCTAACATGGGGAATTTAAATGAGGATTTGAATCTATACGGGCCCGCTGAACTTTTTTGGTGTTGGAACTAAGAGTGCACAGAACAGAAATATGGACCGGGCGGGATTTGAACCCGCGACTTCCGCCTTGCGAAGGCGGCGTTCATACCAAACTGAACCACCGGCCCCTTTTGGTGGGCGTTCAACAAAATTATGGGAAGGCTGGATTTAGAGTTTATGATAATGTCGTTTCTTTTTCTCATTTTTATAAAGGATTTTGTCCGAGTTGTCTATTTTAATCCATGCTGTTGAGGAATTGCGATGTAGATTTTCTTGTCATCTAGTTGATGCTCATGCCACTTTGCCTTAACTTCTTCTTGGCTGCCATGCAGATAGACGTTTTTAGCGCGGACAAGTTCTTCCATCATCTTCAAGTATGGCTTCACTAGCCTAATGCTTTCATCATCAAGTTCGGCTATGTGAACAGCCTCTAAAACGTCAGTTGGTACATAACCCAATTCTTTTCTTAAGGATTGAACCCTTCGGGCTAGGTCGCGCATTAAACCTTCACCGAGCAGATTTTCGTCACGGTGAACATCCAAAAAGACCCGTATGTCGTCCTCGACGGCGCAAACCCACCCCTCTTGAGAAGTGTATTCTGAAGCTTCTTGACAGTACTCCGCAGTTTTCACGTTTGCAAGTTCGAGGAATATGTCTTCAACATTTTTCACAGCATTGCAAACTTTTTCAGGAGCCACGACAACCATTCTGCTGAGGGGCCATCTTCTCTTTAGCTTCGCAGATTGTCTAGCAGAATAAACAAGCGAAACACACTTGAACAATGTTTGAAAGTCTTCTTCTATGGTTTTGTTTCGCATTTTCTCGTCTGGTTTTGGCCAACTCTCAAAGTTTACCGATTCCGGCAGTGTTGAGTCTAGTTTTCTGTAGACTTTTTGGTATAGGGCTTCGCTTAGGTATGGTGTGACAGGGTTGAAGAGAAGTGTAACCGTTTTTAGAACATGCCATAAGGTTGCGTATATTGCAAGTCTCCTGTTAAGAGTTTCAGGGTCGTCTGTCCATAGTTCTTTCCGAACCATAGGCACGTAAAGTCTGCTTAAGGTTTCTATGACAAAATCTTCCAAGGTTGCAAGTGCAAAGTTGAATTCACATTTTTCCAATCTGGCAGTATGTTCCTCTATGGTTTCTTGAAGTTTTGACAGTAGCCAAAGGTCTGCTGGCTTGAGGTGTTTTCCATCTTCTGCCCAGTTCAACGTATGCATTTTTGGGTTAAAGTTGTCGAACTCGGCATTTTGAACCAAGAACCTGCTCAGATGGTATAGTGTGGAAAGCACTTGGTATGGGCGGCGATTTAACTCTTGAACATCAAAATCGTTAGAGTCTATAGGAGCACATTTCCGTAGTACATAGAACCTGAATACGTCTGCAGAGTGTTTTTCTAGTGTCTTGTTAGCCTCTATTACGTTTCCGAGGCTTTTGCTCATTTTTCTACCTTTAGCATCTTGTGTTAAACCCTGTAACAGGAATGCCTTATATGGTGATTCTGCTTTTCCAGTCAATATCACATATTCTAAGAGAAGCGTGTTTGCCCATCCCCGTGTCTGGTCCATCGCTTCTGTCAGATAGTCGACCGGCACGTATTTCTTGAATTCTTCATCTGTAAACCTAGCGTAGGGTGAGGCTCCACTGTTGTGCCAAGCATCGAGTACAAAGTCTTCTCTATGCATTGTTCCTCCACATTTTTTGCATTTGAAGGTGATGCGGTCTACCCATGGCTTATGTAATTCGAAATCTGCCTGTGGTTTTTCTTCGGCTTTCTCGAAAAGTTCCTTCTTACTCGCAACAAGTGTTTTTGCACCGCATTTTTCACATTTCCATATTGGCAATGGCGTTCCCCAGACGCGTTCTCTTGATATGCACCATGGTTTGCTTTCTTTCAAGAAGGATATGAATCGGTTCTTTGGGCTTTCGTAGAAGTAGTTCACCTTTTCTGCAGCTTCTAGGATTTTTGAGTTTATCTTGTCTGTTCTTAAGAAGTATTCCTTTCTTGCCAGCCAAACTAGTTTGTGGTGGGAACGCCAGCATGTTGGATATTCATGTTTCTCGGTTTTGGCTTCAACAAGCAAGCCTCTTTTGCGAAGTTCTTCAATAACCATTGTGTCTGTGTCTCTTGCAAATATACCTTTGAAGACGCCGGCGTCGTCTGTGAATTTGACTTCATCGTCGAATGGAGCGAAAATTGGGATGCCTCGCTTTTGTGCGGCGAAAAAGTCCTCTTCACCGTTTCCAGGTGATTGATGCACGACTCCTGTGGCAGTGTTTATGTCCACAAAGTCTTCGCAAATAACCTTGTGCACCAGCGGATGCTTTTGCTCCAGCTCCGCTTGTTTCGGAACTATGTCCTTGAATGGATAATCATATTTTGTGCCTTCGAGGCTTTTTCCTGTGATAGTCTCGGTTATCTCCCATTCTTTTATGTTCAATTCTTGCATGACTGGTTGGACACGTTGTTTTACAAGTATCCATTTTTCGTTTCCGACTTTGACTTTTGCGTATTCTGCCTCTGGGTGCACGGCTAGCATTGTGTCTGTTATGAGTGTGAAGGGCATGGTTGTCCACACGAGGAAGTATTCGTCTTGTTTGTCGGCGAGTTTGAATTTGAAGTATAAGCTAGGGTCTTCGACGATTTTGTATGCGCCTTCGTAGCCTACTTCAGCGCTGCTTAGGCTTGTTTGGCAGCCGGGGCAGTAGGCAACAACGTAGTATCCTTCTTCCAGTAAGCCTTGATCCCAAGCGTGTTTGAGGATTTGCCATTCTCTTTCAATGTAGCTGTCTAAATAAGTCCAGTAAGCCTTGTCTTGGTTTATGAAGACTCCGAGCTTTCTGTCGGCTTCAACCCATTCCCGATGATACTTCATAATAGCGTTCTTACATTCTTCTATGAAGTGTTCTTCGCCTACTCTTTCGAGGAGTTCCCGCTTGTTTTTCACGCCTAAGAGCTTTTCAACTTCCAACTCAACTGGCAAGCCTTGACAGTCCCATCCAGCCCAGAAAGGCATAGAATAACCTTGCATTGTTTTCCAGCGATAACGCAAATCCTTCATCACGCGGCCTCTGGCATGCCCAACGTGCGGTATGCCGTTTAGCGTTGGCGGTCCTTCAACATATCCTAAAAAGCCTATGTTATTCTTCTCTCTGAACTCTGTCAATTTCTCAGTTATTCGGTTTTTGTTCCAGAATTCGCGGATTTGTTTTTCAAGTTCAAGCGGGCGATAATCCATAGTAAGCCATTTTTCAGAATTAGCTTCGAATTTGGCGGTCACCTTTCATCACATTGCACCCGCAAATACACAAACATAACAACAGCAAAATATAACCTTTTTGAATTGTTGATTAGCTTACGTGTGATCTGTTGTGCTCTGCTACGTTTAGACCCTCTATAAATAGGTTCAACTAGTCGTGGCCCATTTTAGACTGAAATAAATTAATACTTTTATACAGTGCATATACGTTACTTCGAGGGACTCGAGCAAACTAGGCTGTAAAACTATCCTAGAGGTATTCTCTTTCCGCTGAAATCGCGTTTTGAGATTCCAAATTCGTCTTTAACTTCTCTTAATTGCTGTGCTGTGAACACTGGGCCGTCTCTGCACACGCGATACTTACCTACAACGCAACTTCCACACAACCCTATTGCACACCGCATTAAGCGTTCAAGACTTGCTTCTAATGCTATTCCATGTTTTTCAGCTAAATCCAAAACCTTACGCATCATCTGTTCAGGTCCACAAGTATAGATCACATCAAACTTTTCTTTAGCCAAAAGCGTTTCCAATGGTGTTGTGGCTAAGCCTTTAATGCCATAGCTGCCATCCTCTGTTGTCGCCACCAAGTTGCCTTCACTGCATACCTCTTCAAGCTTATCTATGAAAAATAGTTCTTCCTTCGTTTTTGCGCCTATCACGAAAATCAGCTTTGTCGCTTTTGACGCCAATTTTTTTGCTAAGAATAATAGTGGAGCTGTGCCTGTTCCGCCGCCAACCATCAATATTTTTCCTTCTTTCAATGTAAAACTGTTGCCAAAAGGTCCTCGAATGCCTATGATTTCACCTGTTTTTTTGTTGTGCAAGGCTTGCGTTGCTTCTCCAACCTTTTTGACAGCCACAGAAACTTCGCCATCCTCGTTTACATCCAAAATGCTTAAGGGAATTTCATCCACGCCCGGAATCCAAAACATTAGAAACTGGCCTGACTTAGCCCTTACGCATACTTTGTCTTTAAATGTGAATGCTTTTACTGTTGGACTTTCAGTTTTAACGCTTAGAATGCGCGTAGTCCTCAGTTGGTTAGCTACGATGCGATAAGCCAACAATTTCATCCACGCTCCTGAAACCTTTCCGCTCTAAATAAGCATCTATTCCCCGTGCAACAGCCTTGAATACGTTTGGGCCTTTTAGGGCTACTGCAGTGCCTATTTGAACTGCTGAGGCTCCTGCAAGAAGGAATTCCACTGCGTCACGCCAATTTGTTATGCCACCGCATCCTACTATTGGCACTTTGACTTGCTCGTAAATCTCGTAAACGCACCTAACGGCTATAGGCTTTATCGCTGGGCCTGACAGCCCGCCGATTTTGTTGCTTAGGATGGGCATGGCTGTTTCAGTGTCTATTGCCATGGCTTTAACCGTGTTTATGGCTGTTATGGCGTCTGCACCAGCTTTAACAGCGGCCTCTGCTGTTTCCGCTATGCTCGTAACGTTTGGGGATAACTTGACAAAAACTGGTTTATCTACAACAGCCTTAACTTTTTCTACAACTTCTGTTAGAATTTTCGGGTTCTGCCCTATTTCAGAGCCTGTTTCTTTTACATGAGGGCATGAAACGTTAAGCTCCACAGCATCTGCGCCCGCATTCATGGCTTTTTTGGCTACTTTTGCGTATTCTTCTGTTGAAAAACCGTAAACGCTAACGATTAACGGAACATTTAAAGTATTTTTTGCTTCGTGAATCTCTTTTACAAACTCGTCTATTCCAGGGTTTGGGAGTCCCATAGCGTTAATTAAACCACAGTTAGTCTGCACTATCGTAGGGTTCGCGTATCCCTCACGCGGTGTTATTCCAACAGATTTTGTAACTACGGCACCAGCTCCACCCTCAACAATTCTCTCCAAAGTTTCTGTAGCGTATCCTAAAATGCCAGAAGCCAACATCGTTGGATTGGCAAGCCTCAAACCAGCCAAACTGACGCTTAAGCGGCTGTTGCTCAAAGATTCTTCACCACGAACAGTTTGCAGTAGAGGTTATCACTTTAACAAGATAAAGCTTAGTTTTTGCAAATAAAACCCTAATTTGTTGTGGTTTGTAAGAGAGTAGAGGTTTCAAATTTTTCTCTATTTTTTCTTTTTCTGTCCAAATGCGGGTTCTGTTTCCTCAGCGCCAAGCAGTACTCTTAGCGATTTCACTTCTTCCCTGAGCATGCTTACTTCACTTTCTAAAGCTTTAGCCTTGGAATCAGCCATCTTTTTAAGCTCTTCAATTTCCAGCAAAAGATTTTTTCGTTCAGTTTCTAAGGTTTTAAGCCTCTCCACCACATTTCTAAGACTGCTCATAAACTCCAGCTCGCCCACTATCGCCATATAATATCCGATTTTGAACACTTAAAATTTTTGCAAACCTAAAACTAAAGCCAACTCTAAACATTACCGCAACAACTATTTATTAAGATAAAGCTTAGGAATAGTTAATTGCCACTGAGTGGTTTCAATGAGGAGGAAGCTTAAGTAATGAAGGCAGCCATAATTGAATGTTCATTTGGCATAATGGCTTTCAATGAAGAAAACAAGTTAATAGAAAAAGTCTTGTTTCCTAAAAAGCCACAAGAGGTAGCTCAAACCCTTGTGAAAATTGAAGCTGGAAAAATGGTGGATGAAATTGCAGAATTAGTCAATAGGCTTAGGAAAAATGGTTATGAAACCTTTGTTTTTGAGAATGCAAGCCTCGCCAATGAGGTTCAAAAAAAGTTTGGTGTTAAGGTTGAGGTTTCTAAGCCTTCTGAGGCTGGTGAAATGCTTCGTTTCAGCATGGAGAGGTTTACCGTTGAAACGGGTTTTGTAAAGGATGCTGAGGAATTCACTCTATGGACGCATAATGTAACCATGGAAATGGCCAAGCTACGGGTTAAAGGAGCTGTTGAGAAAAGAGACTTAATCATCGCTCAAGCCATCCAAACCCTCGACGACTTGGATAAAGCTATAAACTTGTTTATGGGCCGTGTTAGGGAATGGTATGGCATACATTTCCCAGAACTTGACCGGTTATTGGATAAGCATGAAACCTACGCCCGCTTGGTGCTAAATCTGGGCAGCAAAGATAGCTTCACGGCTGAAAAACTCGAGAAAGAGGAAATTCCAAAATCGAAGGCTGAACAAATAGCTCAAGTAGCGGAAACATCCATGGGCGCAGACTTAACAGAAACAGACATGGCGCAGATTCAAGATTTGTGCAAAAACGTGATCAGTCTATACCAGCTAAGGCAAACCTTAGAGAATTATCTTGACAAAGTCATGGAGGAGGTTGCACCCAACACAAAAGCCATAGCGGGCTCTCTCTTAGGAGCACGTCTAATTGCATTGGCTGGAGGCTTAACAAACTTGGCTAGGCGACCAGCAAGCACAGTCCAAGTCTTAGGAGCAGAAAAAGCCCTATTTCGCTCGCTAAAAACTGGAACAAGACCACCAAAGCATGGAATTATTTTCCAACACACCTACTTGCATGAAGCCAAAAAATGGCATAGGGGAAAAATTGCTCGAGCTTTAGCTGGGAAACTAGCCATAGCCGCTAGGGTAGACTCCTTTGGAGGCAGATGCATGGGCGAGGAACTGAAGGCTGGCCTTGAGAAAAGAATTGAAGAGATTCGTGAAAAATACGTTGAACCCCCGCCGATTCCCGTAAGGCAGTTTAAAAAGGAGAAAGAGAAGTGGAGAAAGAGTAGACATGCAGGTAAACGTTAAATCACATCCGCAATTCTCGGCAATATATCAAGTAACGCTTGAAGATGGAGCCCAAAGACTAGCAACAAGAAACCTAACACCAGGAAGAAACGTTTACGGTGAGAGACTCTTACGCCATGAAGGCGTTGAATACCGGGTTTGGGATGCGTTTAGGAGCAAGCTGGCTGCTGCCATCCTAAAAAATCTGAAAACTGTCCCGATAAAACCAAGCCATCGAGTTCTTTACCTTGGTGCGGCTTCTGGAACAACTGCAAGCCACGTTTCTGACATAGTCGGCGAGAAAGGTTACGTTTACTGCGTAGAATTTGCTCCAAGAGCCTTAAGAGAATTGGTCAACAATGTATGCGCCTACAGGCTTAACATGTCGCCTATCCTTGAAGATGCACGCTTTCCAGAAAAATATGGAATGTTTATCGGCGGGAATGTTGATGATGTTTACTGCGACATTGCTCAGCCGGAACAAGCTAAAATTTTAGCAGATAATGCCGACCTATTCCTCAAAAAGTCTGGGTGGATAATGATTGCTGTAAAAGCCCAAAGCATAGACGTAACAAAGGAGCCATCAGAAGTCTACAAACAGGAAATCAAAGTCTTGAAAAACCGCGGCTTCCGCATAGAAGAAGTTGTGCATTTAGAACCATACGACATAGCTCACGCAATGATAGTAGCTCAAATGCAAAATTTATCTTCTAGAAGATAAGTATACTTTATATCCAACAATGCAATGATATTTTTTGTGACTGTTCGATGACTTATTGGGAGAAGGAGAGAGCAAGGCCTCCAGAGGATGTGCTTAAGGAAGCAGGCTTTAATGTTTCTGAAAAATGCTGCTCTCGGCCAAGCTGCTTCGACTTTGCAGCTAGGAAGAATGGAACTCTCATTCTAGTTAAAGTTCAATTGGATATTGACAACCTTTCTCTAGGCGACTCATTAGAACTGAAGGCTATATCTGAATGTGTATCGGCTGCTTCACTTCTGGTAGGCGAGAGGGCACGTGAAAAACCCTTAGAAGACGACACGGTCTACTCAAGGTATGAGGTTTCGGCTGTCACTCCAAAAACTTTTGAAAGCATTGTAATTAGTAAGAATTATCCTCTAATTCACGCTGGTCCGGGAGGTTATTATGTTGAAATTCACAGTGAAGCAATCAAAAGGAGAAGGCAGGAGTTAGGCTTGTCGGTTGGTGAAATGGCTGAGATGGTAGGCATATCCCGTAGAACCCTTTATGGCTACGAGCGGGGCATGACCAAAGCCTCAGTGACAGCCGCATATAATCTAATATATACTTTAGGGTTTCCGGTGGCCAAGCCAATAAATGTGTTTGAAAAGTCAAGGGAGCAACGTAAATGTTTCTTAGCGGCGGCTAAATTTGCAATAGCTAAAAGTAAACTTATGCAGAAAATTTTCAGAAAATTTACACGTTGCCACATCACGACAGTTAAAAAGGCGCCTTTCGACTTCGTCATCACTGTTCCGGAAGAAAAGATGAGAATTATTGGCGGAGTTGCGAATAACAAAGAACAAGAATTAAACAAGAGGGTTGATGAAATCCTAAGTGTTAGCAGAGTCGTCAGAGCACATCCAATTCTTATAACGGAAGAGCGGAAACCGTCAAAGAAGGATATTTTGTGCATCTGCAAGGAAGAGCTTTCTAAAATCAAAAGTCCGGAAGACTTGATTTCTCAACTTTAAATGAGCTTTGTCTGTCGTAAATCGTTTTCGCTTTTAGCCTTTTTAGCTGGCTTCCAAGATTTTCTAACAAAATCTGGGTATTCGCCCAATTTTTCTAGGCATTGATGAAGAAAGCTTATAGTTTTGGGGTCTGTTGGGTATCCGCAGCCGAAATTGCCATGTTTATTCGCTAGTTCGGCGATTTCTTTGTCTCTTTCCACTTTTGCGATTATTGAAGCCGCTGAAACGATGGGATATGTTCTGTCAGCCTTATGTTCAGAGACAATCTCTACCTTGAAAGATAAGCATTCCAAGATGTGCTGCTTATATCGTTCTTCTAAAACGTCTGAGGCGTCAACATAGGCTATGTCTGGCTTAAGTGTCTCTATAACCTTTGCCATTGTCTGCGCTTCTAATCTGTTCAGTCTGTGAAGTTTTTTGCCTGTCTCAACAACTATGTCGATTTCTTTTGGCGAAAGCTTTATCACGCTATATTTTTGTGCGATTCGTTTAACTTCAACGGCAAGTGTTTCTCGCCTGTGTGGAGATAAAAGCTTTGAGTCTTTGACGCCTAGTTCTTTGAGCTTTGGTAAGTCTTCTTCTTTCATTAGGACTCCTGCAATAGTTAATGGGCCAATTACGGAGCCGCGTCCTGCATCGTCTACGCCAGCAATTAACATGGAAAGGTCACTTACAAGAGGATATTTGGGTTTCAAGGCTATAACACTTTATTCTTTTAGGAGATGTGAGTTTTTGCGTGTCAGAACAGTCAATATGCCCCCTATATATAGGTTGAACTTTGTTTTGAAGTTTCTGTGATGGAATTGTTTTTATGTGTCTTGTGATAGATGTGTGGGTTGTGAGGAGTTTAGAGCTTATGGAGTTGAAGGGTAGTAGGACTGAACGGAATTTGTTGGCGGCGTTTGCTGGCGAGTCGCAGGCTAGAACCAGATATACGTTTTTTGCTAGTGTCGCCAAGAAGGAGGGGTTTGAACAGATTTCTGCGATTTTCACTGAGACGGCTGATAATGAGAAGGAGCATGCGCAATTGTTCTTTAACCATTTGAAGGGAGGACTTGTGGAGATAACAGCTGCTTATCCTGCGGGTGTTATTGGGTCGACGGCTGAGAATTTGAGGGCTGCGGCTGAAGGCGAGAAGCTCGAGTGGGGTACGCTTTATCCAAGCTTGGCTCAAGTTGCGGAAGAAGAAGGTTTCACAGAGATTGCTAGGACTTTTCGTATGGTTGCTAAGGTTGAAGCCTATCATGAAAGACGGTATAGAAAGTTGCTGGAGAATGTTGAATTAGGTGAAGTCTTCAAGAAGGATAAGCCTGTCATGTGGAAGTGCAGAAATTGTGGTTACGTTTTTGAGGGCAAGGAAGTGCCAGAGAAATGCCCAGTATGCGCGCATCCGAGAAGCTACTTCGAACTATGGACAGAAAACTACTAACCCATCTTTCTACATTTTAACATACTTCAATAATAATAAACCATGATTTAGTGACAAGAATTCTCAAGCATACATGGCATATCCTAGAAAATTGAAGCGTTTTGCCTACAGAAGATTATTTTGTGATGTATGTTTTGGCTCAATCGTTTCCTGAAATAAACCGTCTATTAAACAGCTTACATGCCTTTTGATTTCTGCGATTTCAAAAACGTATTAAATGGTTTATTTTTCTACACGTGCCAGGTGTTCAGCGGCTTTTTCTATGATTGTTTGGTGTAGTTTGTTTCTGTTTTCGTATGTAACCACGATTATCTCTATGTCTTCTCTCTTTTTCACTTCGTCTATCAGCCTATCCCTCGCCTTCCAATGCACAACACCAACCACAAGCTTCCCACCCTCAACAGCCCTTCTAACTGCTTCCTTAAACTTTTCAGAAAACAACTCCATAGGACCAATCTCATCTATCACAACCACATCAAAGTTCTCAGCAGCATTAACTATTGCATTTGCACCTATATTATCAAGGTCTTCCAAATTCACACGATACTTACCAACACTCGGACCACTCTTCTGATTAACATGCGCAAGCCACCCTCGCCTATCGCTGCTTAAATCCAAAATTTCAAAACCAACCCGCGTTTTATCAGAGCGAACTTCACGACTCAACATCCCACCTACGCTATAGCCCTTTGCCTTCAAAGATTCAACAACTCTAAGCAGAACAGTGGTTTTTCCAACGCCTGGACTACCAGTTAAAACCAATAGACGCTTTCTCAACTGCTCTCCCTCAAATAAAAAGTCTAACATTATCTTAAAATGCTTTCCCAATACTCCATAGCTGCACTGACTAGTGTGCCAATCTGTGACCGTTTAAAAGCTTGAGTCAACGCTTATATCAGTGGACGTTAATGGTTCATGAAAACGTGAAACAAATGGGACTCATCGAGCTCCTCAAACGCGAATTCTCGTTCATCACGGGCAACTACCGCATCCTCGTCATAAGCTGGATAATAATGGACCTCGCCAGCGAAATGCCCGCACCAAACTTCCAATACTACATCCGAGACATCCTAGGCGGAACTGGCATAGCCCTAGGCTTAATAGGTCTCGTAGGCTTTCTCGGCATGGCAGCAGTAGCCTTCCCAGGCGGCTATCTAGCAGACAAGTATGGACGACGCTGGCTAATAACTACCATGACATTCGGCCTGGCGCTATCATATTTACTCTTCGCATTCGCACCCTCATGGCAGTTCGTACTCATCGGAACAGTAGTAAACAGCCTATGCCTAATCTACCAACCAGCACTTTTCGCGATGGTTCAAGATTCGCTACCGCCAGAACGCCGAGGAATGGGCTCATCAATAATACAGCTAATCCACAGTACCTTCAACACGCCAGGCCCCGCAATCGCAGGTTTACTGTTACTGCATTTCGGACTAGAATGGAGCATGAGAATAATCTACCTAATCATGACAACATTATTCGTTACAGCCGCAATATGGCGACTCAGACTAAAGGAAACCATGACTAACAAAGAACCAATTCGCTTCAGATACTTCATATCCTCTTATCCCAAAGCCATCAAAGAAAGCTTCAGCGTCTGGAAAGTCGTCCCAAAATCAATGCTATGGCTACTTATCGCACAAATCCTCACCATGTTCGGATTCTCACTGTTTAACGTGATCAACGCACTTTATGCTAGAGACATACTTGGCATACCTCAAGAACAATGGTGGCTCGTTTATATCCCACTCTTGCTGACTATGATCGTGGCTTCCATTCCAATCGGCAAGGCAGTTGACAAAATCGGAAGAAAAATCCCCCTCATCCTCGGGTTGTTCACCTTCGGTATTGGCGCGGCAATTTTCGTAATTGGCAACCTGTTCATCATCATGATAGCCATGATTCTATTCGGCCTCGGCAACCTACTATTCATGGCAGCCACGATGGCGCTTTCAACCGACCTAGTAGACTCAGAAAACAGAGGCAAAGTAAACGGGTTCACCAATTTCTCAGGCTACATCATGATGGGAATCGGCATGCTGCTAGGCAACTACCTATACGTCAGCGTTTTGCCTCAACTACCATTCTACATGGCACTTGCACTGACCTTCCCCGCGCTCGTGATAGTCCTGTTTCTCGTCCACGAACCAGCCAAAAGGGCAGACTAACAGCAAACCAAGAAAAGAATATTAACACACACGTTCTATCAATAACCCAAAAGAACTTATCCAATAATTTTCGAGGACTAGCAAAAGCATGACAGAAACAAACCCTAACATAGATTTTCCAACAGAAATCGTGAAAGAAGGCAAAATCAATATATCAGTTCCAAAACTTAAAGCCTTCATAAAATCGCCTTCAGACTATGCGCCTTCAAAGGCTCCAGTCTTCTACAACCCAGTCATGGAATTGAACCGTGACTTAGCAGTTTTAGCCCTACAAACCTACCAAAGAACTGTGAACCATGAAATTTCCGTATGCGAACCCCTAGCCAGCTGCGGAATCAGAGGAATACGCTTCGCAACAGAAGTCAAAGGCGTCCAAAAAGTTTTGATTAACGACATCAACGAGAAAGCCTTCCAACTTGCAAGATATAACGTGCAAATGAACGGACTAAGCAAACGAGTAACCGTAAAAAACGAAGATGCAAATTTTCTCTTAGCCCATTATGGTGCACCACACAAGAGATTTGACGCCATAGATATAGATCCTTTCGGCTCTCCCGTGCCCTACCTAGATTCAGCCATCCGAGCCTTACGCAACGGTGGGCTTCTGGCTTTAACAGCAACGGACATGGCGCCATTATGCGGTGTTCATCCAAAAGCATGCATACGCAAATATGGCGGAAAACCTCTGCGCACAGAATACTGCCACGAACTCGCCGTCAGGCTTCTGGCCGGTTGCCTAGCCACAACTGCAGCAAAACATGACATAGGCATAAGCGTAGTTTTCAGCCACAGCACAGCCCATTATATTAGAATTTATGCAATCACAAATTATGGCGCAAAAAAGGCTGACGAAAGCATCAAAAACATGGGATACATACTCCACTGCTTCAACTGCTTCCACAGAGAAACCACTAAAGAACTTTTCACCATAGAACATTCTGGGAAATGCAGCGAATGTGGTTCAAAGATGAGTACTGCTGGACCCTTGCGGCTTGGAAAAATATATGACAAAAAGTTTTGCGAGTTAATGGAAGAGGAAGCCAAACAAAGAAAGTTCAGGCTTAAAGATAGAATAGGGAAAATTTTGACTTTAATAAAAAGCGAGGTTGAAGCTCCAATTACCTACTATGTAGTCGATAAACTATGCGATGCGTTAACCGTGCCAGTTCCTTCAGTGAAGAAGGTTATTGAAACCCTAAGAAAAGAGGGATTTCCAGCCTCTTTAACGCATTTTAATACTACAGGAATAAAATCAAACGCGCCTGCAACAAAAATGAAAGAAATTTTGCAGGAAATAACAAGCGCCAAGCGGTAAGTTTTATATATCCTAAGGTTGAAATCTGTGACTTTAGGTGAACAAGTTGAAGACGAAATATTTGGCAATAATGATAACCGCCATTGCCATCTCAGCTATATACCTAACATCATCAGCCTACGCACAACCGCCTACAGTTAACATTTATGCTTGGACCGACAAAACAAGCTACAACCCCGGAGAAAAAGGCATTCTCAAAATAGTAATCCGTAATGACAGAACAGATGTGGACCTTATTCTAAAAAACATAACAATAACCTATCCATGGTTCGCCTATACTGGCGAAAAGTGGGAAGGAAACGCAACTTTGAAACCAGATGTTGCCCTCACGAAAAATGGAGGACTCTACACTACAAATGTAGAATTTGACATACCAGTGGATGGAAGAGTTACAAGCGGAACGTATGGAATATCAGAAATTTCCATAAGGATAGCTGTGGACAAATCGCCCTATTATTATCCAACTACTGGAGATTATCAAGCACCTATCTACATAAAAAGTACACCACTTTACATGTCATTTGAGGACATTGATAGAATTGTCACTCTTTTCACAATTCAAGTAGTACTAGTAATTGTCTGCACTATCATCATAGCTGCAACAATATTCCTTTCAGTGCGCAGACCGCAAGTAACGTGGAGAACAGAAGAAAAAGCACAATAAGCCAAAACTTCTCCCCTTTATTTTCCATCTTGTTTAAGTAATAGAATCTATAATTTGCTAATAGTTATGAATCAAATATTGGGGGTGCCGTGGAACTCGGAAAAGTTTTGGTCACGTGCGCTTGGCCATACGTGAACTATATGCCCCATCTGGGCACGTTGGTGCAGGTTCTGTCCGCAGATGTCGTAGCCAGATATTACCGATTGAAAGGCGAAGACGTAGTTATGGTAAGCGGTTCAGACGAACATGGGACTCCAATAGAAGTTGAAGCTGTAAGACTCGGGATTTCGCCAAAACAATTAACCGACAAAATTCATGCAAAAGTAGTTGAATTGTTCAAAAAATGGGGATTCTCATTCGACAACTACACTCGAACAGAAAACCCAATCCATAAAGAATTTGTGCAAGCCTATCAAATGAAAATCTACAACAACGGATACATCTTCACCCAAGAAACAGAGATGCTCTACTGCGAAAAATGTAGTCGTTTTCTGCCGGACAGATTTGTAGAGGGAAAATGTCCATACTGTGGATATGAAACTGCCCGTGGAGACCAATGTGACGCTTGTGGTAGACTGTTAGAACCGACATTTCTAATAGAACCTTACTGCACAATATGCAAAAGCAAACCCATCATAAAAAAGACTAAGCAATGGTATTTTGACTTGCCAAAATTCTCCGAAAAACTCAACGATTATATTAACAACAACAAAGAGTTACCAGCTAATGCTAGAAACTTTAGCTTAAACTTAATAAAAGAAGGATTGAAGCCCAGGGCTATGACAAGAGATGTGAACTGGGGAATCCCAGCACCTTTTCCAGGAGCCGAGGGCAAGACATTTTACGTTTGGTTTGAGAACGTCTTGGGTTACATTTCAGCAACAGTTGAATATTTTAGGAACCGAGGAGAACCAGAGAAATGGAAGGAGTACTGGTTTAACAAGGAAGCCAAAACACTATATTTCGTTGGAAAGGACAATATTCCGTTTCATGTAATAATTTTTCCAGCCCTCCTACTAGCTTCTGGCGAAGACTACAATTTACCATGGAACGTGCCAGCAACAGAGTTCCTTCAATTCAAAGGAGAAAGAGCCTCAAAAAGTAGGAGAATAGGCATATGGATAGATGAAGCCCTAGAAGTTTTCCCAGCGGACTATTGGCGTTTCTTTTTGATGGCGACTAGACCTGAAACTAAGGACACGAACTTTTCATGGGAACTTTTCATTGAAAAGATAAACTCAGACTTGAATGACACGTTTGGCAATTTCATTCATAGAACATTAGCCTTCATGAACACGCAATTTAACGGAGAAGTTCCACAGCCAGAAGCTTTAGATGAAGACGATAAGCAAATTTTGGAAACTCTAAAAGAGAAGGTTGAAACAGTTGCAAAAGAAATCGAAGATTGCGGATTGCAATCCGCTGCAAACACCATGATAAGTATAAGCCGTATGGGAAACCAGTACTTGAATGAGAAGGAACCATGGAACCTAATCAAGAAGGATAGAGAAAAAGCAGCAAGCATCATTTATGTGGCTGCACAAATTGTTAAAGCCCTAGCAATAGTTTCAGCCCCGTTCATTCCATTTGCTGCAGAAGAACTTTGGAAAACCCTCAACTTGCCTGGAAGCGTCCACGAACAGAAATGGGATGAAGCCCTAAAGCCTCTGCCAGCCAACCACAAAATAGCTAAAGCAAAGCCTTTGTTCCAAAAAATAGAGGCTAACGGACAAGAACTGGATGAAATGTTGGAGAAGGTTAGAGAAAGCCCGGCGAAGGCTTCCTAAGAGCCTACTTTGGCTGTGAAAAATTGCAACTCAAAATCGACCTCCACGTCCACACCCACTACTCCTATGACTCTCTGATCACTCCAGAAGAACTGGTCTTTTACGCTAAAAAGCATGGATTAGACAGCGTTGCCGTAACAGACCACGACAGACTCGACAGCGCACTAAAAATAGCAAAAGAAACAGACTTTCTGATAATTCCTGGAATGGAGACTTCAAGTTCAAACGGGCACATATTGGGGCTGAATGTTGAAGAGCCTATTCCTAAAAGGCTCAGTGCAGATGAAACTGTAGATAAGATTCATGAGGCTGGTGGCATAGCGGTGGCATGTCATCCAGTAACTTTTTTTAAAGAAAGCTTAGGAAAGAATACAAACTCAAGGTTTGATGCGGTAGAAGTGATAAACGCCTCGGCGTTTCCCTTTAACTACTCCGTAAAGAATAGTCGAAAAATGGCTTCTCGTCTTGGAATTGCCCAAGTTGCTGGCAGCGACGCACATTATGGTCCTGAAATAGGTTGTGCCTACACTCTTGTAGATGCAGAATTGGAAGTTGACGAAATAATCAAAGCTATAAGTAAAGGTTTATGTCAACCTTTTGGCAGAGCCATACCTTTAACAACAAGGCTGAAAAGAGAAATTTTAAGCCTTAAAAAAAGATTTTAGCTTACTTCTTCTTGACTTTTTTCTCTTTTAACAAGGTTAGGGTTTAATTTTACAAAAAAGATGGTTTAAAGGAAAAGTTGCTATAACGACGGTTCTAATTGGTACAAATCTAGCTTTATGTCAAGTGGTTTTTCTGGTTCTGCGTAAGGTTCTAGGTTGAAGAGTTGCGGTGCAATTGTTCCGAATCCGCTTAGGATATGCGGAGAATTTACGCCTGTCATAACAAGGGTGACTTTTAATTTGCCATCTTGTTCTGGGTTGACTCTTGCGCCCCATATGACTAGGGCATTATCATCCATCATCTCCGTGACGATTTCCCCCACACGGTTTGCCTCTTCAATTGTCATCTGGTTGTCGCCTGTGACGTGAATTAACGCTCCAGTTGCGCCAGCATAATCCACATTCAGCAACGGGCTTCTTAGGGCGTTTCGCACGGCTTCTTCTGCTCTGTTGGGTGCGTCTGACTCGCCTACTCCGACAACGGCTACTCCGCCTCTCTTAACAATGGTTCTGAAGTCTGCGAAGTCGAGGTTGATGAGGCTTGGGGCTGAAATTGTTTCAACTATGCCCTTAATCATGTTTGCCAAAACTTGGTCTGCAACCCTGAAAGCCTCGTTTATAGGCAATTGCGGCACGAGTTGCATTAGCTTGTTGTTGTCTATCACTACAACGGTGTCGCATTGTCTACGCATTTCAGTCAAAGCATTAGCAGCATATTCGATTCGACCTTTTTCGATGCGGAAAGGCGTAGTTACAACGCCTACGGTTATAGCTCCGTTTCGCCTCGCAATCTCCGCGATAACTGGTGCCGCTCCTGTTCCTGTTCCACCGCCTAAACCAGCCGTTATGAAGGCTATGTCCACATTAGAAAGCAAATCCTCAACGCGCTTTTTGGACTCCTCAATTGCGGCTCTGCCAAGCTTTGGATCACCGCCAACCCCAAGTCCCTTGGTGAGTTTTTCGCCTACCAAGATTTTTCGATGAGCCCTTGAAACACTCAAATGTAATGCGTCCGTGTTTACTGCTACGCATTCTGCGCCGGTTATGCCCATTTCTATTAGCCTAGTTACCGTGTTGTTTCCTGCTCCTCCAACCCCAATAACAGCTATGTGGCAAGTGCCAGGCGGTAGAATCCCTTCGGCTTCTGTGTCATGCCATGTATACTTGAGTGCGTGCTCTGTGGGGCTCATTTTAGTCAACCCATTTCCTCCGAACAACTTCATCGTTTATCAAATCACGGATAGCCACACGAATTGCTTCAGCCCTATTTGGGTAAAACCGCTCAGTCACAAGCTGGTCTAACATCTTAATATAGGGTTCAGGCAGATAGAGTGTGATTAACTTCATTAAACTTCTCCCTCCATGCAAGCTACAGAATTGTGCGGAAGAGTTATACTCCTATATAACATGATGTAAATATGCTTTAAACATGTTAGTTCCAGCCTTTATAAATATTATCAGCCACCATGTCATATTTGTGTAAATCCTAGCTGCCAGCAACCCTTACGTTTTTATTGCTCGTTAAAGCATTTAATGAATCGCGATGGAGAAGTATGCAGGTTTTCGTTAAGAGTTTCGGCTGCTCCACAAACTTAGCTGACGGAGAGGTTCTGGCTGGATGCTTAGCGAAAGTTGGGTATAAACTAGTGAATTCTGTTACTTCGGCGGACGTAATCATTTACAATACTTGCGCCGTTAAGGGACCAACGGAAAATCGTATTATTGAAATTTTAAAGAGGGTTCCAGCAAACAAAAAAGTGATTATTGCTGGATGCCTACCGCTCATTAATTTCGAAAGATTATGCAAGGAAGTGCGCTTTGACGGAGTTGTTGGACCGGCAGCAGGTGACAGAATTGTTGAGGTTGTGAAACGTGTTTTAAATGGTGAAAGGGTTGTCGCCCTAGAAGGAGCCGTGAATGCTAAGCCCAGCTTGAATCTGCCTCGGTTACGGTTGAATCCTGTGATAAGCATTATTCCAGTAAACTATGGTTGTTTGGGAGCATGTGCCTACTGTTGTGTGGTTTTTGCCAGGGGGCATCTAAGAAGCTACGGCATTCAGGAAATTGTTGAGAGGGTGAAAAAAGACTTGGCTATGGGAGTGCAGGAGTTTTGGATTACTTCGCAAGACACAGCCTGTTATGGAAGAGACAGAGGCATGAACCTTGCAGAACTGCTTAACACCTTATGCGATGTTGAAGGAAGTTTTAGGGTTCGCGTTGGTATGATGACTCCCAACATGGTAATGGATATTTTAGGCGATTTAATTCAAGTGTTCAAAAACGAAAAAATCTTCAAGTTTATTCACTTGCCAGTACAAAGTGGCGACGACCAAATTCTGGAGCGCATGCGAAGATTTTACTCTGTGGAAGGTTTCAAAAGAATAGTAAATGCCTTTAGGGCAAGTTTTCCAGAGATGACTCTTGCCACAGATGTTATTTGTGGTTTTCCAGGCGAGGACGAAGAAGCTTTTGAAAAGACTCTGCAGCTAATTGGGGAAGTTAAGCCTGACATTGTAAACGTTTCGAAGTTTTTTGCAAGACCGAGAACTGCAGCGGCTGAAATGCAGGAGGATTTTGTGCCTTTCCAAGAAATTAAGCGTAGAAGTAGCTTTGTAGCTAGGCTGGCTAGGGAAGTGGCTTTTGAAAAAAATCAGCGTTGGGTTGGGTGGACGGGTGAAATTTTCGTGGATGAGGTTGGCAAGATTTCTGGTTCTTGGGTTGGACGCAATTTTGCCTACAAGCCTATC
>Ga0315280_10000596_pt1 | contig 67002 bp, 65 predicted proteins | sample YL17G06_40_MG_FD_203697 | JGI IMG/M metagenome (GOLD analysis project Ga0315280, IMG submission 203697) | Sediment microbial communities from Yellowstone Lake, YNP, Wyoming, USA - YL17G06_40 | ecosystem: Environmental > Aquatic > Freshwater > Lake > Sediment | place: USA: Wyoming | collected... | reverse complement strand
AAAGGATAAGAGGTATGAGGAAGAATCATGCCTCATCCCCAGCCCTTCTCCCCGCAGGAGAAGGGAGGCAAACCTCAGGTGCGATTGAGAATCGCACTCAATTACAGTGCAAAATGTGCTTGCGCTTCCAGAATACCGATAAATATCTTAACAACGAACCGTCCTTTCTCCCCAAGGGGAGAAAGGATAAGAGGTATGAGGCACAGACGCAGCCTCAATCAAATCAATTTCCTTGTAAGGAAATAGCTTTGGATTTGAATGTTTGAATATAACCAGTGATCTGCTGAATAACTTCAGAAATATCATTTTGAACCTCATCATTAGAAAATCTTAGAACAGTAAAGCCTAATAATTCCAGGAAATGTTGTCTTGCCCTATCTTCATCTACAGAGAATTCATGAACTTCACCATCTACCTCAATTATCAAATCAATTTCAGGGCTGAAGAAATCAACTACAAAGCGATCAATAACATGTTGACGACGAAACTTGACACCACACAACCTACGTCCTTTGATAACCTGCCATAGAGCTTTTTCAGCCCCCGTATGCTCTTTGCGTAATTGTCTGGAGAAAGCTAATGGTTCTTTCCAAAGTTCAGGCTTAGCCAATCGAATAGACTTGATGCGGCTGTTTAGATCCTTTGATTCTTGTTTAATCATGGCTGATATTACCACTATAACGAACCGTCCTTTCTCCCCTTGGGGAGAAAGGATAAGAGGTATGAGGCTACACTAATCCTTGCTGTGCAGCCAGCTCCAGGGGTCTATGGCTTTGTTATCCACCCGTGCTTCAAAATAGAGCAAAGTATCCCCCAGGGTGCCGGTGTCACCCACCAGCGCTATGACCTGCCCCTCAGCAACCGCGCTGTCCTTCTCCACCAGGATTTTGGAGCAGTGTGCATAGATGGTCACAAAGCCCCGCCCGTGGTCTATGATCACCATTTGCCCGTAGCTGCGGAACCAGTCGGCGAAGATGACGCGCCCCGCGAGCACGGACTGAATCTCGGTGCCGGCGGGTGCGGCGATGTCTATGCCTTCGTTGCGGGTGACGGTGCCATACATGCCCTTTTCCAGCCCGAACTCGCGCACCAGTCTGCCTTTGGCGGGCATGCGCACCGAACCGACCGGCGGCGCCTTGCCGGTGCGCTTCTTTACCTTGCCGGTAACGGTGCGGCTGGTCTTGCCCGCGAGCAACTGCTCCAACTCCGACTTGTCACCCTCCAGCTTGGCGATGAGCTTGGCATAGGTCTCCTTATCGCTGCGGATTTTGGCGAGTGCCCCTGCGCGGGAGTTTTTAGTGTCCAGAAGTTCCCGGCGTTCATCATTGGCGATTTGCGCCAGCTCATCCAGACTGGCTTTCTGCGCATCAAGCTCGGCTTTGCGCTGGGCGGCTTCGGCGCGGCGGACTGCCACAGCACGAGCCTGCCGGCTGTCCTCCCCCGCCATCGCCAGCAAAAAACGCACGCGGCGGGTCAGGTCCTGCACATCGCGGGCGCTCGCCAGCACCGATACCCGCTGATAGCGCCCCCGCTTATAGGTCTCCCTGATGCGCCGGGCTAGAATTGACTGCCGGTAGGTGAGGTCGCGCTCAACCGCCGCCAGAGTGCTGGCTGCTTCATCCACCTGCGGCTGCAGGAATTCCTGCTCGCCGGCAAGTTCCAGCAGGTTCTTGTCTATTTCCACCAAGCGGTCCTCTATCTTCTCCAGGCGGATCATGATGTCGGCTTCCTGGGCACGGGCTTCCTTTTGCAAGCGTTTTTGCTCCGCGAGGCGCGTTTTGATCTCCTCTATGCGCTCCTTGGTGGAAAGCAGCGGCTTGTCTTTGACCTTAGCAGTATCCTTGGCAGCCAGCGGCGAGAAAGCCCACAGCGCGAACAGCGCTACCACTACACCAAATATGAGCCAGGGACTTCTTTTCATCATGATCACCAGCCTTTCTTCTTATATTATATAGCATTACAATATAATAATTCAAGTAAAATATCGCGGTTCAGATGGAAATGCTGCGTCTCCGCTCCGCCAGTTCGTAGTAGATATCCTCCATCCGCAACATATTTGCTCGCCAGTCGGCGTCGCGCTCTACGCGGGAGCGATTTACCGCCAGGGCATGGATGCGCCGCTCCTCATCGTCCAGCACCTCCACTATCGCCTGTGCCCACGCCTGCGGCTCTTGAGATGCCACCAGCGTTCCGCCCTCCCCCGCCTTGATCCACCAGCGGTTGGCTGCAATGTCACTCACTACCGGGTAAAGCCCCGTTGCCATCGCCTCCAACAGCGACAGGCTGGTGCCATCTATGGCGCTGGAACTGGCATATATAGCGCTGCGACCGCACAAATCCACTATCGCCTCACTGGTCACCTTGCCCAGCAGCCGGCAATGCTCGCTTATGCCCAGTTGCGCGATTTGCCTCTCCAGCTTGCCCCGCAGCGGACCCTCGCCGGCAAAGAGGAAGGTGACATCCTGCCGTTTGGCAAGCACCAGTGCCGCCGCCTTGATCAGCACATCCAACCGGTAATAGTTGAAGTAGTTGCGCGTGCTCAGCACGATGTGCCCGTGATTTTGACGCGGTTTACATTCATAGCGTTCCAACTCCAGCCCATACTGGAAGGTGACGATGCGCTTGCGGGGAACGCCATACGCCTCCATCAGCCCGGTCAGGTGCCCCGCCACACTGGTCACCACATCCGCCTTGCGCAGCGATGCGATGACGAACGGCATCATGAACACGGTGTAAAGCGGCGTCAGCCCAATTTCCTCCCACGAGCTCATCACATCGGTGCCGTGCACGGTGACTACATTGGGGTGATAGTTGATCAGGCTCGCCAGGAAGGCATAGGAGGGGGCAAAATGATAGTGGGCGACATCAGGGCGCAACTCAGCAAGCTGGCGGTGGGCGATATGGGTGGTGGTGAACCAGTCCGCCACGCCCAGATGGCGGCGGCGAAGGGTGCGCACCTCTATGCCGGGCAATTCCGCCGGCTTGAACGAGATGAACACTACACGGTGCCCCCGCTCGGCAAAGAAGCGGGCAAACCGCTGACCGTGCACCCAGTTGGCGTTGGCTATATACGCTATGGTTAGCTTTTTACCCACTGGGAAAATTATAGCACCATCACCCTGACACACGGTGTCTAACTCTATTTTGGACGACAGACATTCCTGTCTGTCGGGGAAATGCCACAAGCTTTGCTCGTGGGACAGGCAGGAATACCTATCCTCCATATTATGATTTGATTTAGCCAAGCCGCCCCCGGCTTGGCAGGTTCATCCCCAGCGCTTGCCTCACCGAGGGCGGTGAGGCTACGAGTCAAATGGTAATGACGAAAAATGGGAGGCATGGAATAACTTGGTTGGGATAGGTTATAATAATGGCAACAAAGGGGATAATATGCTCAAAACCTGTATGATTCTGATGCTGACTGTGGCGATTGGGATGGGTATGGCAGCGAACTTTGCCTGGCAATCGCAGAAGATGACGGTGGAGAGCAAGATTCCCGCCAACTGGAAAGCCACCGAGCAATCGCAGCAATATGGCGAAATGCTGATGCTGCGCCCGCCTGAAGGTTACGCCACCATCACGCTGACTGCATTCAACCCACTCGCCTCCCCCAAAGGCGCCCTGAGCACCCTCAATGATGTGGTGGAATGGGCAAAAGGCATAGAGGTGCAGGCAAAGGATAAGCTGGAAAAACAAAATACGCTGAGTCCCGAAGTGCTCAAGCGTTCCGAAGCCAGCGAGGGCTTGGAACTTGACTACACTTGGGCGAACGATGCTGGCATCACCGGCAAAACCTTCCTCCGCTTCGTAAAAATCAACAACAAGTTCTATGAATTCCGCTTGCTCTGCTCTGATATGGTATGGCAGAATGAATCCAAGAATCTGACCAAATTCCTGGATAGCATTCACCTAAAATAGCCCGATCTGAAAAAAGGCTTGGAATTGACGATTGCCCGTCCTTTCCAAGCCTGTTTTTTTGCAATAATCCTAAGCGGATGATCCGCCTAGACCTGCATAATCTCCTTTTCCTTCTCCCCTGCCGCTTTGTCCACTAGCATTACATATTCCTCGGTAAGCTTCTGAATATCACTAATGGCGTCGTGCATATTGTCCTCGCTGATGACCTTGTCCTTCTCCAGCTTCTCTACATCCTTGATGGCATCACCGCGGATCCGCCGCAGAGCTACTTTGGTCTCCTCCGCCAGCTTCTTGACCCCCTTCACGATCTCGTGGCGGCGTTCCTCGGTCAGGCGGGGGATGGGGATGCGCAGCACCACGCCATCATTGCTGGGATTCAGCCCCAGCTCCGACTTCTGGATCGCCTTCTCTATCACCTTGATGAGGCTGCGATCCCAGGGTTGCACCATCAGCGAATGAGGATCGGGCGCCGAGAGCGATGCCACCTGATTGAGCGGCACCACATTGCCGTAGGCTTCCACCTTGATGTGCTCTATCAGCGTAGTGCTGGCATGACCGGAGCGAAGCTGGGAAAATTCCCGCCCCATGACTTCCAGCGATTTCTTCATGTGGTCTTCTGCGCGTAAAAGGACTTCCTTGACTGCCACTACTTCACCTCCACGAAGGTTCCGATCCTTTCGCCGGCAACTATGCGGCGCAGGACATCCGGTTCGGATATATCAAAGACGATGATGGGTATTTTGTGGGTGAGGCAAAGGGCTACCGCGGCTCGGTCTATGGCGCCCTGCCCCGATGTAAGCATATCGCTTAGTGTGAGCTTGGGGATGAGTTTGGCTTCGGGGAATTTGTTGGGATCCTTATCGTGGATGCCGCGCACATTGGTGGCTTTGAGGAAGACCTGCGCGCCCAACTGCGCTGCCCGCACCGCCGCGGTGGTATCCGTAGTGAGACCGGGGACGCCCAGCCCGCCGGCGAAAATAACGATCTTGCCGTCCTCATATGCCCGGGCGACTTTTTGCGGCTGCGCCATGTCCGCTACTATCTGCATGGGGATGGCGGAGAAGATTTGCGTTCGCGCCCCGGCGTGTTCCAGCGCCAGGGCAAGCACCTGGGCATTGACGCAGGTGGCGGTCATGCCGGCGTAGTCGGCGCGGACACGGTCCCAGCCCTCTATGTTGCGCCCACGCAGGATGTTGCCCCCGCCCACTACGATGGATACCTGCGCCGGGAGCGCGGCAATCTGGTCTGCCAGCTCCTGCACAGCTTTTTCGTGGATACCTGCGCCGGATTTCCCCCCCAGCGCCTCGCCGGAAAGCTTGAGCATGATCTTGGTGTAAGCCATTCGCTCCTCCCTTGGCGATTATATCCAAGCATCCCCCATTCTGCAAGCCATAGATTACCGCAAATTAAATCAATTACAATCGCTTTAAGAATTTGGAATTGTTATAGGACAAATATTTTTTTCTGTGACCTACATCATAGTTATGTTTCAAGCAAGTGTTTAAAATGCCCTACCTTCTAGAGAAAAGCAAACCTAATAAAACAACAAAACCTTTTAAAAGGAATAGATAGATGAAAACAGCTTTACTGATATTAACGATTTCTTTGGCAGCATTTGGCGTAACCCTGAATGATTGGGGTTACTGCGATTCGCCGGCAGCAGGCGTAGCAGGCGGCAACAACAACTGGTATGGCGTGCGCTTCACCCCGCCCGACGATTGCAACACGGGCACTATATCCCAGATTAAAATGTGGACCGCCTCATCCGCGGGTTTCACCAATCCCACCATTCATTTGCGCGTCTTCAAGTTCATATCATCACAAACCAACCCCATCACCGAAGCCTGGAGTCCGACCTATAATTTCCCCATCACCTCACCGGGGACAACCGGCACCTGGGTTACCTACAACCTGAGCACGCCATTCGTGTATGTTCGCTCTACTTCGCCCGATTTCCTGGTGGCGTTCCAGTCAGAGCATGCACCCAGCCAAACCAGTTGGATTAGCCAGATTGGCTACGATGGAACTATTGGCACCCCCAACCGCAACTGGGTGGTTGTTAATCACAATATGCCTGCGCCAAGCGATTGGTCGCTTAGCGCACAGGGTGACTACATGATCCGCCTGACCTTCACCTACACCCCGACCACTACTCCGGTGCTCCCCACCTCATTGGGGAACATCAAGGCGGTGTATAACTAGTCCTTATCATCAAAAAGCCAGATCATTTGAGGTCGTAATTTGCGACCTCAAACATTTATAAAGAACACTCGGACGACAGACATCCCTATCTGATGGCATTTAATTAACGGCGACACGAGTGTCGCCGCTACACATTTAATATGAATTTTGTAGCCACGACACTCCTGTCGTGGCTGGTTGAACCTCACTCCTACTTCCATTCTCTTGGTAGAGAAAGGATTAAAAAAGTAGGGACGATCCGACGGATCGCCCCTACGCGTATAATATCCTGATTAATCGCCTAACTTGTATCTGATGAAGCGCCGCACCACTATGTTCTCACCGGTCTTGGCGATCATCGCCTTCATCAGGTCGGAAATCGTCACCGCGGGGTCCTTGACGAACTCCTGCTCCATCAGGCAGCTTGATTTGTAGAACGCCTCCAGCTTGCCATCAATGATCTTCTGCCACATCGCCTCGGGCTTCTTCGCCTCGCGCGCCTGTTCCTCATACACATGCTTCTCGGCTTCAATTACCTCGTGGGCAATGTCTTCCCGACCAACTGCCAGCGGGGCGCTTGCCGCTATGTGCATGGCGATGTCCCGTACCATGTCCTTGAACTCATCGGTGCGCGCCACAAAGTCAGTCTCGCAGGCAACCTCCACCATCACGCCCAGCTTGTTGCCGGTGTGGATGTAGGCGTGGATGACACCTTCCGTGGTAGTGCGTCCGCTCTTGCGGTCGGCTATGGACAAGCCCCGCACTCGCAGAATCTCCTCCGCCTTGGTAAAATCGCCGTTTGCTTCCACCAAAGCCTTGCGGCACTCCATCATGCTGGAGTTGGTCTTTTCCCGCAATGCCTTTACCATTTCGCTTGTTATTTCCATGACTCCTCCAAATATTTCCCGGTAATGTTACTTTTTCTCCAGCTCTTCCTCTTCCACGACGAATTCGTCCGCCGTCGTTTCCGATACCTCTTTGCCCTCTTCCACCGCAGCTTCGGCGACGGGTTCGCTTGGCTCGCCTACCACCGCGCCCTCGGTCTTGATTCCGCGCCCCTCCACCACCGCATCGGCAATCACGCCGGTAAGGAGACTGATGGCGCGGATGGCATCGTCATTGCCGGGAATCACATAGTCTATTAAATCGGGATCACAATTGGTATCAACCACCGCCACGATGGGGATGCCGAGGCGGAAACACTCCTTAACCGCGATCTCTTCCTTGTGCGGGTCAATCACGAACACCAGGTCGGGCAGGCTGCGCATCTCACGGATGCCACCCAGCAGCTTGTTGAGCTTGTCGCGCATCTTGATCATGTTGGAGCGTTCCTTGCGGGGAAAACGCTCTATCATGCCCGATTCCACCATGTCGTCAATTTCCTTGAGGCGGGTGAGGTTGTGGCGGATGGTGGAAAAGTTGGTGAGCATGCCGCCCAGCCAGCGGCTGCATACAAAATACATGCCGCAGCGCTTGGCTTCGTTCTCCACCGTCTCCTGCGCCTGCTTCTTGGTGCCTACGAACAGGATCTTGCCGCCGGCAGCCGCCAGGTCACGGATGGTGTTGTAGGCGTCCTCCACCAGCTTGAGCGTTTGCTGCAAATCAATGATGTAGATGCCATTGCGCTCGGCAAAGATGTAGGGCTTCATCTTGGGGTTCCAGCGACGGGACTGATGCCCGAAATGGACTCCGGCTTCCAAAAGTTGCTTCATGGTCACGCTCATCACGGCGACCATTCTCCTCTCATCGTTCGTCCCGGTCTGGATTTGAGGAATTTGACCGGGCACGCCCCCACGCTAAGGGGGTAGTTCATGACCGGGCACTGCACCCGGTCATGTAGTTGCCAACACTCTATATAGTATTAACGCTTGCTGAACTGGAATCTTGCCCGTGCGCCGCGCTGTCCATACTTCTTGCGTTCCTTCTCGCGCGGATCACGACGCAAAAGCCCCTCCGCCTTTAGCACGGGGCGCAGCGATAGATCCATGGTGCAGATGGCGCGGGCTATGCCCAGCCGTATCGCACCCGCCTGACCCATCAAGCCGCCGCCATTAACATTGACGTGGACATCCAGCTTGTCCAGATAGTTCGCCAGCACCAGCGGTTTTTCCACCATGGTGCGCAGCGTGGGGCGATGGAAATAGACCTGCATCTCCGTTTTATTGACGGTGATAACGCCCGTGCCCGGCATCAGGCGCACCCGGGCAACCGATGTCTTGCGGCGCCCTGTAGCCATGAATTGCAATTGCGGCATCTATACTCCTCTTAAAGCACTATGGGTTCGGGTTGCTGTGCGGCGTGCGGATGCTCCGCTCCCCGGTAAACCTTGAGCTTTTTAAATATGGCGTTGCCCAGCTTGGTCTTGGGCATCATGCCCCACACGGCTTTTTCTATGACCCGCTCGGGGAAGGTGTGCAGAAAGTCGGCGTAAGCCATGGTGGTAAGACCGCCGGGATAGTGGCTGTGGCGGTAATACATCTTGGTCTTAAGCTTGTTGCCCGTCAGCACGATATCCTGGGCGTTGATGACGATGACAAAATCGCCGGTATCCACATGGGGCGTGAAGATGGGTTTGCCCTTGCCGCGCAAGAGGTTGGCGATGCGGGTGCAAAGCCTGCCCAAGGTGCAGCCTTTGGCATCCACCAGATACCAGCGGGGAAGCTGTTCTTCCTGTTTTGCTGAATAGGTTTTCATCAAATCCTGCCTTGCGCTATTATGACGATTAAAAATCCGCCCCCCAACAGGAGGGGAAGATTAGAGGGGCATACTAGCACCCGCCCATAGCAAAGTCAAGTGGGAAATTTGCAGGGGCTGGGGGGATTATAAATTTGAAAAGGTGGAGAATTTCCGATCTAAAACAAAAATTGTTCAATATTTTGATATTATAGAGGATCTCTGGGAGGCAAAAAAATGGATAAAAATGATTTGAGGGATTTTTTAGGAGCGATCAACAGAGAAAGATCGACAGGAAAAGCTAGTGAAAGCTCTTATTATCCGGCATTAGCTAACTTTTTTCGAGCAATTAGCTCAGACATTATTCCTCAAATATTACCTAAAGGTGAAGAAATTGGAATACCTGATGTAAAAATCTATTTCAAGCAAAATTCTGTTGGCTACATTGAAGTAAAGGATCCAGAGGTAATCTCGGAAATAGATAGAATTGCAGAAGATTCTAAATCTGGAAAATCAAACCCTAACACCATTCAATTTAAAAAGTATTTATCAGTTCATAATAATATTATTTACACAAATTTAAAAAGCTGGAGACGATACCGCAAAGGTGATTATACACCAGTGCAAGTTTCAAACCCAATTATACTAAAAGGGGGTCAATTCCGTATTAATCCAAAGGAGATTGATTCATTTTCTCAGTTACTCGATGGATTTATAAATACTGAACCTGAAATTCAAACAACTGTTCGTGGCTTAGCTTATGAGATGGCAAAATTAACAAGGGTTCTAAGAGATAATGCCGCTGACTTATTAAAAAATAAAAACAATTATCTTTTGAGCTTACAAGAGGCATTTAAACAGGAGCTGATTAAAGATATAACAAACCAAGAATTTGCAGATATGTATGCGGAAACTGTAGCATATGGTTTATTTACTGCTCATTATATGGAACCCGTTCTCAAATTCTTCACTCGAGAACAAGCAGCACAATTTATACCAAGGTCGAATCCATTCTTACGAAAGGTTTTCAAATCGTTAGTTGATAGAGATAATATGCCGAAAGAATTAACCTGGATAATTGATGATTTGACAACACTTAACTACAGATCTGACATGGGGGAAATCGGAAAGGAACTAGCAGCATATGGTCAAAAACGAGAACAACGACAATAACTCATTGAACACGACCCAATTATATATTTTTATGAACATTTCCTACACCAATATGATCCAGCAAAGGCAAAGAAACGTGGTGTTTACTATACTCCTTTGCCAGTTGTAAGCTATATTGTGCGTTCAATAGATAAACTTCTCCAAACTGAATTTGATATGCCTCTCGGTTTAGCTGATGATCGTGTTGTAATACTTGATCCTGCTTGTGGGACAGGAACTTTTCTTTATGAAGTTATCCGAGTTATTCATGACCGTATTACTCCTCTTGGAAAAGCAGCTTGGAAAGAGTGCGCTAACAAATTGATGAAACGTCTGTTTGGGTTTGAACTTTTAATGACGCCCTATACCATTTGTCACCTTAAACTTGAACAACTACTTGAGGATTACAATTATAAGTTAGACGATAATAGTCGATTAGGTATATTCTTAACAAATACTTTAGAAGAAGTCATAACTCATGAAACCAAAATGGTACTTGATATCTATGCAGCAATAGAGGAAGAACGATCCTCAGCCGATAGAGTTAAGATTACGGAACCTGTAATGATAATTCTAGGTAACCCACCCTATAATGCTAAATCTAAGAATAAAGGAAAATGGATTACGAAATTATTAAAATCTTTATATTATCCTAATGATGAAATTAAAGAAGATAATCCTAAGCCAATATTGAATGATTATGTCAAATTTATTAGATGGGCACAATGGAGAATTGATGTTACTGGCAAAGGCATTATTGGTATGGTTACAGCACATAGTTTCCTTGATGCTCCAATTTTTAGACAAATGCGAAAAACATTGTTAGATACTTTTACAAGTATAAATATATTAAATCTCCATGGAAATAAAAATAGGAAGGAAGTAACGCCTTCAGGTAATAAAGATGATGGTGTATTTGCCATAAAAGAAGGCGTATCAGTAAATTTATTCGTAAAGAAGGGCAAGAATGAGGAAGTGTTATATTGCGACTTATGGGGTTTACGAAATAACAAATTTAGATATTTATTTGATAACGATTATAGTACATCAGAAATGCTAAGCCTTCAGCCTTCAGCACCTTTTTATTTATTAATACCTCGTGAAGAAACATATTTGAACGAATACAATGAGGGAATCAAAATCAATCATATATTTACAATTAAAAGTGTTGGTATAGTAACTTCTCGTGATAAATTAGTTATTGCTCTTGATGAAGTTGATTTGACTAAAATGATTGCAGATTTAAAAAATAGTGATATGAGCAACGAAGAAATAAAACATAAATATTTAAGCGAGGATGATATATTCGATTTGGTTAAGGCCAGAAATATAGTAAATAATATTGATTGTAATAATTATGTGACACCAATATTGTACAAACCATTTGATGTCAGAGTAATATTTTATAGAGACGAATTTATAGAACGAAGAAGATATGATACAATGAGATTAATGCTTGAAACCAGTAATATTGCTTTATTAACTTCAAGAAGTAATAAATCTCAACATATGGATCACTTTTTTTGCACTAGTAGAATAATAGAATATAAAAGCGCAGAATCTACAACCAATACCACATTATTTCCCTTATATACCTTCCCCAAAACGGCCCAAAAACTTTTTGGTAACGAAATTAAAAAGCAACCAAATATAAACTCGGCGTTTATCACTGAGCTTGAGACAAGGTTAGGCTTGAAGTTTCAATCTGATAATATAGAAGCAAGCAATGATATAACTCCAGAGAGCATCTTCAATTATGTCTATGCTATCTTATATTCCCCAGCATATAGAACGCGCTATATGCAATTCATGCGTACAGACTTTCCGCGTATACCGTTTCCAAACAATACAGAAACCTTCTTTGAATTAGTTAAATGTGGCGAAGAATTGAAAAAATTACATTTGCAGGTTGAAGCTCAGGGTTGGCTATGGGAAGATATAATAATAACTGGGGATGATTTAACTGTTGGAACTGTGGATTACAACTCTACAACAGAAGAAATAATCTTGGACTCAGCCAGACCGCATGATTTACAATTACGTATTGCGCGTGTCCCTTTAAATATTTGGGAATTTCAAATTGGTGGCTATCAGGTGTTAAAACACTGGCTTACAGAACGGGTAGGACGAGAGATTTCATTGCGCGAGTTCATTCCGATTATTATCTCTTTAAAGAAAACTGATAGAATTATGCGCGAAGAAATTGATCCATTATTCAATAAGTTATTACAAGCTAAATAAAGCATTATCACTACAATAGTATGGTATAATTATACTGTCGTTTTCATCCAGTCTTCCGGCGTTGCTATGTTCTCACCCTTTCTTCCCACCAAATCCCCTGCGCCTTCAATCTCCTTGACACAAGCGCCGATAGATTCTACTATCGGACGCTTCTTATTTTGCCACCAGCTTCGGGGAGGGACGATGAAAATTCTTGCCACCACTGCCGGCAGTCTGCCCGCCAAACGCAAGGCGGACTATCTGTTTGAAGTTTGCGAAAAACTCCCGGCGGAGCTGATAGTCCTGCATGTCATCCGTGAGACCGACAACTATTCCGACGGCGAACGGGCTTTGGACATCTTTCGCGCCCGCAGCGGGCAAAAGGTGCGCGCCATCCTGCGCATCGGCGCCCTGGCGGAAACCATCGCCAAGGTGGCACAGGAATACAAGGTGAACCTCGTCATCATGGGCATAGACCCCAAAAGCGACCTCGCCAACCAGATTTCCACCGATGTCTACGAGACTACCGGCATCCCCGTCCTCATCGTCCCCACCCTGATGAAAGATTAGGCAGCCATGATCGCTGACAACCCCGATAAAGTAAATGTAGTGATAGCGCTTTCCCACGATGTGCAGCCATACAGCATCGTCAAGGACGAAATTGCGGTGCACCCGCGCCTGGCTGACCGCGTCAACATCGTCCGCTCCTCCAGCCGCGAGCATTTGGACCAGCTTATCCCCGTCGCTGATGTGGTGCTCTGCTGGTCCATCCCCCCCGAGATCTTCGCCCGCGCCCACCGCCTGAAGTGGATCAGCTTTGCCAGCGCCGGCGTGGATACCGCCCTCTTCCCCGAGCTGCTGGCATCCGATGTCATCCTCACCACCGCGTCGGGAGTGCATACCGTGCCCGCGGGGGAACATGCCATCGCTATCATGCTGGCATTTGCGCGGGGGCTGCTGCCGGCGATCCGCAACGCCTACGACCGGCGCTGGGGTCGCTCCGAGATAGTGCCCAACATCTTTGAGCTGCACGGGAAAACTGTGGGCGTGCTGGGGCTGGGGCATGTGGGCAGAGGCGTGGCGCGGCTGGCAAAGGCGCTGGGCATGCAGGTGCTGGGCTGCGATCTGATTGGCGTCAGCGAGGAATCCATCGTGGATGAGATGTATCTGCCCGGCGATTTGGAGGACTTCCTGCCCAAGCTGGACTTCCTGGTGGTGGCGCTGCCCCTCACCCGCGACACCCGCAACATGATAAGCGCCGAGGAGATGGACATGCTGCCCTCCCATGCCTATGTGATCAACATCAGCCGCAGCCGCATCGTGGACGATGACGCCCTCCTGGAGCGGCTGGCATCGGGCAAGCTGGCGGGCGCGGGGTTGGATGTCTTCAACTCTGAGCCGCTGCCATCGGATAGCCCCTTCTACAAGCTGAGTAATGTCATCATTACCCCGCATGTAGCCGGCGTGACCCCTAAATATTGGGAGCGGGCGAGCAGCATCTTCACCGAGAACCTGCGCCGCTTTATCGCCGGCGAAAAGCTGATCAATGTGGTGGATAAAGTGCGGGGCTACTAACCCAGCGACGATGAGGATTCCATGAAAGTCATTATCCCCGTTGCCGGGATGGGGACGCGCCTTCGTCCCCACACCCATTCCCAGCCCAAGGCACTGCTCTTGGTGGCGGGCAAAACCATCCTGGAATATATCCTGGACGAGGTCATCAAGCTTGACCCCAGCGAGATAATTTTCATTACCGGCTATCTGGGCGAAAAGGTAGAGGAATTCGTCAAGAAACACTATGCGTTTAATGCCCGCTTCGTGCACCAGTCAAAACAGCTGGGCATTGCCCATGCGCTCAGGCAGGCGCAATCGTTCATCACCGATGAACCGCTGCTTATCATCCTGGGCGATACGATACTGACCTTTGACTACTCGCTGATTGGTAGACTGGAGAATTCGGCGCTGGGCGTGAAGGCAGTGGAGGACCCGCGCCGCTTCGGTGTGGTGGAACTGGACGAGAAGAGCTGCATCAGAAATTTGGTGGAGAAGCCGGAAAATCCCACCACCAATCTGGCGATTGCCGGCATCTACTATATCAAGCATCCGCATAAGCTCTTTGACGCCATAGATAAGCTGTTCAAGGAGGAGATAAAGACCAAGGGCGAATATCAGCTCACCGATGCGCTGGGCTTGATGATTAAGGGCGGAGAGCGGATATGCAGCTTTGAAATAGAGGGCTGGTTCGATTGCGGCAAACCCGACGCGCTGCTCTACACCAATCGGGTGCTGCTGGAGCGCATCGGGGGCAAGGGCACCCACACCGAGATATACCCCGGCAGCATATTGCGCCCGCCGGTGTGGATAGACCCCAGCGCCAAAATTGAACGCAGCATCGTGGGTCCGCATGTAACGGTGGGCGCCGATGCCCACATCACCGAGTCCATCGTGCTGGAGAGCATCATCTCGGCGGGCGCCACGGTGGAAAATGTCATGCTGCACGATTCGCTGGTGGGCGAGGACGCCATCGTGACCGGCAGCTACCAAAGCCTGAATGTGGGCGACCACAGCGAGATCAAATTAAAATAATTCTGTTGTAGGGGCGCAATATATTGCGCCCCTACATACGAACATATAACACATATTTACGAACATACAGGAGGTATCACTTGTATCTATTCCTATTCATGGGCGGCGGCGGTGCCGCAAGTTCCGGCGGATCATCCGGCGGCGGTGGAGGCGGCGGCGGTCTGGACCTCTTCCTGCCCATCATCCTCATCTTTGCGATTTTCTTCTTCCTAGTGATTCTGCCCCAACAGAGGCAAGCGAAAAAAACCGCCACCGAGCGGCAGAAGATGCTGGATAACATTGAAAAGGGCGACCGCGTGATAACGCACGGAGGCATCATCGGCGTGGTTTCGGGGTTCAAGGAGAACCGCGATGTGGTGTTGGTGGAGATAGCCAAGGGTTTGGTCATTGAACTGGCACGTGCCAAGATAGAAGTGGTGGGCACCACCGTCGTCAGCGATGAGGATGCGACCAAGCAAAAAGCTATAGAGCCCAAGAAATAGCCCAGGCAGTGAGCACAAGAGCAATCCTTCCTGCAGTATGTGCGCTGGCGTTAGCAATATTACCGTTGCCGGCTTTCGGCTGGAGCGCGCCTGTGCCCGTCCCCGGACTTGCCACCGACTATCACGAGTTCACGCCCTGGATCACGCCGGACTGCATGCGGCTCTACTTCGTGGCGGTCTATCCCGTCGGTTTTGGCGGCAACGACATCTTCTATCGCAACCGGCAGTCCGATGGCAGTTGGGGACCGATCATCAACCTGGGTCCGCCCATCAACAGCGCGGCGGACGAGCGAGCGCCGTGCCTCTCCCCCGACGGCAGGACCTTCATGTTCACCAGCTACGGCAGACCCAACCAGCCGGCGGTCACCAGCATCTATTGCGCGCAACTGCTGTTTAACGGGCGATGGTCGGAACCGAAACCGTTTGATCCCGCTAATAGCAGATACAGCGAATTCACCGCCTACCCCACCCACGACGGCAGCCGGATGTATTTCACCTCCTATCGTCCGGGCGGTTCCGGCAACGAGGACATTTGGTGCATAGAGCAGGTGCCCGGCGGTTGGGGGCAACCCTACCCGCTCAAGCCGCCCATCAACAGTGCTTATGCGGAACGCACCGAGGCGGTGGGCTGGGGCGATGAATTCCTTTTCTTCGGCTCCAACCGTCCCTTCGGCTTGGGCTATGATGATCTTTTCCTTGCCCAATTGGATGCTGATAAAAAGGGTGGAACCATCCGCTGGCTGGGCGAGGTCAACAGCGTGCAACGGGAATATTCCCCCACCTACGATGCCAAGTCCGGCGTGCTTTACTTTTGCCGCATGCGACCAGGCTCCCGCTCACGGGGCATGGACATCTACATGTCACGGGCAAACCTGCCTTGGGACGAGGATGGTCCGCCCTGTCTGGTCTTGCTCTTCAATACATTCCAGCATTTCTGATGGTGTTTGCAGCTATAATAGATATGAAGACTATTCGGGGTGAAGGATGAAGCAGGAGCAGCTTGTTGACAGCATAGAGCTGGGGTTGATACTGGACCGCATGGCGGCGCAGATACGCGAGCATCACCGGCGCTATCGGGAGCTGGCGGTGGTGGGCATCCGCCGCGGTGGTGACCATCTGGCGCAACGCCTAGCCGCGCGGGTGGGGGCGACCAAAATCGGCGCCATAGACATCACGCTCTACCGCGATGATTTGCAGAGTATTGCGGTGGGCAACATACCGCAGGTGCACGGCAGCGAGATAGATTTTGAGGTGGAAGGCGCCGATGTGCTGCTGGTGGACGATGTGCTGTTTACCGGGCGCACGGTGCGGGCAGCCATAGACGAGCTGTTTGACTACGGGCGTCCGGCGCGGGTGCAACTGGCGGTGCTGGTGGACCGGGGCGGGCGTGAACTGCCCATTGCCGCGGACTATGTGGGACTGAGCCACCCGGTGCTGCCACCCAACTCCATCGTGGTGCACCTGAGCGAAGAGGGCGCCGAGGACGGAATATTTTTAATGACGCCATAGCCGCTGTTTGTAAATGTTTCTGACAAGGGTCTTAAGCCCCTTGTCTAACTTCCTTAAGCCTCTTGTCTAAGATCAATATACTTAATGATGTCTTAGTCACTATTTGTATAGGGCTTTCAGAACCCCCAATGATTCCGGTTGCACTTTGTTAAAGGTTACACCGGTAACTGTTCCCAAAATGGCTGTGTTGTAAGGAATTATGCTCCAGCCACCACCTGAAATAAAGATCTTTCCCATATAGGTGCTATTTGATAGAGGAATGGTATAGCCACCTGCGGCATGACCGCTTGTCGCATACAATAAAGGTGGACCGAGGGAGATGGTGTTATTTATAGGATCATATACCTGAACTGTATTGGTTCCATCATCGTTTATATTAAAACCACCCATAACATAAATCTTGTCCCCGATTGTAACTGCAGTCGCGCCACCCGTAGCCTGTATCAAAGTTGTGCTTTTAACTGTCCAGCTATCGCTACTTGGATTATATTCCCATATATTATTGCCCACAGCTGTATAATTAATGCTGCCACCAAAAATGTAGATTTTACCGTTGTAAGTGGCTGCAGCAGGAGCACTACGTACATCAGGCATATTGGTTTTCGGGACCATAGCTGCATCACCCGGCGACCAGGCATAGGTATTGTGTAGTGAATTCAAGCCATTCCAACCACCAAAAAGATAGCATTTATCCCCGACCGATGCCATGGCGGTAGCTTCCATATAAGACTGAGGCATGGGCGTGCTTTGCACCCAGGTTTGTGCTGTGGGATCATACAAAGTCGTATAGTTACACCATGATGGAGGCGGATAAGAACCACCTCCAGAAACCACTATCTTGTTATTCCAAACCGCAACACTGTGGTCAAACACTCCCATTGGATGTTGGCATGGACTCTGTGACCAGGAGACACCGTCAAATATCTGCGCCCTATCATAATCTTGATAACCACCTGAACAACCGCAGATTTGGTAGTATTTTCCATCCAGGCAGACGCCTGCAGTGCCCATGCAACCCACTAATGTATTCGGTAAAAAGCTCCAACTTAAAGTAACAGGTGTATTATCAAATGTTGGTTTTGCCAAAGCCAGCAGCGTGAAAATAAACACGAAGATTAAGGTACTACTGAGAATAATTCGCATTTCAATCCCCCCTAAAAGAACTCAACACCTCTTATCCTGTAATAATCATTGGATACATTTTGTCAAAAGGAATTTGAGGATAATTCGGTGTCGCAGTAAATGCCTGTTGATAACCTGTTGCGAATAATTGCCCATTAGCATAACAATTAGCAAGAAAAAAATCGCCCAATGCAACAGAACCGAATAGATGAGCATCCAGATCATATTCAAAATAACCTAAAGCATTAGTGTAAGCTCTTCCTACAAATTGCCAAGTATTTGGGCTAACAGGATTATAAAAAATATCTACTGGTGAATTAATTGGCGGGGGAGCATAAATGCCGCTATAGAAGCCTGGAGATATTTTCATAGCTACGCCGTAAACAATTTGGTGATGACTTTCAAAATATCCAGGATTGGTGCAACCGGGATTCATTGCGTAATTCTCATGCAAAGTGAAATCAATAAGGTGATAATTGCCCTGAGTAAACGAAATACGTTTTGTTACTGGAGCGAAGTAAGGATGGAGGGCAGTGATATCAAAGTTGTAATCTTCAAAATACATCTGTGCAAATTGAAGGCAGTAATTTTTTTGAATATGACCGGGAACACCACCACCAGAACAACGTGGGGAAATACCTTGTTGTATTGGGAATAAAGATTCATTGATATTTTGTGGTAAAGAAAAACCTGGAAATGGATCGTAAAATCTTTGACAACTACCTGAAGGTTGCCAATAATAACCAAGCCCCACATTCTTAGCTAAGACGATGCATTTGGCTAGATAATCGGCAAGTCCAAAACAGCCTCTAGCGATTCCGGCGCCTGTAAGTATCCCAGCAATAGTTTGATATGAACCTGTTGGTTGAACTCTACTGAAGCCATTTAATAAGCCTTGAGTTGAGATTGAAAAATTTTTCATCTTTTTCCCCTTTCCCCCTTGACAAGCTTCCAAAAATAGGATAACATAAATTGGGGATAAAAGTCAAGGAGGAAAATCATGAATCTAATTTCTAATTGCAGTGGATGCCAAAGCGGCTCTTCTGTTTCCTCTGGCAGTTTTTCAACCGCACCATTAACCACTTTTGGCAGTGGCAGAAGCATCCAGCGCATCATCGCCGGAAGTGGCAATAATCTTTATGGGTCACTGGGTTCACAAGCTGGTATGCCGGGGAGATGCGGTATATTTCAGCTTGATACTTCGGGTCCTACAACAAAGATTCTATTGGACAATGGTGGCGAATGTGGATTCACCGCACTTTTAAAGTATAGTACCAATGTTTATGGCATTTCCTCCCCACGTGGTTTGGCACTGTTATACGATACTTCTGCCGATGTAGTAAAATCTATGGGAAAGATTTCTGATTGGCTGGGTGGTGCAACTGATGCGCTTGTTCATGATGGAATTGCCTACATTCTTCGTTTCACGACCACTTCAACGCCACCAGTTCCCTACATAACGGCAATTGATCTTACTTCCTTCCAAATGATTCAATACGAATTTCCCGATGATATTGCTGATCTGACTTCATCCGTATTTCCATTAGCTATGACTATATACAGCGATACTATCTTCATAGGAACTAGTGTTAACCCTATGTTGTTAAGTTTTGATACAACGTCAAAGGAATTCGCATTCAAGGCTCGTCTGAATTTTTATGATAGCGATTCAAGTTTAGCAACAGCTACAGGCGATATTCGCTGTATGGCTGCCAATAGTTCAACTGGGGATATTTGGGGTGTTGTCTCAGGCGATCCCTCAAAACCACCATATATTTTTAAGTTTACCAGTGGCGGAGTATTGTCAAAAGAAGCTGTTTTTGACGATGAATACATAGGTTCCGATGTTTACTCCATGACATTATCATATGCAGACACTACAACCACACTATATATGGGACTCCGCAAGGCTTCTGATATATTTTGTGGTGCTGAAATCGTGAAATGGGATAGCTCACCGCATTGGGATGCACCATGGGCAAGCACACGCAATATTTATGGGGAAAAAGCTATTACTGCTTTGTATGAAGACGCTACCTATATTTATGCTGGCACAGCTCCTAATGCCATTTTATTCAAAGTGCAAAAATCTAATACCGCAATAACAAAATTATATACATTTGGTACAGGTGGTTCTATCTAATATGATGGAGATTAATTATGAAAGCAATTATTCTTTTAGTTTTGTTAATTTGGGTTTGTTCTATATCCACCGAACAAGAATTAAAATATGATTTTGGCAGCACTCCTCCGCCTCATTGGGTTACTTTTTCTTCTTCTATGGATGGTAGAACATGTAATGATTTTGTAGCACCCTACAATTGCCATATTTCTAAGATAAAATTAGTATGCTCTGGTGGAAATATGACTTATGCATATGTTTGGGATAATAATTCTGGATATCCAGGTTCCATAATCGGTCAAACAAATCTATTGTTTGTTGCGGAAAATCAATGGGTAACAATTGATATAGCTTACTTGAATCTCACCAGAAACTCTGGTCAAACTTTTTATTGTGGTTTCAAATTAGGGCAAGGAACAGGAATCATACATAGTATTGGTTATGAAACTGTTACTATGCCATTGCATTATTATTTCACGAGTACTAATGGTGGTTCTACTTGGACATATCAAGCTAATAGTAACCTTTATATTCGCTGTATTATTGACAGCGATATGACCCCGCCCTATGTCAATGGTCAAGTGCCGGCGCCGCAAAGCAATGTCAACCCACCCCTAAACTCTCTCATCTTCCACTGCCGCGATGATGATAAAGGCGTTGACCCGGATACCATTATCTTCACCTGCACCGGCAACGGCAATCCCATCCCCGGAAATCTCACTATGGACGATTCCGACCTCCATGATGTCATTTGCACCTTCACACCCAATACACCCATTCCCGGCGGCATCTGCGTCCTCTGCAATGTGCATAGCGGTCTGGCGGACGGGCTGGGCAACTCCACCACCTCAGACATCACCTGGTGGTTCACCGTGGGCAGCACCAAAGTCCGCACCGACAGCCTTGGCTCGTTAAAAGCCCTTTTCCACAATTAACCGCTTAACTCCAATAAAAAACGCCCCTAAACGGGGCGTCTGTGCTTTCGGGTTAACTAATGCTCATCGGGATCATAGGGCTTCATACTGCGGTTTTCGTAGATGCCATAGACCTTGCCGCTGTTCGCCCCCACCTTTACTATAACTATCTGTTGTTTTATTTCCACCCGCACGAACCAGTAGGGAAAGCCATCCTCAAAGCGGTGGTCATTCTGCCCCGTTGGTATCCCGCCGGTGGCGTCGCTGGCTATCTTCTCCGCCTGATTCTCGGTGATATCAGCATGGACCACGCCCACGGTCGCCCAGAATCCTATCAATAACGCAAAGATAAGAATCAGCCTCATCATGCCCTCCTATGCAAACGGGTAACAATCCAACCGAGTTTTACATCCAATGCTATTGCAGGCGGATGATGCCGCCATCTTCGCAAAAGCCCCAGCCATTGATCGCTGAATTGAAGGCAAAGGCGTGGATGGTGTTGTATGGCGGAGCAGGATAGTTCTCCCAGCCAGCCCAGCCCTCGCCGGAGCGCAGGTAGGTGGCGCCGGTTCTATCGCCTATCCAGGCTTTGTTGCTGCCCAATCCCCAGACCGCTGTGACATCAGCTTCCACCGGACTGTTCATGCAACCCCATACATCGTCCTTGAAACGGAGGACCAGACCGCCATCACAGCCTGCCCAGCCCACACCCGCCTGATCCAGAGACATGCAGTTGATATTATTCGCAGTCGGGCTGACAGATTGCATCCAGGTGCCGTCAACCCGCTTCAGTATCACGCCCTCGTCACCCATAGCCCATACTTCAGCCTTGCCGCCAACGCTGGTCACGCCGACACAGGTGAGGTTGGTATGCACCGGCGACATCTCCTCCATCAGGTTGCCACCCGCTATGTGCAGGATGGTGCCGTTCTCGCCTACGATCCATCCCTCGGCGGGGTCCGAGAAAGCGATGCTGCGGAGGTTGGACATGCTGGGAGCGCGGATGGGGCTCCAGCTTCCGTTGGCATAGGTGGCGATAAAACCGCTGTCGCCCACCACACAACCCTGGGTGGGATCAATCATAAAGATACCGTATAGATCATCCTGATAGTCATTGGGTAAAAGCATCCATGAGGTGCCATCAAAGTGGATGATGTTGCCCAGGTCACCGACCGCCCAGATGTCGTTGGAAGCCACCCGGAAGGCACCGTGCAGGGTATTTCCGCTGGGACTGTTCGCCCAAATCCAGCGGGCATGGGATGGCTCCTGGGGGTTGGTGCTATCGCAACCCACCAGCAGGGAACCAGCCGTCAAAACCGCAACCATTGCCAATAGATACAATGTTCTCTTCATCTCAACTCCTTAAAATAATGAAGCAAAGTAATTTATTATACCATTTTTTAAAGGGCAAGCCTTATTCTTGAAGGTGCATGATGCCACCGGCATCCGTGACCGCCCAACCCACCTCGGTGCTGGGGAAGGCAAAATCGCGGATGGGGTTGCGCGCCGGGCTGGCGCGATTCTCCCAGCCACTGGAATCGTGGAAGAAGGTCTCGCCACGCAGGTTGCCTATCCAGCACTGTTCCGTATCAAAGCCGTAGATGGCAGAAACCGGCGAATCAAACGGAGTATCTATCAATCCCCAGCCGCCGCTTTCGTAGCGCATTACCGCACCGCTGCTGCAGCCAGCCCAGCCCACTCCGTTGCCATCCAGATAGAGTGAGATGATGTCATCGCTGATGGGGGAGGTAACCCGCACCCAGCTCCCGTTAATCCGTTTCAGGATGACCCCGTCGGTGCCCATTGCCCACAGGTCATAAATGGACGAAGCACCAATGCAGTTCAGATCATTCATTACAGGGGAAGGCTCCACCACCCAGCCGCCATTTACATAATGCAGGATGGTGCCGGCATCGCCCACCGCCCAGCCCGCACCTGCGCTGGTGAATACCACACTGCGCAGGGTGACTGAGACCGGGCTGGGGAAGGGAATCCACTGTCCGCCGGTGTAGTGGATCAGCGCCCCATTGGAACCGACCGCCCAGCCTTCACTGGTGCCAAACATCCAGATGTCATAGAAGTCCTCAAACACGGTCAGAGTCTGCAGTATCCAGTTCCCACCAGTATAATGGAGGATGCTCCCGCCAAAGCCGGCTGCCCAAATATCATCGGAGGCAACCTCATATAGGGCGCGCAGATCGTTGTTGGTGGGGCTGCCACGCATACCCCAGCGGGATGCGTTGGAACCGGTGGGACTTTCGCTGGAACACGCTCCCAGCATGCAGGCTAGCGTTATGACTGCAATGGCAAATCCTATAGACTTTATCTTCATGGCTATCCTCACCTTCCGTCATGGTCAAGTGTTTTCTCATTTTAGTATATCTTCAGAGCTTTTGGTTATCGCTTCCTTCCAATCCTTGATTCCCAATTAACATAAAAATAGGAATGGACAAGAAATAATCAGGAAAGTGTTTTCAAGATGGAGGAATAGCGATTTGCGACTGTGCTATAATTGCGCAAATCCAAGGGGAGGGTCTATGCCGCGTGCTGCATATATATTATTGATCGTGATGATATGCCATGTGATTGCCGGGGCTGCCATCAGCTCGGGTGGGGATGCTGACGCCGCGGTGAGCATGGGGCTTTCCGCCCGTGCCCAGGCTCTGGGCGATGCCGCCTGTGGGCTTACCGGCGATGCGCTGAGCATCTTTTATAATCCTGCAGCAACCGCAATGCTTTCCCGCACCGAGATTGATCTCCACTATCAGCGCCCCTACAACGACATCAGCGACCTGGATAGGCAGGCGATGGCGCTGGCGGTTCCCCTTTTATTTGAGGTGGGCGCCCCCGGCAAGAGCTCCAGCCTGGGCACCATCACCCTATCGCTCGCGCGATTCCATAACGGCGGCATCCCCGAAGCTGATGTATCGGGGCTTACCGGGCGCGAGTTCGGCGAGACGGTTCTTTTGAGCCAGATCAGCTACGCCAATCACATCAGTCGCATGGCTGCCATCGGCATCAGCTTTAAAACCCTCAGCCACAAGGTGGATGGCAGAAGTGGCAGCGGCTTTGGCATGGATATAGGCTTTGACTGGACTCCCAAAAATCTTACCATAGGATTCGCCATTATAAACGCGGTCTCTCCCCTTGTCCGCGTGGGCAGCCAGGCTGATTTTGCCGCCCCCCGCTTCCGCCTGGGCACGGTGTATTATCCGTTTGAAATACTTGGCATCATGCTGGATGGCGAGCTGGATTCCACCCTGAGCTACGATGGCGCCGCTGGGCTGGAGATATTGCCCCTGCCCAACTACGATAATCCCTTGGCGATTCGCGCCGGTTACCGACTTTCCACCAAAAGCATCACCGCAGGACTTGGTTTCCGCCTTGATGGACCCTTCATGGATATTGGATATTCACAGCACGATGAGCTGGGCGCGGGCGAATCAGCGACGGTGGGATGGCGGATCGCGCCTCCTCCTCCCAAGGTGGTTACCGATGGTGATGGCGAGAACGGGACGGACGGGGTGCAAACCATCCCCGGCAAGGACGGCAATGGCAAGGTGCCCATCCCCGGTGGTGGTTCTGCTCCTGCACCCGCTCCCGGCGACGGCACACCCCCCACTCCCAAGGCGGGAGGCAACTGATGGAATGGTTTGAAGAACGCCAGCGTTCGGATACCGAGAAGGATACCAAGCGCACCATACCCGAGGGGTTGTGGGTCAAATGCACAGAGTGCGAGGAAGTCATCTTCAGCAAGGAACTGGAGCGCAACCTCAAGGTTTGCCCCAAGTGTAACTTCCACTTCAAACTCTCCGCGCAGGAACGCACCACCCTTCTGGTTGACGAGGGCACCTTCATGGAATACGACGCAGGTGTGCTGCCCGCCGACCCGCTGGAGTTCGTGGATCGCAAGCCCTATAAAACGCGGCTGGAGGAGTTGCGCAAGAAGACGGGCTTGACCGAGGCTTATACAGGCGGTAAAGCCTGCATGGGTGGCATGGACATAGAGTTTGGTGCTATGGAATTCAGTTTTATCGGCGGCTCCATGGGCTCGGTGGTGGGCGAGAAGGTCACCCGCACCTTTGAACGGGCGCTAGAGCGCAAGGTGCCGGTGGTCATTGCTTCGTCCAGCGGCGGCGCCCGCATGATGGAGGGGATACTAAGCCTGATGCAAATGGCAAAGACCTGCGCTGCCCTGGAGTGGCTGCGCAAAGCCAATCTGCCCTATATCTCTGTTTTGACCGATCCCACCACTGCCGGCGTAATGGCAAGCTACGCCAGCATGGGTGATGTCTGCATAGCCGAGCCCAACGCCCTGATGGGCTTCGCCGGACCGCGCGTCATCAAGGAGACGATCAGGCAGGATCTGCCACCGGGATTCCAGCGCAGCGAATTCATGTTACAGCACGGCTTTGTTGATATCGTTGTGGAAAGAAGGGAATTAAGGGATACAACCATCCGACTGTTAAAATACTTCACCTGGGCTAAAGCCCACCCCGCCCGTTGATGCCCTCCCACATTTGACCATGTCATCCCAAAACCACGGCAACCAAGTCGCCCGCTTGTTTGAAATGCTGGGCAAGCGAACCCTGGAATTCCTGGAAGCGAGTGGCAGCGCGTTGATAATGTTTTTTCAGGCGGTGGGGTTAAGCTGGTCGCGACCATTTGGTGCCCGCCGCCTGCTCAAGCAACTGGAGATGATGGGCGTCAACAGCTTGCCGGTGGTAATCCTGACCGCCATCTTTACCGGCATCATACTGGCAGTGCAGGGAGCTTACCAGATAGCGAAGTTCGGCGCCGCCTCTTATGTGGGGGGGATCATGGGTATCACCATGCTACGGGAGCTTGGTCCGGTGCTCACCGCACTGGTGGTTGCGGGGCGGGTGGGTGCCGGCATCACCGCCGAGCTTGGCACCATGAATGTGACAGAGCAGATAGACGCCCTCAGGAGCCTGGCGGCAAATCCCGTCAAATACCTGGTGGTGCCGCGCATGCTGGCAGGGATCATCATGCTGCCGGCGCTGACCATTGTGGCGGATGTAGTGGGTGTTGCCGGCGGATGGGCGGTCAGCGTGACCACACTGGGCATCCCCAGCCAGGTATTTTTCCACCATTTCTCCTCCATGGTCGGCTATAACGACCTTTTCCTAGGGCTGGCAAAGACCCTGGTATTCGGCATCATCATCACCATCGTGGGCTGCTACCAGGGATTCACCACCACCGGCGGCGCTGAGGGCGTGGGACGCAGCACCACCAAGAGCGTCGTAATCAGCTCCATCTCGGTCCTTCTCAGCGACGCCATCATGACCAGCATGTTTGTGTAGAAGGTGAAAATGAAAACCATATATGTGCCTAATATTATGGAGCTTATTGCCGAAGGTGAAAACCAGTGGAATGAGTTCAAAAGCGCTTTTATGCACATAGATGGAAAACTGGTTCAAAGACCTTTGGTGGAAACGGTTATAGATATCACCGAAACCGCGATGAGTTTTGCTAATCAAGATGGGGGAATTATTTATTTAGGTGTAGAAGATGATGGCACAGTAACTGGTGTGGATTATAAAGAAAAGCAGATAGAGAAGCTTGATAATTGTTGCAATGAAAAACTGGTACCAAAATTGATAATAAATATTGGGAAAGTTTTTATAAACGACAAGGTAATAATACGATTCCAAGTGCCAGAATGTCATGTTCCCGTTAGAAGCACCAATGGAAAAGTTTTACAGCGTATCGGAGAACATAATATCCCCACAGATGCCAACTTGATTAAAATGGCGAAAGAAGCCAGACAAAGGAGTGAATCAGATAATCGCTTGGAGATTGTGGCAGGATGGGAAGAATTAAACCGGGATCAATTAAGTAAGTTTTTAAAAGCTACTAAATCATACCCAAATATTCCTCAGGAAGAAGCATTATTGAGATTGGGATTGGCTCGCAGGCGAAATGGCAATATTTATCTTACCCTGGCAGCTTTATTGTTATTTGCCAATTACCCGTTGGGATATCATGCAAAAGCAGGAATAGTAATACGAAGGTTTTTAGGCACATCTATTCAAACAGGAGCAAACATAAATATAACCAAGGAAATAAAACTGGAGCCTCCATTAATCCCTATGATTGAGGACGCGCTTTCAATAATATCCCCTTTAGTACCTGAAGACCGAACCTTGGAAGGAACACTGTTTAAAAATAAAACCATTCCTGATTTTGCATGGAAGGAAAGCATTATAAATGCAGTTGCCCACAGGGATTATTCTACACAGGGTGGCCAAATAGAGGTAAATATCTTTGATGACAGGATGGAAATAAAGAATCCTGGGAATTCACTTCTAGATATTGATCTAATCAAGCAGGGAAAAGCGCATAGCATGTCTCGCAATCCATTGATTGTTAAAGTCTTAAGCCTTGCTGGTTATATGCGCGATATGGGAGAAGGGATTCCCCGTATGTTTGATGAGATGACTAAGAACGGTCTGCGACCTCCTCAGATAACATCTGAAAAAGGTTTCTTTATTGTAAAACTTTATCTTAGCCCATCATCAAGTAAAGAGGCTATATCTTATTTAGAGTCTTTATCGGATTTTCCTTTAACAGATGAACAGAAGCTTTTATTAAATTTCGCTTATGAGAAAGGGAAAAGTTTTCTTAATGAAGATGCACGAAAACTGTTAGGTCTATCAAAAGATCAAGTTCGTTCGCACATAACAATACCACTCGAAGCATTTGGCATAGTCACCCGCATTCAAAGTGGAAATAAAAGTTTCTATGAACTAAATATGCCTATTAAATGGAACGATATTAAACGCTTTATCACCCAAAAAAGTAGCAAAAAGATAGTCAATTCAATTGCTCTTATTCAAGCTGTTGCCCAGGAATTTGATTTGCCTGAGAAATCAGCAGAGCTAGCAATTAACTTTCTTAAGGACAAATAACAAGTGCCCATTGTCTTTGAAAAAGTGTGGAAGTCGTTCGGCGACTTGGAGGTTATTCGCGGGCTGGACCTGGAGGTTGCCGACAAGGAGTCGTTGGTGATATTGGGCAGGAGCGGCAGTGGCAAATCGGTGATGCTCAAGCTGGCGCTGGGTATCCTATCCCCCGATCGCGGACAGATCACAGTGGATGGCGAGGATATAAACCTGATTTCCCTGCGCGACCTCTATCGCCTGCGCCAGCGCTTTGGCATGCTCTTCCAGGGTGCGGCGCTCTTTGACAGTCTGACTGTGTGGGAAAATGTAGCCTTTACCATGATTGAGCACGAGGGCAAGAAGATGAACGAGGTTATGCCGCTGGTACAGGAAAAGCTGATGGTGGTTGGCATGCCCGATGTGGAATATAAGTATCCGGCGGAGCTTTCCGGCGGCATGAAGAAGCGTGTTGGTCTGGCACGAGCCATCGCCTCCAATCCCAAGTATCTGCTCTATGATGAACCCACCACCGGGCTTGATCCCATCATGGCGGATGTCATCAACAACCTCATCATCAAGATGAACAAGGAGTTGGGCACCACCAGCATCGTGGTCACGCACGATATAGTGAGCGCCACCAAGGTGGGCACCCGCCTGGTGATGCTTTATAACGGGGTCATCATCTGGTCGGGCACGCCGGAAGAGACACGCAACACAGATGATCCCTATGTTAAGCAGTTCATCGCCGGCAGCGCCGAGGGACCGATAGAGGTTCTGACCTGATGCCATGTCACAAACCGACAAATGAAACTATGCTATGATATTCAAACTGATGAAAACCGAGGGTGATAGATAGTGGCACTGAGTGCAGAAGCCAAAGTCGGCATTATGATGATGGTGGTGCTAATCCTGCTCACCATCCTGGTGTTTGGGGTGGGCGGGTTGGATCTGTTCACCGGCGGCAAGGAAATAAAGGTTCTGTTTGACAGCACCAGCGGCATAGAGCCGGGCAGCACGGTGAAACTGGCGGGCGTGAAGTGCGGCACGGTCAAAGAAATTACATTCATGGACACGGTGGAGAAGAACAAACCCGTAACCCTGATTCTGGCGGTCCTCAAGGTCAACGAGAACACCCAGATTCATGAAGACAGCGAAATTTACATCTCCAGCACTGGCATATTGGCGGAGAAGTATGTGAACATCACACCTGGGACGCCCGGCAGTGCATTGGTACCGTCGGGAAAGATATTCCGCGGCAAGGACCTGGCTGATATACCAACACTAGTCTCCAAGGTGGATACCCTGGCGGAGGGATTGCAGGTCTCATTAAGCGGCATCAATCAGATTCTGGATCCCGCGACCATCAAGGATGTCAAGGATACATTGGGGAATCTGAGCGTGTTCACCAAAGCGCTGCGCGATTCCAGTAACGACCTGCAGGTTTCGCTGGCACAATTGAGGAATATAACAACACAGACCAATGGTTTGCTCACCGATAACAAGGATAATTTCAACAAGACGATGAGCGACCTCAACCTCCTTTCCGACCAATTGCTGGCGGTGACGGAGAGCTTTGACCGCACCGCGGTCTATCTGGAATCAGTGAGCCGCCGCCTGGAGCAGGGCGAGGGCAGCCTGGGCAAGCTCATCAATCGCGACGAGGTTTACGATGATTTGCGTCTTACCCTATCCGAGGTACAGGCTTTGATCAAGGACATCCGCGAGCATCCGACCCGCTACATTAACCTTTCCATTTTTTAAATACCTTAATAGAACGGTGAGATTTATGAAACTACATTTGGTGATCATCTTTTGCGTTTTAGGTTTGATGCTGTTTGCGGGTTGTGGCGGCGAGAAGAAACTGGAGCAGCAGACTCCCGTCACGGTGTCACAAACCCCGCCCGTCCCCACCATGCCAACGATTGAACCGGGCACGCCGCAGGCAGCATACAAGGACATGGCGGATGCAGTTGCTGCATTTGATGCATCCAAACTCTACGGTTTGCTGTCCGCCGCGAGCAAAACCCAGCTGGATGACATGCTCGCCAACATGAAGAAGGAGACAACCTTTGCCAAGTCGCCCTTTGCCGGGGTGGCTGATGGCGCCGGGTTGCTGGCAAAGCAATTTGAGCTATACAAGAGCGAAGGCGGGCACGGTCTGGACGCCATCTATAAGGATCAGGGCTTTTTAGCCGGGGCGCTTACCGATTGCAAAATCGATGGCGACAAAGCCACTATCACTGAACCGAACGGTGGGTTGGTGGCATTGGTTAAGGAGGGAAACACCTGGAAGATTGACCTGCCCGCCAACTTCCTCCTGGCTGTCCCACCCAAGCCGGAAGTCCCCAAGGGTGCCAAGCTTGTCCAATAGCGGCACAAAGAAAATCATTATTTTGGCGGATATATAAAGATAGACATAAGCTCCATGCCAGGTTGCACTGGAGCTTCTGTTTAGTGTGATGAAGGCAAATAGCAGCATGATTCAGAAAAAGAATAGGATTTGGGAAAAGCCCGGGGCGGTGTGGCTGGTGGTAGGCATCGCCGCGCTGCTAAGGATTCTATGGTACTGGAACAAATCCCTGTGGATGGACGAGCTCGCCGCGGTCTATATCGCACAATACCCGCTTCACGACATCATCTTCACCACGCCGGAGACCTTCTATCATCCCCCGCTGTATCCGTCGCTGCTTAATATCTGCATAGCGCTATTGGGCAACTCCCGCTATGTGTGGGCACTTCCCTCCGTGCTGGCAGGCATTTTCAGCGTCTGGCTGCTATACGATATTGTCAGACGGCTGGGGGATCGGCGGTTGGCGTTTTGGGTGGGGATGGTGGCGGCATTCAGTCCCTATCTGGTTGCCCTCAGCCAGGAAGTTTTTGACTACATGGTGCTTCTATCCCTGGCGCTTCTCTCCTGGGATTTGCTGCTTATGTGTTTGGAGAGAAACAGGTTATGGTTCTGGGTTTTGTGGGGTCTTGTGTGCGTGTTGGGCTTATATACTCATTTTTTGATGGGAATGGTCATCCTTACACAGTTCATCGCCTTTATCTTCTGGAAGCCAAAGTGGCGCGGCGCCTGGTGGGGTTTAATTGCCGCCGGTGCCATTGCATTCCTCCTCTATGTGCCGTTTTTCTATCGCGCCACAGCCATGCTCTCCCGCCGTTCAGTAGAAATCGGACTGTGGAGTGCACCCACCAGCCTGGCTGACATTGCCAAGAAACTATTCGGCGTGATTTATTATCAACTGTGCGGATTCTACTTTTCCAACCTAAACTGGGATAAACTGATAAGCGTTCTTACCAATCCTGCCAATCTATTCCTCTTTCTAGGATTGATAACTTTCCCTGTAGGCTTAATCCTTTGGGCATTTGGCGGATGGCGGAACATGGGTGCAAAGTTCAAGCTGGTGCTTGTGCCCATCCTCATAGTGCCTCTTACCATGCTGGTTTACCCCAGCGTGAACGCCCGCCAGTTCATCCTGATGTCGCCGGCGCTATTCATGCTGCTGGGCTTTGGCATCACCTGTATGTTTGACGCCTGGAAGACCCATCGCAATATTATGGCGATTGTAATGCTTGGTGGTCTGGCGCTGGGTTACGGGTGGAGCCTGAGTAATTACTATCCACTGGAAGTCAATCAGGTGGAGCAGCAGAACTGGCGCGCCATATTCACCACCATAGAGGAGAATGAAAAGCCCGGCGACATCATTTACAACCACACCGCACTCACCGGCGAGGCTGCGGTGCGCATCTACTATCATGGCAGACTGCCCAGCATCAACTCCAACCTGGATGCCTATGCCTATACCGGCGCCGAGGTGACGGGCTTGCGGGGGATCATCGTCCCCATTGATTTATGGATAGATGAACTTTTGGAACGCTATCAAAGGGTTTGGTTCATTTACCTAAATTTTGAGGCGCCAGATTTTGAGGAGATGATTAAAAGAGCGCAGGCACAGCATCCCAACACTGAATTTGCGATTTGCCGCGATCTGCGCCTGATTTTATTTGAGCGATAGAGCCCGAAGGCTATTGCCCGTATTTTAGTTCCCCATCCCGCATGATTATCTCGCCATTGGCAACGGTGAGTATGGACCAGCCCGCCAGTTCCATCCCCGCGAATGGGGTGTTCCTGCCCCTTCCTTTGAATGCGACGGGGTCAACCACACGCACTAAATCGGGGTCAACCACTGTGATATCAGCAGCAGCGCCGGGTTCAAACCTCCCCAGCAGGGGCTGACCTAAAAGCCGCGCCGGGTTCATGCTCAAAAGGTTCGCCAGATGCTCGGGATAGACTATTCCATGCTTGACCAGGTAAGTTATGCAAAGCGGGATCAGAATCTCTATCCCCGAAATGCCTTCCACCGCTATATCAAACTCCAGGTCCTTGTCTATGATGGATAGCGGGGTGTGCCCACTCGCCACTATGTCTATGGTGCCGTCCTTGATGCCGCGGCAAACGGCGTCAACATCAGCTTCGGTGCGGAGCGGGGGGTCAACCTTGGTGTTGGTGTCGTAGCCTTGGCAGGCTGCCTCGGTCAGGATGAAGTAGTGGGGATGGGTCTCGGCGGTAACGCTAATGCCGTCGGCTTTGGCGCGGCGCACCAGCTCCACCGACGCCACCGTGGTGACCGGGCTCAGGTGCAGCCGGCATTTGGCGTCACGGGCGAGGATGATGTCACGGATGACGATGATCTCCTCGGCGCTGGCGGGGCTGCCAGCAAGACCAAGCATGGTGGAAGTGTAGCCCTCATTTATCATGCCCCTGCCGGCTAGCGAGGGGTCCATGGGGAAGCTGAAGTAGGGCAGGTCAAACATGCGGGCATATTCCATGGCGCGGCGGGTTATTTGTGCCGAGGCGCCCGCGCGCATGTCATCACCGGCGGCGACTACACCGGCACCCGCCAGTTCGCCCATGTCAATCAGTTGCTTTCCCTGGCGTTTGGCAGTGGCAGCCGCTACAGGGAAGATCCTGGTTTTAGTCTGCTGGAACGCCTTGGAGCGCAAGAACTCCACCAGCGCGATGTTATCCAGCGGCAGGTCATCGCTGGGGCGCACAATGACGCTGGTGACACCTCCGCTTGCCGCAGCCCGTCCCAGGCTGGCGATGGTCTCACGGTCCAGGCGGTTAGGCTCGCTGATGTGGGCGTGGGCATCAATCACGCCGGGCAGCACCCATTTGCCGTGCACATCCACCACTTCACAACGGGACGGGACGGGGATATCGCGCCCGATCTGGCTGATGCGCTGCTTTTCCAGGAGGATGTCCATGCCCTCCTGCACGCCCCTTTGGGGATCAAGCAGCGTGCCATTGCGGATGAGGAGTGCGCTCATGCCTCACGCTCACCCCCAATCAGCAGATAGAGCACCGCCATGCGCACCGCTACCCCATTGGTCACCTGCTCTATGACCACACTCTCGGCACCGTCCGCCACCTCGGGGGCGATGTCTATGCCGCGATGGAGTGGTCCCGGGTGCAGCACCAGGACATTGGGCTTGGCATAGGTGAGGCGGTTGCGGGTCAGGCAGTAAAAACGGGCGTATTCCCGCAGGCTGGGCAGGAGTGCCTTGTCCTCCTCGGTCAGTTCCATCCCCGCGATGACGATGACATCGGCACCGGCTATGCCATCCTCCATCACATGGCTGACTTTGACGCCCAGGCTTTCCACACCGGTGGGGATGAGGGTGGAGGGTCCGACCAGCGTAATGTTGGCGCCCATGGTCAACAGACCCCAGATGGTGGATTTGGCAGTGCGGCTGTGCAGGATGTCGCCCACGACCGCCACATCCAGCCCTTGCAAGCGATTTTTCTTCTCCCGGATGGTGTAGAGGTCAACCAGCGCCTGGGTGGGATGCTCATGGGGACCGTCGCCGGCGTTTATCACGCAGCAGCGCACCTGCTTTGCCAGCAGATGCGGCGCCCCCGCCATGTGATGCCGCACCACGATGATGTCGGCTGCCATGGCTTCTATGGATTTGGCGACATCAGTTAGGGTCTCACCGCTGGAGATATCGGGGGAGATGTTGAGGAAGTCAGCGCTGAGGCGCTTGGCGGCAAGCTCAAACGAGACACGGGTGCGGGTGGAAGGCTCATAGAACAGGTTGGCAACAGTCCTGCCCCGCAGCGCCGGCACCTTTTTTATGCGCCGCCCCCCTATGCTCATGAACGATGCGGCGGTATCCAGCACCGAGGTGATCTCGTCCCCGGTCATATCCTGCGTGCCCAATAAATCCTTGCGAGCCAGGCTCATCGCTTTATCCCCATAAAAAATGCCCCCGCAATAGAGGGCAATGGTTTTTTTACTTTATATGTTGCCTTATGAACTTTACAAAGGATTACAGAACTCAATTTATCTCCCTGTAAAAAACCGCGGTTTTCCCGCGGAATGGAATTGTAATTGATAAATCATATATGGTCAAGCATTTTAATCAGCCGTTTTGCTTGAGCAACTATCAAGATAAGTACGCCACAAACCGGCGAATACAATCCCCAGTTGTAAAAGCAATATGAATGTCCATGCCGGGGCATAGTCAACACCGGGGAAAAAGGTCCCGGGTGGCGATAAAGACGCAATATCTCCCTTGGCACTGAACATCGCCTGGATGATTTGCAGAAGCAACACTAGCAACCAACCAAGGATGAGCAGGCGCTCCCAGCCTTTTTTGGCGCCCGCCAGCCAGGCAATTGCCAGTGGAATGACCAGCAGACAATGGTCAACATGCAGTTGGGTTTGAAAGCTGGAAAAGCCCACAAAAGCAGCGGTAACGAAGCTGGGGAAATGCCGGGGTGAGAAGAAACGGGAGAATAGGAAGAAAAACAGAGCCATGAATATCTGAGCGGCGATGGGCAGCCACTGGGGGAAGGATCCACCCCAATAGCAAACCACCCCCCAGACGGTGGAGAAGGTGCCCAGGATCAGGTCATCCCACTGGCTGAGGAGCGCGGTGGGATAACCGCCGTGAATCATCGCCGGCAGATTCAGCACTAGCACGGTGAACAATAGCGTCAGACCTGCGCGCCATAGCTCCTTCCAGGTGCGCAACAGGCAGAACATTCCTACAAATATGCCGAATATCACCACGGTTCCGATGCAAAAGCTTAATCCCAGCAAAATGCCGCGCAACCACCAGCGCTTGCCGGGGAGCAGTAGTGCACCATAAATGAACGGCAGCATCAGGAATTCATTCTGCCCATATAGCGACGCCGCCAGTGTGACCGGCATGGCATAGTTGAAGAGCAGCACCAGGTTCGCATTAACGCCAGCCTCATGTTTGACCAGATACCTGCGCAGAAGCTCCCAACCCGTTACGCCAAAAGCGAGATAAACCGCCTTTAGCGTAATCCAGCCAAGATTATGCTCAATTAATCCGTTGAAATAGGGGAACAGGATGCCGTGGCGAAAAATGAAATCGCGGAAGGGCACCTTGCCCGCCATCGCCTCATAAGCGCCCTGCGAGTAGATAAACTCATAGAAAGTGCCCAGCGGACGATGCAGCCAGAAGATGTGAGCGACAGCAAAAAGTGCCGAAAGTAGCAGGGGAAAGAGCCAGCCCCAGTGTTTGCTGCGTAAAGCCTGGTTGCCGGGAGTCAACCAAATAGCTGCAGCTATCAGCCAGGCTAAGCAACAACCAATACTAAAGGCTACAAATCCTGCCATGTGTTTATTTTATCGCATCCATGGAACTAATGGAAATTAATCTGTGTTTTAGGATTGACTAAATGTATTAGGTTACCCTAAAATAAGACTATGAGGAAGAAACCAACAAATCGTATTACACCGGCGCTGGAAAGCTATCTGGAAGTTATCGCACAGACAGAAAACAGTACCGGCTTCGCTCCGCTGGGCGAGGTGGCACGAGCGTTGGGCGTCAAACCATCCTCTGCACACATTGCATTCGCCGCGCTGGACGAGCGGGGCTTTGTTACGCGCCAAAGGCGTGGTGTTTACCACATCACCGCCGAGGGCAAACGCTATGTGAGTTCGTTGGGCAGGCGGCATCAGGTGCTGGAGCGCTTCATGGAGCATCAGTTGGGGCTTGACTACACGCAGGCGCAGGTTCAGGCTTGTGCCGCCGAGCACCTCCTCCCCGATGAAGTGTTGAAGCCTCTTGCAGTCTTTCTGGAGCAGACTTCACATCAGTCCCCCATGCCTTTATTTGGTGCCGGACTTTTATCTTCCAATCGCACGGTAAAATCACCACGGAATGCCAGAACCCTGCCCATCTGGTTCAGCCTCTCACGCGCATTGTTGGCGGCGCGGCGCATGTTCGGCGCCACCCTTACCGCCGCGCTGAAAAGCGAGTGTGGAAGATGACTCTGTTGGATTTGCATAGTGGACAGGCAGCCCGCATCGTGGAACTGCCCCTGGGCAGCATGGCGCGCCATCGTCTGCTTGACCTGCTTATCCTGCCCGGCACCGAAATCAAGGTAATGCGCCGGGATTTCGTTGGCCCCGTCATCATCAAGGTGCGCTCTTCCCGCGTAGCCATCGGCAGGGGGCTGGCATCGCAAATCATCGTGGAGAAGATGGAAACCGGCACTGAATAACGGGTGGTGGGGATATGGCTGAAACTATTCGCGTAGCGCTGGCGGGCAACCCCAACAGCGGCAAAACCACCCTCTTCAACGCCCTGACCGGATCACACCAGCATGTGGGCAACTGGCCCGGTGTAACCGTTGAAAAACGCAGCGGCACCTGCCTCTATCGCCATAGCGGACACCACCACCATGCCGGCAGACACCACGCCCCCACCGAAGCCACACACGAGCTATCCGAGCTATTTAGGATGGAGATCGTGGATTTGCCCGGCACCTACTCCCTCACCGGCTCCTCGCTGGATGAAAAGGTTGCCCGCGACTATATTATTGAAGAATCACCGGAGATTGTGGTGAATGTAGTGGAGGCGACCAACCTGGAGCGCAGCCTCACCCTCACTCTGGAGCTGCTGGAGATGGGCGCCCATGTCATCCTCGCGCTTAACATGATGGATGAAGCCCACGCCAACAACGTGGAAATAGATACCGTCAAGCTGGGACAGAAGCTTGGCGTGGTGATAGTGCCCATGGTCGCCTCGCGCAATGAAGGGATGGATGAACTTAAACGGGAAATTGCCACCTGGGCAGCATCTCCCGAGGAGGAGCACCGCCATGTGCAGGTCCCCTACCCCGATATAGTGGAGATAGAACTGGAGCGCCTGACCACCTTCATGGCAAAGGTAAAGGAATTGCCCGCCAAATACACCCGGCGCTGGCTGGCAACCCGGCTCCTGGAGGATGACCCCTGGGTGAAGGGGCTGTTCGGCGGCAAGGGACAAGCCGGGGACAATGTCCTTATCGCAGCGAACAGCTCCCGCCAGCACCTGATGCGCACCCACGGCTTTGCCGACCCTGAGCTTATATTCGCCGATTCCCGCCAAGGGTTCATTCACAGCCTGCTGCTGGAAAGCGTGGCGGGGCAGTTCCACGACCGCTACCAGCTTTCCGACCTGGTAGATCGCGTTTTGGTAAGCCCCTTCTTTGGTCCGGTCATCTTCATCGCGCTTATGTTCCTCACCTTTAATATCACCTTTCTGCTGGGACACTATCCCGTGGTGTGGTTGGGCGCGCTTATCGCCGAACTGGGCAATCTGGCGCAAACGGCGCTGGCAGGTTCGCCCCACTGGTTTAATTCACTCATCGTGGAAGGCATTATTGCCGGTGTGGGCGGGGTGGTGGTCTTTTTGCCCAATGTTTTCCTGCTCTTCTTCACCATAGCGGTATTGGAAGACAGCGGCTACATGGCGCGGGCGGCATATATCCTGGATCAGGTGCTGGGCAAGTTCGGGCTGGCGGGCAAGTCGTTCATACCGCTGGTGGTGGGCGCGGGCTGCAATCTGGCGGGCATACTTTCGTGCCGCACTCTGGATGACCGCAAGGATCGCATCGTGACCGCGCTGGTCAACCCATTTATCAGTTGCTCGGCGCGGCTGCCTATCTATGCGCTCTTCACTGCCGCGTTCTTCCCTCAGAACTCCGGGCTGGTGCTGTTCTTCATCTACTTTTTGGGCATAACCATAGCGCTGGGTAGCGCCAAGCTCTTCCGCACGATATTCTTCCAGGGCAAAACCACTCCGCTGGTGATAGAACTGCCACCCTACCGGATTCCCACCTGGCGCAATTTGCTGGTGCATGCCGGCGAGCGCTCGGCGGTGTTCTTGCGCAAGATGGGTGGAATCATCCTGATTGGCGCGATTGCCATTTGGGCGCTGGGCTACTTCCCCGCCGAGGCGCCTCCCGACGGTAAATTGATCACCGGGATCGGGCAGATCATCTCACCGGTGATGGCGCCGCTGGGCATAGATTGGAAAGGCAGTGTGGCGCTTTTGAGCGGATTTGTCGCCAAGGAGAATGTAGTCTCCACCTATTCCGTGATTTACGGTCTGGAGGGTGGAACCGCGGGCAATCTGGGCACCAAACTCGCCGCTGACGGCATGACGGCGTTGCGGGCGCTTTCGTTCATGGTGTTCACCCTGCTCTATATGCCGTGCCTCGCCACCCTGACCGCCCTTAAGCGCGAGACCGGCTCAATACGCTGGGTGCTCTTCTCGGTGGGATATGGGCTGGTGGTAGCCTGGCTGGCATCGTGGCTGGTCTATCATATCGGCATGGTTTGATCCCATTTTCTTCCCCGAACTTCGTTTTGATAAAGACAAAGCCCATACCATTCTGATAGAATAGCGCAGGGGAGAAAGCTGACGGGAAATCACATGAAAATTACCTGGATTCTGATCCTGTGCGTTGTTTCCATCCAATTTTCACACACTGCTCCGGAGCCTTCTGATCAGGAGGAAGCAACGGCACCGGGCATCAATCTGGTGCTTGTGCCTGGCGGCACTTTTCTGATGGGCTCCAGACTTGCCCCCGATGAGCAACCCATGCACGAGGTAACGGTTGGCTCCTTTTTATTGGCGGATAAAGAGGTCACCTATCTGCAGTATGCCGAGTTCCTTAACCAGGTGCTGCCGGATAAAACCGAGTTGGCAAAATGGATATTGATTAATAACGAAAGTAAGTTCAGCCATATCTTTATTTACGCCAAGAAATACCATGTGGATAGTGGCTGGGACAACAATCCGGTGACTAATGTGAGCTGGGAAGGCGCGGTCAAGTTCTGCGAATATTACCGATTGCGGCTGCCCACCGAAGCTGAATGGGAGTATGCCGCGGGAGGGTCATATCATACGCAGTATCCCTGGGGCGATGAGTTTGTGGAGAACCAGGCTTGCTACGAGAAAAATGTGAGCTTCAGCACGCCTGCCACGGTGGTGGTGGGTTCCTATCCGCCTAATGATTTTGAACTCTATGACATGGCAGGCAATGTCTGGGAGTGGTGCCAGGATTGGTATGATGCCGGTTATTTTGCCCAGAGCCCGCGTGATAATCCCACCGGACCGGCATCGGGGACAACCAAGGTGATAAAGGGCGGTTCCTGGCTGGATGAAGACAAAGCGCTGCGCTGTGCCAACCGCAAAGGGGTAAACCCCACCGAGCGTTTGAGCTACATTGGATTCCGCCCCTGCGCTTCAGTTGATTCGCAATAGACATCGCCGTCTTTGCCGGCAGTCAAGATAAAGCATGTCCGCGATTGACCAAAACCAAAGCTGATAATAAAATCTGCCTTTCTGATGCCAAATGCGCGAGCGTGACTTTAAAATAATCATCCTGATGGCAGACCTGCTGGTAGCGGGCGCCTGGGTGCTGTTGATGCCCCTCCTCCTCAACCGCGACCATAGCGTCATCTTTCCCTGGGCACGCCCGGTTTTCGCCTGGGTGAATCTGTGCATCCTGGCGGTCATCATGTTCAATCTGTTCGGCTGCTATCGCAATCGCTGGACCATGTCCCTCCCCTCCGAAATTTTTGGTTTGATCAAATCCATCGCCATAGTGGCGCTTATTCTTGCAGTGGTGCGCAGCTATTTCATGGAATTCCCACTGCTTATTTCCGCACCGGTAATCGCCATCTGGTTCTTCCTGGTGGGGACGGTGATATACAGCCTGGAGCGGGCGATTCTATACTGGGCGCACCACAATATGGTGCGTGTAGGGTGGATAGTGAGGCGTTCCATCCTGGTGGGGGCGGGACCCGAGGCTGAGGAGATCCGCATCAAGTTGCGGCACGAACCCGACCTGGGCATCCGCATCGTGGGGCAGGTTGCCTCCGGCGATGAGGAGGGCGATTTGCCGGCGAATGTGGAACCGTTCCACCAGTTGCGGGCGATGCTGCTAAAGACCAAGGCGGAAGATATAGTCGTAGCTGTTCCCTCCAATTCAAAGGCTATTGACGGCATCCTCTCGTCGTGCATCGGGATACCGGTGACCATCCGCACCGTGCCCGACCTGCTGGGCATCGTCAGCGGGCAGGTGCGAGCCTGGCGCACCGGCGGCATGCCCCTGGTGGAGTTGGCTGCCGGCACCGCCAAGCACCGCTACATGCGCATAAAGCGGATTATTGACATTCTCAGCGCCTCCATACTGTTCATGGTCTCCCTGCCACTGTGGCTCATCCTGTTCCCTATCGTACGCATCCAAACCGGCGGCAGCCTCCTCTTCCGCCAGGAACGGGTGGGGCAGAATGGCAGACACTTCACCATGTATAAATTCCGCTCCATGGTGGTGGAGGCGGAAAAAGGCGTGGGACCGGTGTGGGCAGGTGAGAACGACTCACGCATCGTGCGCATCGGCAGGCTGATTCGCAAGCTGCGCATAGACGAGGTGCCCCAGCTCATCAATGTGATCAAGGGCGACATGAGCATGATAGGACCCCGCCCCGAGCGCCCCTACTTTGTGGATATCTTCACCCGCTCGCTGCCATTCTATTCGCGGCGGCTCTCCATCAAGCCCGGCATCACCGGCTGGTCACAGATTCAGCACAAATATGATGAATCGCTGGACGATGTGAAGGAAAAGCTCAAGTATGATATGTATTACATGGATAATATGTGCCTGAGCCTGGATATAGAGATCTTCTTTCGCACGATATGGGTGATGCTGATTGGCAAGGGTGCCCGGTGAGCGCAGGGGAGGAAAAAATTCGTTTTGGCGGCTGGGACTGGCTCTTCCTTGGTCTGATCATTGCAGGAGCAGTCAGCCGCTTTTGGGATCTGGGCGGAAAATCGCTGTGGTTTGATGAGATAACCGGTGCCATCTGGGCAGGTCGCAAAACCATTGCCGAAATACTAGGCACCATGGGGACGGATTCGCACCCGCCTCTCACTGCCATCTTCACCCACCTCTTCATGGTGTTGGGCAAATCTGACTTTGGGATATTTATCTCCAACACTTTTATCATCCCTACAATCAAGAACAGGGAATTCTGGATCAGGTTTTACCCCGCGCTGTGCGCCACCTTGACCTTCCCCATGGTATACCTCATCATCAGGCGGCATATAGACAAGCTTGCCGGCATCTTTGCCCTGCTCTTCATGCTGCTTTCCCCCATGAATGCATTCTACAGCCAGGATGCCCGTCCCTATGCACCCTGGCTGCTTTACACCTGCATTGGCGCCTGGTTCTTCCTGCTGGCGATTAAATTAGGTAAACCGAAGCACTGGATTGGATTCGGTGTGGCAACACTGGCAGCGCTTTATACACATTACTTTGCCATTTTAATCATCGTTGCGCAGGGATTGTTCCTCATCATCATGCTTATTTTTTCACGCTGGGCGGTGGCAAAGGGCTTTGTCAAGCCTGTGCGACTGGTCATCACCTACGCCATCGTTATTTTCGCCGACCTGATATTGTTTATTCCGTCGCTATTGCAGGGATTTGCCTCGGGCGTGCACTTCATCCCCCCCGATCCGCCGTTCGTGCTCACCCTAAGCGCCTACTACGACCTGGCGAGCAATCTGGGGCTGGGCTACATGGAGGCGCTGCTCTTCTCGCTGGTTCTGCTCGGGCTGGGTGTATGGTTTCTATTCCGCAACGGTAAATCACCGCTGGCGGTGTTCCTGTTCATCATGTTCGTGGTGCCATTTATGCTTGCCCCCATCGTTATAACCTCCACTACCAAATACTGGTCGGTTCGCTTCGCCTATGTGGGGCAGTGGGCTATGCTGGGGCTGGCGGGCTGCGGTGCGGCACTGGCAATCCAGTGGGCAACCCAAAAAGCGCCCGGGGTCTGGCGTTGGGTCTATAGCGGGACGCTGGTAGTCGGCGTGGGGGTTGGGGCGTGCCATCTGACTTGGCTCCCCTTGCGCGCTTACTATGTAGCAGAGAAGCAGGATATCCGCAGAACAGCCATGTTGATCCAGAAGAATACAGGCTTGGATGATATTGCCATAGCATTCCCTCCCAACCTGACAGGTCTTTTTAACTACTATAAAAGCCCGGTTTTTCCTCCCATTTACACCGCGCAAAAGCCGGGAGACATCATAAGGAAGATGGAAGAACATAAGCGTGCGCTTATTTTAACCAATAATGATGAGCTTAGTCTGACTTTGGACAGGGCGAACTTACCTTATATATTTTTGGAATTTGAGCGGGTATCAGTGATGGTGGTGGATAAGGGATGGCGGGGTGTGCACTATCCAGATCGGTTCAAGGATCTGGCGATTGGTTCGCGTAGAACCGAGGCTTTGAGCCTGGCGGAATATTACATGGATGCGGAGCTGCCCGAGCAGGCGGAATCCTTGTTGGAAGGCTGGGTCAAGCGGCACATGGATGACACTCCGGCGTTGGCAAAGTATGCCCGCTGCCTATCCATGCTCGGCGATAAGAAGGATGCGCTGCACTGGATTGACCAGACGCTTTTGCGTGACCAGGGCAACGCCTGGCTTTGGGTGATGCGTGCGAATTACTTCATGGATATGGACAAGGTTCATGAGGCAGTGTGGTCTATGCGGGTGGCGATTTTTTTAGCGCCGCAAAACCTCGGTTTGCGCAGCACTCTGATGGAATGGACAAAATAGCACAAAGCACCCCTCGGTGCACATTCCTGATCATTGCTGATACAATCTTATCCGGTTAATCATGGCAACTAATAACGAAGAAGATTCTTTTGATCAAGCGACGCTGAATGCTCTGGAGTTCCCCCGCGTGGTGCGGGAGCTTGCGGCACGGGTGCGGACGGCTTATGGACAGCAAAAGACTGGGGAGCTGCAGCCGGCACGCGATGCCGAGACCGTCCTCAGGTGGCAGGACGAGACGGAAGAGATGCTTCTCCTTTTCGCCCAGAGCGGCGATTTCCTGATTGAGACCGCACCGGATGTCACACAGGGGCTTTCCCGTGCTCGTTTGCTGGATTCCATCCTGCCCGGCAGTGAACTTTATGCACTGTGGGTGGTGCTTGACTTGGTGCGCCGCTGTAAGCAGCAGTTGGAGGGGGAGGATGAATACCCGCGGCTAAGGGCTCTGGCATATTTCCTGGACCCCTGCCCCGAACTGGCGACCAGCCTGCGCAAGTCGCTGGAACCCTCCGGCGAGGTGCGGGACGATGCCTCGGTGGAACTTGCACGCATCCGCCGTTCTATCCGCGAACTGCGCCAGCAAATCTACGAGCATCTACAGACCTTCCTCACCAAATCGGAGTTGAAGAACATCGTTCAGGACGAACTGGTAACACAGCGCAGCGACCGCTATGTGGTGCCTATCAAGCGGGATTCGGCGGGCAGCATAAAGGGGATTATCCACGGCTATTCGGCGAGCGGCGCCACCGCGTTTGTGGAACCGTTATTTTTAGTAGGGGAGAACAACCAGCTTGCTGACCTGCACGCCGCCGAAAAGGATGAGGTGGAGCGGATTCTGCGCCACCTTACCGGTCTGGTGGGCATCAAACATGAAGAGATAGCTCAGGATCTGGAGATTCTGGGGCATCTGGACCTTTTGCAGGCAAAGGCGATACTGGCAAAGGACCTGGGTTGCACCCGCCCTGGCTACAGTGTGGATGGTCTGGCAAGCATGACCGACGCCCGCCATCCCATCCTGGTGCTCAAATATAATGCCGCGCTGCCGGCGGAGCGCAAACCGGTCATCCCTATAGACATCGCGGTGGGCGGTAAGGTGCGGGCGCTGGTGATCAGCGGTTCCAACACCGGCGGCAAGACTGTCGCCCTCAAAACGCTCGGTTTGCTCGTGCTCATGTATCAAGCCGGCATGCAAATCCCCGCCCACTCCGATAGCGTCCTGCCCGTGTTCAACCAGATCTGGGCTAACATCGGCGATGAACAGTCCATAGACCAATCGGTCTCCACCTTTTCAAGCCATATTGCCGGCATTAGCAAGTTCCTGCATGGCAGGCTGGATAGGGCACTGGTGCTGCTGGATGAGGTGGGCGTGGGCACTGATCCCCGCTATGGTGGTGCCATCGCGCAGGCGGTGCTGGAACGCATCCTGGACGAGGGCGGCTGCGTGGTGGCAACCACGCACTATGATCTGCTAAAGCAGTGGGCGGCACAAACCCGCGGGGCAGCCAACGCCAGCGTGCTGTTTGACCCCGAGACCATGCGCCCCACCTATCGTTTGCGCCTGGGGGCGGCGGGTTCCTCCAACGCGCTGGGCATCGCACGGCTATTGGGGATGCCGGAGGAAGTCATGGTGCGGGCGGAGGAACTGGTAGGGGAGGAGCAGCTGGAACTGGACCGGCTGCTGCGCACAGCACAGGAGGAACGCCTGGCGCTGGAGCGCATGCGCCGCGAGGGTGAGGAGGACCGGCGCCAGGTGCTGGAGGAGATTGCAAAGCTTGCCGAGGAGCGCGAACGCCTGCGCCAGAGTGCCCGCAAGGAGATGGAGAAGGCGCGCACCGAGATGAACTTGATACTCACCAAAGCACGAAATACGGTGGACGCTACGATCAAAGCCATCACCGAGGCGGAAATAAGCAAGGCGGAGGCGAAAAAGCGGCTCAAGGAGATGGAAAAAGCTGCGCGGGAACTGCGCACCGAACTGGAGGCGACCGTGCCGGGTGGAATTTTAGCACCTGAACCTGAACCCACCGGTAACGGCGAGATCCGGGTCGGGGATCAGGTGACAGTGGGCTATACCGGCGCCCGCGGAGAAGTCCTGGGGATAGACCACGCCAGGAATCGCGCGGTAGTGATGCTGGGCTCGGTGCGTGCCACGCTGGAACTATCCACCCTGCGCAAGGTGGAACCGGAGGTAAAGGAACGCCCCCGTGCAACCGGAATGGAACAACCGCCGGAGGAGGCTCCCTCGCCGCAGCTCAATATCATCGGCATGCGTGTTGCTGATGCCCTGCCGCTGGTGGAGGAATTGATTGACCGGGCTTATCGCACCGGCGTGTCAACTATCCATATAGTGCACGGCAAGGGCACGGGCAGACTGCGGCAGGCGATTCGGGAGATGCTCAAGGCGCACAGCATGGTGGCATCCTACCACGATGGACCACCGGAGGCGGGTGGCTCCGGCATCACCGAGGTGAAGTTGGAGAGCTAAGTTACCACAAAGAAAAGCGTAGGGGCGCAATATATTACGCCCCTACAAGAGTTTATCTTACTTAAGATGCGTGAATAACAGAATCAACCCCGTCACGATCACCAGACTCAGGAATACCGCTATCAACACTTTGATGGCGCTGACCGGCTTCTGCCCCTGCACCTCGCCGGTGCGCCCGTTAACCAGCACCCGGTAATACTTCTGCTTGTAGTAATAACCCGAAAGCCAGATGGGCACATAGACCATGCGGTGGGTCTCGTTGTAGAACTGGGTGGTAAAATAGGAGATGCGATCCACTTCGCGATAGACCGCCGCCCTCTCACTTTCCTCCGCCTGCGCCTGCGCTTCGCCCCAGCCCTGATCCGGACTTTTGTGCGGAACTTCTGCCTGCTTGCCGGCAAAGTATTCCACTGCATAGGGGACGGCATCTTCCAGAGGGAAGGGAGCAAGCCGCATCACTTCATCGTTGCTCAGCCCGCTGGAGGCGGCAATGAACAGGTTATAGAACTCGTGGCGGTTGCCGCTGCGTGGCTCCCACTCCTCTATGGTGCGGGTCTGGCGGTTGCCCTGGGCGTCAGTGTAGGATTCGGAGCGGGTGTAGCGCTTCTCACCCGACCAGTTGGTGGTCGCCTCAAAGGAGTAGTTCCAGCTGGGGATAAAGACACCCTGTAGCGGGGAGCGTTGCAATAGCGCTGAAAGATCGCCCGGCTTGAAGAGCCCCTTCTTCACCCAATCGCTAAAGTAGCGGTTGACTTGCCCCTCGTCGGTGGCGAAGGGGATGATGACCTCCTCGGCTTGCCAGGGTTTGACCGCGGTTTCCGTCTCTACCAGGTAGGTCGAGCCGCAGAATTCGCAGCGCATGACCTGCTTGCCGGTGTCAAATGTAACCTCGGCACCGCATTGATCGCATCGCATCGCCTTAGCCATCGGATTTCTCCTTTATTTTGCTTTCCGTTTGACTTCTCTCTCAAACTTTTTCCTATTAAATCACAAAAATCCAAATGGAAAATAGAAAAAGAGATACCCTGTATCAGATATCTCTTTGAAGCCAAAAAGTATGAATTTTACTTACTTCTTGATGTTCGTCTTGGACTTGCCCACAAACTCGCAGATGTGATCGTCTTTTGCCGTGCATTGAATCTCGCGGAACACTACAGGCACACCCAGGATTTGGGTTGTGTAACCGCTGATAACGCCATTGACGAGCCAGTCAACCGTTTCTGGTGCCTTGCCGAATTCTTTCTTGTAAAACTCGGCAAAGTAACTGTTTTCCAGGTTGCCGTGAAGCTGGTAATAATCGTCACCCTTGTCTAAATAGAGCTTGGTGATGCTGAACTTGCCCAAACCAAGCATCTCAATATACTGAGGTATGTAGTTGATCCATTCCTCATCTGTCCCGGGACGCATCTTTTCACTGATCCACTGGGCGCCCAGCCTTCCCAATGACTCGCCATAGTGATGCAAAACAACCTTGGCAAGCCCCACACCACCAGTGTGGACAAGCTTTACCAACATGTTGGAGACTGCAGCTGCATTAATTCCCGGGTATTCTCCCAGGAACGCCTCTGACGGCAGAGTTTTTGAAGGCATCTTCCCATCCTTCCCACTAATGTGTGATATTGTTTTCGTTTCTTACACTTCCCATGGTGTAATAAACCGGTTTTGACCATAAACGATAATTATACATGAATTTCTTTACGAAGGCAAGTTTTAATTTCAATGAAACAAACCCTTACCATCAATAATACTTGATGGGAAAAACTAATACATTATAGCATGGAATAAACAAGTGTTTAAATTCGTTTTGTTAGTTGAAATCACAGAATCAAACGGATTTTTAATTTTCTCGGACTGGGTTGGCTTGTAATTTCATCATATTTGAGTTATGTTAATTAAGTTTGGTGATGTGATGATCAATCAGGAAATATCCAAAGAAACCTGGGAATCAACCTTCGGAAGGTTTTTGGCGTTTGCCGATGAACTTGAGAAAACCCATGGTGGGGATAAGAGCGTTGCACTAAAAGATTTGCTGGATTTCTGTGCGCATAACCCTATCATGCGGCAGATTACCGGGTCACTGCTGAATATGGAGGTGGGACTTGATCACTTCCTGAGCGGACCCAACCGTCCCCGCGACCTGACCCGGCTAACCCTACCTGACGATCCCAATGAACGGCTGGCATTCACTTATCAGCTCCTGCTGCGCATTAACAGCAAACTTTTCGCCCTAAGCTCAAGCGCTATCGCCGGGCAGGATATCTATCTATCCATCATTGACGGCATCTACCGCAAGTTCGTCGTCCCTTTTATCACAGAGATGAAAACACGGTTGGAACGAATCAGCCGCCTGGCGCAACGGAACCTGCATCTGGGTTTGCACGATTTAAATATCATCCGATGATCAGTTTCAGCCACAGTTTTGACCAACAATTCCACAGCAAATGATGAACCCACGATCTTTCTATTTGCATGCTTATGGCTGCCAGATGAATGTGTATGACGCTGATTGTCTGGCAGAGTTATTGCTGGGCGCGGGCTGGCAGCAAACAGATCTGGCGCATGCTAATGCCGCCATCCTGCTGGGGTGCTCGGTGCGGGCTAGCGCCGAGAGCCGCCTGTGGGGCAACCTCACCCAATTGGGGAAGTGGAAGCAGGAACAGCCCGGCAGAATCCTGGCTTTGGGCGGGTGCACCGGCGAACGCGAGGCGCAGGCAATATTTTACCGAATGCCACATTTAGACTTGGTATTTGGCACCGGCTCGCTGGGCAAGGTGGCGGTGCTATTAGAGCGCGCCCTTGCCGGCGAACGCCTCACCTACATCGGTGAGGCGGACTGCGACGCTCGGGGACAAAACTCACCTGTCAGCGCCTTTGTGGCGGTCATGCGCGGCTGCGATAACTTCTGCACCTACTGTGTGGTGCCTAGCACTCGCGGGCGCGAACGCAGCCGCACCGTTTCCTCCATCCTTGCCGAGGTGGAGGCACGACTGCGTGCGAGCACCCGCGAGGTCACACTGGTGGGGCAGAATGTCAATTCCTACTACGGCGATGGGATCAACTTCGCGGGGCTTTTGCAGGCGGTGGCGGCGACCAGAATTCCCCGCATCCGGTTCACCACCAATCATCCCAAGGATTTGACCCGGGAGTTGATAGAGACCATGGCGTCACTGCCCAACATCTGCCCCGCGCTCCATCTGCCGGCGCAATCTGGTTCGGATGCGGTGCTTGCCCGCATGAACCGCGGTTACACTCGGGCTGACTATCTGGGTAAGGTGGAGATGGCGCGCAGCGTCATCCCTGAGATTGGGCTGACCACCGACCTGATGGTTGGCTTCCCCGGCGAGACCGATGACGACTTTGCCGCTACACTGGAATTGGTGCGTCTGGTGCGCTACGACGCGGCATTTTTGTTCAAATACAATCCCCGTCCCGGCACCGCCGCTTATACCATGACAGACGATGTACCACCGGCGATCAAGCAGGCACGCCTGAGCGAGCTGATTGCCATGCAGGTGGAGATCACCCGTGAGGTGAACCGATCGCTGGTGGGCAACATAGAGGAAGTGCTGGTGGAGGGCGGTGCGCGCAAGGGCGGCTGGCGGGGGCGCATCCCGCGGGGACAGGTGGTCAACTTTGGCGGCGAAACCAAGCCCGGAGAGTTTGTGCAGATCAGGATTACATCAGGCAGCGGGTATACCTTGAAAGGCGAATGGAGCAAAACACGCGCCTAACTTGTTGCAAAATATATAAAAGGTAGTATGATAATAACGAATGGGATTTTGCCTGACTAATAACTTGGTAGGAGGTTCGCCGTGAAAACCAAAATAATGCTTGCCGCACTCATCATACTGGTGCTTGCCACCGTCTGGGTCGTTTACGCCGCCGAACAGGCGCGTAATGAGCAGCAAACCGTGAGCTTCATGAAAGCGTTTTTTAAATAGCGCCCATAGCCCCCCAGCGGGGCTTTTTTTATCGCCACTATCTGACTATCACTGCATTTCAAGGCTGATTCTGCGCTGGTTGTCATCCATGTTACAATAGCGCATAGGGGAAAAGTGATGGTCTGTATATTTTGCAAGATTATTGCGGGGGAAATGCCCTCCCACAAGGTCTATGAAGATGAGACGGTTTATGCTTTTGAGGATATCAACCCGGTGGCGCCCATGCATGCATTGGTGGTTCCCAAAAAGCACATCGCCGATATTAACGAGCTAAGCCATGCTAATGAGGCTCTGCTGGGGCATATGATCCTGGTGGCGCAGAAGCTGGTGAACGACCGCGGCATGTCCAGCGGCTACCGCCTGGTGATGAACAGCGGTGTAAGCGCAGGACAATCGGTGTTTCATCTGCACCTGCATATTTTGGCGGGCAGGCAGTTTGGCTGGCCCCCCGGTTAGGAACATCATCCAGCGCGGGTCGGGATTACGCCATCGTGAACAACCTCAACCGCAGGAATTTCATCAAAACCACAGGTAAGATTACAGTGATGGGCGGACTATTGGCGGGTGTGTGGGGATTTCTGTTGGAACCCTTCATGCCGCGCCGCACCGATATCTCTATCAAACTGCCCAACCTGGGGGGCAAGCTAACCCTCGTCCAGCTCTCCGACTTCCATGCCGGTCCCCGCGTCGCCACGCAGATCATCACCCGTGCCATAGACATCGCACGGGAAGCCAACCCCGACATAGTCGTCATCACCGGCGATTTCGTCAGCTATAAGCCCAAATATGCCCCCATCGTGCTAAAGGAACTAGCCCGCCTAAATCCACCCCTCGGCATCTGGGCTTGCCTGGGCAACCACGACCATTGGGCGGGCAGGAACGAAGTTCTCGCCCATTTGGAGAAAGCCGGCATCAATGTGCTCAATAACCGCGGCACGATCATAGAGCACCAGGATACCCGCTTCTACCTCTGCGGTGTGGATGACATCTGGGAGGGCGCCGATGACCTTAGTGCCGCTCTAGCCGACCACCCGCCCGACATACCGACCATCCTCCTCTGCCACAACCCCGATTTCGTCTACACTGCCGCGCGGCACCAGGTTGACCTCATGCTCTCCGGACACACCCACGGCGGGCAGGTGCGCCTCCCCTTCATAGGTCACATTGTAATCCCCAGCGAATATGGCGACCGCTTCGCGCAGGGCTATCATCAGGTGGAGGGGACGCAGCTCTATGTGAATCGGGGCATCGGCGTCATCACCCCGCCCATCCGCTTCGGCGTGCCGCCGGAGGTCACTGTTATCACCCTGACCACTTAGTCCAACAAAAACGGGGGGATTTAGTCCCCCCGCTAGAAATGACAACCACAGTTGAGATATTATATGGTAGTATTTTCTATAAACCGATAGATAAATTCAGTGATAGCCGGAGATATGCAATCAACAGTACGAGCACGGAATGAACCTGCACCGATACATTCTGAACCAAGACAACGCAAACTAATAGCCTTTGGTTGGTATGGTGGAAAATTCTCTCATCTCAACTGGTTGCTACCATTATTACCCTATTGTCATCATTTTTGTGAGCCTTTCGGTGGGGCTGCTTCTGTATTGCTCAATAGAAAACCCGCACCAGTGGAAACTTATAACGATATTGATGGTGAAGTCGTTAATTTCTTTCGTGTTTTAAGGGAACACAAAGAAAGATTGATCGAGCTAATCGGATTAACACCTTTTTCGAGAGAGGAATTCAGTATCGCTTGCCAAATTGATACGATGCTGGACCCAATTGAACGAGCAAGGCGATTTTATATAAGAGCGAGGCAAGTTAGAACCGGATTAGCTCAAACGGCAAGCATAGGAAGATGGGCTAATTGTAAAGAGACATCACGCGCAGGAATGAGTGGTGTAATAAGCCGTTGGTTAGGTGGAATTGAGGCTTTACCAGAGATAGCCGAACGCCTACTTCGTGTTCAGATAGAAAATCGCCCTGCATTAGATGTTATCAAGCTTTATGATTCAAAAACTACTTTGTTTTATTGTGATCCACCTTATTTGCATGAAACTCGGGGGGACAGCAAAGCTTATGGTTTTGAAATGACAACCAAAGATCATCATGAGCTAGCAAAAACCTTAAATGATGTTGAAGGAATGGTTGCTTTTTCAAATTATCATAGTCCGATTTTTGATGACCTTTATCCTACCCCTAAATGGTATAAAACAATAGGGCCCGAAAAGACAATCCATTCAACAAAAGACAAACGAATAGAAGTCCTTTGGTCTAATTATAACCCAGTGATAGCGCTAGAAAATCCATATTTATTTGGTGAACAAGATGACACCAGATGAAAAATTAGAACAGCTCTTTAAAAAAGCAGAAGAGAGCATCAATAATCCTTTTATTAAAGGTGCAGCTCTAAACAAGCGCATTTCTTTCATATGTAGATGTCTTTCAAATAGAGCTGGAGTGCGCTTGCTTATGTCATGTTTATTGGCGAAAGTGGATCAGCCACATATAGACCCGAGAAAACCTTACACCGAAATTGGATCAGATGATTGTTTCTCAGGAAGAGGATATGATGAAAACTATATAACGCACTTCATTATGAAATACAAGCTCCCTTGTAATAAAACTACCGCATACCTCACACCTGTATTGCGTAATATTTCCAAGGCTTTAACGACAAGTGTGCAATTATTGGGTCGCCCGAAGGAAGTCTATGAATATACATTACAGTTACTTGACGAAGTCAGTAAAGGAAAAGTCAGTGCAGAAGAGCTTTTGACTGAAACAATTCGTCAGCTATTGTTAATCAGAAATGAAAAACAAAAACGAATGAGAGAATTATTAGAAGACATACAACACAACGAAGGTGGAATTCCCTTATCAGCAGAGGCAATAGTTAATCTGCTTGAGCAGCATTTGGCATGCAAGAATTCCAGTCGTTTACCTGTTCTAATCGTTGCTTCTGCATATCAAGTAGCTCATGATCAATTGGGTGAATATTCAAAAGACTTACAGCGGCACACAGCTGCTGATAATCAAACTGGCTCATTAGGCGATGTTGAGATTTGCCTCGTTGGCGATGATAATGTTGTAACGGCTTATGAAATGAAGAAGAATAGACCTGTGATAATAGAAGATATTGATTCAGCAGTTCAGAAAATCAATGAACATAAAATCAAAATAGATAATTATATTTTTATTACTACAGATGAAATAGACAAAAAAGTAATGGAATATGCCAGTTCATTTTACTTGCTGTTGGGAGGAACTGAAATAGCGATATTGGATTGCATCGGATTTTTAAGGCATTTCCTTCACTTCTTTCATCGTCTAAGAATGGATTTTTTAAACGCCTATCAAGATTATCTGCTTTTTGAACCGGACTCTTCTGTAAGTCAGCCTTTGAAAGAGGCATTTTTAGCTCTCAGAAATGCTGCTGAGACTGATGAATAGAGTATCCCCTTAACAACAAAAACGGGGGAAATAAATCCCCCCGCGTAGTTCATCCCACTAACTAGCCTTTGCCGCTGCCGACTTTAACGCCACGGAAGCGTGTCGGGCTGGCGCCGTGCCCCACATGCGCGGTCTGCCCCGGCTCTCCCTTGCCGCAGTTGGGCGTGCCCCACATCCGCCACTCTTTCTCGCCGGCAATGGCATCGCAGCTGCCCCAGAACATTGGCGTAATCCCATAGTAGGTCGGGTTCTTCACCACGCCGCGGCGCTGCCCGTTCTCTATCAGCCAGCCAATCTCGGCGGTGAATTGGAAATTGTAGCGCTTGTCGTCTATGGACCAACTGCGGTTGGTGGCGATGAGAAGCCCGTGCTTGGTCTCGCTGATCATCTTCTCCAGAGTGCTATCACCGGGCAGCAGGTTGATATTGGTCATGCGGATGATGGGGATGCGCCCGTAGCCGTCCGCCCGCGCCGTCCCGCCCGATGCTTCCGGCACGGGAAGCTGACTGGCGGTCTCACGGTTGGTCAAGAACCCGCTAAAGATGCCGTTCTTCAGGATGTAGCGCTTCTGCGCCGGCACGCCCTCATCGTCGTAGCCAAAGGTGCCCAGCCCGCCGGGATGCGTGGCGTCGGCGACCACATTCACCAGATCCGACCCGTAGCGGAAGTTGCCCTGCATCTCCGGTTTGACAAAACTGGTGCCGGCGTAACTAGCCTCCATGCCGAACACGCGATCCAACTCCACCGCGTGCCCGATGGACTCGTGAATCTGCAGTGCCATCTGGCTGCCGTCTATGATGAGCGTGGTCTCGGTGTCGGGGCAGTCCGGTGCGGTAAGCAGCGCCACCGCCTCGCTGGCGACCCGCTCCGCCTCATCGGTCAGCTTCATGCCGCGCACGAACTCGTAGCCGGTGGTGCCAAAGTTGCCGCGGAAGCTGTTGGGATAGCTGCGCACCTGCATCTCGCCCTGTGAAACCGCAGTGGCGGTGATGCCGGCGCCCGACTCCATGATGAGCTGCCGAATGTAGGCGCCATCGCTGTCGGCGTAGGTTTTATCCTCGCGGAAGGCGCGGAAGAACGCCTGCGCCACCCGCACGGCTTTTTCGCGCTGCATGATTTGCGTGGCTTTGACCAGCAGGGCGAGCTTCTCCTCCAGCGATACCGCGAAGGGATCCTCCTGGTAGGGGGTTTCGTAGGTCTCCACCTTGGGTCGGTTGGGCGCCAGTTCCACCGGCTTACCCCGCACCATGTAGCTGGCATGGGCGATGTCGGTTGCCCGTTTGGCGATGCGGATTATCTCGGGCTTGTCCACCAAAAAGGAGGCGGCGAACCCCCAGCACCCCTTGTAGAGCACGCGCACCCCAAAGCCGTAGTCATCGGATTCGGAGATGGCTTCGGGCGTGCCGTTCTTCACCTCCACCGACTGGTATCTGCGGCGCACGATACGGATATCCACATAGTCGGCGCCGGCGCGTTTGGCGGTGTTGAGCGCTTCATCGGTCCATTCCTTCACGAGCCCTCCCGGGGAGTTTTGTGTGAGTGGATAATTCTATATAAGGTGAGCGGGCTTGGCAAGGGGGAAAGGAGGATGGAAATTAGTAGAATTAAGCAGAAGGGTAATGTTAGGCAGTGCTACCTGTAAACCGCCTTAATTTGCCCCAGCGATGCCGGCTCTACCGAAACATCGTTATAAGAGACTACTACAGTATCAACATCAAAGTAAATGTTGGATGGAGCACTGCCATAGGAACCCGAAACTTTCCGCCCCATTATGTCCCACTTTATTTGGCTGAATGGGGTGCCAGGCGGTCGAAGGATGAGACGGGGTGCGGGTTTGGGAGCCGGTGCCTCTGTGCATCTGCTGCCCCGGATGGGACATTTATGCCCCGGATGCTTTCCCTGCCCGGATGTTTTACCCCCTATTATAGCACAACAACGGTTTGGGTGTTGATGTATGGCACGACCTCGCAGGGAAGGGTTTTAAACCCTTCCGCAAGACCGAAGGTCTTGAACAGTGGAGGACAGGCATTCCTGCCTGTCCGACAGACAGGAATGTCTGTCGTCCAAAGGCTTTTTGTATGGCATGACCTTCAGGTTGTGCCGCCAGCGCAAGTTATAAAATTTGGAGAATACAAACTAAGGTAACTTAAAATGATGATGTTTCTTTACTGTTACTGTATCAAATAGAATTTTAAAAGGATAATCAATCAAAGAAAAATTATCAGGCGACTTAGCTTTTCCATCAAAAGGATGAATTCTAAACTCCCAAATGCCTTGGGCATCTGAATAGAATTTTAATGTATAATTATGCCAACCAGAGTCCGAAAGATTACTTAACCTTATAAACTTACGAGAAAAGATGTTTTGTTCTTGCCCATTTTCAATTCTATCTTTGACAACAACAACTCTATACATAGAACGATCCACGTCTAATTCGATAAGCTCCAAATCATTATCTTCAGAAGGCGAACGAAAATCTACACCTCTTATTTTAAAAGATACAGAGTAAAAACCAGGCTCTGAAAAATCTGTTGAGTAAGGACCATAAATAACAGAGCTACTTTTTTCGCCTTCACCATTAATACCTTCTTTGATAGTATCATTATCCCAAACCCAGATTTTGTGTTTTACTTCATATTCCTTGGAAGCGTCTTCAGAAGAAATACTTCTTCCAGCACGCCTGATCATTTTTCCAGGAACTTCTGGTCCAGATGCTTTATCTGCAATTATATATGTATTAATTTTTCTTATAATAAGCCAAAGTATGAATTCAATGATAATCCTAATAAATATATAAGCACCAGCAAATCCACCTAATCCTGATAAGATATATATAATTGTTTGTAGCGTAGGATCATCAATTATCATTTATACCATCTCCTCCATCCCCTGTGCTTTTTTGCGTCCCTTCGCTTTGCTGCCACGCGGCAGGGTGATGTTCACCTGTCCCAGCGGCGGCATCTCCACGCCCTTGCGATCCAAACTTATTATATTCCAATCTGCTTCCTTACAGAAGCACTTATAATGGATATTAATACTGATTTAAAAGATTCAAATACTTGCTTTCCAGCTTTTTGTAAGAATAATTTCAAATGTGTTTTCCCTAACTCTATTCCTGTATCCCGCATTAAATCATCGATAGACCGCTTCATGTTTGCTTTTTCTAATGGATCTAAAGCTTTTACCTCGTCTACAATGGCATACAATTGCTCTGAATCTCTTACAGTCCACGGAAATGGTTTCCCACAATTAATACAAAATCTTGGTATATCACCCATCGGGAACAGGTGTTCATTAACAGTAACAGGTTTTACAGTTCCATAAACACCTTTAGAGTGACCCGGGGTGTAGAGGGTTTCGTCGCCTTTTATTTCGTTGCCACAAGACGGGCAACTTGTAATCGTTTTTTCACCACACCTTGAACAATGCACTTGGTTGTTCTCTGGGTGTTTTCTGTATTCACCATTGATTATATGTCCATTCAAACATATTTGGGCGATATCGAAATAAGAACTATTACTCATTTAAACCTCCCATAAAAATATGAAGTAAAATAACTTCTCACACCATCTCCTCCATGCCGGCACCCTTTTTGCGTCCCTTGGGTTTGCTGCCACGCGGCAGGGTGATGTTCACCTGTCCCAGCGGCGGCATCTCCACGCCCTTCCCATCCAACAACTCGGCGATGGTCAATATCTGTATGCGGGGATAGCGTTTGCCCCACCCCGGCGAATCGTAAAACCCGCTGCCTGCCGCTTCCGACCGCATGTGGGAGGTCGGCTCCTGAAAAGTGATCAGCACCCCGATCTCCGCTTTCTCGCGGTCAATGACCCCCACCAGGTCACGCACATGCGCCGAAGTGGTATGCCCCGCCTTGACCGAGAAGATCACCTGCTTGGTCTTGCCGCCGGCGGCTTCATCGTGGAAGAACAGCCTGCCGTCTATGCCCTTATCCGAGCCCTTCTTCTGGTCGGCGGGACGGGCGCCCACCAAGCCCAGCGCCCACCACTGGAACTGGTAGGGGTCGCTTTGCGCAAGCTGCTCGGCGTCGGGCAGGCTGACCGGCTCGCCAAGCACATCGTATTTAATCTCCGTTCCGAACTCAATCTTGAGGCGGTTCTTCATCAGGTTGATGGCAAGATGGGTGATGTCTATGCCTATCCAGCGCCTGCCCAGCTTTTGCGCCGCCACGATGGTAGTGCCGCAGCCGCAGAACGGATCCAGCACCACATCGCCCACATTGCTGCTGGCTTTGATGATGCGCTCCAGCAATGCCAACGGCTTCTGCGTGGGGTAGCCAAGTGTCTCATTTGATTGAGATTGTATTGGGAGGATGTCAGTCCAGTTATCACCAATTGGATTTCCTTCTTGCTCATCTAAAAACCGTTTCAGTGATGGTACTGCACCAGGTTTAGATTGGTAAATCAGTCCATCCTCATATGCTTTTTGCATTCGTTCTTTAGTCCAACGCCAGACTCTTGTGATACCAAGAAACTCATAAGTAAGATGTGGTCTATCTTTGTTTGGATTGGTCAAATCTGCTAACCTATATCTTCTACCCGTCTCTGCTTCTGTGAAACGATAGAATTTCTCTAAATATTCAGGATCATGTTCTGTGTATTGTGAATTCCAAGTCGCTTTTTCAGACTTTGTATACCGTAAAATAATGTCGTGATTGCGTGCAAACCGAGTAAAAGCTAATCCTTTTGCATTGGTTCTTTGCCATACGATCTCATTTCCAAAAAATTTAGGACCAAACACAGCATCCAAGAGCAGCTTCAGGTAATGGGAAGCAGTAGGATCACAGTGCAAATAGATGCTGCCGGTGGGCTTTAACACCCGGCGCAATTCCACCAGCCGCGGCGCCATCATCGCCAGATACGCCATCATGTTGCTCCTGCCCAACAGCGTCATAAACGCCTGCATCGCCAGGCTGACCTTGCCGCCCTTCTCCGTCATTATCAAAAATGATTCCTCCGCCTTTTGGTCCCACTGCCAGGTATCCTCAAAGGCTTTGATTTGCGCCGCCGCCTGTTTGCCGTCATGCTCGGCAAAAAGCACATTGTAGCTGGCGTTGCTGTTGAAGGGCGGATCCAGATAGACGAGGTCAACCGTTTCGTCGGCGATGTAATCGGCAAGGATCTCCAGATTATCGCCGTAGTAGAGTGTGTTTTGGGTCATGGCAAATTCATTATACAACAATATCATCGTAGGGGCGATCCCATGTGATCGCCCCTACCGTATTATTGGAAGATAGGCATTCCTGCCTGTCTCACGAGCGAAGCTCGTGGCAATTTCCCCGACAGACAGGAAACTCTGTCGTCCATTGTATAATGCTGAAATGGATGGAGAGTATTTCATAATTCAAGCTGATATCAAAAAAACGAAAAGGCATCTGCCTCATTGGAATGTAGGTAATGCACTGTATTTTATTACATTCTCAACTAGGGACACAACATTGAGCTATGAAGAAAGAGGGCTAGTATTTGAGCATATATTATCCGGGAATCAGACCTTTTATATACTACTCACGCTTTGTGTGATGCGAGATCATGTTCATCTAGTTTTATTCCCAAAAGAAAGGGTCATATCTGACATCCTAAAAGGGATCAAAGGAGTAACAGCAAGGAAAATAAATATTGTTAGAAATACCAAAGGCTCTGTTTGGTTGGACGAAAGTTACGATCGTATTATTCGTTCTATGGATGAATTAAAATCAGTCCTAGATTATATATACGGAAATCCAAAGAGAGAACAACAACAAATTCCAGAAAACGATGAAAATGAGTTTTGGTATTACAACGAAGATTTCCAGAAGATGTTGATAAACGAGTAGGAACAGCTTGCTCCGCAAGCTGCGACAGACAGGAATGTCTATCGTCCAAAAGCTGATTATTGAGGGTATCCAGCAGGATGCCCCTACCCGTTTCCCATATTCCCACTTGCCAAATTCATCCCCAAATCTAATAATGCCAATAGTCACCCCCCAACCACCCCATCCACAGGACAATAAAATGGAAGCAAAACGCACCAAAGTTGAGTCGCAAATCACCCGGGTTACCGTCTATGGCGATCGGGCGGTGGTCACCCGCCATGCAGTGCACAAGCTCTCCGCCGGCACGCACTATCTGGAGTTTGCCAGCCTCCCCGGCGACCTGGACGCCGCCACCATCCGTGCCCGCCTCCACGCCGATGTCCCCTGCAAGCTGGGCGGGGTGGATATGCGCGTAGAGTATCTGACCGCCCCCGCACAGGAAGCCGCCGCCAGGCTCGCCGAGCAAATCCAGCAGCGCCGCGACGAACTGGCGGGCTTGGAGGCGCAGCAGAAGGTTCTGCTGGAACGCCGGGAGTTCCTCGCCGCGCTGGAGGTGGGCAGTCGCGAGCAAATCCCCAAGTCGCTCTCCCGCCGCATCCTGGATAGCGAGGACGCCCGCACCATCTGGACCAAGCTCTTTGATGACCTGCTAGCCACCTCGCTGCACAGCCAAACCGTGGAGGTGGACATGCGGGAGCGCCGCAAGGAGCTGACCGTGCTGGAAAAGCAGCTGGAGGATTTACAGGACGATGAAGAGCGCGAGATAGAGTTCGCCGCAGTGATGGTGGAGATGGAGAAAGCCGGGCAGGCGGAACTGGAGCTGGAATACGCAGTGTGGGGCGCCGCCTGGGAGCCGGTGTATAACCTGCGCCTGGACACCGGGACTGCGGAGGTCAATCTGGAATCCAGTGCGCTGGTCACGCAGACCACGGGGGAGGACTGGAACGATGTGGAGCTGAGTCTATCCACCGCCAGCCCCGAGGTCTCCATCACGCCGCCGGAGACGGAGCCGCTCTATCTGGGGTTGTTCGTGCCGGCGCCGCCCATGGCGTCCATGGCGATGGATATGGCAGCGGGAGCGCCCTCGCCGGTATCCCGCAGCGCCAAGAAATCTGCGCCCATGGAGGAAGCCGAGGAGCATGTCATGTATAGCATGGCGGAACGCCCCATGGCGGCGGTGGAATCGCGCGGGGTCTCCGTCACCTACACCGTGCCCTATCGGGCGGGGGTGCCCAGCGACGGGCAGCCGCATCAGGTGTTCATCGGGGAGCGCAGGCTGGCGGCAAAGCTTGACCATCTGGCACGCCCCATGCACCTGGCAAAAGCCTACCTGCGCGCCACCCTCACCAACGAGGGGGACTATTTCCTGCCCGCCGGTCGCGCCAACCTCTATCGTGGTGAGGAGTATGCCGGCGCCGGCACCATAGGCCCGGTGCGCCCCGGCGAGGAGCTAAAGCTGAGCCTGGGGGTGGATGAACGGCTGGAACTCAAGCTCATCCCCCGCCCGGTGAAGGACGAGAAGTCGGGGCTGCTGGGTAAGATTGCCAAACAGCGCCGCAGCTACAAGCTGGAGGTCAAATCCCACCTGCCGGCGGCAACCCGGCTGGAGGTGGAATGGGAACTGCCCATCTCTACCAACGATGATTTGAAGGTGAAGATGATAGAGCTCAATCCCAAGCCCGCCAGCCAGAGCGATGATGGAGTGGCGAAGTTTATGCTGGAGATAGCCAAGGAAGGCAAGGCGGAGCTGATGGTGGATTGGGAGGTGGAATACCCCCGCGAGCGCATAGTGCAGGGCTTACCGGATTAGGCGATGATGAACTAACTAGGGACGCTGCTTGCTGAACCCTTATGGCTATTAATGATAAAGTGCCCTGATATTACCTAAACTTGTTGGTTCAACTGCAACTGAATCATCAAAGATTGCACGCAGACATAGGTCATAATTAGTAATAGTTATCCAATTCGGTTGGGTTAATGTTTGCCACGCGCTTCGTAAATCAATAGGTACATGATTACATGCGCTAACGCCTACATGACCCGCATCGTCAGATACAGCAGCTAAATAAAAATCATTAGACGAAGCGATATAATTAATACTTGATATGTCATAAACAAGCCACTGTGTTTGATTTTGAATTGAGAAACTTCCGCTATTTTCGGAAAAACCAGAATCAGGTTCAAATACATTGAAGTGGAAACTAAGATCCGAACCACCACTCACAAAGTGCCAATAAACTTTTGCTTTAACTAAATGAGTACCAACGATCTGAGTTGTGGGAGTAAAACGAACTCTTAAATTCTGCTGCTCAGGAGTTCCTAAAGCGTATGAAGCAGACCAAACCCCATCTTCATAGCTCAATTCGTATTCAGTAGAAAACGCCAAAACCGATAATGATAGAATAATAAGTAAGCTTTTCATAGTTATCACCCTTTGTCATCTGCAGATTCTGTTGTGAGTTGAGTCAACTCTAAAGAATTCAAATCCATCAGGTAGATATCTGATTCGCCGGTCAAATAATTACTTCCATAGCGATAGAAGCGGATGAAAAGCAGCTTTGTTCCATCCGGTGAAATATCGCAAGGGAGATCAAAATTACCGCCGTAGGTTAATTGCTGCCCATAATCACCGGCTACACCCAGTGGGCATTTATACATATTGGCATAGCGGAAACCAGCATTACCGCAGTTTGTTATATAGAAATTACCTGGAACATAAATTACTTCGTCATAACCCATTGGACGATATTGACTGTAAATAGTAGTGGTTAAAAGCTCAGGTGGAGCTGTGAGATTGTTAATATCATATTTAAGCATTTCAAATCTTAACCCATTATCCATGCTCTTCTTTTTCACAACCAGCTCAGAATTAGATAACCAACAAACAGGCTGGACTGTGATTTCTGAATGCGGCATTGTCACGAAATTGGTAACTTGGCGAACTTCGCCGGCAATTTCGCCAAGATTATTAACAATATATATATTACTTGAACTAAAAATGCCCTGACCGTAATCAGCAATATAAGCTACCCAATTTCCATCGGGAGAAATCCTGGGATGAACACCTTGAGAACCATATGCCGACAGAACGACTCTATCACCACTGTACATAGATTCTCGTGTAAGTTTATGCCCACTCCAAACCACTACAGCATAATTATTATCGGGATAGATTTTTAACTGGCTTAAAGATGACCAGCTCTCATCATAACCAGCCCCCAGCCAAAGCCAGTAATATTCTGAATCTAATACTTGACCATCAACGCAGCTTAAACTACCGTCTTGATTTTCCAATACATAGAATAATAGGTTATCCGTAAAAGCGAATTTAGCCTCCTTCTCTACCCATTCTGGTGGAATCTGTGCAGTAAGAAGTGTGCCACCGGGAATGGGCGGGGGCATCTGCGGTGTTGAAGAGGTTGTCTCCTCGCAACCGCAGATGCCGAGAACTAGTAATACGATGACTATTTGATGCTTTGCTCTCATCTTGCTACGATGACTCTACGGTTGATGGTTTTTCCGTTGCCAATCACGGTCAAACTGTAAATACCTGTGGCAACTTTCTTACCTTGTTCATCACACAAATCCCAACTAAGGTTAGATGTTTCACCTTCAGCTGTGCAAGCTAACCTTCTGATCAATCTTCCCGAAAGATCGTTAATCTGTATTTCGTAATCAGTTGGGAAGAGATTGGAAGAAAGCTCAAGCGTCATCTGACTATGCGCAGGGTTGGGATAGGTTTTTACTGCCAGACTTACTGGTGGGATTTTATTTTGCTTGTTCGTTTTGGTAATATCGTTTGTTGCCACGACGGCTGCAAGCATATCAATAAGACCCCAGCCAGATCTACCGTCCCATCCTTCGGAAAGCACATCACGGCAGGTCATTTGCATAAGAAGTTTAATCTCAACCGCAGTCATTTGTGGATGGGCGGCTCTGGCAACCATTGCTACACCTGCGGCAATAGCCGCTGAGGTAGAGGCATCTTGGCTCATGCCGTTCAGATTGGATACTCTTGTCAATGGCAATGCTCGGGTCAGATTGTAAATGTTATCAATTGGTGCAACGACATCAAGGTAGTTATAACTTTTACCTTCTGGCAAGATAACTCTTCCTTCTGATGTTAAACCACTTACTGATAATGCCTAACCAAAGATTGCCGGAGAACAGGCATTGAAATTTGCTGGGTCATAAGCAGGTGAAACACAGAATGCGTCTTTCTTCAGAGCATCACCTACTGCCTGATGCAAAACATCACTGATAATTGTATAATTATAAGTTGTGGTAGTAAGTATCACATCAGCACCTCTATCCAATGCGCCATAGATGCCTCTTGCCAGGATAGCTGTTGACGCCTGTTTAATACTGGAATTCCATACTTTGATCGGTATAATTTTGCAGTACCGATCAATCCCTACGACATTTGTCATTCTCAAAGGTGTAGAGCCAGTCCAGGTTGCCCCTATAATACCGGCATATAATGTGCCATTATATCCACCGTGGTCGCTAACAGTGCTTTGGAATACATTACTGCCAGGATTAATAGCATTGTAACCAGCAAGTATCCTGTTGGGGTCTAAATCTTTGCAATAGATTGGATCCCAATTATCACCTAATCCATCACTACAGATAGCAACCTGCCATCCAGCAGATCCTTGTCCATTTTGCTGATCCCAAGCTGGTTCAGCATTGATATCAATCCCAGCCTCGTATCTACGCGGTGTCTCTTTCCATAACCAGAAAAACTCTTGTTCACAAGGTGGAAAGTCATAATCAGGTCTGAAACCTGTATTATGCAGATACCACTGCTTATGGTATTCATCGTCCTGCGGCACGAAATTTGATGGCACTGGTAGCTGATTTTGATTCTGACCTACCATCAGCTCGTCAGTTTCGTTTGGAAGATAATCAGCCTCACAGTATTCCACATAATCCCCTAAGTAGGAGGCGGCAACAGATTCCATATTCCCACCTGCAGTAGTATGAAAGATGAAGATTCTGTTAACACCTTCTGTATAGTAAGGGTCATCCTCGGACAATTGTGTCTCAGGTTCATACAACAGCTCGAAGTTATTCACTTGATACTGGATGTTGAGATTATCTACTCTGGCTATTGCTGTGTGCACGATACCATTAACATAATCCGGTGCAACATCCTCGGTGAATTTGATAACAAAACGGTCTGGTACATACTCTGCCACTACTGCCAAAACCATCACTATCCCAATGACCAAAGCTTTTCTCATCTTCTTCCTCCTTACTGTTATAGGAACATTCCTAATACCCCAATATCATTGTAAAATGCCCCCCCCCATTTTGTCAAGCGGAATTTTCAAATATTTTTCCCTTGCCAAAACTGCCCATAAATGCTAGTATTTCCAGATATTTACCGCCAAATTTCCACCCCACGGGAGACATAGATGCCAGACGAGCCGAACCTCTTTGAAACCAGCGACCCCAACACCATAGAGCTGGAAAAAGAGATGCGCACCTCCTACCTGGACTATTCCATGTCGGTCATAGTGGGGCGGGCGCTCCCCGATGTGCGCGACGGGCTTAAGCCCGTGCATCGCCGCATCCTCTACGCCATGAGCGAGCTGGGGCTGACCCCGGATAAACCCACCAAGAAGTCCGCCCGCGTGGTGGGCGAGGTGCTGGGCAAGTATCACCCCCACGGCGACCTGGCGGTTTACGACGCCATGGTGCGCATGGCACAGGATTTCTCGCTGCGCTACCCCATCATAACCGGGCAGGGCAACTTCGGCAGCGTGGATGGCGACCCCCCCGCAGCGATCCGTTACACCGAGGCAAAGCTGGCGCCCATCGCCATGGAGCTGCTGGCGGACCTGGACAAGGACACGGTGGATTTCGTCCCCAACTTTGACGCCAGCCTGGAGGAGCCGACCCTGCTCCCCGTGCGTTTCCCCAACCTGCTCGCCAACGGCTCCAGCGGCATCGCGGTGGGCATGGCGACCAACATCCCCCCCCACAACCTGCGCGAACTCTGCGACGCTCTGCTGCTTATCCTGGATAACCCCGCCTGCACGCTGGGCGACATCATGCAGGTGCTGCCTGGCCCAGACCTTCCCACCGGCGGCATGATCCTGGGGCGCCAGGGCATCCGCGACGCCTACGAGACGGGCAGGGGGCGGCTGGTCATCCGCTCCGTCGCCACCGTGGAAACGGTCAAAAGCGGCAAGGAAGCCATCATCGTCACCGAACTGCCTTATCAGGTCAATAAAGCCAAGCTCATAGAAGCCATCGCCGATTCGGTCAAGAACAAGCAGCTTGAGGGCATCAGCGACCTGCGCGATGAATCCGACCGCGATGGCATCCGGGTAGTGATAGAGCTCAAGCGCGGCGAAATCGCCCAGGTGGTGCTGAACAACCTCTACAAACATAGCGAGTTGCAGACCAGCTTCGGCATCATCATGCTGGCGCTGGATAAGAATGTGCCCAAGACCATGACGCTGCGCCAAATGCTGGATCTATTCCTGGAGCACCGCCTGGTGGTCATCGTGCGCCGCAGCCGCTACGAACTTGCCGCCGCCGAGAAGCGCGCCCACATCCTGGAGGGCTACCGCATCGCGCTGGACAACCTGGACGCCGTGATCACCCTCATCCGCGGCAGCAAGGACCCCAATGAGGCGCGTGCGGGGCTGATGGAGAAGTTCGGCTTGAGCGAGATTCAGGCGAAGGCGATCCTGGAGTTGCAATTGCAGCGCCTGACCAACATGGAGCGCAAGAAGATTGACGATGAATACAATCAGATTCTGAAGACGATAGAGTATCTGCGCAGCCTGCTGGCAAGCGAAGCCATGCAGCGTGAAGTGGTGCGCAAGGAGCTGGTGGAGGTGCGGGAGAAGTATGGCGACGCCCGCCGCACCAAGATCATGGATCAGTTGGGGGAGGAGTTCTCCATTGAGGAGTTGATCGCCGACGAAGAGATGGTGATCATGGTTACGGTGGGCGGCTACATCAAGCGGCTGAGCACCGGCAGCTTCAATGCGCAGGGGCGGGGCGGCATCGGCGTGATAGGCTCCACCACCAAGGAAGAGGACTATGTATATGACTTGCTGACTGCGACCACGCACAGCTATCTGCTGTTTTTCACCACGCGGGGGCAGGTTTACAAGGTGCGGGTGGCAGATATCCCGGTGGGGGGCAAGGCAGCCAAGGGCAAGCACATCAGCAATCTGCTGGCGATGAGCGAGGCGGAGAAGGTGACCGCGTTCGTGCCGGTGCGTGATTTTGCTGCCGGCGGCTACCTGTTCATGGCGACCAAGGACGGCACGGTAAAGAAGACGGCTATTTCCGACTTTGGCAATGTGCGCCTGCTGGGCATCAACGCCATCAACCTGCACCCCGACGATAGACTGATGCAGGTGGAGATGAGCACCGGCGATAACGAAATCGTGCTGATCACCCGCAGTGGCAAAGCCATCCGCTTCTCGGAAAAGGAAGTGCGCCCCATGGGCAGGGCAACCGCCGGCGTGCGGGGCATCCGCCTGCGCAAAGGTGACGAACTGGTGGATATGGTGGTGGTCAAGCCGGAGTGCGACCTCCTCATCGTGACCAGTGGCGGCTTCGCCAAGCGGACGCCGGTATCCGGGTTCACTATGCACCATCGGGGCGGCGGCGGCGTGATTTGCATGCGAGTAACCAAAGTGCGCGGGCAGATAGTGGCAGTGCTGGAATGCCTGGACGGCGACAGCATCATCGTGGCAACGGAATCGGGCAAGACTATCCGCACCGGCGCCGAGGAACTGCGCAGCATGAGCAGGACTACCCAGGGCGTGCGGCTGGTCAAGCTGCATAAGGGGGATAAAGTCGCGGGGGTGGATTTGATACGGGAGTAGCGGGATAACCGCTTGTAACAAAGCAACCCGTTGGGGGCGGCGGTGAATCGGGAAGTGGTGATGGCGAACCATCATCAGAATTGTTGGAAGAATCAATTGGCATATTGCAGCCAAAATACAGAATTAATAGCATAGGTAACGATATCGTAAATAGCTTGTTCACGTCGTTCTCACCTATGATACGGTGAGTTCGCAATGGCACTAATTCTGCTAAATCATTTCTTTACCTCATCACCACAATCCGTTTTGTCACGCTCACACCGCTGGAGGTTGCCCGCACGGTGTAAATGCCCCTGGCGAGGTTGCCCACTTCCAGCGCAGCTTCCTGCTCACCGCTTGCCAATTCCAGCCGCTGGGAGAGCACCAGACGCCCGGACATATCATACAGCCCTAAGGTAACAGAGCCGGCTTGCGGCATAGTCAGGCGGCAGGTGAGCAGCGAAATGGCAGGATTGGGATAGACCGCGGTGAGGGCAAACTGTGCGGGGGTGGTGCCGGCTTCCCCCTGGGTGGTGCCCAGCATCTCTTCCTTACCATCGGCGCTGAGAGCGGACAGACGATAGCGGTAGTCCTGCCCCGCCTGCACCGAGGAGTCCACATATTGGTAGGGGTTATTTCCGGCGATGGGGGATTGGTTAAGCTTAATCCAATCCTTCTTGCGCGATTTGCCCGCCTCCGCCCGGTAGAGGTTGAATCCCATCATCTGGGTTGAGTCC
>Ga0315280_10000595_pt1 | contig 67114 bp, 71 predicted proteins | sample YL17G06_40_MG_FD_203697 | JGI IMG/M metagenome (GOLD analysis project Ga0315280, IMG submission 203697) | Sediment microbial communities from Yellowstone Lake, YNP, Wyoming, USA - YL17G06_40 | ecosystem: Environmental > Aquatic > Freshwater > Lake > Sediment | place: USA: Wyoming | collected... | reverse complement strand
CAGGTCTAAGATCTCTTGTTAGACAAGACCCGGATATCATTATGGTTGGGGAAATCAGGGACAATGAAACTGCTGGCTTAGCTATTAATTCTGCTTTGACTGGCCATTTGGTCTTATCAACATTACATACAAATTCAGCCGCAGGTGCCATTCCTAGATTGATTGATATGAAGGCTGAACCCTTTTTAATTTCCTCGACCTTAAATTGTATTTTGGCCCAAAGATTGATGAGGAAGCTTTGTCCGGAAAAAGAAAAATATTTTTTGAAAGAATCGGAATTGGAAAATATTGCTAAGTATTGCAATTTAGACAGGGTTTTGAAAATTTTAAAAGAAGAAAAAATTGTTCCAAAAAAAGCAGGTTGGAAAAACATTCCTTTTTATCGCCCGAAAAAAAGTGAAGAATGTCCTGAGGGTTACAAGGGAAGAATTGGAATTTTTGAGGTTTTACCGGTCACTGAAACAATTAAGGAAATGATTATTAATCGGGCGACATCAGATCAAATCCAAGAACAAGCCCAAAAAGAAGGAATGAGAATAATGATTGAAGATGGTTTTATTAAAGCGGCTCAGGGAATAACAGGTATTGAGGAAGTTTTAAGAGTAATTATCGAATAATGCCGAGATATTTCTATACGGCCAAATCTTTAAAAGGGGAAGAAAAATCGGGAGCTTTAGAGGCTAAAGATATACACCAACTAGCTCAAAAGCTACATGAGCAAGGTTTTATTTTAATTAAGGCAATACCGGAAGAACCGGTGCCCAAAAAAACTTGGTGGGGGACTTTACCTTCTTTGGGAGTTTCTCTAACTGAAAAAATGTTTTTCACTAGAAATTTGCAGGTGATGATCTCGGCTGGCCTTCCCTTACCCAGAGCAATTGAAACTCTATCCTCTCAGGCAAAAAGTAAAAAGTTCAAACTGGTTTTATTAAATATCAAAGAGGAAATTATCAAAGGAAAAAACTTTTCCGATATTTTAACTCGTTATCCAAATATTTTTTCTGAACTTTTCCAGAGTATGATCAAGGTTGGGGAAGAAGCCGGGACATTAGAGGAGGTTTTAAAAGTTCTATCTTTGCAGATGGAAAGGGAGAGAGATATAAAATCGAAAGTGAAAGGAGCAATGATTTATCCAGCGATAATTATTTGCGCAATGATTGGAATTGGAATTTTGATGTTGGTGATGGTTGTCCCTCAATTAGCTGAAACATTTAAGGAGTTAGAGATCGAACTTCCCTTCACTACAAAAATTGTCATTGGATTTGCCACTTTTTTAACTCAGAAATGGTATTTAGTAATTGTTATTCTTTTTGTTTTAATTTTTCTTTTTTGGCAGATTTTAAAAACAAAATCTGGAAAAAGACTATTCGATTCTTTCACTCTCAAATTTCCAATTATTTCCCCAATCATTAAAAATACAAATTCTGCCTACACCGTCAGAACTTTGGGTTCCCTGATTTCGGCTGGCGTTCCTCTCCCCCGGGCATTGGAAATTACTTCGAGAACTCTGGGAAATGTTTTTTATAAAACAGCCCTTAGGGAGGCAGGAGAAAAAGTAAGAAAAGGAGAAAAAATGTCCGAGGCCTTGAAGTTTTATGAAAATATTTATCCTCTGACCGTCATTCAAATGATCTCGGTGGGAGAAGAAACTGGCGAAACCTCGGCAATTTTATCAAAACTGGCTGATTTTTTTGAAGAAGAAGTCTCCAATGCCACCAAAAATTTAGCCTCGGTCATTGAACCAGTTTTAATGCTCATTATTGGGGCAGCCGTTGGTTTTTTTGCCGTCTCAATGATTCAACCAATGTATTCAATGCTCGGAGCCATAAAATGAAATTTCAAATTTCAAATTGCAAATTTCAAATTAGTTTCACTTTAATAGAAGTTCTGGTCGGAACTTCTTTAATTTTGATTATCTTTTTGGGAATTTTTGGCGCCTATGAATTGGGGCTAAAAGTTGTTGGGCAGGCAACGGCAAGAGTTATTGCTACAGCAATTGGCAATGAATGGTTGGAAGAAATTAGAAATTTGCCTTATGAAAAGGTTGGGATAAAAAATGGCTATCCTGATGGAATTTTAGATTCCTCAACAACGACAATTAGAAATGGTATTACCTTTACAATAAATACAAGAATTGATTATAAAGATGACGAAAAAGACGGAGTAGCGCCAGCGGATAATTGTCCGAATGATTATAAATTGGTCAAAACTAAAGTTTCTTGGTCAGCTAGATTTTCTGGAGAAGTTTTTTTGGATACAATTGTCTCTCCGAGAAATACTGTTCAAGAATGCGCCCAAAAAGGAGGGGAATTGAAAGTTTCTGTTTTTGATAACTCTGTTTATCTTGCCAAAGGGGAAAGGTTGCCATTTCCTTCAATTGAGGTTAAAAATCTAAATACCGGTGAAATAAAAACGGCTCAGCCAGAGTCAGGTCTCCATTATTTTGTCTTAGCTCCTGGAATTAGTCTTTACAAAGTAACTGTGACAAAAGAAAATTACAGTCGAGATGAAACATTTGGAATAGGGGATGTTTATCAGGGAAAAACAATCGCCACTCCAGAAAACCCGAATCCAAATATATTTGAAGGTGGACTAACAGAAACTTCATTTACAATTGATAAATTGAGCCAATTTTTAATTTATACTTTAGAGGCAAAGGCGAAAAAGATTTATTATGCTAGAAAAACTGTAGGCTCAGATGACAATGATGGCTTATCCCCGGATACTGCCTTTTTGACAATTCAAAAAGCAGCTGATATTGCCGAAGCTGGAGACATTGTTTTTGTTGGGGCCGGAACTTATGAAGAGAAAATTGAAATTGAAAATTCCGGGAGTCAAAATAATTACATTTCTTTTGTTGCTGATAGTGGAGGAAATTATACTGGAGATAAAGGAGAAGTTAAAATTAAAGGAGAAAATTATGGATTTTACATTGATGGAAAAAAATATATAAAAATTTATGGATTTAAAATTGAAAACTCATCGAGTTCAGCAATTCAAATTATAAGTTCAAATTCCGGAAACATTGAAGTTTTGGCAAATACGATTTCAAATAATTCTGGAAAGGGAATATATATTGAAGATGCCTCAGATATTTTGATTTCTCACAATAACATTTTTTCAAATTCAATTGGAATTTATTTAAATAAAGCAAATTCAAGCCAAATAATAAAAAATGAGGTTTACAATAACAATTTAGAGGGAATTTCGAATGAAAAATCAAATAATGTTCAAATAAAATTCAACAAAGCTTATTCAAATTTAAAAAATGGAATTTTGGTTTTCAAAAATGCCGAAAATTGTCAAGTCTCTGAGAATGAAACATTTTCAAACGGCGAAGATGGAATTCAAATTTCTGACAATTCGGCATCAATCTCAGTTATTCTCAATAAATCTTATTCAAATTTAGGTGTGGGAATTTCATTTAAAAATCATATTTCCAATGTTAATAAAATTGGCTCAAATTTGGTTTATTTAAATAAAAAATCGGGAATTTTGCTCTCGGATAACTCTGTAAACACTACCATTTCCAATAACACTTCTTTTCAAAATCAAGAAAATGGAATTTTAATTGAAAATGACTCAAATAATAATAAATTAAAAGATAACATTGTTGTTAAAAATAATTTAGTTGGCATTAGAGTTTCCGACTCTATAAATTTAGAAACTAAATATTCCGATGTTTGGCAAAACTCTCTAAATTATAATGGAATTTCAGCTGGTGAGGGAAGTATATCAGAAGACCCTTTATTTATTAATCCAGATAACAATGATTTTCATTTATCTCAAATTGAAGCTGGCCAGGCTACCACTAGTCCTTGTGTAAATTCAGGTTCAGCTAATGTCGATGATTTAGGTATGAATGATAAAACTACAAGGACTGATAATGTTTTGGATAGTGAAACTGTCGATATGGGCTTTCATTACTCATTAGAATCTCCGCCTCCTTTGCCTCCAGCTCCTGACCCATTCGGGGGTCCCATTCCAAATACAAATTTTGACCTTAGAGGAGATAAAATTGTTGGTACAGATGCTTCAGAGAATCCCATCTATAAGTATTCAGTTTCAACCTCAACAGATTCAAATGGATTTTTAAATATTAAAAATTTGGAGAATGATTTATACACCTCTTCAAATTTCAAATCAGCTGGAATTTCTTTGGATTTAATAGTTAGTTACCCAGCTCCGGCAACCGAAGGAAAAACAAAAGTGAATTTGGTGCCTGATTCAACCACAACTGTAAAACTGGGACTGAGGGCAGAAAATACCCTTTTAGTAAAAGTCCGGGATTCACAAACAACAAATCCAATTTTTGCCGCTTCGGTTCGTCTTTACAAAACAGGCTATGACCAAACAAAATTTACCGATGGAAATGGCGAAGTCTATTTTATACCCTTGGAAAAGACAACTTATAAGTTGGAAGTTTCAGCCGGAGGATATACTGCTTTAACCACTAATGTCTCTGTTAATGGTCATGCCACAGAAATAATTTCTCTAACAAAATTATGAAAGGATTCACCTTAATTGAAACAATTATTACCATCTTTGTTTTTACTTTAACTATGGGAGCAATTTCCGGATTTATTGTTATGGTTTATAGAACTCATAGTTATACCTGGCAGCAATCAATTGCCGTTGATGAAGCAAGAAAAGGAATTGAGACGATGGTAAAAGAAATTAGGGAGACAAGGACAGGGGAAGATGGCTCTTATCCTCTTTTTTCAACTCAAGATTCTGAATTTGGATTTTTTGCCGATATTGATAGGGATTCAGCAATTGAAAAGGTAAGATATTTTGTTGAAGGAACAGATTTTAAAAAGGAAGTGATTAAGCCCGTTGGTATTCCAGCAGTTTACCCTTCGGAAAATAAAGTGCGCACTGTTTTATCAAAATATGTCAGAAACTCCCTTCCAATTTTTAGATATTTCGATGGTGATGGAAATGAACTTTCGGCTCCAGCCAGAAGAAAAGAAACAAAATTAATAAGGGTTTATTTAGTGATAAATGTGAATCTAAATAGACCTCCTCAAAATTTTGAATTACAATCAGAGGTTCAAATAAGAAATTTAAAGGAGAATCTATGAACGAGAAGGGAATTATAATCACTTTAACTTTAGTTTTTGGGACGATATTTTTGATTATGTTGGCTGGGCTTTTGGGTTTTATTTTATTAATTTATCGTCAATCCTTGCAAAAAGCAGCCTGGAATGATTCCTTACATATTGCTGAAGCTGGGGCAAATTATTATCGATGGCATTTAAATCAAACTCCTCTTGACCAAAATCCTGATATCCAAGATGGAAATAGTTGGTGTTGTAAAGTTTCGGGGGTTGAATATGGCCAAGATGCTCCTCAATGCCAACAAGGAGACTTTGCTGTTTGTGGAACTTGCGATGGAAATCCTTGTTATGAACACGATTATTATGACCCAGAAGCAAAGAAAGTTGGAAAATTTGTTTTGGAAATAAAAGGAAAAAAGATTTGCGGGGAGACTTTAGGGGTTTATATTAATTCCACTGGCTTTACAGATAAATTTCCAAATGTAAAAAGAAAAATTGAGGTAAAATTTGCTGCCACCTCAATTGCTGAATATGGTTCGATAATTGATGAAGCTGTTTGGAGGGCTGAGGAGGAAAAGACATATGGAAGATTTCACACCAATAAAGGAATGCATATGGATGCAATCAGCAACTCTTTAGTTACCACCGCTGCCGCAAAGTGGGAGTGCACCTATTCTTATGATTGCCAGGCCGGTTCATGCCCGGAGGGGTGCGTGGATAAGCCTAACGGAAATTGTGACTGTAATGGAATTTGTGGTTCAGGGGGACCAAAAGATCTTTGGGCTTATCCTCCTTCTGATCCCATTACTGAATTTCCCTTTGGTGAACTAACTTATGATTTAACAAAAATGAAAAAGTTAGCCAATGAAAAAGGGAAATATTACCCTTCTTCAAAGGAAAAAGATTCAAACGGTAAGGGATATCTTATCATATTAAATGGAGATGGCACATATGATATAAAAATAGTCACTGGAATATCAGGAATACCTTCGGCTTATGATTTATTGGCCGATTATTTAGGAGAATATCCCTGGATCACATCTTACGAGGTAATCACAAGCTATAGCGATAAATGGCGTCAAGAAAATGTCACTTTGCCTGCTTGCTGCGGTCTCATTTTTGTTGAAGACAATCTTTGGATTGAGGGGAAGACGCAAGGGAAAATCACTGTTGCCTCAGCAAATTTCACTCCGAATACCGACACAACAATTTTTATAAAAGGGAATTTAGATTATACTACCTTAGATGGTTCGGATAGTTTGGCATTGATTGCTGATGGAAATATTTTGATAACTCGTGGTTGCCAAGATAACGAAAGTCAAATAATTTTGAGGGGAGTATTTGTAGCTCAAGATGGATATTTTGGAAGAAGAGGATATAAAAAAGGTCCTGCCTCGGAAAGGATAAGAGATAAATTGATAAATTATGGAACCATAGTCAGTAAAATTCGAGGAGAGGTTACCTATTTGTCGGGAGAAACTATGGACACGATATTTTCTGGATTTAAAGAATGGGATACCTATTTCGATGCCAAATTAGCAAGAGATCCCCCTCCACTTTTACCTTATGTCTCAGAAGAATTGGAGATAATTTCCTGGGAAGAGATTCAGTAAATCAACGAAAAACGAATCAGTTGCGAATTTACGAATTTACGAATAAAATATAAAAAGGACTTATATATACACAGAAAATTCATTATTTATTAATTTTATAAATTCGTATATTCGTAAAATATTCGTTATTCGCTGATTTATGGAATTTTTAACTTTAAAACCGGAGGCGTTTGGATTAGATATTTCTGATTTATCTTTAAAGATTATAAAACTTAAAAAGACACCCCGCGGGGGTACCCGTTTTTTTACTTTATCTTCTTATGGAAAAGAGGAAATAGAGCCAGGGATCATCAAAGGAGGAGAAATCAAAAATGAAAAAAAACTGGCTGAGATTTTGAGAGAATCCATTAAAAAGGTGAGGGGAGAAAAATTAAAGACAAACTATGTTGTTGCTTCCCTGCCAGAAGAGAAGGCATTTTTGCAGGTAATCCAGATGCCAAAAATACCGGAGGAGGATTTGAAATCGGCTGTAATTTATGAGGCGGAGAATTATATTCCAACACCGATTGAAGAAGTTTATTTAGATTACCAAATTGTCCCCCCGGTTTATAATCATTTAGACCATCTTGATGTTTTAATTGCTGCCTTACCTAAAAAAACGCTTGATCCTTATTTTCGAACTCTGAAATTAGCCGGGTTGGAACCAAAGGTCTTAGAAATCGAATCCCTGGCCATTGCTCGGGCCTTAATAAAAGATGGAATAGCAATTCAACCCATTCTTTTAATTGATCTGGGAGCAACTAGAACTAGTTTTATTGTTTTTTCTGGCGAGAGTTTAAGATTTACCACCTCCATTCCGGTTTCTTCTAGTAGTTTTAGCGAGATTATCTCTAAGAATTTGAGAGTAACCCTGGCTGAAGCTGAAAGATTAAAAATCAAACATGGATTGGAAGAAAAAATTAAGATAAAGATCGAAGATGAAAAAACAAATTTTAAAAAGGAAAGGGGTAAAATTTTTGAGGCCTTAGTTCCGGCTCTGATCGATTTAGTTCAGCAAATCAAAAAATATTTAGATTATTATCAAACCCATGCCTCCCATGAACATTTACCGCCCGATGGCAAGACAGTTTCAAAGATTTTACTTTGCGGTGGAGGGGCAAATTTGAAAGGGCTTCCAGAATTGCTTTCTTTGGAATTAAAAATCCCAGTTGAAATAGGAAATCCCTGGGTAAATATATTAATTGAAGAAAAAAAAGAGGTACCAGAATTATCTTTTGAAGAATCATTAAAATACACAACCTCCTTGGGATTAGCCCTAAGAGGAATAAAAGAAAAATGATGATCAATTTATCACCACCAGAACAAAAGGGAGAACTTTTGCTCAGAGAGCAACAAAATCTAATTTTAATTTTGGGAATTTTGTTTTTATCTTTTTTGATTTCTTTATCTTTAATTTTATTATCAATAAAAATTTCCTTTTCGGGGGATTTAGAAATTCAAAAAATGACTTTGAAAGAGAGGGAAAAAGAAATTTCTTTTAATCGGGAGTTAGAAGAAAAAATTAAAAATTCTAATCTGGCTCTATCTAATTTGAATTCTTTTTATCAAAGTCAATTCAATTTAACTCAAATTTTGGAGAAAATCTCAGGGTTTTTACCTTCGGGAACTTATTTAACAAATCTCAACCTCAATCTTCTTCAAACAGAAAAAGGAATTGAAATTTCTCTCTCTGGGTTTAGTAAAAATCGAGAAAATTTAATTTCTTTTAAGGAGAATCTGGAAAAGGATAGGAGTTTTTCCGAAATTTATTTTCCGCCAGAAAATTGGATAAAGCCAAATGATATTAATTTTATTGTAACTTTCAAAATTAAATGACTCTAAAAAACAAAATTAATTTATCTTTAATTTTCTTGCTTTTCTTGAGTATTTTTTTGATTGCCTTTTTAATTTATCCTCTTTTGAAAGATATCAAAAATTATTCAAACGAAATAATTTCTCAAAAAAAAGAAATATTATCTTTGGAAAATAAAATCAACGACATAGAAAAGTTTAAAAAAAACTACGCCAAAATTAAACCAAGTTTGGAGAAAATTGAAACTTTATTTACCAATTCAGAAGCACCGATTGATTTTATCTCCTTCTTGGAAAAAACTTCCCAAGATTGCCAAGTTTCAATTAAAATCGCTCCGGCTGCCATTACCAAAGAAAATGGTGAAAAACCCTGGCCCTCTCTTAGTTTTTCAATAACGTCTGCTGGCTCTTTTCCCAATTTTTTGAGGTTTCTTGAAAAGATAGAATCTGGTCCTTACATAATCGAAATCCAAAATTTGAGTATAAAAAGATTGATGGAAGCAGAATTGAAATTAAAAGAGTTTGAAAATCTTTCATTGGGCGATATCCAAGCCAGTTTTTTAATAATGGTTTTTGCTAAACCCCGTTAGAAATTTTTAATAACTTTGTGAAATTGTTATATCAATAAATCAAAAATTTCTAAACCCCGTTAGAAACCCATAGTTTCTAAACGGGGTAAATAACTATGATAAAGTTAAAAAAAGTTCAGCTAAAAAAAATTAGAGGTCTTTTAAAGAAATTACCAAAAATTTTAGGGGAGAGGGCTTTTTTAACTTTTTTGGGATTAATGGTTTTGTCTCTAACTTTGGGCGCTTTTCTCTTTTACAAATACAACTTTTTGACAAAAAAAATTGAACCTCAAATTACTGAAAAACCACTAAAGTTTAAAGAAAAAACCTATGAAGATGTTTTAAAAATCTGGCAGGAAAGAGAAGAAAGATTCAAAAAAGCCGAGTTTAAAGAATATCCTAACCCCTTTCGTTAGTGGTTGATTTTGCTTTAAATTTTCGATATAATTATTTCACTCCGCCCCTATAGCTTTACGGAAAGAGCACTGGCCTTCTAAGAGAAGGTTTTTATTTTGCAAAAATTGAACAGAAATGCTATATTAAAATAATAAAATTAACCCGTTTGATTTATGAAATTAAAAGAGAAGATTAAAGCAATTCGTCTAAGAAAATCGGGAAAAAGTTATAGTGAAATACGGAAACAAGTAAAGGTATCAAAAGGTACTCTAAGTCTATGGCTTAGAGATATAAAACTTACACCCGAGCAAGAAAAAAGGCTTTATGTAACTTTATTGAGAAAGAATGCCTATCGATTAGCAAAAGCTAATCAACGAAAAAGAATAGAAAAAACCAAAAAAATCATTGGTGCAGCCCGAGAAGAAGTTAAATCGCTTATGAAGAATCCTTTATTTTTATCCGGTTTAATGCTATATTGGGCTGAGGGAGATAAGTCAGAAGAAACAGAAATGGTAAAATTTACTAATTCTGATCCAGTAATGATTAAATTAATGATGAAATGGTTTAGAGAAATCTGTAAAGTGCCAGAGAAGAAATTTAGAATTACTCTTCATATTCATAAACTTCATTGTAGAAAAGGTATAGAAAACTATTGGTCAAAACTAACAAACATTCCACAAAGTCAATTTTATAAAACCCAAATAAAACCAACTTCGTTAAGGCAGAGGAAGAATCGTTTATATAATGGAACCTGCGCTATTAGAATAGAAAATAGAGATTTGTTCAGGAGAATAAAGGGCTGGAAATTAGGTTTTCTTGAGAAAATGAAGATAAAAATAAAGGAAAAAAATATGCCCCTGTAGCTCAATTGGATAGAGCAGTACCCTTCTAAGGTAAAGGTTGCAGATTCGAGTTCTGCCAGGGGCACCAAGGGCAATTTTGCCTTTTTATTTTTTTATTGTAAAATGAAATTGATATGCTAATCCCGGAAGAGAAAGAAAAAATAATCAAAAAATATAAACTTCACGAAACCGATACTGGATCGGCTTCGGTTCAGATTGCTTTATTAACTGAGGAAATTAAAAGATTGGTATTGCATCTGAAAAAACATCCTAAGGATTTTCATTCAAAAAGAGGGCTGTTGAAAATGGTAGCCAAGAGAAGAAAATTTTTGAATTATTTAAAAGAGGAAAATCCGAGACAATATAATGCTATTTTAAAGAAAATAGGATTAAAAAAGTAATATGTCAATTAAACATTTAGGCCAGAGAGTAGCCGTCTTAATTGATGTCCAGAATTTATATCATTCAGCCAAAAACTTATATGGAGCCAGGGTTAATTTTCGCGAGATTTTAAAAACGGCTGTTAGTCAAAGAAGTCTCATTAGGGTTTTTGCTTATGTAGTGAGGACAAAAACCGGTGAAGAAAAACCTTTTTTTGAGGCTCTAACAAAATTGGGAATTGAAACAAGGGTAAGAGATTTACAGGAATTCTATGGCGGTCTTAAAAAAGCTGACTGGGATGTTGGAATTACCGTTGATGCTATTAGAATCGCCCCCAGCGTTGATACAATTGTTTTGGCTTCGGGAGATGGTGATTTTTTGCAATTGATTGAGTATTTAAAAAATCGAGGTAAAAGAATAGAGGTTATTGCGTTTGGGAGATCGGCTTCATCGAAATTAAAAGAGGCGGCCGATGAATTTATTGATATAGAAAAAAATCCAGAAAAATATTTATTGAAAAAATGAGAAATCAAAAATTTCAAATCAAAATTGGTGGGAGAGAACTATCTGTCGAAATAAGTAATTTAGCTGAACAGGCTTCCGGTTCTTGTTTTGTCCGTTACGGTGATACCGAAGTTTTAGCTACGGTTGTTATGTCAAAATATGAAAGGGAGGAGGAAGATTTTTTCCCTTTAACGGTTGACTACGAAGAAAGATATTATGCCGCTGGAAAAATTTTAGGTTCCAGATATATTCGCCGAGAAAGTCGACCTTCTGACGAAGCCATCACCACCTCAAGACTAATTGACCGGACCATCAGACCACTTTTCCCCGAAAATTTGAAAAGAGAGACTCAGGTAATTATCACCTGCCTCTCCTGGGATAGGGAAAATGACCCAGATATAATTGGCTTAATTGCTGCCTCCACTGCTTTATCGATATCGGAAATTCCTTGGTCAGGACCAATAGTAGTGGTCAGAATCGGCCGGTTAAAAAACGATGAAATGATTATCAATCCAACTTATGAACAAAGGGAGATGTCTGATTTAGATTTAGTCTTGGCTGGGGTTGAAAAAGAAGGCGATATTTTAATCAATATGATTGAAGCTGAGGCGGCAGAGGTACCTGAAGAGGTGATTTTAAAAGCGGTTGATTTTGCTCGACCCTATTTGGAAAAAATAATTAATTTTCAAAATCAAATTATTAGAGAAGTTGCTAAAGAAAAAATTAAAATTGAAACTCTGCCCCAAAATTTGGAATTAGAAAAAGAAATTAAAGAATTTTTAGGAGATAGATTAGAAAAAGCCCTTTTTCAGCCAAGAAAAAATGAAAGGGTCGAAGATATTAGTGTTTTAAAAGAAGAATTAATTTTCTATATTGAAGGAAAATATCCGGGAATGGGGAAAGGAAAATGTGTGAGAGATTTCTTTGAAAAAGAAATCGAAAGATTGATCCATGAAAATATAATTTTAAAAGAAAGAAGGCCAGATGGTCGAAAATTAGATGAGTTGAGAGAAATTAGTTGCCGGGTCGGGTTGTTACCCCGAACCCATGGTTCTGGTCTTTTTTGTCGGGGTCAAACAAAAGCCCTTTCTATTTTAACCTTAGGAACGCCAGGAGATGTTAAACTTTTACAGGGAATGGAGATTATCGGTAAAAAGCGCTTCATGCATCATTATAATTTTCCTCCCTATTCTACCGGCGAGGTTAAACCAATCCGGGGGCCGGGTCGAAGAGATATTGGTCACGGTATGCTTGTTGAAAAAGCTCTTTTATCCCTCATTCCTTCTTTTGAGGATTTTCCTTACACAATGAGAATTGTTTCCGAAATTTTATCTTCCAATGGTTCAACTTCCATGGCTTCGGTATCCTCTTCTTCTCTGGCTTTGATGGATGCCGGGGTGCCAATTAAAGAGCCGGCAGCCGGAATTGCTCTGGGATTAATGCAGGATAAAAAAGGAAACTACAAAATTTTGACTGACATCCAGGGCCCAGAAGACCATCACGGAGACATGGATTTTAAAATAGCCGGAACAAAAAATGGAATAACGGCGATTCAAATGGATGTAAAGATTGAGGGAATTTCAGAGAAAATTTTAAGGGAAGGCTTGGAACAAGGGAAAAAAGCCAGGAGCCAAATTTTAGAAAAAATAAAAGATATTTTAGAAAAACCGAGACGAGAACTTTCTCCCTTTGCTCCCCGAATTTTAACCATTCAAATTAATCCGGAAAAAATCAGGGAAGTTATTGGGCCGGGCGGAAAAGTTATTAATGAAATAATCAGGGAATGCGGAGTTTCAATTGATGTCGAAGAAACGGGAAAAATTTTTGTCACTGCCGAGAAAGAAGAAGCGGCTAAAAAGGCAATTGACTGGATAAAAAACATCACCAGAGAAGTGAAAGCGGGAGAAATTTTTCAAGGAAAAGTAAAAAGGATTTTGAATTTTGGTGCTTTTGTTGAAATCTTACCTGACCAAGAGGGACTTTTGCACATTTCTCAAATATCGCCTTCAAGAGTAATAAGGATTGAAGATTTCTTTAGGGTTGGCGATATTATTTCGGTTAAAGTAATTTCTATTGACGAGCAAGGGAGAATAAATCTGTCTCTAATGAAAAAAATCTATGCCAGAAGAAAATGAGAAAGAAAAATTAGAATATTTAAGACGGGAAGAGATAAAGACAATGGAAAAGGACATTAAAAAGCTTAGAGAAATTGAGGCCGAAAGAGAAAGGGAAAGAATATCTACTTTGGAGGCTGAGGCGAAAAAAATTAAAGTGATGCCCCACCCAAAAGAAGAAATACCAAAAAAAGAAACGATTTTGCCCAAACCTCCTCAAAAGTCTCCTCTGATAAAAAAAATTTTGGTAAGAATAGGAATTATTTTACTCCTTTTTTTCTTTCTGACTTTTTTTTATTGGTATTTTAGGATCAAAAAAACCACCCTCCCCGGAAATTATTGAAAAACCAGTTAAAAAAGAAGAAAAAAAGATTGAAGAAATTCCTATTGGAAAATTTTTCTTCAAAAGAAATGGTCGTTAAACCTTTGGAGGTCTGGGTTGACGTTTTAATTTTTTCTGGTTGGAGATTGCCAGTAGAACAGGGTTTAAACGCTTTTTTTGCTGCTGTAAAAAATAAAGAAGTCTCTGAAGAAAGAATCAATGAGGCAGTTTCAAGAATCACCCAACTAAAACAAAGTTTATTAAAATAAAATCATGAATAAAAAACTGTTAAAAGAATTAAAAGAAAAATTAGAAAAAGAAAGGTCCCGAGTTGAAGAGGAATTGAAAAAATTTGCTAAAAAAGATGAGAAACTACCGGGAGATTGGGATGCTCGTTTTCCTAGTTTTAATGGTGGAGAATCAGGAGGAGCTCTTTTAGAAAAAGAGGCTGATGAGGTTGAGGAATATAGCACTCTTTTACCGTTGGAATACGCTTTAGAATTACGGCTCAAAAACATTAATTTAGCCTTAGAGAAAATCAAAAAAGAAAAATACGGAATTTGTGAAAAATGTGAAAAGGAAATTGAAATCGAACGTTTGAGAATATCTCCTGAAGCAAGACTTTGTTTAAAATGTACCCCGAAGTGAGCTTTGATCTGCTACCGGGATAAAAAGCAAATGTTATCTAAAGTCTATTCAGCAGCAATCATTGGCCTCGATGCTCAAATTATTGAAGCAGAAGTAGATGCCTCATATGGATTGAGGCATTTTGAAATTGTTGGTTTGCCAGACAAAGCCGTGGAAGAGTCAAAGGAAAGGGTTGGAGCAGCAATTGAGAGTTCCGGTTTTCAATCTCCTCATCACCAACCAGAAAGGGTTTTGGTATCTTTGGCTCCAGCTGATTTAAAAAAAGAAGGTTCAATTTATGATCTGCCAATTGCCTTGGGATATCTTTTGGCAGCTGAGAAAATCAAATTTGATCCTTCAAATAAAATTTTTCTAGGCGAGTTGGCTTTAGATGGAAGATTAAGACCAATAAAAGGTGTAATTTGCTTTGCCATAGCTTGTCGAGAAAAGGGATTTTCAGAATTGATTTTACCAAAAGAAAATTCAATCGAGGCAAGTTTAATTGAAGGAATAAAAGTAATTGGGGTTGGAAATTTAAAAGAAACAATTGATTATTTGGCAGGGAAAAAGGAAATTTTGCCTTCAAAGGCAAACCTTTTAGATTTTTTAAAATCTTCTCATCCTTCAGTTGATTTGGGTTATATCAAAGGCCAAGAAACAGCAAAAAGAACTTTGGAAATTGCCGCTGCCGGCTCACACCATTTATTAATGATGGGGCCGCCTGGAGCTGGAAAGACAATTTTGGCCAAAGCTATTCCTTCAATTTTTCCTCCCCTTTCTTTTGACGAATCTTTAGAAATAACAAAAATTTATAGTATTGCTGGGTTTTTGCTAAAAGAAAAACCCTTGGTTTCGCAAAGGCCCTTTCGTTCTCCTCATCATACTTCTTCTGAAGTCGCCTTAATTGGCGGTGAAAACCCGCCACGACCAGGAGAAATTACCCTTGCCCATCGGGGAGTTTTATTTCTGGATGAATTTCCAGAATTCCATAGAGATGTATTGGAATCTTTGAGACAACCAATTGAAGAAGGAAAAATAACTGTTTTAAGGGCCAGACATTCTTTGACTTTTCCTGCCAGATTTACCCTAGTTGCCGCCTCAAATCCCTGCCCCTGCGGATACTATGGCGATCCAGACAGAGAGTGTCAGTGTACAAATTCTCAAATTAGAATGTATCGGAGAAAACTTTCTGGTCCATTAATAGACAGGGTTGATCTTTTAATTACCGTTCCAAAAGTAGAATATGAAAAATTGATTGCCCCAGATGAGGAAAATTGTAGTGAAAGAGTAAGAGAAAGAGTAATTCAAGCCAGGCAGATTCAAAAAGAAAGATTCAAAAAGGATAAAACAAACTCGGAAATGGAAATTCCGGAAATAAAAAAATACTGCCAAGTTAATTTGACAGGGGAAGATCTTTTAAGAGAAGCTGTCAATTCAGGAAAATTATCTGCCCGGGGTTATCATCGTGTTTTAAAAGTAGCTAGAACAATTGCCGATTTGGAAAACTCTGAAAAAATTTCTTACCAAAATATTTCTGAGGCTTTAAGTTATAGAATGAGGGAAGAAATTATTTAGCAAATGGGTTTTTAGCCCCAATTACTCCAAAGTGTAAATGACAACCACTTGACATTCCAGCTCCTGGGGTTTCTGGTTGGCCACCCATTAGAGCAATGATTTGACCTTGAGAAACCTCATCTCCGGGATTGACGAAACTTGTTAAAATGTGGCCATAAAATGTCACTACTCCATTTGGATGCAAAATTGTTAAATGGTTTCCTGCTCCGTCAAATGCCCAACGGGAAGTAGAATTTGTTAATTTTACTTTCAAGACCTGACCTTGGGCAACAGCAAAAACTGGTTCTCCGCAAATTCCGTGACTGAAATCAACAGCATTATACCAATGGAGACCCTGGGTAATCCGACAGGGAGAAGAAATAGGACAAATGAAATAACTATTGGCTATTGGGATCCAAGTAGAAGCATAACTTATCGTCGGCGAAGGCATTACTCCATTTGGAATAACCAAAATATCCCCAATAAAAACATCTGCTTCATTGGAAAGTCCGTTAAAAGAAATTATATCTTCAATTTTAGCCTTATATTTTTTAGCAATCTCTGAAACTGTATCCCCGGCCTTAACGTGGTGAATTACTCCCGAAACAGGGAGAATAATCAATTTTTGACCAGGTTTAATTATTGAATTTTGATTTAAATTGTTGGCCCACAAAACAGTATTCAAAGAGAGGCCAAATTTATCGGCAATTGACGAGAGATTATCTCCCGGTTCAACAATATATTCAACAATGATTTTTCTAACATCTTCTTCCTCAAAGCCCTCTACCAAAGCTCCTAAAACCTGAGGGGTGACTACAAAAGGAGGAGAAGTAGCTTGAAGGTAAGAATTTTCAACTAAAAGAAATTCCGGCCATTCTGGCCGGGATTTTTTAAATGGATCGGCAAAAAGACTTTGAGAGTAAGTGTTTTGAGAGGAATCTTTTAAATTGGGGGGTAAAATATTTTTCTCCTTTTTTGGAGAAAAAACAAAAACCAAAATAATTAAAATAGACCCTATAAAAAGGGGGCTTAAAATTTTCTTTAGTTTTAGGAAATTAGACATCTATTTTTATTTTCTAATACCCTATTAAATTGTCAAGTCCGCTTAAATTTTATTTCATAAAATTTTGGTGGGCAAGTATTTTGAGTTAAAATGAAGTATGAGGTTAAAAGAGATTAAAAATTTACTAAGAAAATATAAAATTTCACTGGCAAAGGGGTTGGGTCAGAATTTTTTGATTGATGAAAAAGTTCTCAAAAAAATAATTGAGGCGGCCAATCTTTCGGAAAATGACATTGTTTTAGAAGTTGGGTCAGGCATTGGAAATTTAACAGCGGAATTAGCCAAAAGAGCAAAAAAGGTTATCGCCGTAGAAAAAGACCCGAATTTGGTAAGAATCTTGAATAATGAATTAAGAATAAAGAATATAAAAATAATTCAAGGTGATATTCTAAAAATTCCTTATTCTAGATTCCAGATTCTAGATTCATACAAAGTGGTGGCAAATATCCCTTATTATTTGACTTCTCCTTTAATCAGAAAATTTCTTGAATTAAAAAATCCGCCAACCGAAATGATTTTGATGGTCCAAAAAGAAGTTGCCCAGAGAATTTGTGCTAAACCGACAAAAATGAGTATTTTAGCAGTTTCAGTCCAATTTTATGCCAAACCTGAAATCATCTCCTTTGTCTCAAAAAAATTTTTCTGGCCCTCCCCAAAAGTTGATAGTGCGATTCTCCGAATCGCACCGCTGATCAACGCTGATAGAAGGCTGATTAACGCTGATTTATTTTTTAAGATAGTGAGGGCGGGGTTTTCTCAACCAAGAAAGCAGTTGGTTAATAATTTATCCAAAGGATTGAAAATGGGAAAAGAAAAAGTTAAAAACTGGCTTTTGAAAAAAAATATTCAACCTACTCAAAGAGCCGAAACTTTAAGTGTCAGGGATTGGATATTATTAACAAAAAGTTTTAAGATTAAATAATGAAAGAGAAAATTTTTTTAAAATTTTTGTTTTTCACTATAATTTTCTTTTTTCTTTTTTATTTTAAAAATCTTGTTTTAGCTGATTCTTGGACTGAATATAAATGTCAGGGAACTGGTTGTGGTGACGATGCCCTTTATAGAATTTGTGACGAAACTTCTTGCCAACCTGAGGCTATTTTTCAGGATTGTCAATCTTGGCAAATTTGTAAAAATGGAATTTCTTGGAGCACCTCTACTATTCCCGCCTGCCAATGCAGCAGTTCTTGTTTAGCAATTCCTGATAACCCTTTTCCTTTAAACGGTGCTCAAAATGTTCTCTTACCGGTTACTCTTAGTTGGAACTCGGTAAGTGGAGCAAATTCTTATCGTTATAAAATAGAGGAGGTTATACCCGAAACCACAACGACTTCCACTCAAATTCCAATTGATGAAAATAGTACCTGTCTTTTGAAATCAAATACTACCTATCAATGGAGAGTCAAAGCCTGTGGTAATGCCGATGGAACTAATTGTGGAAATTGGGCTAACTGGAGTTTTAAAACCAGTGCTGCTCCTCAACCCGTTGCTCCACTTGATCCTGACCGTGAGGGACCGGAAAAAGCAGAAAATACCCCATTAAATATAACTCTTAAATGGTGTGAGTCAGATTTTAAATATCCAGATGCAGAAGGGCCAATGGCTTATAGACTCTTCTTTTGCCAAGAAGATGAAAATGGAAAGGATATTTGTCATCCTTTGCAAAAAAGAGGTGAAGAATGTGACCTCACAAAATGTCCTTCTTACTTATTAGTACCTGAACCAAGTTCGCCTTCCATTTATCCCCTACCCGAGTTTTCGAATGAAAAATATGCCTATTTTACCAAAAATAATAGTTATGCTTGGCGGGTAGCTGCCTGCAAAGATAGTTCTGGTACCGAATGTACGGATTTTGGGCAAAAATGGAGATTTGAAACTACTGGAAAATTGGAGGCTCCCGTTTTAGTTTATCCGCCAAATGATCCTTTGGGAAAAAAACCGGTTGGCCTACCAATTGTATTTAGTTGGTCGGGAAGTTTTGGTTCTGCCTCTTTTGTTTATGAGGTATACGATGAAAGTGGCGAGAAAATAAACGATGGAAAAAATACTCTTCCAAACTTTACTCTCGATTATCCTACACTTCCTCTTAACAAAAAATATTACTGGAAGGTAAAACCCTGTTGGGATACGGAATCAAAAGATTGTGAAGATGTTTGGGCAGAAGGTTATTTTTGGACTACTGGAAGAGCACCAAAACCTGAAACAATGAAGCCTGAAGGAGAAAATATTCCAATTCCAAAAACTTTTGAGTGGGAAAATATTCCCGGAGAAAAGTCATTTATTTTTAAAATTTCTGGAAATGGCCTCAATTTGGAAAAGCCGGTTAATGAACCCAAAATCATTCTTGATTATCCAGATTTACATCAAGAAAGAGATTATCTTTGGCAAGTTAAAACCTGTGCCAGAGAAAATGGAGAAGTTTGTGGAGGATGGAGCGAAATAAAAACCTTTAAAACTTTTAAACTTAGTACTCCCTCAAATCCTTTGCCTCCAGATAATCAAGAGATTTTCACTTATGAAATGCCGAAAAATTTTTCCTGGGATCCTGTCTTAGGAGCAAGGGCCTATCAATATACCTTCGATTATATAGAACTTTCCCAAGAAGAGAAAAATGAAAAATGTCCAGGTTTAGTTGGAACTAAAATAATTCCGCCAACAATTACATCTTCTCCCTCTTTTCTTTTAACTTTAGAATGTTTAGGAAAATATAACTGGTCGGTTAGGGCCTGCCTTGATAAGAATTGCCAAGAAACCGGAGACTGGTCCGGTCCCTGGTCATTTAATTTTGTTCAATCCACCCCGGTTGGTAAGGCAGGATTGGTTCCTTGTGGAAGAGCAATCGATTATCCTGAAACACCCTGGAATGAAAGAGAACCATGCCAATTCAAGCATATTTTTATTCTTTTAAGAAACATTATTGACCTATTTTTGTGGAGAATTGGCTTGACGATTTTGGTTTTATTAGCAATAGCTACCGGAGTTGTTTATTATTTCTCTATGGGGGCTCCGACAACAATGGCTCAGGTAAAATCTATTCTAAGAACAGCAGGAATCGGTTATGGAATTATTTTCCTTGCCTGGATGATTATAAACATGGTTTTAGTAATTTTAGGTTACAAAGTCGGTGTTTTTGGTCGTTGGTGGGAAATAAAATTTTAATATGAAAATTGATAAATTTTTAATTTTAATTCTTTTGTCAATTTTTCTGCTTAGTTTTTTTACCTATTGGCAATTCAAAAAACTGCAAAAATTTTTGCCAAAAATTGAAATTCCAAATATTGAGATGCCAAAACCTGAATCGATGTTTCAACAAAAAACAGAAATTAAAGAATTTGTGAGTCTGGATGGAAAATTGAAATTTAAATACTCTTCGGATTGGATGGAAATGCCAAAAGAAAGCTGGCAAGAAAAAATTATTGCCGAGACAAAAGTTTTATTCTTTGCTAACAAATTTAAATTAGAAAAGGCTACTTTTGCCTCGCTAGTTGTCCAAGAATTAAGTTTGGAAAAAGAAAAAAGTGTAGAGGAAATTGTTGAGGAAATGAAAAAGGAAGTTAAGGCAAAAAATGGAGAATTGGAAATCTTAAATTTGGAAATCAAAGGTAAAGAAGCTTATCTTAAGATGAAATATAAAAAAGAAATGGAACCAACTTTTATTTCAAAAGAAAAAATAATTTTGGGAGAAAAAAAGGCATATTTTGTTAATATCTTTTCTTTAGAGAATTTCTGGCAAGATTTTGAAGCGGAAACAAATGAAATTTTAAATTCAGTTAAATTTGTCCCCTAAATCTTGACAAACCCCCATCATTAATTAGCATTAAAAGTTGACGAAAATAATTAAATATTAATTGCTAGCCCTTTTGGGCTTTTTTTATTTATGCTATAATCAGAAATGGTAAAACTATGAGGTATTTTGCGAAAGATAAAAAAATTTTATTCTTTCTCTTTATTTTTCTGATCTCCTGTGTTGCCTTTAGAGCTTCCGCTTTAGAATTATCTTGGCCATCTTCTCCAGGTCCGGAACACATTATTTTAACCGAATCCACTCCCTTACCAAAATTAGTCCAATATTTCTATGAATGGGGAATTGCTTTAGGGGGGTTTGCTGCTTTTATTGCCTTAATTATTGCAGGATTTCAATATTTAACATCGGTTGGACGTCCAGAAGCAATGAAAGAGGCAATGGATAGAATCCAATCAGCCATTTTTGGTTTAGTTTTACTTTTAGCTTCTTGGTTAATTTTAAATACAATAAATCCCCAATTAACAACTCTTCGTATACCCTCTGTGAATTTTGCAGAACAGATGAAATTGGAATGTGATAAAAATGAGGATTGCCTCGAATTAGGGAGTGGGTATATATGTACTGATCAAAATCAAGGAGATGGAATAAGTGCAGGAGTATGCATAATGACGGAAAGGGAGAGAGTGACGTGTGCGAAGGCGCAAATATTTAGTGGTACTGAATATTCAGGCGAATCAATATGGATAAATGCAGATGAGACGAAAGAGTATCCGGCTCAATCTGTCAAATCTTATACAGCAGACGGAAAAGATTGTTGCTCAGAAGATGCATATAAGAATGGGTATTATGGCTGCGGATGCAATTTACAGGTATTTGCCGGTGGATGGTTTTTGGGTTGGGGTTGTGGAGACATGGAGGCCATAGTTTCGGGGTGCGAAAAGAGAATTCCTGAGTATACTGATAAACCAATAAAATGTGTGAAATTAATAAAAGCTTCTTGGTAAATTATTTTTTATGGAAAATAAAATAAAATTTTTAATTATTCCAATTTTAATAATTGCTTTGCTTTTTCCAAATTTAGCTTTTGCTGATATTTTTGGAATTATGGATTATGTTGAAAGTGCATTGAATGCAATAGAAGAGTTTACCGGGGTGCCGATGACTTTTTGGGTAAGAATTTTTCTTTATTATGTTATTGGCCTCATTGTTTTTACAACTTCGGGTTCACTTTTAAATTGGATCTTAAGAGCACCTTTAGAAAGTTATAGCTTGATAACTCTTCATAATGAATTTGTCCAAAAGGGCTGGATGTTTGTCTCTGGATTGGTAAATATGGGCATAATCTTAATCCTTTTAATGATTGCCTTTGCCTACATTTTAAAAATCGAAACCTTTGAAGCAAAAAAAACCTTTGTTAGATTGATTATTATTGCCTTGCTAATTAATTTTAGTTTAGTTTTTGTCCAAGCTTTGTTCGATATTTCAAATATCATATATAACGCCATCCTTAACATAGTAGGAATAAATATTGTTGTGGATGCATTTAACGTTTTATTTCAGGGGATATGGGGATTTATACTTACCATGGGAGGAAGTATTCTACTAGCGGCTAGCAGTCTTTTGATTCCTTTCGCTAATATATTTGTTCAATTTGGGATATTAGTAACTTGGTTAGTCTCAGGCTATCTTTTCCTCCCTACCATGATTCTCCAAATTGTAATAGCTTTTCTGTTTTCTTTTATATTTTTGCTTTTCTTTCTTCTTTTCACTTTTAGAATTTTTATTATCTGGATTTTAGCAGTTTTGTCCCCATTGGCCTTTGTCTGTTTTGTTTTACCCCAAACAAAAAAGCATTGGGACGAATGGTTAAAATACCTTTTAGAATGGATGTTTGTAGGAATATTTGCTCTTTTCTTTCTTGCCTTAGGGCTAAAAACAATACCCTCTATCCCTCAACCTACCGCACTTTGGGGTGGTTTTATATTAGTTCCGGGTTGGTTTTATTACTACTTTTTCTTACTCATTTATTTATTACTTGTCATTTGGTTACTTATAAAATCAATGCCCACCTTTGCTCAATTTTTAATTGACAACACCAAGGCTGTTGGAGGAATGGTATGGACAAAGGGAATAAAACCATTGGGTGGAGCAGTCGCAAAAGGGGCTGCAGAAGCGACAGTCAAGCAGGGAGAATTAGAAGAACGAGCAGCTAAAGGGGAGAAGTTAAGCAGGGCAGAAAGGCTAAGTCTTACACCTTTAGGAAAAGTACCAGCTGGAGTGACCCGATGGGCTTACCGCGTTGGTGGTGTTACACCCGAATTTGTTGTCGCAAAAAGATTAGAAGAAGAAACTGGAAAGATTGAAAAGAAGTATGGAAAGGATATAGATACAGCCGTAGCTGCTTATTCAAGAGCAACCCCAGAAATGAAAGCTGCCTTAGGTCTTTATTTAGCAAAAATGAAGGGAGCTAAAGGAATAGATAAACTTGATCTCGAAAAACAGAGAGAAACGGTAGAGCTAATTTCAAGATTGGCTCCAAAAAAACTTGAAGATTTTATTAAACATAAGCCAGAATTGTTTGATGATGAAAAGGTTGGGGAACTCGTCCAGGGAACAATGGTTTCAAAAGGATTAGAAGATGAGGATGCCAAAAAATTAATGGAAATTGGAATAAGTCCGGCAGATGCAATCAGAAAGGCAGCCTTCAAGAAAGCAGTGGATGCAATGAAGGTTGCTGATATTGAGAATTTAGGGATTAAAACTGTTGAAAACAAAAATTTCCAGGAAATGGTGGTGAGGTTTAAAGATGTAAACTTCATTCGAAGAATAGGCGAAGAAAAAGGTACCGAATATATTGAAATGATTAGAGAAAAGGCAAGGGAATTGAAAGCTGAAGAGGTTGCTAAAACCAATCTCAGTCTTTTGCGCCAATCGGTTGTCAATCCTGGGTTCAGGGCAGTTTTTCCGCCGATAGAAGGAGCAACAACTTCAGAAGAAGTGGAAATATTGGGGGAGAAAATAAAAGAGGAAAGAAAAAGAAAACCTCCAACCCCACTAATACCACCAACACCGCCACCGCCAACTCCGCCACCGGGAAGACCGCCTTATGGTCCAGCAGGAAGACCTGGAGTATCTCGAAGAAGGCCTCCGGGGAGACCTTAAAATTAAAATAAAAAGAGAGGTTGATTTTTCAACCTCTTTTGTTGTTTCTTCTTTCTATTTTTGAGCACTTTCTTTTTGGAGTAGCTTCTCGACGAGTTCTCTCAACTCTCGAAATTCTTTTAGGGTTACTTCTTCAGCTGGCTTAGCAAATATACCACGCAAAATTTCTGGAAGACCAGGAATAGCCTGAATTGTTAGACTTGCTGCCAATGGGCTTTTTTCAACAGCTTCCAAAGTCCGAACCAGTTTCCCTAAGTCGCCAAAATTCTGGATCTCGCTGTAAACCTTTTTTAATCTCTCAACTTCTCCTTCAGCCCTAGTTACGGTCGCCGTCATCTCCCCTTTGGCCTTAGCAATCGTTGCTTCCGCCTCTCTTTCAGCCTCGTATTTCTTGAGAGTTATTGTCCGCCAAGTCTCGGGTGGATTTATCTGACGCATTTCGATTGCTCTCACTTCAGTTCCATACCTGTTGATAAATTCCCCTCTCTCCTCTGGTTTTTCTTCCGCTTTTCCAATCAAGTCGGCATCTTTCAGAAGATTCCATATCTCTTCTCCTATCCCCTGTCTTCTTGGAAGTAAATTTTCATAAGTATCTTTAGCCACATATTGCCTTATCAATGGTTGCATTCGGTTAATCACTGTTTCTAACCAGTCTTGGATCGCAAATTTAGCCTTGTAGGGATTTATTACCCTGATTGTCAGGAAAATCTGGAGGTCGAGAGGAAGCAGGTTTTTGTCTTCGGCTTCTGAAACTTTGCAGAGATAGACATCGTCTTTTAGAAGAATGTAATCTAACCATTCTTCTCTTGGTTTTACTTCGCCTCTTTCGGTAACACTCGTCCATCGAAATCTATAGATATGGATGTCATCGATAGGCCAGATCCCGTAAAAGCGCAATCCGCCCAAGAGATGCCTTTCTTTTCCTAGAACAACATCCCATTTTTCAGGATGATCTTTCGGATAGTCAAATGTGTGTCCCTCCCACTGAATTAAGCATTTCTGAAACTTATCGCCTCTAACAACGAATTTCGCTGTTCCCTCCTGAACGAATGTGAAAAAGCAATTGTTTGGGGCCAAGACGAAGTAAACAAAAAGGAAGACAATAGTTGGCAACGTAACTATCAGCCAGACAGGATAGGGTATGGCAAGTAAGGAGTTAGCTAGTCCTTGGAACCAGATCTTCACCAGTCCTTCGGGTAAAATATTAGATACAGCCTGAATTATCGAAGGTAGAAAGGCAACCGAGACCAAGATTATCGCTACACCAAATAGAATCCATCCTCTTTTCAATTTTTTCCCTCCTATTCAATTGTAGTTTACTATTTCAATTATATCGATTTTGAAATTTTTGTCAAGGTTTATTTCTTTAAGTTTTGATTTGTGGTAAAATTAAAGAAATAGTAAAATAATTAAAGAATAAATTTCAGCAAAATTATGGCAGAAAAATACACTCGGGAACAATTTTGGAAACTTTATGAAAAACTTCCTCAGGAGTTAAAGGACGCTCTTTTTGCTGAGGAAACCGGAAATAGTATTTATGATATATGTAAAAGAAATGAAATTAAAGAAAATCTTGATCAAATTGTTGAATATATTGGTCAGGTTTTAATTGGTGTTTTACCGCCAGATGAATTTCAGGAAACTATAGAAAAGGAATTAAAATTAAAAAAAGAGGTGGCTAAAAAGGTGGCTCAGGAAATCAATCGATTTATCTTTTATCCGGTGAAGACAAGTTTGGAAGAGTTATATAAAATCGAAATTACTCCTCTAGCTAAGCCAACAGGAGTTACTCCGCCTCCAGGAGAAAAGCCACCTGCTCCACCAAAAGAAGACGTCTATAGGGAACCCTTTGAATAAAAATGAGATTTACTGTCCCCCAATTCATTGAATACGAAACAAAAATCGTCGGCCCCCTAACTTTTAGGCAGTTTATTTTTGTTGGTATTGCTGGTGCCATTTGTTTTTTTCTTTATTTCACTATTGGTAAAACAAATTTTTCTTTATTTATCATTGCTTGTTTAATTATAGGGGCAATAGCCATATCCCTTGCTTTTTTACAAATTGGTGGAAGACCTCTTCTGACAATTATTGGGAATTTTTTAAGATTTAAACTTACACCAAAAATCTATATCTGGGGAAAAAAAGAGTTACCGATAACTATCTTCAAAAAAGAAGAAATTAAAAAAGAAGAAAAAGTGGAAGAATTACCTTTAAAAATTGCTGAAAAAAGTCGGTTAAAAAAGATCAAAACTCAAATTGAAACCAAAACCAAGTAGAATATGCCAGAAGCGCCTACTCAACAATTTTTAGAAATAGAACAAATTAGAGAAGGAGTGGTTGTTTTGAGAAATAAGAGTTTAAGAGGAGTAATCATGACTTCTTCTTTGAATTTTGCTCTAAAATCAGAAGACGAGCAAACTGCAATAATTTATCAATTTCAGAATTTTCTAAATTCTCTTGATTTTTCAATTGAAATTTTAGTCCAGTCAAGAAGATTAAATATTACAGGTTACTTTGACAAATTAAAAGAGATGGAGGAAAAACAAGAAAATGAACTCTTGAAGTTTCAGACCGGAGAATACCGAAATTTTATCAAAGATTTAATTGCTGGTGGTCAAATTTTATCAAAGAATTTTTTTGTCATTATCCCCTTCACTTTAATTGAAATTCCAGGCATCAAAAAAGAAAAAGTTCCAATCCTAACTGAGGAACAATTTCAAAGAGCAAAATCCCAGCTCTGGCAAAGAATGGAATTTGTCGCTTTGGGTCTGAGGAGAAGCGGTCTCCAATGTATTCCTTTGAATACCTCTGAGCTAATTGAACTTTTTTGGAGTTTATATCACCCGGAAGAAGCTGAGGTTGGGTATTATCCAGAAATTCCTCCCGAACTTATTATTTAAATTATTCGTATATTAGTAAAGATCCGTAATTCGTAGGGTTTATGAAATTGCCATTTTTAAGAAAAAAAGAAGAACCGAAAAAAATTTTTGAAGCTCCAGCAGTGGAAATAAGGGACATTATTGCTCCTGCTTCTTTAGTTTTAAGTTCTGACTACTTAAAATTAGGGAAAAGATTTGCCAAATCCTTTTTCATTTTTTCTTATCCAAGATATTTAAGTACCGGTTGGTTTTCTCAAATAATTAATTTAGATGTCCCAGTGGATATCGGGTTTCATATCCACCCTATTGAAACCGGTCAAGTGCTAAAACAATTAAGGAAAAAAGTAACTGAGGTAGCAGCTGAGATTGCCGAGAGAGAAGAAAAGGGGTTAATTAGAGACCCGGCTTTGGAAACCGCCTATCGAGACATCGAAACTCTGAGAGACAGACTAATGACTGCCCAAGAAAAAATGTTTAAATTTGGCCTTTATTTAACTGTTTATGGAAACTCGGAAAAGGAGTTAAAAGAAATAGAAACGACTTTAAGGTCAATCCTGGAAGCAAGATTAATTTACATTAAACCTGCCCTTTATCAACAAAAGAATGGCTTCAACAGTTCCTCGCCCTATGGTTTAGACCAGTTGCAGGTGTATACCTCAATGAATACAGGGCCCCTATCTTCAACTTTTCCTTTTGTCTCATTTGATTTGAGTTCTAATGAAGGAATTCTATATGGAATAAATCGCCATAATAATTCTTTGATTTTATTTGACAGATTTAGTTTAGAAAATGCCAATGAGGTTTTTTTTGGGAAAGCAGGCTCTGGAAAAAGCTATTGCATTAAATTAGAAATTTTAAGGTCTTTGATGTTAGGAGTCGACATAATTGTTTTAGATCCGGAAAATGAGTACAAAACCTTATCTGATGCCGTTGGTGGTTCTTTCTTTAATATCTCTTTGGCCAGTCCAAATCACATTAACCCTTTTGATTTGCCCATTCCCAGAGAAGATGAAAAACCAGAAGATGTTTTAAGGTCAAACATTATTAATTTGGTTGGTTTGTTGAGAATTATGTTAGGGGGTTTAACTCCCGAAGAGGATGCAATTATAGATAGAGCCATATCTGAAACTTATGCGGCCAAAGATATTACTCCGGAAACCGAGCCTTCGACTTGGGGAGAGCGAATTCCTCTAATGGAAGATTTTGAAAGGGTTTTAGAAGGGATGGAAGGAGCTGAATCCTTGGTCAGAAGAGTAAGAAAGTTTACCAAGGGTACCTTTGCCCAATTTTTCAACCAACCAACGAATATTTTGATGGATAAACCCTTTGTCGCTTTTGGAATAAGAGATTTAGAAGATGAATTAAGACCAATGGCAATGTTTGTTATCATGAGATATATCTGGAACAAAGTCAGATCGGAATTAAAAAAGAGAATTTTAGTCGTTGATGAGGCCTGGTGGATAATGAGAACAGAGGATGGAGCATCGTTTTTGTTTGGGATATGTAAGCGAGCCAGAAAATATTGGTTAGGAGTCACTACTATTACTCAAGATGTCAATGACTTTATGAAATCTTCTTATGGTCAGCCAATTATTACCAATTCCTCTTTGCAGATTTTAATGAAACAGTCGTCGGCAACAATGGATATTGTTCAAAAAACTTTCAATTTAACTGAAGAAGAAAAATATTTATTGTTGGAGGCTGAAGTTGGAGAAGGAATTTTCTTTGCTGGACAAAAGCATGTAGCGATGAAATCGGTTGCTTCTTATGCCGAAGACCAAATCATCACCACTGCCCCAGAAGAGATTTTAAAAATAAGAAAGGCAAAGGAGCAGCTTTAACTTTTTAAAAATCCGTTATTCTAAAAGCCAAAAGAAAGGTAATAAAAAAGGGGGTATTAAACCCCTCTGTTCTTTATTTGACAATAACAGTTGTGCCATAAGTGTTTTGTTTTTCAAATCAACAATCTTCTTTCCTGGGATGGTATCCGTCGTAGTAACGATTATTTCTTCCATCCTGACCCACCACCTGTTTGTTTTTGAATAGCTAATTTAATTGATACCAAATCAAAAAAATCTGTTAAGGGTAGGGTCGAATTACTACTCTTCTTTCTGGCTCTTGGCCGATGCTTTCAGTAGTAACATCTCTTCTTTCGGCTAATTCCAAGTGGATAATCCTTCTCTCGTAAGCTGGCATAGCTGAGAGAATTTTTTCTTTTTTAGTCAGGGCTACTTCATCGGCCAAAGAACGAGCCATTTCTTTTAAATAATCAATCTTTTTCTTTTTATAATTATTAATATCCAGATCAATATAGAAATTTTCTTTGATTTTTCTTTTAAGAATTGCTTTTAAAAGATGCTGAATCTCAAAGAGGGTTTGACCTTTTTCGCCAATTAAAATTTGGGGGTCTTCAGTTTTTAAATTAATGGGTAAAGTTAAATCTTCGGGGGATAAAAACTCCATTTCAACTTCAAGGGTAGCTTTTTCAAAAAACTCTTTCACGGTCTTTTTAATCTCTTCTATTTGATTTTGCGAAATCATATTTTTTTAAAGATAAGGTATTGTTGGACCAAAGAAAACAAAGAAGTAACTATCCAATAAAGAGCGATGGCGGCTGGCAGTTTCCAAAGAATAAAAAAAGTGAAAACCGGGAAAAAATAAAGCATTTGTTTTTGAAACAGATTGGAAAATTGAGTCGTCTGGTCTGTTTTTTTAGGGGCTACCATCTTAGTTTGGAAAAACTGGGAAATTCCGGCTATCAGTGCCAAAATAAGAGATGATTCAGCTAGATTAATCAAACCAAAAAAAATAGGGTCAATGATTCTGGGTTGGGAAACAAAACTATATAAATTGGTCATTTCTTCTGGTCGCAGCCCCTTCCAAAATACCTGGTAGAGGGCAATTAAAATTGGGAATTGAATCAAAAGGGGTAAAAGTCCACCAAAGGGATTAATTTTCTCTTTTTGATAAAGTGAAATTAGTTCTTTGGTCTGCTTTTCTCGATCATCCCTATATTTATCTTGGATTTCCTGAATTTTAGGTTGAAGGTCAGTCAAAACTTTTTGAGATTTTAGAGACTGAGCCATAAAGGGATAAATAATCAATCTGGTTAAAATCGTTAACAAAATAACCGCTACCCCAAAATCATGACCGGGTATTAATTGGTAAAATATTACCAAGGCATTAAATAGCGGTCGATATAGTATTGTATTAAAAACATCAATAAGGAAATTCATAAAATTTTTGCTTTTTTAAACAATTTTTCAATAGTTTCGTCAATCTTCCAAAAATCCTTTTTCTCTATCTCTGGCAGAGTTATCAATATGCCATCTATCCTTTTTTTTAATTTCCCAATTTTTAATCTTACCGATTCGGAGATTCTTCTTTTAATTTTATTCCGCAAAGAAGCTTTTTTTGAAATTTTTTGGGAGACTACAAAACCAAAACGAATTTGACCTAAGTGATTTTCAACAATTTTTAATATTAAAAAATTTTCTTTAAAACTCTTCCCTTTTTTAAAAACATATTCAAAATCCTTTTTTTTCTTTAACCTATTCTTTTTAGAAAGCATCTTTTTAAACCGTGAGTTTCCAGCGACCTTTTCTTTTCCTTCGAGCCAAAACCCTTTTACCAGCCTTAGTTTTTGCTCTTGCCCTAAATCCGTGAGTTCTTTTTCTTTTTTTCTTTTTTGGATGATAAGTAATTGACATATTTTATATTCTACAGTTTTATTAAAGTTTCGTCAATCCACAGGTTTTACCCAAATTATCAACAGAATTGGTGCTTTTTCGCAATTTTACATTCTCTTGACTCATATAGTATAATTAACTAAGTTAGAAACATATCACTATGACCACCGAAGAGCTCTGGCAGGCAGTCTTGGCCCAAGTTCAATTAAATATCTCCTCAGCAAACTTTGCCACCTGGTTTAAAAATACCCAGGTCACTTCTCAAAAAAATGGAGTAGTTTGCATTTCGGTACCAAATTCTTTTGTTAAAGAATGGCTTGAACAAAAATACAATAAAATTATTTTTAAAATCTTGTATAATTTAGATAAAGATATAAAAGAAGTAAGATATGAAACTGGGAAATCGGGTTTAAAAATTCTAAGAAAGATTCCTTCTCCTTTTTTAGAAGAAGGCCAATTAGAATTTAAAGAATTTAAAATTGATAGTCAATCAAATCTCAACCCCAGATATACCTTTGACACATTTGTGGTCGGCCCTTTTAATGAACTAGCTCAGGCAGCGGCTTCAGCGGTGGCAAAAAGTCCTGGCCAAGTTTATAATCCTTTTTTCATTTATGGGGGAGTGGGACTAGGAAAAACTCATTTATTGCAGGCAATTGGTAATGAAATAATTAAAAATTTCCCTCAAAAGAAAGTAAAATATATTCCGACTGAGAAATTTGTTTCGGAAGTAATTTCCTCAATAAGAGACCACCAAATCGAAAAACTAAAATCAACTTATCAGACATTTGATGTTTTAATTATTGACGATGTCCAGTTTTTGGCTGGGAAAGAAAAAACTCAAGAAGAATTTTTTTACACGTTTAATAGTTTATATGAAAAAAACAAACAAATTGTTCTTTCTTCCGACCGCCAACCAAAAGCTATCCCAACCCTGACTGAAAGATTAAGATCTCGTTTTGAAGGTGGAATGATAGCTGATATATCCTTTCCGGATTTTGAAACAAGGATTGCAATTTTGAAAGCAAAATGCCAAGAAAGAAAAATTAATTTTCAAGGAGAAATTTTAGATTATATTGCCTCTAATATCCAAAAAAATATTAGAGAATTAGAGGGGGCTTTAAATATTTTAATTGCTTATCAAAAACTAAATAGTTCCCTTCCCGATCTTAAAACAGTCAAATCTCTACTCAACAACTTAATTTCTTCTCCGGCTAAGGTAGTGAACGCAAAAAAAATAATCAAAGCGGTAAGCGAGTTTTACGATTTAAAAGAGAGGGATTTAATCTCTTCTTCTCGAAAAAAAGAAATAGTCAAACCAAGACAGATAGCTATGTATTTATTAAGAGAAGAATTAAAAGGTTCTTTTCCTTTTATTGGCAGGAAATTAGGGGGTAAGGACCATACAACGGCAATTCACGCCTACAAAAAAATTTCCAAAGAGCTAGATCAAAAAGAGGGTTTACTTGAGGAAATCAACCTAATTAAACAGAGGGTTTTAAGTGAATAAAAAATTGAAATTTAAAAATTCAGTAAAAATCCAGTAATAACTCTCAGTTAATCCCCATCTTATTTAAAAAAGAAAAATCTCTTATTCACACAAACAACAACAATAATAATAACAATAATAACTATGAAAATAACTATTTTAAAAGAAAAATTAAAAGAAGGTATAAATATAGTTGAAAGAATTTCTCAGAAAACTTTTGCTTTACCGATTTTACAAAACACACTTTTCCATGTAGAAAAAAATTTTCTAAAATTAACTACGACAAATCTAGAATCGGGAACTACTTGGTGGAACCTTGTTAAAGTAGAAAAAGAAGGTCAGATTTGCATTCCGACTAGGTTTTTTTCCGGTCTTATTAACTCACTCCCTAATAAACCAATTAACTTGGAGGTCTCGGATTTAGTTTTATCTTTAGAATGCGAAAACTATAAAACGAAAATTAAAGGATTTAATCCAGAGGACTTTCCAATAATTCCGCCGATAAAAGAAGGAGAAGTATTAAGTATTGACTGTTTTGGTTTTTGCCAAGCTCTTAGTCAGGTTTTAGATATTCCTTCACCCTCTTTAGCTAGGCCGGAAATTTCTGGGATCTTTTTATCTTTCCAATCAGATTTAGTAAAAATAGTGGCTACCGATAGTTTTCGCTTAGCTGAGAGAAAAATTTTTTTAAAGACTAATCTTTCTAAAGAATATTCTTTAATTTTACCTCAAGGGGCGGCTAGAGAAATTGTTAGTATTTTTGGAGACAAAGAAGGGGAATTAAAAATCTATTTTTCTCCAAATCAGATTTGGTTGGAATATATGATGGGTGAAGTTTCTCATCCCCAACTTCAATTTACTTCTCGATTAATTGAGGGCGAGTACCCTGATTATCAAGAAATAATTCCAAAGAAATTCGAAACCCATCTTACTCTTCCTAAAGAAGAATTTTTAAACCAGATCAAAACCGCTAGTCTTTTTAGTGGAAAAATTAGTGAGGTGAAGTTAAAAATTGATCCCAAAATTGGAGTTGCCGAAATTTTAAGTCAAAGTCCTGATTTAGGAGAGTATAATAGTTTTTTGAAAGGGAAAATAGAAGGTAAAGAGGCATTAATTTCTTTTAATCACCGTTTCTTAATCGATGGAATCTCGGAAATAAAAACGAAAGAATTAATCTTTGAAATAACAAACGAAGAAGGACCGGCCGTTTTAAAACCCACCGATAGAGAGGACTATCTCTACATCATAATGCCAATTAAAACCCCGTAGGTGGAGAAAAGTTTTCTTTAGGATATCTTGGTAAAACCCTTTCTAGGAAATCATGGAAAATTGGGCCAGCGACGGTTGCTGCTGGCTGTTTTTTTATCATCGGTGCATTGTTATTATTACCGACCCAAACCCCAACGGAGATCGTCGAGGTATAGCCTATTGTCCAACAATCTCTAAAGTCGTTGGTCGTTCCGGTTTTAGCCGCCACCTGATAATTCTCAAAATATAAATGGGACCTCGAACCGAACATCGGAGCCCTCGCATTATTATCTGATAAAATATCATTAATTAACCTGGCAACATCTTTTTCTAAAACTCTCTTTTGGGTCGTTTTATTTTCATAAATAACATTCCCCTGAGAATCCTCAATTTTCAAAATAGCTACTGGCTGGACTTTTAACCCCTCATTGGCGAAAACTCCATAGGCTGAGGTCATCTCTAATAAATTCACTTCCCCTCCTCCCAAGACAATCGCTGGTCCATAAAAAGATAAGGGTTTATTTAAAGTACTTATTCCCAGATCTTTCGCCGTTTCGATGCTTTCTTTTAAACCTTTAAATAGGACTGACTCCTGGCCTGAAAAATTGTTAATCCCTAAACTCTCGATTTTAGTTTCCGAACCTACCAAGTAAAGAACTTTTGTTGAAGGGACATTTAGAGATTGAGCTAATCCTTCTCTTAAAGAAACCCAACCTCGGAAAAAACCATCATAATTTTGGGGGATATATTCTCTATCACCCCAAACTCCAAAATTGGTTAGTCCATCGAAAATTTGGGTTTTATCATCGTAGCCTTTTTGAAAAGCGGTGGCATAGATAAAAGGTTTAAAAGCAGAGCCAGGCTGTCTGCCAGGACTATCTATCGTTCCAGTGACGATATTAAACTGAGGGTCGAAAAGGCAATTCTCACCTGAAGTGCATCCTTCAGGATAGGCTGGAGCATAATAATTCCCATTTCCAACAGTCATTGTCAAGACTTCTCCAGTTTTTGGGTTAATTGCTACAAAACCAGCATTATAGGCATTATAACTTTTATTCCTCTCAACCCCTTTTTTTACCACATCTTGGGCAATTTCTTGTAATTCCCAATCAAGGGAGGTAAAAATTTTCAATCCACTCCTTGCCAAAAAATCCTCCCCGCCAAATTTTTCTTCCAATTGTTGTTTTACCCATAAAGTAAAATAAGGGGCTTTAATTTCAATTTTCTTTTCAACAAATTTTATCTCTTCTTTCTTTGTCTTTTCTACTCCCTCTTTTTCCAAATATCCTTTAGCTACCATTCGATCTAAAACATAATCCTTCCTGGTTAAAAGTTCTTTTTTATTTTCCCCGTAAGGGGAGAGGCGATAAGGAGCCTTAATTAAAGCAGCCAAAGTTGCCGCTTCAGCTAAAGAAATTTCAGAAACCGGTTTTCCAAAATAAGTTTGACTGGCAGCCTCTGCTCCGTAGGTATTTTGGCCAAAAGGAATTTGATTTAGATACCATTCTAAAATCTGATCTTTTGAATATCTCCTATCTAATTCCAAGGCCAAAATTATTTCCCTAATCTTCCTTTGAGCAGTTTTTTCGGTTGAAAAAAAGGTTGATCTTATTAATTGCTGGGGGATAGTTGAACCGCCATAAATTGGTTTTCCAATTTTCAAATCTTCCAGGACTGCTCTGACAATTCCTTTCAAGTCAACTCCGAAATGGTGATAAAAATCAGAATCCTCGGCTGAAATCACTGCCTGTTTTAAATATTCAGGTATATTTTTTAAAGGAACCCAGGTTCTTTTTTCTTCACCGTAGATTTCAAATAAAAGAATTTGACCTGTTCTATCATAAATTTTCGATGACTGAAAAAGCTGTCTTTCAGTAAAAACTTCCGGTCGAGGAAGGTCTTTGGCATAATAAAAAAACAGAAAACAAGATGTAAAAAACAAAAATAAAAGACAAAAAGTAAAGAATTTTAAAAAGAACTTTATCTTATTTTTTCTTTTTGTCATACCCTCAATATTATGATAACATTTTAAATATGCCAGTTGAAACTAATTTAAAGAAAATCAAGGAAATTCTCGCTTCTCGTTATATTGAAAGAGTTTATCCCTCAAAAGAAAAACTGAAGAATTTTTTAAAATCCGATAAAAGATTAGCTATTTATATTGGCATTGACCCAACTGCTCCTCATTTACATTTGGGTCACTCCACCAATTTTCTTTTATTAAGAAAATTTCAAGAACTGGGACACAAGGTAATTCTCTTAATCGGTGATTTTACTGCCAGAATTGGAGACCCAACCGGGAAACTAAGTACTAGGAAATCTTTGACAGAAAAGGAAATTTTAAGAAACTGCCGCGGATATAAAACTCAAACTGGAAAAATCATAGATTTTGTTTCAAAAGAAAATCCGGCAGAACTAAAATTTAATAGTCAATGGCTTTCTCAATTGAGATTAGAGGAGATAATTAAACTGATGGCGAAAACAACCGTTGGCCAAATGCTAAAAAGGGAAATGTTTCAAAAAAGGATAAAGGAAGGGAAAGAAATTTATCTCAATGAATTTTTGTATCCGCTTTTGCAGGGCTATGATTCAGTGGCAATGAGGATCGATATTGAAATGGGGGGCAATGACCAGACCTTTAATATGATGGTAGGAAGAGATTTAGTTAAAGATTATTTAAATAAAGAAAAGATAGTTATTTCCACAAAACTCTTAATCAACCCCAAGACTCAGATAAAATTAATGTCAAAAAGTGAAGGTAATTTTATTGCCCTGGATGATTCGCCCGACCAAATGTATGGGAAAATTATGGCTATTCCAGATGAGGTGGTTTTACCTATTTTCAATTTATGTACGGAACTTGAAGATGAGAAGATAAAAGAGATTACGAAATTAAATCCGATGGAGGCTAAAAATAAACTAGCTAAAGAGATTGTCAGTATCTATCATGGCAGAGGAAAAGCCGAAAGAGCCGAGAGAGAATTTAACAAGGTTTTTAGAGAAAAAAAACTGCCATCAAAGATTCCAGAGATTCAAATTAAAGAAGAGAAATTGAATATATTGGAATTATTGACAAAGACAAATTTGGTTTCTTCAAAGTCTGAAGCAAAGAGATTAATTTTGCAAAAGGCAGTAGAAATTAATCGAGTTTTAAAAGAAGATTGGAAAGAGGAGATTAAAATAAAAAAAGGAATAGTAATTCAGGTCGGCAAGAGGAGATTTGTTAAAGTAATATAAAACCCCCTCCTCTAGAGGAGGGGGATAAATTTTATTCTTCAACCTCTTCCTCTTCTTCTTTTGGTTCTTCCTCTTCTTCTTTTGGTTCTTCTTCGTCTTCGTTTAAGAATTCCTCTTCGTAGATCATAATTTCTCGAATTAATTTTTAATTGAGATTTCTCGCGACCTTTTGACTTCCCTTTGGGAAATCTATTGGTCATTATAAATTTTCAAAAAAGCCTGTCAAGCCCTTTAAAAACTTACCGAGTGGCTTATTTTATATAAACATTGAATAAGTTTTCCACAGGTCCATTAACAGAATCAAGCCCTAAAACTCACTTTTTTCTCTTTCTTATTTTTATATTAATTTTTTCTTTCCGAAAAACCTTTCGTTGCTTATCCCACGCCCAAATTTCTACAAAAAGTTCCACTTTATTCTTTTTCAGAAAATTAGTTATCTTTTTTCTTTTTGCCGAGACATTGGGGAGGGTGGTCAATTGAATATTTTTCTTTTGTTTTCCCCTTAAGGCCAAAATATCTATAATTCCGAAAACATCGGTCTGTTTGTATTTTACTTTCGGCGCGAACCATGTTATCCAGCCTCTCTCTTCTAATTTTTGAATTGCCTTCTTTCTAATTTCAGCTTCCCTCATTAATTTATACTTTTAAGTTTGAATAAATTTCCTGAACAGATTCTGACTCATCTAAAGCATCAAAAAGTTTTAGACAAGATTCTTTTTCTTTTTCTTTAAAATCAATCATTTCTTTTGGTTTCCAATCCAAACTAGTTGAATCAATTTTCACCCCTTTTTCTTCTAAATTTTTTTTCACCTTTCCTAAATCTTCAATATTAGTATAAACATCCAAACTGTCATTATACCAATAAAGATCTTCAGCCCCAGCTTCAATAGCCGCCATTTCTAATTTTTCTTGATCTTGTAAATCTTCAATTTGCAATTTGCAATTTATAGTTATACAACCCTTCCTTTCAAACATCCATTTAACGGTTCCTTCTTTGACCAATTTGCCATTGTGCTGACTCAAAATTTGCTTAATTTCTCCGAGGGCCCTATTTTTGTTATCGGTAATTCCCTCGATAATAATAGCAATTCCTCCTGGTCCATAAGCTTCATAAAAAACCTCTTCAAGTTTTTCACTAGGAATCTCGCCACTAGCCCGCTTTATTGCTCGTTCAATGTTCTCGTTTGGTAAATTAAACGAGTGGGCTGTCTCAATGGCTAATCGCAATTTTGAATTAGTTTCCGGATTTGTCCCCCCCTCTCTTACCGCAACCAAAATTAACCTGGCCATTTTTGAGAAAATTTGACCTCTTTTTTGGTCAGTGATATTTTTCTGGTGCCTAATTGTTCTCGCATGCGAATGCCCGCTCATATTTTTACACCTTCCGCTAAATAATTTTAACCCATTTTTCTAAATTTTTCAACTAGGGGCCCAGCCTTCGGCTGGGAGGGTGGTGGGTGGATTATAGTCTTTTTAAGAACTAAAATTGTTATCCCTGAAAAAATAGCTATTAAAAAGGCAACTAGAAAAAGAGAAAAAGGCATTTTTTCTTTAGGAAATTGTTCTGAAATTGCTGCTAATTCCTTTGAAGACTCAATTTCTTTTTCTACCACTTCTTCACCCCTCTTTTCTGCCTCTTCTCTTTCTATTTCTGGAGTAGGAATTTTGTTTGGCAGACCAGAAGTTAGAGTATCACTCCAAACCCAACCTGACTCTGTTCTATTATAAGATTTACCTTTTGGTGCTTTTTCATAAATTACTTTATCTATTATATTCCCATTAGGTTGAATGAGATTTAGTTCATCACCATCATTATTTAAAGTAATTTTAGTATTTGGTCGGGAAAGAACTAAAAATCCGTTGGAAGAAATTTTTGTTCCTTCTGGAAAAGTATAAGTCGTGATTTTGCCTATAATATCTGTTATCTCCCACTTAAAAAGATCCACCTCAAAATTATTTTGATTAAAAACCTCAATCCATTCTTCCTCGGCATCTGGTCCTTCAGGTGAAGGTAAAATTTCATTAATAATGATACCTGAAGGATAAATAGGGTGTTTTTCTGGTTCGATTTTGGATTCTGGTTGAGTTTCTTGAGTAGTCTCCGGCTCTAGTTGGATGAGGGGTTCTTCTGGTGTTTGAGGTTTTATTATTTCCCCGGCTATACTATTTAAAGCTTTTGGAGTTCCTCCTGGATTTTGAGAGTTTTGCCAATTTTGAGGCTCCAAGCCCAAAGAATCAGGACTAATTCTTTCCATTGTTTGTTTTGTTTTATTGTCCCCGGCAAACCAACCGCTATCAATGCAATTAATCAAATCAATTATAGTACCTTGTTCATCGCTAAGTTGTAAGAGTTCTCCATTATTATTTAGAGGTCCAGTATAAATTTTATCTGCGGTTATATTTGGAACAGAGCTGTCGTCTGTTCTTTCCAACAAATAAAATCCGCGAGCAGGGATAATTCCACTTAAATCAAAAGCAGAACCTTGTTCGCCCTTTTGAGTAAAATGGACAATGAACCACCCATCGAGATTTATCAATGTGTCAGTGTTATTATAGAGTTCAATCCACTCATCATTATAAGAAACCTGAGTTCCCATCCAAGCAATTTCATTAATCACTACATCAAGAGGATTAGCCGCCTGGACGAAGGGGGCGAAAAAAAGCAGAGATATAATAACTGTTAACTTTGACCCCCACACCAAATTTTTGGTGTGGGGGCTTGACAAATTTTTCATAATTTGTTAAAATAAAAATTATCCCGAAGTCAAAAAGGAATTTCTTTTAGTGGATAATCCGGAGATTTCTGGATTACTCCCTGGGGAAATTCTAAACTTAAGTCTGACACTTATTTTTTTGGCTCCGGGATTTTTGTTTTTTATCATTCTCCGGTTATTCTTTCTACCTCTTCGATAGTAGTAATGTCTTCCAAAACTTTAATCAATCCATCTTGTTTCATCGTTACCATTCCTTTTTTCATTGTCATTTCCCTTAAGGCAGCAATAGAAGGCGAGGTTAAAATAAATTTTTCCATTTCATCATTAACCAAAAAGGCCTCAAAAATTCCAATCCTCCCTCGGTAGCCAGTAAAATTACAATCCTTGCAACCTTTAGCTTTTGGAATTTTTAACTCCGCTCTCAATTCTGGAATCTCGATGTTTTTTGGAATTCCCTTAAGTTCTTTTTTTATCTTTTCTAAAATTGAGGGCGGGGTTTTTTCCATTTTTGAACACTTTTTACAAACCTTTCTGACTAACCTTTGAGCAATAGCTATGTTGATAGCCGGAGCAATATTAACTGGTTTTTCTCCTAAAGCCTGCAACCTGGCTATCGTACCAGCAGCATCATTTGTGTGTAAAGTGGTCAAAACTAAGTGACCAGTTAAAGCAGACTGTAGGGCAATCGAAGCCGTGTCTAAATCTCTAATTTCTCCGACTAAAATTACATCAGGGTCTTGACGAACGATAGCTCTCAAACCATTGGGAAAATCGTAACCCCGAGCAGGATTGACTTGGGTTTGGGATATTCCTTCTAAATGATATTCAATTGGGTCTTCAATGGTGACGACCTTAATTTCTGGTTTTTGAATCTTTTTTAAAAAAGCATACAAAGTTGTAGTTTTACCTGAGCCGGTGGGTCCAGTCACAATGATCATTCCGTTCGGTTTTTTTATTTCTTTATTAAAAATATCTAATAAATCCTTTCTCAGACCCAAAACCTCTAAATCAATTAGACTTTTGGGATTTAAAATTCTGAGAACGATTGATTCTCCAAATTCGGCTGGCAAAGTTGAAACCCTAATTTCAATTTCTCCTCTAGGCTCGCTTCGCGAATTTGGAGACCTCATAATAATAGAAAATCGGCCATCCTGAGGCCGATCAGTAATATTTAATTTAATTCCGGAAAGAAGTTTAATTCGCGAAAGGAGATTTTCATATACTTTTTTGTCAAAAAGTAAGACATCTTCCAAAATACCATCAATCCTCACTCGAAGTTTCGTATCTTCCTCTCTTGGTTCAATATGGATATCAGAAACATCTAAAAAAATTCCTCCTCCTAAAATAATTTCTAAAATTTCAGTGACCCTTTTTTCTAAAAAAGCTTTGATTTTCTCTTTAAACTCAGAGATGTTTTTTATTTCCCTTTTGATTTCAGTTAAAATTTCCGAAGGAATTACTACTTCGCCAGTAATCTTTTTTGAAACTTCCGCCATAAAAGGTTAAAATTAAATAGGGCTATATTTGAATTTATATTAATTTTCTTTAAAAGTCAATGAACCCCGTTAGAAATTCTACAAAACTTAAAGCAATTAAAAAGAGAAGCGTTTTTTCTATTGGAAAACAGAAAATTTCTAACGGGGTGAAACTAAAATATTTAATTACCAATAGTCCATTACAAACCCAAAAATTTGGAATGGCTTTGGCAAAGAAAATTCTTAAAGAAAAACTTAAAAAAGAAGCCCGAGTTTTAGGTCTAAAGGGAGATTTAGGGGGAGGAAAAACCACTTTTTTGCAGAGTTTTGCTAAAGGTTTAGGTATTAAAGAAAAAATTTTAAGCCCAACATTTGTCTTAATGCGAAAGTTCCAAATTCCGAGCATCAAATTCCAAAATTTTTATCATATCGATTGTTATCGAATCGAAAAACCAAAAGAGATTTTGAATTTGGGATTTAAAAAAATAATTTCAAATCCAGAAAATATTGTCGCCGTTGAATGGGCCGATAGCATTAGAAAAATTATGCCAAAAGGCACAATTTGGATAAAGTTCGAATTTTTAGAAAAAAAGAAAAGAAAAATTATATTAAAATAGAGTTATGGCTAACAAAAAACGTCTCATCATCATCGATAGTAATTCAATCATTCACCGGGCTTATCATGCTTTACCTCCCTTAACAACAAAAAAAGGAGAATTGGTTAATGCAGTTTATGGTTTTCTGTTAGTTTTTTTTAAGGTAATAAAAGAATTTCAACCAGATTTTATTACTGCCTGCTTTGATTTTCCTGCCCCTACCTTTCGCCATAAAGAATACAAAGAATATAAAGCAAAACGACCTCCAGCTCCGGAAGAACTTTATCAACAGATTCCCAAAGTAAAAGAAATTTTAAAAGCTTTTTCAATCCCAATTTTTGAAAAAGAAGGTTATGAAGCCGACGACATTATCGGAGCCCTCTCTCGTTTAGCTCCAACCCCCCACCAAAAAAATGGTGGGGGGCCAGAAATAGAAACTATTATCTTGAGCGGAGATCTAGACAATCTCCAATTAATTAATTCCCAGACAAAAGTTTATCTGTTAAGAAGAGGGGTTAAAGATGTTATCTTGTATGATGAAAATTTGGTGAAAGAAAAATTTCAAGGATTATCTCCAGAGCAACTTCTTGATTTTAAAGCGCTAAAAGGAGACCCATCTGATAATATTCCGGGAGTGACAGGGATAGGCGAGAAGACGGCAATCGACCTAATTTTAAACTTTGGTAGTCTGGAGAATTTATATAAAATGTTTGAAGAAAATTCAGAAAAAGCCAAAGAACTCAATCCTAAATTAAGAGAAACCCTATTAAGATATAAAGAACAGGCTTTTTTGAGTAAGAATTTAGTCCGAATAAAAAAGGATATACCAATCGCTTTTAATTTGAAAGAATGTCAATGGGGGAAATATGATAAAGGAAAAGTAGTCAAAATTTTTCAAAATTTTGATTTTGATAGTCTAATTAAGAGGTTATCGGAATTAAAACCAAAAGATATTAGAGAAAACTTAAAATTATGGTAAAATAAAAAAATGGGGGAAAAAACACCTTTTAAAGAATTTCATCTTCTTGGGGTAGAGCAAGAAAAAGCATTTTTGAAATTGTTTCTCATTGGCGAGATTCTCTTTTTTAGCTTTTTTTTAATCCTTATGATTTTGAGCGAGGAAATTTTCAAATTGGGAATCTTAGTCTTGCGGGAGAACTGGAATTTGGTTCTTATTAACTTCCTTTTAATATTTTTAATTTCGATTTCTCTACTGAGGAATTTCAAAATCTGGTTGATAAAATATCTATTGTTAATTTTTATCTTGATAATAATTGCTAAATGGTTTTACCTTGGTGATCCCCAATATACAAAACCATTACTTGCTGCCTTCCCTGCCCTTTTAATCATCCTGACCAATTTTTTTTATGAGATTAGAATCCTTCTTTTTACTACTATATCTATTGCCTTCTTTTGGGGGCTATTACTTTTTTATTATTCAAAAATTGGTGCCCTGCCTTCGGTTTATGAACTCTATTTAATTTGCACCTTCCTTTTTATGATGATTGGGATTTCCTTTCCCCTAACCTTAAGGACAAAAAGAATCTTTAACGAGTTATTGAAAACAAAAAGTGAATTAGAGGAATCAAAAACGGTTTTAGAAATAAAAGTTAAGGCCAGAACAAACGAATTAGAGGAATTGACTAAAAAACTTGAGGAACAAGTCAGAGAAAGGACGAAGGAGCTTGAAGAAAGAGTTGAGGAATTGGAAAAATTTCAAAAGTTAACAGTGGGTAGAGAATTAAAGATGATTGAACTTAAAAAAGAAAATGAAAAATTAAAAGAAGAGATTGAAAATTTGAAGAAAGAACATGGCCTCGAATCAAAAAAATAAAGAAGATACCTCAGCCAAAATTATTACCGAAAGAGATATCAGACTTGCTATTTTAAACATCCTGGGAGATACCGAGGAGGCAAGAAAAATAGTTGCCGAGGAACGAGATAAAACTAAAGCTATTATTAATAATCTGGCTGATGGGTTGATAATTTTAAACGGGGAGAACCGAATTCTCTTAATTAATCCTGAAGCAGAAAAATTGTTAGCCGTTAAACAAAAAGAGGTAAAAGGAAGAATTCTCCGAGATCTTAATAAAATCCCTTCCCTCAAAGAATTAGAGGAATTATTGAGCAGAAAAAAGAGTTTATTAAGAAAAGAACTTCCTGTAAAGGAACCAAAAGAATTGGTCTTGGAAATAACTACTACCCTTTTACCTAAAAGGGAAGAAAAAATTGTCATTTTGCACGATATTAGTCGGGAAAAATTGATTGATAGAATGAAAACAGAATTTCTCTCTTTCGCTGCTCATCAATTGAAGTCTCCCATCTCGGCAATAAAATGGACCCTGAGAATACTTTTAGATGGAGATTTGGGCGAGATAACTAAAGAGCAAAGAGAGTTCATTGAAAAAATCTATAAATCAAATGAAAGAATGATCAATTTAATTAACGACCTCTTAAACGTAACCAGGATTGAGGAGGGAAGATATCTTTACAAGCCCGTTCCGGCTGATATTGAAGAAATTACCCAATCGGTGATAAACTCTTATAAAGAGGAGATTCAAAGAAAGGAAATTAAATTTGAGTTCAAAAGGTCAAGAGAGAAATTGCCTCAAGTCAAAGTAGATATTGAAAAAATAAAGTTAACCATTGATAATCTCATAGCTAATGCAATAAAGTATACGAATTCAGGTGGGAAAGTGACTATTTCAATAAATCGTGGTAAAAAGGAAATAGAGTTTTTTATAAAAGACACTGGGATCGGAATTCCTCAGAATCAGCAGGAACAAGTTTTCACCAAATTTTTTCGGGGGGCTAACGTAATGAAAATGGGTATTGAGGGGACGGGTTTTGGACTTTTTATTACCAAAAACATTATTGAAGCTCATGGTGGGAAAATCTGGTTTAATTCTAAAGAGGGAAAAGGAACCACTTTCTTTTTCACTCTGCCAATCGGCAAATAAATATGTCAAAGAAAGTTTTAATAGTTGAAGATGAAGAGATTGTTCTCGAACTCATTCAAAAAAAGCTAACCAAGGAGGGCTATGAGACTTTATTGGTTAAAAATGGAGAAGAGGGATTAGAAGTAATGAAAAAAACAAAGCCAGATCTTATTCTATTAGATGTTCTTTTGCCAAAAATAGGTGGCTTTGAAGTCTTAGAGGAAATGCAAAAAGATCTAGAACTCAAAAAGATCCCGGTGATTATTATTTCCAATTCTGGGCAGCCGGTCGAGTTAGATCGAGCTAAAAAATTGGGAGCCAAAGATTGGTTAATAAAAACTGAATTTAATCCCCAGGAAGTGGTTGATAAAATAGTAAAACAAATAGGTAGATAATATATGGAACCAAAAAAAACAATTTTACTCATAGAAGATGATAAGTTTTTAAGAGAATTAATTAGTCGAAAACTCACCGGGGAAGGTTTTGAGGTTTTGGAGGCGGTTGACGGAGAAGCGGGGATTAAAAAAATAAAAGAAGAGAAACCAGATCTTGTTTTACTTGATCTTATTCTACCTGGCATTGATGGATTTGAGGTTTTGGCTAAATTGAAAGAGGACCCAAAGATCTCTTCGATTCCGGTAATTATTTTATCCAACCTTGACCAAAGAGAAGAAATGGAAAAAGGATTAAAACTGGGAGCAATTGATTATTTAATTAAAGCTCACTTTACTCCGGGAGAAATTATCGAAAAAATCAAAGCCGTCCTCAAATAAAATGCCCGAACTTCCAGAAGTAGAGACAATCCGACGGCAGCTGTCGCAGAAGATTGTTGGTAAAAAATTGGCTGGTCAAAAAATTATTCGCCTACGAAGAAGGGCTAAAATTTTAATAATTGATTTTGAAGACGGTACAAGTTTAATTTTTCACCTGAAACTAACCGGTCAATTGATTTTTAATGGAAAACCTTCGCGTTATACTCGCAAGGTTTTTAATTTTGATGATGGTTCACAATTAATTTTTAATGATGTACGTAAATTCGGCTGGTGGAAAAAAGTAAAAGAAACAGAAACAATAGAGAAAGAATTCGGGCCAGAGGCCCTAGAAATTAATTTAAACACATTTAAATCTCTCCTAACTAAAAAGCCCAATGTGAAGATAAAGCCCTTGTTAATGGATCAGAAATTTATTGCCGGTATCGGCAACATTTATTCAGATGAAATTTTGTTTGCCTCAAAAGTTCATCCTTTACGTCTAGTAAAAACATTGACCGAGAGAGAAATTAAAAAGATTTACCAAAATATTAAAAAAATTTTAAAGGAAGCGATAGAACAACATGGCTCGTCAGTTGAGTATTATCTCGACGCTTATGGGCAAAAAGGTGATTATGTTAAATATCATAAAGTTTATCATCGGGAAAAATGTTCTTTATGCGGTACAAAAATTAAAAAAATTAAAATTGGTGGTAGAAACGCACATTATTGTCCAAATTGTCAAAAATTATGATTATTTTCCTTTACGGCCTGGATACTTTTCGGTCTCGGCAAAAATTAAACGAAATAGTTGAACATTATAAAGAAATCCACAAAAGTGGATTAAATCTAAAATACTTTGTAGAACCGGAAATGGATTTCCAAACTTTTTTAGATGAAATGAAACAAACCTCAATGTTCAAAGAAAAAAAGTTAGCAGTTTTGATTAATGTTTTTTTAAATTCTGAGTTTAAAAAAAAATTTTTAGAAGAAGGGAAGAATTTTGTTAAATCGGAAAATATAGTTTTGTTATACGAAACAAGTCAAATTATAGAAACCGACCCCCTGCTTCTATTTTTGAAAAAATCTGGCAGGCTCCAAGAATTTAAACTCCTAGAAGGTCAAAAATTAAAAAACTGGGTTAAAAAAGAATTCCAAAAGTATGGAATAGAAATTAAAGAAGAAGCTTTGGAGAAATTAATTAATTTTGTTGGTAATGATCTTTGGCAAATGAGTAACGAAATTAAAAAATTAGTTAGTTATAAATTAAAATCTAAAGATATCGGAATCTCAGGCAAAGATGTCGAACTTTTAATTAAACCAAAGATTGAGATAGATATCTTTCAAACTATTGATGCCATAGCCTCAAAAGATAAAAAAAAGGCCCTTAAATTTATAAAAGCTCATTTAGAAAAAGGTGACTCACCTTTTTATTTATTTTCAATGATTAATTTTCAGTTTCGGAATCTCTTAATTATTAAAGATTTAATGGAAAGAGACATCTCTCTCTATAGTTTAAATAATTTCCATCCTTATGTGATTAAAAAAAGCATTTCTCTTTTAGAAAAATTTAGGTTTTCAGAATTAAAAAAAATTTACCAAAAAATATTTCAGTTAGATCTCGATATCAAAACTGGGAAAATAGAACCAGAAATGGCTTTAGATTTATTAATCACCGAGATTCCCTCGGAAGCGAGGTGAAGAAGAGGACTAAGCCTTCTTCGCCTACTGAGATTTAAGTATTGCTTTAGCAATACGAGATTTTTTCCTAGCAGCCGTATTTTTCTTAATTAGTCCAATTTTCGCTGCTTTATCTAAAATTTTATACACCCGAGACAAAAGTTTTTGTGCCTCTTCAATTTTTTTCTGAGAAATTAAATTCCTCACTTCTTTCAAGAGGCTTTTTATTTTTTGTCTTTTGGGAATATTCCTAGCCCTTCTCCTTAAACTCTGGCGAAGGGCCTTTTTGGCAGATTTAGTAATCGGCATAACCCTACGAATTATTCACCCCCCACCTTTCGTCCTTTATTGAAAGGTTTCTTCAAGATTCTTTAGAGATATCTGGATAAATATTTCGAAAGGTGCGGGGCGGGTTTTTACGAATATAAGAATATGATATCATGTTTTTAGTTTTTTAATCAACCCTTCGGTTCTTTCAGGGTTGATCCTGAGTGAAGTCGAAGGATCAAATCCCTAATTTCGGCTGCCCTTTCAAAATCAAGGTTTTTAGCCGCCTCCTTCATTTCTTTTTCTAAAAGCTTTTCATCTCTGATCACCCAAAATTCAGAGGATATTTCTTTTTCCCTAGCAACAAATGGCCATTCTCTTATTGGTTTGACAATTGGTTTTGGAGTGAGATTGTGAATTTTATTATATTTCATTTGAATGTTCCTTCTCCTTTTCACTTCTTTTATCGCTGCTGCCATCGATTTTGTAATTTTATCTGCATATAAAATAACATGACCTTCAAGATGTCGAGCCGCTCTACCCATTGTTTGAATTAAAGTTGTTTCAGATCTCAAAAACCCCTCTTTATCAGCATCTAAAATAGCAATTAAAGCCACTTCTGGCAAATCCAGACCCTCTCTCAAAAGATTAATTCCAACTAAAACATCGTATTTCCCTTCCCTCAAATCCTTTAAAATTTGAGGTCTTTCAAGAGTTTTGACTTCAGAGTGTAGCCACTGACAGGAAATTCCTTCTTCAGATAGATAATCAGAAAGGGCTTCAGCTAATCTTTTGGTCAAAGTCAAAACCAAAGTTCGCTGTTTCTTAGCTACTCTTTTTTTAATTTCTTCTATTAAATCCTTAACTTGATTTTTAGTTGGTCGAATTTCAATCGATGGCTCCAATAATCCGGTTGGCCTTATCAACTGCTCAACGATGTATTTTTTTCCGGTTTTTTTTCTTTCTTCTTCGGCCGGGGTAGCCGAAACAAAAATTACCTGATTTACTTTCCCTTCAAATTCTTTAAAAGTCAAAGGTCGATTATCAATTGCCGAAGGAAGACGAAAACCATACTCAAGCAGAGTTTCCTTTCTGGCCCTGTCTTGATTTGCCATGGCATGGAGTTGGGGTAAGGTCATATGGGACTCGTCGATGAAGATAAGAAAATCTTTTGGAAAATAATTCAATAAAGTATAAGGAGCTTCGCCCGGTTTTCTAAATTCTAAATGTCTTGAATAATTTTCAATTCCATGGCAATAGCCGGTTTCTTTCATCATTTCTAAATCATAATTTGTTCTTTGTTCTAATCTCCGGGCTTCAAGAAGCCCCGCACCAGAAACTTCGTTTCGGTGCGGGACTAGTCCAGCACCGAGCTTTGCTCTGGTGCCGGGCTTCTTTTGTTTTTTTAATTCTTTTAATCTTCCTTGCAATTCTAATTTTATATTTTCAATAGCAATATTTAATTCCTCTTGAGGCGTGACCCAAAAGTGGGCAGGAAAAATTTTAAATTGCTGATTGTAAATTGTAAATTGAGGATTTAAAGAGTCTTTTGTTACCGAGATTTTGTCAATTTCGTCGCCAAAAAATTCGATTCTTAAAATTTCTTTACCGGTAACTAAATAAATATCGACGATATTACCTCTGGCGCGAAAAGTTCCTGGCCTAAAATCAAAATCATTTCTCTGATATTGAAGAGAAGTTAAGTGAGATAGTAAATCTTTTCTTTTTATTTTTTGGCCAGATTTGATTTCCAAAGAGACTTGCTGATAAGCTTCTGGCGAACCAATATTGTAAATACAGGAAACTGAGGCAACGATAATGATGTCATTCCTTGTTAATAAATCTTGGACAGCAGCATGTCTCAACCTATCAATTTCCTCGTTGATTTTGGCATCTTTTTCAATGTAGGTATCGGTTTGGGGAATATAGGCCTCTGGCTGATAATAATCATAATAAGAAACAAAATAATGGACGGCATTTTCTGGAAAGAATTCTTTAAATTCCTGATATAATTGAGCAGCCAGAAGCTTATTAAAAGTTATAACCAGAGTGGGCTTTTGAATTTCTTGAATAACGTTACAAAGATCGAAAGTTTTGCCACAGCCAGTTACCCCTAATAAAATTTGGTTGCGAACGCCGGCTTTTAAATTCTTCACTAATTTCTCAATCGCCTGGGGCTGATCACTGGTGGGTTTAAATGGAGATACTAATTTAAACATTGCAATTAATTTTTAACTTAAATTTCCCTCTTTTTCAAGTTTAAGATAAAATTAAATTATGAAAGGTTTCCTTAAAAAATTCATTCCTCTTTTCATAATCAATTGGTATCATTTTTTATTAGCATTTTTGGGAACCATAATTTATCAATTTCCTTCAAAAAAATTAAAGATAATTGGGGTGACAGGAACCAATGGAAAATCAACAGTTGTTGAAATGATTTCTAAAATCTTGGAAGAGGCAGGATATAAAGTTGCTTCCTTGTCTTCAATTAAATTTAAAATTAAAGAAAAAGAATGGCCAAATGAATTAAGGATGACAATGCCCGGTCGCTTTAAATTACAAAAATTTTTAAGACAGACAGTGGACTCAGGTTGTCAATACGCGGTTTTGGAAGTAACTTCTGAAGGGATAAAACAATACCGCCATAAGTTCATTAATTTTGAGGCAACAGTTTTCACAAACCTGAGCCCAGAACACATTGAAGCTCACGGTTCTTTTGAAAAGTACAGAGAAACCAAAGGAAAACTCTTTCAGGCAACAAAAAGGATTCATATTGTAAATTTGGACGATAAAAATACAAAATATTTTTTACAATTTCCAGCCAAAGAAAAGTATGCCTACGGCATCAATTGGACGCCACCCACCCACCACCCTCCCGCTCTCGCGGGCCCCTTGGAAATTGGAAATTGGAAATTCATTAAAGCCACCGGTGTTAAACCTTCGGAAGAGGGGATAAGTTTTGTAGTAAATAATACCCCAATTCATTTGAAGCTACTAGCAGGCTTTAATGTCTATAATGCTCTGGCAGCAATTTGCGTTGGTTTATCTCAAGGAATTGATTTAGAAACTTGTAAAAGTGCCTTAGAAAAAATTGAAAAAATGCCAGGAAGAATAGAATTGGTAATTTCAGAGCCATTCAAAGTTTTTGTTGATTATGCTTTCACCCCAAATGCCTTGCGCAAAGTCTATGAGACTTTGCTAAATTCAAAATTCAAAATTCAAAATTCAAAATTAATATGTGTTTTAGGGGCTTGTGGTGGGGGAAGGGATAAATGGAAAAGGCCAGTTCTTGGTTCTTTAGCCACAAAATATTGCGATGAGGTTATAATCACAAACGAAGATCCTTATGATGAAGGTCCAATGGAAATAATTGAGCAAGTAGCTAAAGGCGCTTTTAAAGAGATCAGCGTAAATCCGCGGAGATATCCGCGTAAATCCGCTTCTATTTATAAAATATTAGATAGAAGAGAGGCAATTAGAGAAGCATTAAGATTAGCTAAAGAAAATGATGTAATAATAATTACTGGTAAGGGTTGCGAACCTTGTATAATTGAAAAAGGAAAAAAAATCCCATGGGATGACCGCAAAGTAGTTAGAGAGGAATTTAAACGATTAAATAAGTTAGAAAAATAAAAATTCGTATATTCATAAATATTCGTAATTCGTAGGGATATGAAAAAATTTAAAATTTTACCCCATACTGCTGACTTAAAAATACAAGCATACGGTAGGACCAAAGAAGAACTATTTTTAAATATGCTAAATGGAATGTCTGAAGGTCAAAAACCAGAAGTTTTACCAGAAAAAATTAGGAGAGAAATTAAAATAAATTCTCCTGATTTAGAAACTCTTTTGGTTGATTTTTTAAGCGAGGCACTATATTTGAGTCAAGTAAATAAAGAAGTTTATTTTCAAGTAAAATTTAAAAAATTTTCTGAAAATGAAATTGAGGGAGAATTGATTGGCCAAAAAGTCGAAAGATTTGGCGAAGATATTAAAGCCGTAACTTATCACGGTTTAGATATCCATCAAGAAAAAGATGAGATCTGGAAAGCAATAGTCTTATTTGATATTTGAAACTTTTAAAAATTCAGATAAAATGGAAATACAATGATTTCTAAAAAGGATTTCAGAAAAATTTCTGATTGGCTTTGGGAAATACCCAGCTCCTTTAGGCAAGACATGAGAGTTCCTGTCAGGGCTTATGTTTCAGAAAAGATGTTAGAAGAAAGCTTTAAGGATAAATCCCTCGAACAGTTAATTAATGTGGCCACCCTTCCCGGGATTCAAAAATATGCTTTGGCCATGCCAGATATGCACGAAGGTTATGCCAGCCCAATAGGGGGAGTAGCAGCAATACGAATTTCAGACGGAATTATTTCACCTGGAATGTGCGGCTATGATATCAATTGCGGGATGAAATTATTAAAATCAGAATATTTGGAAAAAGAAATTAGACCTCATTTGGAAAAATTAGCAACTGAAATTCAAAAAGAAGTTCCATCGGGTTTGGGGAGAGGAAGGCAAATTAAATTGGACATTTCAGCAATTGACCGCATTTTAGAGGGTGGAGCCCAAAGATTAGTACAACAAGGTTATGGAGAAAGGGAGGATGTTGAAAATTGTGAAGCTGGAGGGAAATTAGATTGGGCAGATGCCTCGGTAGTTTCTGATTATGCTAAAAATCGAGGAAGGGATCAGGTGGGGACCCTCGGAAGCGGCAACCACTTTTTAGAAATTCAAAAAGTCCAAGAACTTTTTGATGAAAAAGTAGCTAAAGCTTTTGGGCTATTTAAAGATCAGATTGTAATAATGATCCATTGTGGTAGTAGGGGTCTCGGCCATCAAGTTTGTACAGATTATTTAAGGACAATGATCCCGGCTATGCAAAGATATAGAATTCAAGTTCCAGACAGAGAGTTTGCTTGTGTTTCTTTTAATTCCTCTGAAGGTCAAAGATATTTTTCGGCAATGGCTGCGGCCGCTAATTATGCCTGGGCTAATCGACAAATGATAGCTCATTTCGTTAGAAAAGCTTGGAACTCAGTTTTAGGAGAAAAAGCTTCGCCACTGGTGGCATTATACGATGTTGCTCATAATATTATCAAAAAAGAGAAATATAATATTGAGGGGAAAGAAACTGAGGTAGCTGTTCATCGAAAAGGAGCCACTCGGGCTTTCCCACCTGGTCATTCTGAGATTCCTGAAAAATATCGAGAAGTTGGTCAACCGGTTTTAATTCCTGGAAGTATGGGAACAGCCTCTTATGTTTTAGTTGGTCAAAAAGAAGGAGAGGAAGCTTGGTATTCTACTTGTCACGGGAGCGGTCGTACTATGTCACGCCACGAGGCTATGAGAAGAATGTCTGGACAAAAGGTGGTAAAAAGCCTAGAATCGAAAGGTATTACTGTTAAATGTTGGTCATTAAGAGGAATTGCCGAAGAAGCGCCTCAGGCTTACAAAAATATTGATGATGTTGTTGAGGTTGTCAACAATGCCGGATTATCAAAAAAAGTGGCAAAATTGGTTCCCTTAGCGGTAATAAAGGGGGAATAATAAAATACAAAATTCATCCGTTTGACAGGCTCAGAATGATGCTGAGCTTGTCGAAGCATCAAATTGTAAAATGCAAAATTTCAATCTAAAATTCAAAATTTCTGAAATTTTAGAAATGTTTGTTTTACATGAAAAAGAAAATTCCGAAAAGTCTACGAAAATATATTCGCAAAGAGAAGGCGAGGATTCGTCGGGAAGTTTTAGATTTCAAAGAACAAGAGAAATTAATAAATGAGTTATATCAAAAAATTTTAAAACAACATGAGGATAAAAGAAATCTTCCAACTGGCGATAAATAAGGGTATCGAGGCCGATTTTCGAGGAAAAAAAGCCATCGAAAAAATTTTGAAGAGAAAAAGAGAAAAATATGAAAAGTTGTCTGAAGAAGAAAAGAGAGATTTTGATATTGAGGCTTTAGAAAATCCCTATTTGGATTCAAGAATTTTAAATATTTCAAAAGATAAAGAAATAAAAAGAATTTTAGTTGGAATTGATATTGAACCAGCCGAAATTTTATTGGCAAAGGAAATTAGAGGAGTTGATTTAATAATTTCTCATCATCCTTTGGGTAAGGGTCTAGCTTACCTATCCGATGTGATGGAGCTTCAATGTGATGTTTTGAATATTTACGGGGTACCAATAAATATTGCTGAAGGGTTATTGAAAGAGAGAATTTCGGAAGTGGCAAGGGGAATGAATAGATATAATCACCAGAGAACAGTTGATGCGGCAAAGATTTTAGAATTTAATTTGATATGCCTCCATACGGCAACTGATAATTTGGCGACAAAATTTTTAAAAGAAAAAGTTGAAAAAAAAGACAGTTTAATAAGGTTGGAAGATTTAATAAATCTTTTGAGAGAAATCCCTGAGTATCAGGAGGCGACACAAATTGGAGCTGGTCCTAAAATTTTTGTCGGAGATAAAGAAAGAAGATGTGGCAAAATTGCCGTAACTGAAGTTACCGGAGGAACAGAGGGCTCTCCCAAAATTTATGAAAAAATGGCTATTGTTGGAATCGGAACAATAATTGGCATGCATATGGAAGAAGAACACAAAAAAGAAGCCGAAGCGGCAAATATCAATGTTGTCATTGCTGGCCATATTTCTTCCGATTCTTTAGGAATGAATCTATTTTTGGATGAATTGGAAAAAAGAGGAATAGAGATTATTCCATGCTCTGGGTTGATTAGAATTTCTCGAGTAAAAAGCAATGTTTAAACTTCGAGTATAAATAATCTAATCAACACCCGAGGTTGATTATATAAAAACTGGCTAAAAAGCCTGTTTTTTGATAAAATTGAATTGAAAATTATGAGAACAGGAATTGCTACAGTTCCATTAGATTATGGAAAATGTCCATATTGGTTATTTGAGAGGATGAAAGGGCTATCCAGAGGAATAATTTTAGCTATTGCAGAAGAATTCGGGATAGAGGAAATTTTAAGAAGATTATCCGATCCAATTTGGTTTCAAAGTTTGGGGTGCACAATTGGATTTGATTGGAATAGCAGTGGATTGACTACCACTACTTTGGGCGCCTTGAAAGAAGGATTGAGGGGATTAGAAAATGAATTGGGAATTTTTATCTGTGGTGGAAAAGGAAAAACCTCAAGAAAAACCCCAGAGCAAATTTCGAGATGGGGAGAGTTTTTAGGTTTTGAAAAAGAAGAAATTGATAAATTGGTTTATGCTTCTAAAATTTCAGCCAAAGTGGACTCAAATTTAATTCAGGCTGGATATCAGATTTATCATCATAATTTTATTTTTACAAAGTCTGGAAAATGGAATGTAATCCAACAGGGCATGAATATTGAATCTCAAACCGCCAGAAGATATCACTGGCTTTCATCGAATGTTAAAGATTTCACCGAAGAACCCCATACCGGAATCATTTCTGACACTAGAGTTAAACCTTTAAATTTAGTAGCCAAAGCGAGTAGAAATAATAAAGAAATTTCTACAGAATTAGTGAAAGAAGGACCAAAAACATTTCTGAGGGATATTCAGTTGATTTCAGAGAAGTCTAATTCTTTGGTAAAACAAAAAAGGTTACCAGGTTTTTGTGAAATGGAATTAAAAGATGTTGAATTTCATTGGCATCCAGTTTTGAAAGAAAAATTTGATTTAAAAAGATTAAAAAAAACAATCTTTTTTGCTAATTTTCAAGAGCCACAAAATTTTGAAGAACTTTTGGCATTAAAAGGAGTGGGGCCAAAAACAATAAGAGCCCTTTCTTTGGTTTCAGAAATAATTTACGGCGCAAAACCTTCTTATGAAGACCCAGCCAGATATTCATTTTGTGTAGGGGGCAAGGATTGCGTCCCGATGCCTATTGACAGAAAAGTTTATGATAGAGTTTTAAAAATAATGGAAAAGGGTGTTAATAAAAGTAAAGTTAGTAATAAAGAAAAATTAGAAGCCAAAAGAAGATTAGTTGAAAGTTTTTGTTAAATCAGAAACTCAGCACCTATGAGTAAAATTTCGCAAAAAAAGCAGCATTTTAAGATAAAAAGAAAAAGAGAAAGGAGAAAGAAAATTGAAAAACTAAAAGAAGAATATTTAGCAGCAAAAACTAAGGAGGAAAAAGAAAAAATCTTAGAAAAAATTCAAAAAATAGCTCCTCGTTACCCGGTCGAGGAAATTTCAAAATTGGGAAAGGAAAATGAATAAAATAAATTTTTCTAAAATTCCCTTCAAACCCTTTTTCGTTGAAGCTTTTTTATTTTTAATAACTTTAGGTTTGGGAATTATTACTGTTTTAAGAATGAATCAATTTTTAGTAATCAAAAAACTTACCATACCTCAGATTTCTTTTTTTCAGTTTATTTTGAGCTTTCTTTTTGCTACTTTGTTTACCCTTCTTATTGTTCGATTTGCCAAATTTAAAGCTGAAAAAATTTTAATTTTTAAAATTCTTTTTATTTTAGCTGTTTCTCTTGGTGGTTTACTTTTTCTAGAGGTTTGGTTGCCAGAACCCCTGCCCTTAATTTTCATTTTCATTTTAATTTTTTTATGGTTTAAGAAACCTTCGGTCTTAGTTCAAGATCTTCTTATTATTTTCGGGATAGCTGGGACAGGAAGTATTTTGGGTTTAGGGCTTAATCCATCGATGGTGATAACTCTTTTATTAATTTTTTCAATTTATGATTTCGTTGCCGTCTATAAAACAAAACATATGGTCAAAATAGCGAGAGAAATGATTGAAAGTCGAGCTATTTTAGCTCTTGTTATCCCTTCAAATATTTTTGGTTTTCGAGACAGTTTAGAAAAGATAGAACCCGGTGGAAAGTTCTTAATTTTAGGGGGAGGAGATGTTGTTTTTCCCTTACTTCTTTGTTCTTCTTTAGTTTCTGAAGGAATTCTTATTTCTCTAATTGTAGCAATTTTTTCTTTATTTGGTCTCTTTACCGGGTTTTACTTCTTTATCTCCCAACCTCCCGCTGGTCCTGGCGGGGGGCGCCAACCAATTCCCGCCCTACCTCCAATCGCTTTGTTTTCAATAATTGGTTATTTGATAACCCGTCTCTTTTTATATGGGTAAAGAAAAAGAACTTCAAAAATTGAACAAGAAAATAAGAAATTGTAAAAAATGTCCTTTATGGAAAACTAGGAAAAATACTGTTCCTGGAGAGGGACCGACAAATGCTAAAATTATGTGCGTGGGGCAAAGCCCGGGTGCGATGGAAAACAAAACCGGGCGTCCCTTTATTGGTCCAGCTGGTCGATTTTTAAATCAACTTTTAAAAATTGCTGGAATTGAAAGAGAGAAAATCTTTATAACCTCACCCTTAAAATGTCTTCCTCAACCGCCTTTAAATCGGAAACCGACGAAAAAAGAAATTGAAGATTGTCTTCCCTATTTTAAAAAACAAATCGAGATTATTAATCCTCAGAAATTTATTCTATTAGGAGAAATCGCTTTTTCGGTTTTCTTTCCAAAAGAGAAATTAAACAAATTTAGAGGCAAATGGATTACCCTTCGGCAAGCCCGGGGTAAGAAAAAATATTTCATCACTTATCATCCAGCCGCTGGTTTAAGATTTCCGAAAATGAGAAGGATTTTAGAAAAAGATTTTAAAAACCTTTCTAAATCTCTTTAGTCATGTAGGTTGTTTTTAATCTATACCCAAGTTCTTTAAAATAATCTCTTACCCCCACCCCAGAAATTACTGCTATTTTCCTCAAACCAAATTCCTTTTTAGTTATTTTTTCTGCTTCTTTTATCAGTTTTTTCCCTAAACCCCGATGTTGAGGAGCCATTTTTTTCTTTCCGATTGGTACAAGTTGACCAAAGGTTTGAACTTCCCGAATTATAGTCGCTCCCTGTAGCACTGGAAGAAAATGTTTTTGAGGAACAACTCTCAATCTTAAAAAACTAAAAAGTTTTGTCCGATTTTTATTTTCAAAGCTCAAAAATATTTCTTTTCCTTGAGAAGCATCATAATCTTCTCTGAAAATATATAATTTTTCTTTAGGTGTATACTTTTCTCTAATCTCCCGACACCTAATACACTTGCATTTCAAGCCCTCCTTTTTCATTTCCTCTTGAACTATTTGCCTCAAATTTGAAACTCGAGTTCCACCTTCAACAATGTATTTTGAGGGAATATCCCTTGTTATTCTTTGGATTCTGACATAATAGGGAATTTCCAATTTAATTTTTTTGATTAAATCTATCAATTCCTCTTTTAAATATGGCTTGTATTTTTTCTTCAAATACAATTTATAAATTGGCGCTTCTTTTAATAGGGCACAGGGATAAATTTTCAAATAATCTGGTCGAAAATCTGGATTTGAAAAAATTTCTTCAAACATTTTTTCATCTTTTTTCAAATTAGATCCTGGCAAATTTGGCATCATTTGATAGCAAATTTTAATTCCAGCATTCTTCAAAATTTTTGTTGCTAAAACTGTTTCTTTAACTCCGTGACCCCGCAAATTCATTTTTAAGACATCATCGAAAGTGCTCTGAACTCCCAATTCAACCCTAGTTATTCCCAATTCCCTCATAAATTTAACTTCCTTTTCATTTATAAAATCTGGCCTTGTCTCAACCGAAATTCCAATAATTCTATTTTTTGCTATCTCATTTAATTTTTGAGCCCCATTTAAGTTTTTGCTATTTTTTTCATTGCAAGCATCAAAACATCTTTTAATGAACCAGTTTCGATATCTTTTTGGATAAAAACTCCAAGTTCCGCCAATTATTCTCAAATCAATTTTGTCAGTTTGATGCCCTTCGTTTTTTAGCATTTCAATTCTTTTTTTGACTTGCAAATAAGGATTGAATTTTAATCTTTTCGCCCTTTCAGCCGCAGGTTCGCCAGATAAATAACTCTTTGGCATTCCTTTTTCTAAAGGACAATAAAGACATTTTCCTGGGCAGGGATAGGGTTTTGTCAAAACTGAGACATTAACAATTCCAGAGAGAGAACGAATCGGTCGAGTTTTAAGTAGATTTTCAATTTTTTCCGATTTTTTTATCCTTTTATTTTTAATTAACTCGTGATAAACTTTTAATAGTTGAATATTGCTCGGACATTGAATTTTATATTTTTTTGCTACCTTTCTTTTGAAAGAAGCTAAATCAGTCCGATTTTTAATTCGGCTTTTAAGAAATTCTTTAATTATTGGTTCTAAAACACTCATGGATAAAAAATACGCCGAGTATTTATTTAAAAAGACTCAAGAAGATTATAACTTGATTGCTGAAAATTACACAAGGACAAGGACTTTTATTCCAGAAGATATAAAAGAAATGGCAGAATATGCTTTAGTTGGAGAAAGAATTTTAGATTCTGGTTGTGCCAATGGAAGATTATTTGGAGTTTTGAAAGAAAAAAATGTTGATTATTTTGGAATCGACTTTTCTGAAAAATTGATTAAGATTGCAAGGAAAAAATATCCCGAGGCTAAATTTCGAGTCGCTGACTGTTTAAATTTACCTTTTTCCGCTAATTTCTTTGATAAGATATATTCAATTTCAGTTTTACATAACATTCCATCCCGAGAGTTTCGACTCCAATATTTTAAAGAAGCAAAAAGAGTTTTAAAACCAGGGGGGCTTTTAATTTTAAGAGTCTGGGATTTTTGGAGAAGAAAGGCTTTTCCAAAACTGTTTTTAAAATATACATTTTTAAAATTAATTGGAAAATCAACCCTTCAACAAGTTCAGGGTTGCCCTGAGATTTACCGAAAGGCAAAATTAGATTTTTTTGATGTTTTTGTTCCCTGGAAAGATTCAAAAAGTAAAGTTTTAGTTGAGAGATATTTCCATTGCTTTAGAAAAAAAGAATTGGAAAATTTAGTAAAAAAATCAGGATTTGAAATAAAAGAAATTTGGCGAGATGGTGAAGATCCAAGAACAAATATCTATCTAATAGCTAAAAAGCCCCTGTAGCTTAATGGACAAAGCGGAGGCCTCCGGAGCCTAAAATGTAGGTTCGATTCCTACCAGGGGCATTGTGGAAAAATTCTTGACAATAAATTTTGGTAAGTTAATATTAAAAGGAGGGGGTGTGAGATATTTCTCGAAGGACAAACAATTCTTAATGAAGGAGGCTAATTGAGCTCGCTAGCAAATGTCTAGCTAGGGTTTGAACTTAAGCTGATTTCAGAAAGAATTGTTCCCCCTCACTAAAGAAGGTCGGTTAATCGCGGCCTTTTTTAGTTTGGGAAAATTTGCTAAAATAAAGCTATGAGATACAAAATTGCCGTTTCCGGAGCGGCTCAAATAAACCATTGTTGTAAAGATATTGAAAAATTATCTAAAGAAGTCGGCCGGGAAATCGCCCGTCAAAAATGTATCTTAATTACTGGCGCTACCACTGGTGCTCCCTATTTTGCTGCTCAGGGCTGCAAGGAGGTTGGTGGTTTTTCTGTTGGCTTTTCTCCAGCCTCTTCTGAGGCAGCCCATATTAAAACTTATAAATTACCAATAGATGCCTTTGATATCATTATCTATACCGGCTTTAATTATTCGGGTAGAAATTTATTGATGACCAATGCGGCAGATGGAGTAATTATTATTTGTGGAAGAATGGGAACACTTAATGAATTTACCACTGCCTTCGAAGACCAAAAGCCCATTGGGGTTTTAGAGGGCTCGGGAGGAACCGCAGATAAAATAAAACTCATAGCTACCGGGCCTTATCGAGGAGTAAAAAAGATTATTTATGAAAGAAATTCTAAAATATTGGTTAAAAAATTAATTGGACTTATAAAAAAAGAAAAGTCAAAGGTCGAAAAATAAATAATACCTAATTTTTAAAATATGGAGAATTTAGCGCCTATTGCCGAAGAAGGGAAATTAATCGGTAAAGTCACTCACTATTTTTCAAAAATTGGTGTGGCGGTTATTGAGTTGTCTGATACTTTAAAAGTCGGCGATACCATTAGAATAGTAGGTGGTCAGACCGATTTTACTCAGCAGGTTGAATCAATGGAAATTGAACATGAAAAAGTAAAAGAAGCCGGTGCCGGAGATTCAGCCGGTCTAAAAATTAATCAGAAAGTGAGGGAAGGTTACAAGGTGTATAAATTGTAGATTGTAAATTGCAAATATCAAATTTTTTATGGAAATTGAAATAATTTTCCAATTGTTTTTAGCTACTTTTTTGGGTGCTTTAATTGGTTTGGAAAGGGAAATAAAAAGAAAAGAGGCCGGACTCCAAACCTTTAGTTTGGTAGCATTAGGTGCTTGCCTTTTTACTTTAATTTCTTCTCAATCAGGAATTAAATTTGATTCTGCTTTAATCTCAGCCATTGCCATCGGAGTCGGTTTTTTGGGCGCCGGGGTTGTTTTTCGCCAACCTTCGGGAATTTTTGGTTTAACGACTGCTGCCAGTTTGTGGGTAAGTGCCGCTATTGGAATGGCAACTGGGGCAAAACTTTATTTTTTAGCTATCTTCACCACCCTTTTAGCCCTTTTAATTTTAGCTGGCCTCGGCTTATTAGAAGAAAAATTCTTTAAAGAAGAATGAAATTTGTAGCCGATTTCCATCTCCATAGTAAGTATTCTCGAGCTACCAGCAAAAATATGGATTTGGAGGTTTTGGAAAAATGGGCAAAGATTAAGGGAATTAAAGTTTTGGGAACCGGAGATTTCACTCACCCTGAATGGTTTAAAAATTTAAAAGAGAAATTAGAGCCGGCAGAGACCGGGTTTTTTAAGCTGTCAACGCGCCCCGGCGGCGTTGATGAAACCCGTTTTATTTTAACAACCGAAGTTAGTTGCATTTATACAAAAAAGGGAAGGATTAGAAAAATCCATATTATATTATTTGCTCCCTCTCTTGAAGTAGTCGAAAAAATTAATACCCATTTAGGTTGGATTGGAAATTTATCAGCTGACGGAAGGCCAATCTTAGGATTAGATGTAAAAGAGTTGGTAAAAATTGTTTTGGACATTTCTCAGGATTGTTTAGTTGTGCCGGCGCATTGTTGGACACCATGGTTTTCTTTATTTGGTTCTCGTTCTGGATTTGATTCAATTGAGGAATGTTTTAATGAGTACTCAAAATATATTTATGCTGGCGAAACAGGACTTTCTTCTTCTCCGGACATGAATTGGCGACTTTCGGCCCTGGATAAAATTACCTTAATTTCAAATAGTGATGCGCATTCGCCATCTCATATTGGCCGAGAAGCAAATGTTTTCGACACTGAAATTTCTTATCTATCAATAATTAATGCCATAAAATCAAAGAACCCTCAAAAGTTTCTTTATACCATTGAGTTTTATCCTGAAGAAGGAAAATATCATTATGATGGTCACAGAATGTGTGGAGTTAGTTTGTCGCCGGCTGAATCAAAAAAATATAATAATATTTGTCCAAATTGTAGAAAACCATTAACCATTGGAGTTTTAAACAGAGTTGAACAATTGGCCGACAGGCCAAATGGATTTAAACCAGAAAATGCCATTCCCTTTAAAAGTTTAATTCCGTTGGAAGAAATAATTGCCGATGTAATTGGGCAGGGTACCGGGACAATAGAAGTCGATAAAGAATATAAAAATTTAATTGAAAAATTTGGCAATGAATTTCCAGTCTTAATTGACATTCCTCGCCAGGAATTAGAAGCCGTTACTTTGCCAGAAATTGCCGAAGGAATAATTCGGGTTAGAGAAGGAAAAGTTTTTGTTGAGCCAGGCTATGACGGAGTTTATGGAAAAATTAGAATTTTCTCGAAAGGAGAACAGAAAACCTTATCAAGACAGGGAACATTGTTTTAGTATGACTATTGGTATTCCAAAAGCATTAATTTATTGGAAAAGACCATATTTTTGGGAGAGTTTTTTTGAAAATTTGGGTTTTGAGATTTTATTGTCTCCAAAGACCAATAAAGAAATTGTCGAAATAGGGGTGAAAGTGGCTGATCCTGAAACTTGCTTTTCAAACAAGGTTTATTTTGGGCATTTAATTTGGTTAGATGGAAAATGCGATTTGATTTTTGTTCCAAGATTAAAGGCAACTGAAGGAAAATTAGAATACTGCCCTAAATTTTTTGGCTTACCTGACCTATCTAAGATTTTAATAAAGACCCCGATTTTAACTGAAACCTTTGATGAAAGAAAAGAGAAGTTTGAGAAGACCTTGGCAAGGTTAGGGAAAAAATTGAAAAAAAGGATTAAAGAGGTTGAGGGGGCAACAAAAAAGGCTTTTTTCAAAGAAAAAGAAATAAAAGAGAAAGAAGAACAAGATTTTTTAGAAAAAATTAAATCTCAAAAACCAAAAATTGTTTTAATTTCCCACCCCTACAATTTATACGATGAATATGTTAATTTGAGGATGAAAGAAAAACTGGAAAAATTAGGGGCAGAGTCAATATTTATAGATGAAGTCCCCATCAGCGTAAATCAGCATAGTAATCAGCGAGAATCAACCTCTACTATAAAGTTCCATTGGGAGTTTGGAAAGGAAATAATGGAGAAGATTGAAGAAATTTTAAAGTATCCCATAAATGGGGCGATTCAAATTTCCTCTTTTGCTTGTGGTTGTGATGCAGTTTTAAAGGAATTTGTCGAGAAGGAGTTTAAAACAAAAAAAATCCCGTTTTTGTATTTAATGATTGATGAACATACCGGCGAAGCTGGTTTTCAAACGAGATTAGAGGCCTTTATTGATACCCTTTAGCGATTTAAAAGAAAAGTCTTCGGGCAGAATTGCCTCGGGTGACACGCAATCGGCTTTAGTAGTAAGATAGAGTTATTTTCCGCCGTTGCTATTTCTCGCCGAGCCTTAATTATCTTAAAAGAAAATTCAAAGTTCTTTTTGGGCTCGGCTGCGAAGTGTCCCCCTCGGCAATTGCCCTCAGACTTAATTAAAATTATTCGTATATTCGTAAATATTCGTAATTCGTAGGGAGATGAAGCCAATAATTACATTTGCCAGATGGGGAAACTATACTATTGCTTTTAAAACCCTTTTTGAAGAGTTGGGTTTGGAAGTTATTCCTCCGGAAAAAACAACTTCTCAGACAATTACTGAGGGTGCCAAAATTGCCCCAGAAATGTTTTGTTTCCCTTTAAAAGTGACCCTGGGAAATTATTTGCCGGCTTTGAAGAAAGGGGCTAATACAATTTTTATGGTTCAAAATGTTGGAGGGTCTTGCAGGCAGAGATATTATGGCAGAATCCAAGAGAAGATTTTAAAAGAAAATGGCTGGGAAATTAATTTCATCGATTTTAAAGCTACTCTAAAGGACATTTATTCAAAAATAAAAGATATTTCAGGAGCTTCTCTTTGGCAAATATTAAGGGCAGCAAGGTTTTTCTTCAAGAAATTGGGATTGATAGAGAGAATTGAAAAAAAAGCTCAATATTATAGGCCAAGAGAGATTGAAAAAGGGGAGACAGATAGAGTGTTGCAATGGTGCTTTTCAGAGATCGAAAATTTAGATAATGAAAAAGATTTTCCAAAACTCAAAAAAGAAATTTTCAAAAAAATTTCCAAAATTAAAATTAAAAAAAATAAAATTTTACTTAAAATTGCCTTAATTGGGGAAATCTATACTGTTTGCGATCCCACCATTAATTTTGATGTTGAAAGAAAATTGGGCTTAGAGGAAATCGAAGTTCATCGAGAAATGAGTATTATCTATCAATTGAAAAAATCCGTTTTTCCCTGGAAGGATTGGATTATTCAGCGAAAAATCAATCCTTATTTAAAATCAACCGTTGGTGGTCACGGCCGAGACGCAATTTATGAAATGTTAAATTATATAAAAAGAGACTTTGATGGAATAATTCATCTTCTTCCCATGGCTTGCATGCCAGAGGTTACTGTCCGACCGATTCTGGAAAAAATTCATCAAGAATCTGGTATTCCATTTTTATCATTGTCATTAGATGAACAAGTAGCCGAGACTGGAATTGACACCCGGCTCGAGGCCTTCGTTGATGTAGTTGAAAATTATCATAACAAAAAACATGAAAACATATTTAGGCATTGATATTGGATCGCTTACCTGTAAATTTGTTTTGATTAATGAAAAAAATGAGATAATTTTTTCTAGCTATTTCCGAACTGAAGGAAATCCTATCGCAGCCATTCAGAAAGGATTAAGTGAATTAAGAAAACAAATTAAGAATCATAACCCCAATGTTGAAATTGCTGGAGTAGGAACAACGGGATCGGCTAGATATTTAGCCGGAGTCATTACCGGAGCCGATTTAATCAAAAACGAAATTACCGCTCATGCGAAAGGTATCACTCATTTTGTTCCCGATACTAAAACAGTAATAGAAATTGGTGGTCAAGATTCAAAAATTATTATTTTAGAAAACAGAGTGGCGGTTGATTTCGCACTCAATTTGATATGTTCAGCTGGTTGTGGCGCCTTTCTCGATGCTCAAGCCCATAGATTGGGGATTCCAATTGAAAAATTTGGAGAATTAGCTTTAAAATCAAAAAACCCAACGACTGTGGGAAGTAGATGCACCGTATTTTGCGAGTCAGATATGATTCATAAGCAACAAATTGGTCATTCAACTGAAGATATTGTGGCTGGTCTCTGTCAGGGATTGGCTAGAAACTTTTTGGCTAATGTAGCTCGAGGAAAAAATATTCAACCTCCCATCGTCTTTTTAGGAGGAGTTTCCGAAAATATTGGGATGCGAAAGGCATTTGAGGAAACCCTTGGTCAAAAAATTATTGTCCCAAAATATAATACGGTAATAGGGGCATTTGGAGTTGCTCTCTTAGTTAAGGAAATGGTTTTTGAAAAAACAAAATTTAGGGGTTTTGAAATCTCTGATAAAGAAATAAAATGCACTTCTTTTCAATGTCAGGGTTGTCCGAATCGCTGTGAGGTAATTGAAGCGAGAATTGATGACAAAGTCGTTACCCGTTGGGGAGACCGCTGTGGTAAATGGTCAAATTTAATCCCTACGAATTACGAATAGATACGAATATACGAATATGGATATTTTAAAAATAATTAAAGAAAGAAGAAGTATTAGAGAGTTTCAGGCAAAACCTATACCAGAAGAAATTATTGATAAATTAATTGAAGCCCTAATTTGGGCTCCTTCAGCCGGTAACCTGCAAGCGAGAAAATTTTATTTCGTTTTTAATCAAGAAATTAAAGAAAAATTAGTCGAAGCTGCTTTTGGTCAGGATTTTATTTCTGATGCTCCCTTAGTTATTGTCGGTTTTACTGATGAAAAAATTTCTTTAAGATATAACGGAAGAGGAAAAAACCTTTATTCAATATGTGATGTTTCAGCTAGTATTCAAAATATGATGCTTATGGCTGAAGAGGAAGGATTAGCTACTTGTTGGGTTGGTGCTTTTGATGAAAATGAAGTGGCAAAAATTTTAAATTTATCAAAAGATCTCAGACCAATTGTCATTGTGCCGGTGGGTTATCCTGATGAGAAACCTTTGGCTCCTCCCCGGGTTTCTAAAGAAGAAGCAGTGAAGTTTGTTAAATAAAGATGATTGAAGAATACCATTTTGGTTCTATCACCATTGATGGAAAAACCTATAAGCACGATGTCGAAGTCAGATGGACGGGTGAGGTTTTGAAATGGTGGAGAAAAGAAAGTCATCTAATAGATGTGGAAGACGTGGAAAGGGCAGTGGCGCAAAATCCAGATACAATTGTCATTGGTACCGGAGAAATGGGAATAGCTGAAGTTACTCAAAAATGTCAAAATTTTATTCGCCAAAAAGAGATAGAATTAATTATTGACAAAACTGAAGAGGCAATTAAAACCTATAATATTATTTTAGAGGAGTCGAAAAAAGAAGAAGGGAGGCAAAGAAAAGTAATAGGACTATTTCACTTGACTTGTTAAATTGGTAATGTATAATGGCTTCAGACCAATAAGTCGTAAATGGGGTCCCCGAAATTCGCGAAGCGAATTTGGGGTAACTCAGTATCTTAATTAAGTCTTCGATAATTATAAAATTCATTGAGGGCCCAAATAAGTAGCGACTTAGAGGCAAAAAGGTCGCTTTTTTAGTCAAGTATATTATCACTATGGCCTTCAAAAAATTTGAACCAGGAGGAGGAGGTTTCACTCCTCGCCAAACATTCAAAGGAAATTGGAAATGCGCTGATTGCGGAAAAGAAATAACCGAACTTCCATTTGAACCTTCTCCAGACAGACCTATTTATTGCAGGGATTGTTGGGCAAAAAGAAGAACAGAAAGACCCCAACGCTACTAAATTCCTGACAAAAGCCGCCGAAAGGCGGCTTTTGTTTTATTTACCCCGTTAGAAGTGTAAAGGATTTGTTGTCCTTCCTATAGTATTTTCTAGAAACCATCAAATACGGAACTTCTAACGGGGTTTACCAAATAGTAAGGAATATATTAAAAGGTATATAATGGAACTGGAAAAATGTATCCGAGCTATCTAAATTTGCCTAAAGAAGAATTAAATCAATCTTTGCTCCGATTGGTACTTGTATTGTAATTAGTATTATTCTTTCAATCATTTTTTATATTATTTCTCGATTTTTAAAGCAGCCGTATCGAGAAATATCCTCGCTCATTTATGATTAAGAATATTTTCATTACTGGTTTGCCTGGGAGTGGAAAAACCAGCTTATTGATTGAGATTTTAAAAGAACTGAATTTAGATGCTGGCGGTTTTTATACTCAAGAAATTAGGGAAAATAATATTAGAAAAGGATTTAAAATAATTACTTTAGATGGAAGAGAAGGGATTTTAGCTCATCAAAATATCAAAAGTCCTTATAAAGTTTCAAAGTATGAGGTTAATTTGAAAGATTTAGAAGAAATCGGAGTAAAGTCAATTTTAAACTCTTTAAAAGAAAATAAAATAACGATAATCGATGAGGTGGCCAAAATGGAGCTATTTTCCGAAAAATTTAAAAAAGCAGTGATAGCATCTTTAAATAGTAAAAACAAAATTTTGGGAACAATTATGTTGAAACCAAATCCATTTTGTAATGAAATTAAAAAAAGACTACAACCCACCTACCTCATCCTCCCGCGCCTTCGGCGCGAGCTCCTAGATACAAAAATTTTTTATTTAACTAGAGAAAATAGAGATAAAATTAAGAGTGAAATCGAAAAACTTTTATGAATTTTTGGGAGTATACAAAAAAAGAAAAAGAAAAAATTTTTGAGATTTTAAAGAGCAGAGAAACAGGGCTGACGGACAAAGAAGCCGAAAATCTTCGAAAAGTTTATGGATTAAACGAAATCAAAGTAAAAGAAATTAGTACCCGGGACATTTTGATTAGGCAGTTTAAATCTGCCTTTTTTTATTTGCTTTTTATTGCCGGAATATTAGCCCTTATTTTCGGAGAAAAAATAAATGGAATTTTGATTTTTGTTTTTGCTTTTATCAATATTTTTCTGGGATTTTTCC
>Ga0315280_10000594_pt1 | contig 67114 bp, 77 predicted proteins | sample YL17G06_40_MG_FD_203697 | JGI IMG/M metagenome (GOLD analysis project Ga0315280, IMG submission 203697) | Sediment microbial communities from Yellowstone Lake, YNP, Wyoming, USA - YL17G06_40 | ecosystem: Environmental > Aquatic > Freshwater > Lake > Sediment | place: USA: Wyoming | collected... | reverse complement strand
CTATTCCAGCGTAGTCTCCTCGCGCGACGACGACTGTGTCTCCCTTCCTTGCTCGTATCGAACGTGTTCCGTACCTTTCTCTCAGTTCTGGAGAGAGTGGAGATGAAAGTACTTTGCCCCTAGCATGCGACGGAGCTGTATAGAGGGCTTTTCTTTGTTTGCTTGGCTTCTTCGACAAGACCTTCACATCTACACACTCCTACACAATGATGCTTGACGAGCTTGCGATTCTGGGCCATCTCTCCGCCGCCTCTTTAGCAACGGGTCCCTTAATCTCTGACCCCTTCAATTCGCCTTCGGGCGTCATAAGGACGGCGGCATTATCATCGAACTGCATAGAGACACCATCTTTTCTTCGGTAGGGTTTTCTCTGTCGCGTAATGACCGCTGGAAGAAGCTGTTTCCTTGTTTCAGGGCTGCCCTTCTGAACCGAGACCAGGATCATGTCTCCGACGCGCGCGGAAGGCATCCTCTTCAGCCTCCCCTTGTAGCCAACTACGCTGACTATTCTAAGCCTCTTAGCACCTGAATTATCTGCACAGTTTATGATCGCGTTTACGGGCAGTCCCCTAGAAGTGTGTGGATGATAATCTATTACTCCTTTGGCTGAGACCGCCCGGGTCTTAGGACGAGGCATATTTAGTCTTTCTCCAGTTTTTCAATTACAACAAAGGATACAGTCTTACTTAGCGGACGGCATTCAGCCACCCTCACCTTGTCTCCTCTTTTGGTCTCTATGCAAGGGGGGCTATGTGCGGCTATGTGGCTGTGTCTTCTATCGTATCGAAGGAATTTCGCCACATAGTGGTGGTAATCGCGCCTGATAACTACCGTGTTATTCATCGCATCGTTGACCACCGTTCCTACAAAGGTTCGCTTCCTAACGGGCAGAGATCCGTGAAAAGGACATTTTCTGTCTTCACATTCTTGCTTTGGCGCCTTTACGAGGATTCCGATGTCTTGCATCTATTGTCTTCTCCTTTTCTTTGTTCGTTCGGCGGGTCTGCCCACAATTTTTTTCCCATCGATCTCGACGGAGAGACCGCTTGGAAACGTGAAGCAGAACAGAGTTCCATTCTTTGGGACAGCCCTTATTTTCTGATCGTTTGATATGTAGATCATGTTTCTAGTTTCGTCTACGACGTCGCCTTCTATTTTGACGTTGCCTAGGGTTTGGCTTCGCAAAACGTTGATGTGGGCCCCTATTAGTTCGTGTCTGGCTATGTTCGATTGAGTTACTGGGGTCATCTCTTCTTCATCTCATCCGTCTTAGCTTTTGCCTTCGTCTCGTTCTCGATGGTTAAGATTCTAGCGATGGTTCTTCTGATCTCCTTTATTCTGGCTGGGTTCTCCACGGCGCCTCCTGCTTCCACCATCGCCTTGAGCTTGACGAGTTCACTTCTCAGCTCCGTCAACTTCTTTTCCCTCTCCTCTGGACTGTACTCACGTATCTCTTCCGTCCTGTATATGGGCATTTAGGCCTCAGCCTCCTCTGAGGTTGGTTTCTCTTTAACTTCCTCGACTGCAGCAGCTTTCTCCGAGAAGATGATTTGGGTTCTGTCAGGAAACGTTGCTTCCTTCGGAACGATGTTTACTTTTATGCCTAACATACCAGGCTTCAACTGCACGCTGATTACCGCGGTCCTTGTATTCTTTAGTGCTGGATCCCCAGATTTTGGGAGGTAGCCAGCACGAAACTTTTCGAACCTGTGCCTTTGTGTTCTGAGTTTTCCACTAATAACGATCTCGGCTCCTTGCGCTCCCGCTTCCATGATCCGGGTCAATGTCCGAAAACCGACTCTGCGAAAGTGCTCGCCTCGTTCGAGAGCGGAGGCAATCTGTGAGGCCATGATATTTGGGCTGAATTCTGGGACCTCAACCTCAGCCACAGCCACTTGTGGATTGGTCAAGCCAAATCTTTCCTCAAGGACCTTCGTCAAATCCCGAATGCTCTCCCCCCTCCGCCCTATAACTATTCCCGGCTTCATAGCGTACACGGTTACGCGGGTACCGAGAGGGGTTCGCGTTATCTCCGCTCCACCGTATCCGGCCCTCTCCAGCTCCTTGCTCAAAAACTCGTAGATCTCCATGTTCCTCAGAGCTTCAACGATAAAGTGTTTGACCGCCGACAAGACGCTACTTCGCCTCTTCAACAACCACTTCGACATGGCATAAGAGGTCGTGGCTTGGAGACGATCTTCCGAAGGCCCGTGGTATATAACGCTTTATTTTTCTCGCCCGCTGAGCCGCGATGTGAACTATTTTGAGCTTTTCTGTATCTAGACCCTTAAAATCAGCATTCGCTTCAGCGCTATCCAGTATGTTCAAGAACGCTCGGGCAACTTTAACGGGATAACGCCCTGCGTAGAAGCCTTCAATTCCAGATTTGTGGGAAACCTCCTTCTTATGGCGTCTATAGGGAACAGCCCTTCTCTTGTCTATCACTTCTTGTAGGAAACTCCTGGCGTTATCCATGCTCATATGCCTAATAGTTTCGCACACCTCTCTTGCTGCCTTCGGAGATATCCGTAGGTCTCTACCGCTGGCTTTCGCTGTTCTGTCAGGATCCAGGCCAACGACGGAGTACTCCCACTCTGGCATATGTCCTACCAACTTGCGATTGCAGAAACTACAAAACGACATCATCATATTAAAGCTTTCGTGGTAGGTTGTCAGCTTACTTGAATAGGCGGTTCGCTATTGAGAAAAGCCCTGTGACTGGAATTTGCAGACTTTTAGTCCTATTACTTTAGTGGGACGTACATGCTTGAGCGTGAGGCTCCAATTCCCGGCATGCCGTGTCTTACCTTCGTTCGGGTCAACACGAATTCTCCAAGAAAATAGCCTACCTTTTCAAGCGTGATCTGAACCGGGACAAATTCTTTCCCATCGTGTACGTGAATAGTAAGTCCAACCATCTCTGGAAGTATCACCATGTCTCGACAGTGCGTCTTTATCGGCTCCTCCTTTCCCTCTCCCATGGCTTTCTTCGCTTTCCTCAGCTTTTCAATGAATATCCTTTGCTGATCTGTCAAGCCTCTGCGCAGCGACCTTCTCTGTCTGGCAGATAGTAAGCATATGAAGTCATCCATTGACATTTGTTGGAGTTCTACTAGCGTGTGCCCTCTATAGGTGAATTCTCTAGCCATTTTGCGACCTCGACGTTACCTGGGGTTTCAGGAAGCGTAAAACGCTCGGAATATTTAAGTATTTAATTGCAGGGAAACCTAGATAACAGGACAGTCGGCCACAGAGAACGAAAACTACTCGCGTCTCCTCCTTTTCTTCCTGCCCGACTGTCTGGGAGATATCAATCCAACCTTTTTCCCAGGCGGCATGTGTCTGGAGACGCTGGTTGGCATCAGAGACTTCGTCTTGTGACTTCCCCCTCCATGAGGGTGCAATGCCGCGATCATGGCTACCCCCTTGGTTATCGGATAAGCGCGTCCCCTTGCCTTCATAAGGGCATCCTTCTTGCCCGCTTTCATGAATGGCTTACCTGTCCGTCCGGAGGCGGATACGAGGCCTATCGTGGCTCTGCAAGGGCCGTCTAGGACGACGGACTTGCCTGACGGAAACTTGACTATAACGCCTTTAGCCGTCTGTGAGACGACGGTGGCGTAGGCGCCTGAGGATCTGGCGACTTTACCCCCGTCTCCTGCTTTAAGCTCGATATTGTTGACTATTGTTCCCGAAGGAACTTGGCTCAGTGGAAGAATGTTTCCGGTATTTATCGGTCCGGTCGATCCTATGAATATCTCGCTTCCAACAGACAATCCTTCAGACGCTACATTGTAGAATTCTGCTCCCCCATCAAGCCTAATTCTAGCCAAGGGTGAGCCTCTTCCAGGATCATGCGTTAACTCTTCCACGACGCCTCTCAAGGACGTGGCTTCCTCCGCCTTGATTACAGCGGGGTATTGGGCAGGCGCAACTCTCTTATGAGTGGGCGCCCTGAAAGTCGGGCTTCCGCGGCCCTTTCTCTGCGCTCGAATCCTCTTACCCATTCAAATCTCCTCCTATAGAATTCCAAGTTTTATTGCCAAGTCAGAAGCCTTGTAGTCTGGGTGAAGCTTAACATACGCTTTCTTCAGACCTTTTGAGGTGACTAAAAGGTTGACGTCCGAGACCTTCACGCCGTAAAGTTCTTCGACAGCCCTCTTAACGTCAGATTTGTTAGCTTTGAGGTTCACTATAAAGGCCAGCTTATTCTCAGCCTCGATGATGGAGACCGCCTTCTCGGTCATTAGAGGATAAATCACAGTTTCATGCAGCTTTGTTTTGGGCATCTAATCAGCCTCAAGCAAAAATTTTTTCAAGACTCTTTATCGCGGACTCAACCCAAACGGTAAGCCGACCTGGGTGGGCCCCTGGAGCAAGCGATTCGACGTTGAGTTGTCCGACGGTAACGACATCTAAACCCGGATGATTCCTAGCGGCTTTACCGATGCCTTTGTCCTCCGACACAATGATCAATGGGCCTACCGCTTGCTTCATCTTTCTGCCCCGAGAGCTTCCTCTCCCAGCTCTTATTCTTCGGCTGTTCTTAACCCTTAAGACGTCAGGCCAAACGCCAAGTCCTTCAAGCGTCGTCTTAACCTGAACGGCTTTATCCAGTGTTTGAAGTTTGTCCGAAACGACTACAGGAAACTCTTTAACTTCTGCTACTGCGTGGCCACGCGATGCTACAGTGTCTTTGTCAGCCGTCGCTGCGATTGCTGAGGTGATGGCTAAGGTCTTCTCCTTCTCGTTGAGACGCTTCTTTATCCGTTTCTCGGCTTTTGGCGGGTGAGCCTGTCTACCGCCGACTGTTCCAGGCGCAAACGCACCTTGACCAGCCCTACTATAACCTGAACCTTTTACCCTGGGAATTCTAGCCAAGTGCAGACCTGTTCCCCGCCCTATGGCGGTAGTTCTTTTACCCGCCATCGGGTCTCGTCCTTGGGGTTGGATTCTGTGAGACTGAAGGGCTACAACGGCTTTCTTTATGATGTCTGGTCTGATAGGTGTATCAAAAACCGCGGGGACGCTGATCTGCTTCACTGTTTTCCCTTTCAGGTCGTGCACAGGAATCTTTCTCAAGTCTCCTTTTCTCCTAGCCGCCGGTCTTCAAGCCAACAAAGTTGATCTGCGGCGCGGTCTCAGCCACATGGGTCGGCGGTCGTGTCGTATACCTGAGTTTCATCAGGCGTTTTGCCGGGCCGGGGACGCTACCACTCAACAAGAGAAAATCAGTGCGGACTACGCCGTAGTGCGGAAAACCCCCCTCCGGCGATGCCCCTTCTCCTTTGGAGCCTATCCTTAGGATGCGCTTATTCTTTTCAGTCCTGTGATGGAAGCCCATTTGGCCGGCTCTTGGCACGCTATACATGACATAATGAGGAGTCCATGCTCCCAGCGTACCGACTTGTCTAACAGACTTTCTCGACTTGGGGCGTTTCCTCTTGACTCCCCAGCGTTTAACAACCCCTTGGATCCCTTTGCCTTTGGTTACCGCAGCGACGTCTACAAACTGTCCTTCTCTGAAAACGTCGGATATGGAGACTTGTTTACCCAAGATCTTTTTTGCGTACTCAAATCTGTCTTTTATTATGCCTCCGTCGACCTTGACTTCCATTATCTCAGGCTTATTCTGTGAAACTGCCGCCAGACGCGGCTGCGTGCAGAGCACAATTCTGAGGTCCGTCGCCTTTTCTAGAGACTCCTCGACCTCCTTCATTTTGGCGTCTGTATTGTAGTCTTCAGGAACGGACAACAATCGACCTAAGTCTTTAGGTCGCTTTTTCATCCACGCCTCCGTCATCGCCTTTAGGCCCTTGGGCGTCCGGGCGTATGACCTTATTCCGCATGTTAACATAGGAGGCGTCTCGATCACGGTGACGGGAGTGAAAACTTCTTGGCCGAAGGTCGGAGAACCACGGTGATCGCTTACAAGGTAAACGTAGCTCATGCCCGCCTTATAGCCAATAAAGCCGAGGAGTTTTGGAGATTCCCCTCCAACATCAGGCCAATAGTTAATTCTGCCAATGTGACTAGCAGCACGTCCTCTAGGCAGATAGGATAGCGATCCACGTTTCGGTGCGTGAATTCTTCGGCGTCCCATTAAGCATCACGTGTCAGGATATCATTTCTAAGGCTGTTAGGGAAGCGAAGACCGCCTCTTCGGTTCGAACGGTCTTTGTTCCTTGACGTTCTATGACGTTAACCGTAAAATCAAATACGTCCTCTACTTTAAGGTTTTCCCGTCTCAGTATCTCCTTTAAGCCCTCGCTTGGAGATCCGAAAGCGATTAGAACTCTCTTGGAGGCTCTATACCTTTGTCTGACTTCCTCCGCAACTTGAGTGAGCGGCGTTCCATATCTGGAGGTAGCGATAGCGAGGTCGTATGACCCGGTTCCAATCGTTCTCCCTAATGGTAGACTTGAGGCAGTCACATTGTATCCCCAGTATAGGCCTATTTCTTCCCTCCTTGCCAGACAAACCTTCGGATGCTCTTTTTGGAGGCTTACTAATCGAACGGTAACCCTCTTTCCGATGGGCAACTTCGATTCCTGTAAAACGGCTGTCGTTTCGGCTCCGATGTCCACGTGGGATCTGTTTCCTTCAGACTTAATGACAATGCCTTCACGGTACTCATTCAGCTTTAGGTCTCTAACATACTTAGCAATCGGGTGATGCGGGGTTCGTAGGGGAGGGAGTATTCCCAGATATTTGAAGAGTGGTCTAACCGGGAAGATTCTCTTCCTGAGATACTGCGGCGTCTCCATATAGGACAGGATGTTTGAGACGAAATCGATTTGGTTAGACGTGTTTTGGCCTTTTCCATCGGGGTAGATGACAATTTCATCTACTCGAAATATGGCGCATGCTCTTCCAATCAGCCCGACCTTATAGGTTTTCTCGCGAAGATGTGGGGTATCAGCGATTATAGAGGATGGTATTGCCACCGAAAGCGGTATCTGACGCTTGATTGCTTCCAACCTTAGACCTCAGAGAATTATTCCGTATTAAACGAGTCTTTGGCTTGAATTTCAAGCTTTACGAACTAGTTCAATCTAGAAAAACCTAGCGGGGACTTTAACTGTTGAAGACTGTTATTAAAGAGGAGAATAATATGCGATCAGAGGTATTTGCATGACCTTGCCAGCTGTGCTTGATGATATGCAGTCGATCAAGTCCATTGACAAAGAGGGTATGTTGAAGATTCAGATGGTGTTCCCAGAACACTGTAAAGACGCACTGAGAAGGGGTGATGCTGTCAAGGCCCTTGAAAGATCGGACGTTTCTAGGAACGTGAGGATCGCGTACAAAAAGCCCGATAATATTATTATTGCAGGGATGGGTGGTTCAGCGGTCGGAGGAGACGTGCTTAAGGATTGGCTTCGAGATGATGCCAGAGTCCCAATTGAAGTTTCAAGAGAATATCATCTTCCAGCTTATGCTGACGACGGAACGCTTGTGTTAGTCGTAAGCTATTCTGGAAACACCGAAGAGACACTTAGCAGCTTCGTTGAGGCGGTTGAAAGGGGATGCATGGTAGTAGCCGTCAGTTCAGGCGGCCAACTCGAGAACTTCAGCCGGAGGCTAGGAATTCCCTTTGTTAAGTTGCCTGAGAATTTGCCTGCCAGGGCCGCTTTTCCGTACCTTTTCTTTCCTCTGGCCACCGTCTTGAAGAAGCTTGGGGTTTTCACTCCAAGCGTTCAAGAGATCGAAGAAACGATTAAGACTCTTGAAGATCTCAGAGAGGAAGTTAGGCCTGAAACTCCGACGTCTAGGAATTTGGCTAAGCAATTAGCGTTGGAGGTTAAGGATCACATACCTTTTGTTTATGGATTTGGATTCTATCGCAGCGTTGCACTGCGTATGAAGACCCAGTTCAATGAGAACAGTAAGATGTTGAGCAAGTATGAGTATTTCCCTGAGTTGAATCACAACGAGGTTGTGGGCTGGACAGAGGCGAAGGAAACGGCCAAGTATTTTGTTGTAATCCTTATCCGCGACCCAGATGAGCCTTCTGAGATCAGAAGTAGAATCGACATCACCAGAAGAATTGTTCTGGAAGATCGGGCCGGTAAGGTTTTAGAGGTAGTCGGCAGGGGGAGATCGAGATTGTCAAAGATGTTATCAGTGATTTACCTCGTTGACTTAGTTAGTGTTTACCTAGCAATCTTAAACGGTGTTGATCCAACTCCCGTCGAGTTAATCGGCAGAATAAGATCAGAGCTCAGTCGTAGAGCTCAAACGGCTGAGATATCAAGAAGATTCGAAAGACTTACAGAAACTTAGTCGGACTCGCTTTTCGCTGCTGGTTCGTGGCGCATATGTGTTGGGGACGCATGTGTTTGCCCTCAGACTGACTTTAAGATCTTCTCGATCCTCGTTCGTGATATAGGGCCATCACGAATTATTACAGGAGGGCATTTTGTTAGATCGATGATTGTTGAGGGGACGCCTTTGACTTTGCCTGCGTCCAGAACAAGGTCGACTTCACCAATCTGAGTTAAGGCTTCATCCGCTGTTTCTGGATTGGGCTGGTTGTGTTTGTTCGCGCTAGTTGCAATTAGAGGAAGATCTGTCATCTTCATTATCGACAGGGGAACTGCGTGCCCTAGGGCTCTCAGCCCGACGCTTTCGCCGCCGCCTGTGACTTCCATTGGTATCAAGCCTTTTTTCTTTAGTATTATGGTCAAAGGACCAGGCCAAAATTCCCTCATGAGTTTTCTAGCCTCTTCCGTTACAAAGGCAAGCTTTTCAGCCATTTTCGGTCCCGAGACGGCTATCGGTAAAGCTTTGTCTAACGGGCGCTCCTTGATTCTAAATATCTTCAATACGCTTTTTGGATCTAAGGCGTTGGTTCCTATACCGTAGACCGTCTCTGTCGGGTATACAATAACAAGTCCCTCTTTGATTGCCCTAGCAGCCGTAGAAATTATCTTCGGATCAGGCTTCACTGGATCAACTTTTAACACTTTCACCATGTAGCATCTCTAACAAATTGTTCAAGCAATGAGCGGCACGTTGTTTAATCATAGTGTGGGTATCGTATGGATCGGTTGCACAATTTTTAGATCGATGAAGCTAGGCAGTCGTGAAGCCTGTATAAATTCAAAGATCATTCTGTTATCGTCTATTGCAGATGGGCAGTCTAAAACTTGAATAACTGGAAATCTTGTTCCGAACCACATTTCTATGCAAGTTTTCTTGTAGATATCTGTCCATTTATGCGAATCTTTTTTGTGGCTCCCTTTAGGATTTCCCTTGCAACATTCACGTCTTCCATGGTCATAACGCGTATGAATACGATTGTTTGGCCCTTTCTAACAATAGCGGCTCTTCTTTTCGGTTTTCCGAAGGACAGTTTCATGCCCTTTGAGATTCGGTCGGCCCCAGCAAACCCCAGCCAATTACTGCCACGGACTATTTGATGAGGATAAACTGGTATCTTGAAGTAAAACTTGGATTTGGGCAGCTTTACGGTTAGGTTTCGATTGATGTGAATTCTCATGCTCTCGAGGGCGCCGGAGTCGATTTCGCTTCCGTCCTCAGCTGCAAGGGCGACCTCATAGTTATAGGTAAGATTAGGCTCGCCGGCCTCGAAGATCCTGATCTTTGACTGCGGGGCACTATGGGCATACTCTGCACGGGTATAAGCCATCTTTTGAACGCCGCCAAGTTTTTATTCGCTCTATAAGTAGCGGCGGGATATTTAAGGAGTGCCCGCGTTTTATTAGATGATGTAGCCTTATGTGCGTCCTGCTTAGAGATTAAGGCGATTTGATCTAGAGGATTGATGTAAACGTGAGTAAGACATCGCGGATCCCTGATTTTTATAAATTGCCTCTGAGTCGAAGACTGGAGATAGTGAAGGAGTTTGCCAATCTCACCGACAGCGAGGTCGACCTTCTGAAAGAAACAGGTTCTTTATCGCGTGATACAGCTGAGAGGATGATCGAGAACGTAGTTGGAGCTATTCCTGTTCCACTAGGTATAGCCACAAACTTTCTCATAAACCGCCGGGATTATCTAGTCCCGATGGCTATCGAGGAGCCTTCCGTCGTTGCTGCAGCGAGTCATGCCGCCAAGATAGGTAGATCGAAGGGAGGATTTGTCGCCAGTAGTACTGGTTCGATTATGATTGGGCAGGTACAGACGGTAAAGGTCAAAAACCCAAACCAGGCCAAGAAGGATCTCCTCTCTCACAGAGAAGACATCCTGAAGAAAGCGAATGAGCAGGATCCTGTTCTCCTCTCTATTGGAGGCGGAGCGAAGGATCTCGGCGTCAAGGTTTTGCAGACCCAGAGAGGATCGATGGTTATCTTGGAGCTCTATGTGGATACAAAGGACGCCATGGGGGCGAACGCGGTTAACACGATGGCCGAGGCCGTGGCACCCATGATCGAGCGGATAACAGGTGGCAGAGTTCTCCTTCGCATATTGTCAAACTTGGCCACTAAGCGTATGGCGCAAGCCAAAGTCGTGATTGATAAAGGCGAGATAGGTGGAGACGAGGTTGTGGAAGGCATAATCGATGCGTATGCTTTCGCTTCCGCTGATCCTTACCGGGCGGCAACTCACAATAAGGGAATAATGAACGGCATCGCTGCCGTTGCCATCGCGACGTGTAATGATCATAGGGCCTTGGAGGCTGGATGCCATGCCTATGCAGCTAGAAATGGACAATACCTGCCGCTGAGCACATGGGAAAAGAATGAGGATGGGGATCTTACTGGCGTCATTGAGGTGCCCATGGCCGTTGGAATTGTGGGGGGGGCCATCAAAACTCATCCCATAGCTCAAATAGCCCTCAAGATACTTGGCGTAAAGACGGCTTCTGAACTCGGAGAAGTGATGGCAGCGGTCGGATTAGCGCAAAACTTCGCCGCCTTGAGGGCTCTGGTAGTCGAGGGGATTCAGAGGGGACACATGGGGCTTCACGCGAGAAACATAGCCATCGCAGCTGGCGCTAAGGGCGCTATGATCGATACAATAGCTGAAGAGATGATTCGACGGAACATGATTAGGCTCGATACGGCTAAAGAACTTCTCAGAAAACAGAAGTCGATTGAGAGTTAGGCATCGGGCCTCTGCCAATCTCCGGATCAAGCACAGTAATCTCTTAATGTATATGCTTGATGAAGCCTTCTATCCTGCGTCAGTAGTCGTAATTAATAAAGCCAAGTAGAAACCAGAATGATATACAAACATCCTTATGGCACCTTGATTAATTCTGTAGAATAAAATCGTTTGAAAGAGGTTGATAGTAGCGCATGAAAGATGAGCAAGTGCTTTCTGAGGACCTATTGAAGAAGATGATGGATCATACACAGCTCAGGGCATATGCGACTTACGATGATATGAAAAGCCTCTGTGACGAGGCTTTGAAATACAGATTCGGTCAGGTTGCCATCAATTCTTGCCACGTTTCTCGTTGCGCGTCGCTTCTGAAGGGTAGTGGCATCAAAATAGATGCAACCGTTGGTTTTCCGCTTGGTGCGATGAGTCCGGAAGCAAAGGCATTTGAAGCTAAGAAGGCCGTCGAAGACGGAGCTGATGAGATAGATATGGTCGTCAACATAGGAGCACTGAAATCGAAAGACTACAAGCTGGTGAAAGAGGATATGGAGGGTGTTGTTAAGGCTTCTAAAGGTAAACTTGTCAAAGTGATCATTGAAGCCTGCTATTTGAAAGACGAAGAGAAGGTCAAGGCCTGTGAATTGGCCATGGAGGCAGGGGCGCAGTTCGTGAAGACGTCAACCGGATTTGGTTCTGGAGGAGCGACGGTGCATGACGTTGAGCTGATGAGGAAAACAGTGGGTGGGAAGATGGGCATTAAGGCTTCCGGAGGTATACGCACTGTGGAAGAGGCGATCGCGCTTATTCGAGCAGGAGCCACCAGGCTTGGTACAAGTAACAGCGTAGGTATAATAGAAGGCTACAGAATGATGCGGGATCTTATTACTGCAGGAAGGTTAAAGTAAACCAACATTGTCGTGGAACTTGAGGAGGCGATTGTGATTGGTTAAGAGAGATTTCATGAGTGCTTTCCACAGAATGTTGATGCCTCGTCCTGTTGTTCTCGTAACTACCGTTGGCCGAGACGGTAGACCAAATATCATGAGCGCCGCTTGGATTACGCCGGTGTCTTCAGCTCCTCCCCTGATTGCGATGAGTATTGGGCCGGATCGCTATTCTCACAGCTTAATAGAAGAAAACGGCGAATTCGTTGTGAATATTCCTTCACGGGGTTTGGTCAAAGAAGTCGAGTACTGCGGGCGTGTGTCTGGCAAGAATTTAGATAAGTTCAAAGCTGCAAAGCTCACGGCGGAGCCAGCTAAACGGGTTAAAGCGCCAATAATAAAGGAATGCATAGGGCATCTTGAATGCCGAATCGTGAACAGCATCGCAGCCGGAGATCACACGGTCTTCATAGGAGAGGTCTTAGCGGCTTACGCGGACGAATCTCTCTTTTCTGAAAGGTCTTGGAATCTCAAAGAGGCTAAGGTCTTGCAACATCTGACTTCGAACTTCTATTCAACTCCGGGGAAATCATTCCCGGCCTGAATCGTATCTGCACATGCTTCAGTCGCAAATAGCAGTCTTCAGTTCAATAAACAGTTGAGACGTCCGTTGCTTGCGCATGGTCGGTTAAGACGCGTACTGGATCCGGATGTAATACAGAGTTATCAGGCCTTTATCGTTGATGAGAAAACCGTAGTTGGCGTATTTCGCTGCCCCATCGGAAGTGATCCAGCGATAGACTTCTGTTACACTGTTTGGCGTACAATAGTTCTCGGCGAAGCCCTTGATGATGGTCTCCGCGTCGCTCCATTGGTCTTCGTTAACGTATGTAGTTGCGCCCTCAAGCAACTCTACGTTTCCGCGGGCGGTCGTTGCCTTATCATCAACGCTTATTCCTTCAGCGACGAACGCACTGTCCATTTTAGCCAGTCGTTCTTCTTCGCCGACGGGTAGCGCGTGAACAAGGATGTTGTAGGCGGACAACGCGTCTTCGCCCATCGATACCGCTTCTCCGGTCGAGGCTTCTACGCAGCCGACAAAGGCTAACTTGACGATCACCGCTTCTCCCGCCGTGACCTCGGCGTAGACAGGTATGAAGTAGTAGAGTCCCCCGCGTATGTTGTAGAGGAGAACGTTTCCAAAGCGATAGGTCTTCAAGAGGCTCAGTTGCGTCCTGACGGCAGTATTGGTTTCAAACGCCTGCCGAGCAGCCGATGGGCCTATGAGTCTTTGATCTAGTGGTACCCGGTAGAAGAATGCTTCGCCGTATTCGGTGCCGCAGAGAGCCACATATAGTCCGGCGAGGTTCAGACCAGGCGCATTTGCATACTCCGCCACTTGTACGGCAACAAAGACGGGGCTTCCACCAATCGTTACGAGTATATAGTTGACATCCGTTTCAGCTGGCCTATCGAAGTCGTCGGATCGACCTCTCCATATTGTTGGGTCGCGAACGTGATATCGGTAATCTACACCTAATTGGTTTTCATAAAGCGTTTCGGGCACCCTGATTTGAGACTTGAGCCATGAAGGTATATGCGGCCAGTTATAGAAGCGTTTGTAGAAGTCGAGCAGAAAACCATCCGACTCACTGACAGAGTATCCCTTCAAATCTCCGTTCTCGACATCGACCGTGACGACGCCTAGGAATCTTACGTATCTGCCTTGGGCGAAGCCGCTGGAAAGCGGATAGTCGACGAAGACTTGTGCACAGTAGTAGAGTTTTTGACCGTCTGTCACCAAGTAGACGTCATCGTCTATAGTTAGGTGACTTATGAGCATCGTCTCAACCCTGCTCTTCACGTCCCTGTTCCAGAGCATTGCTATCTCGTCCTTCGATGGGTTCAGCGCGAAGCCCAACTGTCCTTCTAGGAGGAACCACCATGCCCTAACCATTCCTTTCAAAACATAGTCTGGGCTCTCTTGATAGGTGACGTTGCCTATTTCGGTGAAGCCTGGCACTTGCACGTACGCCGTGTCGAAGCCTTCTCCGTAGTAGATTCTAGGCACTTTTGTAAGGTTAAAGGCGCTTTCTGGCTGAACGAAGTCTCCTGTGTGGCTGTTTATGACGATCACTCTTGGAGCATTAGTGTATGTGAAGTGGCGGCTGATCCAGTCTCCGGCTATCTCATAGTTAATGGTTGTCGGACAGACCCAGTACTCGTTCTTGTTTAAGTACAGGATGTCGCTGTCCGCTAAGGTCAGCCAGTTCACGCCGATTTGGCTCTTCATCTTCGTGAGGCTCGCCTCAGAGTCCCATTGGCGGATCTTTGAGAGAATCTCGGTGTTGTTCGTTGAGCCTAGGTCTGATACGCTAAGGTATTGCCATCCGGATAGCCCGGTTGACCATCTGGTGTAGTCGATCTCCTTCGATGTTTGTGGGAACCATTCGTACTGTTGCCAGGAGCGGTCCCACTGTAGCCTGTATACTAGAATGAAGCCTAGGTTGGCGACCAAGATGGTGAGGATTATTCCGAAGGTGGCGGCGTAAGCTAAGACACGTCTTCTGTTGAACGTTAGTTTTTCGCGATGGATATGCAGAATCACGGTGGCCGTGATGCTGATCAACTCTAATGAGACAAGGATGCCCCAGAGGTGAGGCGAGGTTATGTCGAATTCCGAGTAAGGAATTCTCAGGAGCAGCCAAACGATTCCCAGAGAGACGGAGGCCGCGAAGTTTCGCAAGGCCCTTCCCACGCCGCCGACCAAGATCTCTCCTGCCCCTCCTAGGGCTAGTCGTAGTATCCAAACGAAGAGGAGTATGGTCAAGCAGGTGACGGCGATCAGATACCACGTCTCGATCGTTGGGGTTAAGGCTATGAGTTCTGCGGAGGTCGGAGGCGATAGGGGAAATAGGAGTATTCTCAGGATGGTTTGGGGATCAAAGACGCCTACGCCGTTCCTAGCCATGTGGAAAGGGAGGGCTAGGCCGAACGCCCCCGTGGCCAAAGATAGAAGGAGGAAGAAGCCGTACGTTATTCCCTGATAGGCTAGTCCCGTTTTTATTGAGAACTTGTCGTCGAATATGGGTCCCAGCGTGTCTTTGGGTTCACGTAAGCGGAGCCAGGTTAGAGCCCAAGAGATGTGGCGTAAGATGCCTAGGACTTTGCAGTGGGTTACTCGGGGGTCGAGGGTCAAAAGCGGCAGGATTAAGCAGAGTATCAGGAAGTCGCCCTTCAGCAGGACGATGTTGTTCCACCAGTCGATTCCTGCCTTAGACAGATATGTTGTCTGGGCGACGTCGATGTTTATCCAAAAATCAAATAGAAATAGGAGAATGAGGACTGAAGCGATCGCTGCGAGGAGTATCTTCAGTCTTGTTGGAAATTTGAAGTACTTGAATTCTCTTTCCATCTTTTTCCCGCTCAGCGTAAGTTAAGCGACGCCTTTCTGCTGTGCTTTGTACAGCGTATAGATCAATAGGTATGCATGGTGCTTCTTTTAAGCTATGTATGGGTGTTCTTAAGGGTTGACTTACCAGTTATGTTCAGTAGCAGAAGTCAGCCGTTAAGCCATGCCTTTTGCAGAGTTCTCTAATGTCTGGTTTCAGCCTCTCATAATAGTGGCTTTGTTTGAATAGAGCTTCTTCAAACTTGGGTATGAGATTCGAGTAATGTTCTGAGAGCGTTTTCTTGATTGTTCGCCAGTTTCCAGCCTTTATGTTCAATCTGTCAACTAAGATACGCTTTAAGGGGGTTTTGGCAAGTCTTGCGATTAGTTCTTCGAGGCTTTCCTCAGTAATGTAAGGGAGAACAGGTCCAATGAAGGCGTAGGTTTCTATGCCGTTGCTGCTGAGGGTTTTCAGCGTTTCCAACCTCTCTTTTATGGGAGACGCCTTTGGCTCAAAGTTTCTTGCAGCATCCTCATCTAGGGTTGTTATTGTTAAGCCGACTTCGCTTTTCGAAAGTTTTCTGATCACATCTATGTCTCTTAAGACAAGGGAGGATTTCGTAAGTATAGATACGGGGAAATCTGCGGCAACAAGAAGTTCCAAGATTCTTCTTGTTAAATGATGCTTTTTCTCAATAGGTTGATACGGATCTGTAACACTGCTTAGTAGAACTAAGCCCTTCTTAGCTGTACGCAGCTGCCCTTCTAGGACATTGGGGGCATTGCCCTTCACGTTAACAAACTGACCCCATCCTTCGCTGGCGCCCGCATACCTAGTCATGAATCTGGCATAACAGTAGGCACAGCCGTGTTCACATCCTACGTAGGGGTTTATCGAGTAATCGACGCCGTATATTCTGCTTCTGCCAAGCACGGATCTGCATTCTACTATTCTTTCAACAACCATTCCGGTCCCCGAGGTCCTAAGACATTAAGCTGAAACGTAAAGGCATTTATCACACGCTGTTCTAGCAGATACTTGGTTCAAAGGTTTTGCAGCTTCGACTGGGCAAGAAGCTTGTCAAGAAGGTAAAGAAGACCATTCCTTGGGTCGAGCATGTCGTAGACGACGTAGGGACTGCCCTTGACCTGAATTATACGCTAGAGGATTTAAACGTTCGAGTCTCCCAACGCGGCATCTGCATATTCTGTAGAGGAACAAAGATGCTATGCGGGAAAGTACGTTGTCCGGTTATGGTTAAGCTGTATTCGCTGATGAAGAGTAGGCCTCTTTTGGGCGATACTCAGATTGAGGGGGCTTCGCCTCCCGGCGTCTTCGTCGGTCGCATAGGCTATCCGTACGTCTGGGCGGGGCCTCTGATTCCGCCTGTCGGCGGCGACACGACCATCTTTGATTTGCCCGAACAGTGGCTTGAGAGGCGGATAGACGAGATCGTCGATTTCAGGCTCAATCTTGTCAGAGGCAGGTTCATGGCAAACGTGAATAAGCCGGATTCGGGGGGAAAGCTTATGGATCTCAGCAGGGAACTCGTCCTATCGGCTTCTCCGGTTGATGCGGAGGCAGAGTTCTATAGGAAGCCCGGGAGCGACTTCGTTGTTGGTAGCGAGGTTCAGCCCTTAGGTCCATCGGCGCCGCTCAAGAAGTTGTCCATCGACTACGTGAGAACCGATCACAGGATTGAGGGAGCCTACAGGGATGGGGATCTGAAGGCCGCGGACGCGGTTCTCGGGCTTTACGGGGACGGTGTTCCGGTCTCAAAGATACAGAGGGCTTTCAGTGTAGGCTTGTTTGGTGTTGAGAAGCAGAGGAGGCTGGTGCCGACGCGTTGGAGCATCACGGCGGTTGACAGCGTCATCTCAAGGATACTTATGGAGGAGAAGGTGAAGCGAAGCCCCGTCATAAACGAGTACAGGATCTACGAATCCAACTATTTCGATAACAGGTTCATCGTCCTGATGATGCCGTCGGCATGGGCCTATGAGAGCATTGAGGCATGGTATCCGGGCACTTCGTGGAACCCCGGCAGCTCGAACATAGCGATGGGCGGCGACTGGGAAGGCTATCATGGGAGAACAACATACGCTCAGATAGGCGGATGCTATTACGCAGCAAGGCTGGCCGCGACGGAGCATCTTTCGGAGGAGGGCAGACAAGCTTCCGTCCTCGTTCTCAGGGAGATTCACCCAGGATACATAATGCCGCTTGGAGTCTGGCAGGTCAGAGAGAACGTTAGAAACGCTCTGAGACAGGGTTACAAAAAATTCAATACGATGAAAGAAAGCATGGCTTACATTTCAGGGGCCTTCGATATTAACCTCAAAGACTGGATCGATACAAGCCAACTTCTTAAGAACGAACTACGACAAGAAAAGCTCACGAAGTATTTCGGTGAATGATCTTCAACTCATTTGGCTCTCGTGCCAAGTGGTGCAGGTCTATGACTTGACGGCCTATGTTGGTCTCCTTGATTGATGCCGCAGAATACGTGAAGCTGCTCGTCCTTCCCGGAGTCAATATTCTGTGCCCGTCTGGGTGTGACGAGAAACGGTTGAGGGGGCACACGTATAGTCGTGTGTGAAAATAGGGGCATCTTTTTGAGCTTGAAATAAGCTTATTTTGGTGAAAGAGTCATAGAATGGTTTATTCTCATGATTCTGTTGGTAATAAAATGGTTAAAAAATGGTTAAACTAGAAGGTTTTGAGTGAAGAAATGGGTCAAGAATCTATTGAATTTAAAGCGATTGTTGAGAGCAACTGGAGGGTCAAGATCCCGGCGGTGATCTCATACTTCCACAATCTGAATCGTGGAGACTACATCGAGGTCACGCTTGGCGGTGACTATGACTACGAGAGCTTCGTCGCCAAGATCTACCATGACCTGAGGTTTCGTGTGCCACGTATCGTAAGGTCAATTCTTGAATTGGAGCGCGGATCGCTGGTCGAGGTCGAGATTGACAGGAATCTGGGCCCGAGGAAACCACCTCATGAGAAACCACAACTATGAAGAAGGCCACAACCACACAATTCTATTGAAGATTGCCCCAGCAGTTCACGATGGAGTTTGAGGCCGAGTTCGTCGAAGACATGGACGTCTTGCTACCGCAAGACCTCATCGCTAAATGGGTGTCTTTCGAGCCTCTCGTCGAGGGCCGGGACTGGACATACTATCCTTTCGAGCACGCTGCAGTAGGCGTCTTCTTCATCGGCGTGGACTTCGGCAAGCACATGGATTACAGCGTCGTCGCCGCGGTTGAAAAGAAGGAGGACCACCTCCGCTTGATCCACGTTTACCGGTTTCCCCTAAAGACGAGCTACGCAAGCGTGATAGGCTACGTTAAGGCGCTATGCGACCGCTGGAAGACGGTTCACCGGGTCTGCGCGGATCAGAAGGGCGTCGGTGTTGCCGGTTTCGGCGGCTGCTCTTTCCTCAGCCCTATGGCTGCCGCTAAGCCCTGCATTACAAGTGCGAGATGCTCCTGCTGCTTCGCTCCTCTGAACACTGTCTTAAGCCATGTTCCGATGACGATAATGATACCATCGTAAGCGTGCGCGTTGATAAGCTGGCGCTGTTGATAAGGTATGTCGTAGTGGCGCTTGTAATGGTCGCAGCATCGGTTGCAACAATCAAGAAATCGCGTGCGCAACAATCATAGAAATGTTATGGCTGAACCGAATTATGCATTATTAATACAGGTGATTGTATGGGACAGGATTTTTCTCGGATGATAGACAAGGCGCATAAACCCACTGAAGAAGAGATGATGGATTTCATAGGAGAGCCAGCGAAAGAAGCTTGGGTAGAGATAAGACGATTTATCGAAGAACACTATGACATCATACCCGAAACGGTGTTCGGCGGAGCAAAATACGGATGGGAAATTCGCTACCGCAAAAGCGGCAAGACCCTGTGCTCGCTTACACCAGAGAAAGGCGGAGTCATGGTTCTCATCGTCCTTGGCAAGCAAGAATCCGAAAAAGCTCTTTCGATGCGAAACGAATTGAGCCCCAAAATGTATAGACTGATAGAGAATACGAAACAGTTGCACGACGGACGCTGGTTATGGATTAGACTATCGACGGCAAATGATGCAAATGATGTAAAGAAGCTATTGCCAATCAAAAGAAAACCAAAAAGATCCTAATTGCAGCCGCTGCTTTCAGCCGCCACAGCCGCTAGTGGCGACTTTACGCGTGTAAACCACTGCCTCGTCCTGCGAAAGTCTTAAGTGGCACTGCCTGTGAGTACGTTCAGTGGATGCGTTCCCTCAAGGGGCATAAAAATGGATATTAGTGCAGTCCTCTCATTTCTGGCGCACCTGAATCCAATCATACTGATAATCGTGGGCGTAGTACTGTTCTTCGCGAGTAAACTAGCGAAATTCGTCGGCGTGGTTTGCGTGATTCTCGGGGCGATCCTCCTTTGCTTGCCATACCTGTTGACAGTGATCTAGCCACAGCACGCTAACCGAAACAGAGATCTGAAAGCGTAAACTCGCATTTTTCACCAGTTTCCACCCGCAATCTCCATTGGCACTCTTTTTTTTACTCCAATAGTCTTTTTTCGCCGGTGATTTTTTGTAGGTCAGTTATGTTTTTTGATGCTTCTAGGCAGCCCAAATATTTCCCCATTGGATCTCTGAGCGCGTAATACTCGATCAATATCTTTTGTTTTTCACTCGTATTCCCAATCTGCAAGTCTATCCAGAATCTTGCTTTGTTTCTTTTTCCGCTCTTCATTTCTGACAATATTTGTTCGACTTTATGCAGGCTTTTCTTAGGATGACAGTTGCGGACATCCCTTCCAACAACCGCCTCAGGTCTTTTGAAGATCCTTGTCTCATGCTTGTTCCAAGCAAGAACTTTGTCGTCAGCGTCAAGGACTGAGAATTCAACGGGAACAGTCTCCAAGACCGCCTCCAAAACGTCTCTGGGCAATTTACCTATCATAGCTAGAATCCCTTTTGAACCAACTATTGTTCTCCATCTTACCTTATTTAAAGTGGATAATCCTTCACCAAGATGAAGCAGTTGGTTGTCACGGGCAGTCGCCCTAGTGGAGATGTCTCACGCGATCTCCGCTCTGCCCTTTTTTCGGTTACGCGCGTATTTGGACGCGTTTTTGGGATGTGAAATAACCGCGCATGTCTGGAATGCGTGGAGGTCCATCCCTAAGGAGGTCTGGACTATTCTGCGAGTTGCAGAGTTGACGTCTCGTTAGAGGGAGTCTTGGAGTTCGTCTGAGGCCTCTTCAGCGGAATTTATATATTACGGTTGATATTTATTGTATTACGGTGGCTTGCTTGCCTGAAACCATCAGCCTACGTCTGTCTCGTGAAACCCTAAGAAAGCTCGGCGAGTTGGCAGACAAAGAAGGTAAAGACAGGTCAACTTTGATACGCGAGCTCCTCGAACGTGGAGTCAAGGAGAAGGACATAGACCATGCAGTTGAACTGTATCGGAACGGACGGGTCACAGGTTGGAGGGCAGCTCAACTGGCCGGCGTATCCTTATGGAACTTCTACAACATTCTAGACGAGAAAGGCGTCCTCATCCAATACTCAGAACACGACTTAGAAGAAGACCTCAAAGGCTTAACTGAGGAATAGCCTCTTGCCTATCGTCTCCAACACAAGCCCCTTAATATGGCTCTCAAAGATAGGCAAGGTCAACCTGCTCAAGAAGTTCTACGGCGAAGTTATCATCCCAGAAGAGGTCTATAAGGAAGCCGTTGATAGGGGGCTGGAGGAAGGCTTCAGCGACGCACTTGTCACAAAAGAAGGCGTTGAACAGGGCTGGATAAAAATCTCAAGACTAAACGAAGAAGAGAATAGGCTTCGCAAGAGAATTATGGAACACGCCTTAGAGGTCCATCTTGGAGAAGCCGAAGCGATCATCCTCGCCCGCGAAATGAACACGCCACTATTGATGGATGAGTCCGCTGGAAGAGTCTTCGCTGAAGCATGGTGCCTAAGAGTGAGGGGCACACTCTACGTGATAATGAAAGCCCTCAGAGAAGAACTACTGAGCAAGGATCAGGCGAAGGAAGCCACACTACAACTCATACAGAAAGGTTTCAGAATCGAACCAAAACTATTAGCCAGAATGCTGAGAGAGATCGAAGTCTTCGTTCCTAAGAATTGATGATGCAACTTAACTGCTTCAGAGTTCTATTTTTTTCAACATGTCTTTGAAGTCTTCATTCGTTGTATGAACGCTTTCTTAAGGCCAGCATTCACAAACCTTACCATAAGTGGAGGTATCACACACAAACTCCACTCCCTTCCTTTTTCATAACTGGCAGAATCGATATCACCATCAGAATCGGTCTGATGGTTGCGTCATCGGTCACTGCAATCAAGAAACGCAGGCACTGAGGGCTTCATTCATCCTTGCTTTTGTCCACTTGGTTCATTTCTATGGGAAGGTGCGGAGTACCACTCGCTTCACGTTTGGGCTGTTTTCAAGTTTCTGTTTCAGTTCTTGGAGCTTGCAACTGCATTTTGAAACGTCCATTATGGTGTGCCACTGTGCCGCTTTGCCTCGAAGGAGGGTTCTTGATTCCGTAGACAGTAGATCGGCTCGGTTTTCCGCCAATAGCGATGCGACGTGTGCGAGGGCCCCGGCTACATCCGGCAGATCGATGGTAAGTTCAACCAATTTGGCTTCAGGGTCTGCGAATGGCGTGATGTGGACTTCCTTCTTCTCTAAGTCGGCTATGAGCATGACATACATGCCTCTGAGTAGCCCCACATTATCGCGAAGAGAGGACGGCAGAATTATTCTTCCTCTTGAATCTATCTTGGCTATTTCAAACATCTTCATAGCAACCACGACTTCGTTTCTATCATGTTCAAGCTCGTTTTTTAAGACAGTGTTCTCTGCAGGAACCTTCTTGTAAACTCATGTTTTGGATCGGAGAAGATGAGTGAAGGAGGGCCCTCATCCACTATCTCCCCGTCGTTCATAATCATTATTCTATCCGCCACCTCTTTGGCAAAATCAACCTCATGCGTCACTATCAGCATCGTCAGCCCCTCCCTTGCCAGTTCTTTCATAGTATCTAGTACTTCCCCGACTAGGAGAGGGTCTAGGGCTGAAGTCGGCTCGTCGAACATGACGAGGTCGGGGTTCATGGCTAAGGCACGCGCTATGCCAACCCTCTGTTTCTCGCCTCCTGACAGTTCAGCTGGAAAAGAGTGGGCCTTATCCTTCATTCCGACCTTATCCAAGTATTTTAAGCCCAGTTCCACGGCCTTTTCCTTTGGGAGATTGAGGACCTTTATTGGACCTATTGTGACGTTGTCCAAAGCGGTCAGGTGAGAGAACAGTTCAAAGTGCTGGAACACCATCCCTATCCTTCTCCTGATCTTAGTTACGTCTGTTTCAGTGGCGGTGACTCGCGTGTCGCCAAGATGGATCTCTCCAGCGTCGGGCTCTATCAGACGATTGATGCAGCGAAGCAGGGTGCTTTTACCTGCCCCGCTTCGACCCATTATCACGACTTTCTCGCCTTTCTTAAGTTCGAAGGAGATGCCCTTCAGAACCTCCAAGGAGTCGTATCTCTTGTGGAGGCCGTTGACTTTCAGGACGGTTTCATCCTCCATTTCAGCGGATCAACCCCTTGATCTGGTATCTCTTCTCTATGTACTTGGACACTCTGGACGACGCGTAGGCTAACGCGAAGTACATCGCGCCAACCAGTCCAAACACTTGGAACGGCTTGAACGTTCGATATACGATCCATGATCCACGACGCGTCAACTCAGGTATAGACACCACCATCAGCATCGACGTGTCCTTCGTCACGGTTATATATTCGTTGATTAAGGTCGGGACAACGATCCTGAGCGCTTGAGGCAGAATAATGAACTGCATAGTTTTCCATCTTGTCATGCCTAATGCTTGACTTGCCTCTATCTGGCCCTTTGAAATCGATTGGATACCGGTTCTTATTATCTCGGACTGATATGCGCCTGTGCATAAGCCTATGGAGAATATGCCGACTGCGAGAGGCGGCATCTGCAATCCGAAGACTATCGGAATTCCGTAGAACAGGAACAGGAGTTGCACCAGTAGCGGGGTTCCCCTGACGATCTCAACGTAGGCCGTTAAAAACGGACTCAAGAACTTGACCTTCTCCACTCTGAGCACTGCGACGATGCTTCCGACGAGTAGGCCTAGAAAAAAAGAGGCTACAGATGATATGATCGTTATCTGTAGCCCATCGAGTAAGGTCGGCAGGCATTCGTAGAAGAATGAGAGGGTGTCCAGTATTGATTCGATGATCCCCATTGACTATGGGGACACCTCCCATTTAGCCATCAGCTGCGCCATCTCTCCAGACTCCATCAATTCGACTATTACGGTGTTTATGACTTCAGCCAGTTCGCCGTCCTCTGGTCTAACCGCGTATGCATAGTAGTCGGGATAGCCGTGTGTCGGATGTGTGAACGCCACCGCAAACTTGGCGGGTTCTTGCTTACAGTAGTCTCGTGCAGTAGGCGTATCAAAGATCCCTGTGTCCACTACGCCTGCGTCTAGGGCTAGCAACAGATCTGGGATCGACAGGAAGTCTCTGATCTCGGTACTCGTATTCCCGTACAGTGTTTGAGCTAAGTCCCAGCCGGTTGTACCGGCCTGTGCGCCAACTTTCTTCCCAATGAAGTCATCTGTCGATTTATACTCTGCAACTTTGTCGGCTTTCACAACAAATGAAAGCGTTACCTCGTAGTAGGCTATACTGTACAGGACCTGTTCAGATCGGTCGGGCGTGATCGATAATGCGGACGCGATAACATCTATGTCTTTGGCCATTAACGCAGGTACGATTGTCTCCCAGACCACTGCCTTGCCTTCGAATTGGACGCCTATCTTTTCTGCGACTTTCTTCATGACATCGATGTCAAACCCTTCCCAACTGCCATTCTGCATTTGCGAGGCCCACGGTGGGTAGACATCCAAACCGACGACCAGCGTCCCCTTCGCCTTTATCCTTGCGATTCCGGTGAGCGCAGGTTTTCGATAGATCTCGTAGTATGCTGTGACGGTGGAACCAACTATGATGGCTGTTATCAACACTGCTAATATCATCTTGGAGGTTGTGTTCATTTTTCATTCCTTTTTATGCATTTAGTGGGTTAATTCCCACATCTTGCCCACACTCACAAAATAAAAAGGTTTCGCAAACCTAACCAATGCCGTCAATACTGCACGCTGCAGCGACACGTCACAGCGGTCGCCCGCAAATCTCCACTTCTTTTTCACATGACTTGCCAAGGTTACTCGAGCACTATGTCACCAGTAATCTTTACCGCAATTTTCGCGTACGCGATTCTAACTTTTCTCATTCTTCTCGTTCTTCTCAAACTGTTAAATCGCTTTAAATCAGGCTCTTCCCCTTCATCTCAGCCGACGTCATGTTGGTTGCTAGAACCTGTTTCTTCCCGCTGATCGGGGACTGGTTCAACCTACTCAAATCGCTTCAGCCACTCGTTCTCCCGCATCGCATTCATGTGGAGGTCTTCGTATTTGGTCATCCAAATTGACAATAGGAACCCAGAACTTTGGGCTCCCGTTAAGCAGGCTGGGGTGACCTCTTAGGTGATTTGAAGACCCAATTTTTGACCAGAAAGACTATCTCGACGAGGCAAGCCGACTGGTTCAAGGAATATAGTAGCTCTCTTAATCTGTTCTGAGGAACTACTTCGTTGTGGACCACTCGAAGATAGGTATTGCGAGCGTAATTGTGACCGCGGCTATAATAACTAGAATAGAAAGTTCACCGGTGATCGCTGCCAACGGCGCTCCCAGCACCATCACCTTTCTGAGGGCTGTGATTGCATATGTCAAGGGTATTGCCTTCGATATCATCTGCATCCACCACGGGAGCTGTTCTATGGGGTACATGACTCCGCTGAGGAACATCATGGGTATCTGCAGCATAGCGAGGATCATTGTGGCTGATTCCTGTTCTCCGGCTACAGCAGTCGCGATGATGCCTATCCCGACGAAGCCGAGCACGCCCAGGAGGAGGATTAGAAGCATCAATATTGGGTTTCCGTATATCCTCACCCCAAAGAGTATCATCGTTGTACCCAGCATGATGAGTCCTTGGAGAAGCCCCCTCACGGTCTGAGAAACCGCTTTGCCCAAGATGACGGAGTACCTCGATATCGGGCTCATCATCATTCCATCGAGTGTACCAAGCTCCCTCTCCCTGCTTATCGCACTGGCCAGTCCACTCATCCCACCTAGCATCACACTCATGGCCAGGAAGCCCGGCGCCATGAACTCGAAGGTGTTTGAGGTAGCTCCAGGAACCATGCTTTCAGTCTCAAGCGATATAGCTCCCATCGTTGGATTCTGCGATCCTTGATTTGCGATCTGGGCCGAGACCTCGCTCAATATGGCCGTGATGCTACTTGAGACCGCCATGGAGACCGTTGGACTCGTCTGGTCTACGATGAGCCTCATCGAACCTCGGCCGCCCAAAGCTATCTGATCTGAGAAACCCGGCTCCACGATAAGAATTCCCTTCAAGCGCCCTTCGATCAATGCCTCCTTAGCTTCGCCTATGTCCGCGAAGCTTGAGAAGTCAAGGGTCCCTGAGGCTGTAGCCATCTGAATCATCTTTCCCGTTACAGCGTTCGCTTCGTCGCCATGATCCAACTGGACTATCCCGACGGATAGGTGGTTCAGTGTGGTCCCGCCAGATGGGAACATGTAGCCGAAGATCATTATCATTAGCAACGGCATTGCGATCAACGTGAAGAGCCTTATCCTTGATCTCTTCAGCTCCCTTAAATCCTTCCCAGCGATCGTTAGGATGTTAAATAACTCTCTTGTGATGTCCATCTATGCGAATCCCCTCCATCTCCTCATAGTAGTGATCTTCTCATTGGCCGAGTCCCGCAAACCTCTTCCGGTCGAACTCAGGAAGACTTCCTCGAGGGTTTCAACTCCATGTTGCTTCTTTAAGTTCGACGATGTGTCGCAAGCTATGATCTTCCCTTTGTCTATTATGCCGATTCTTTGACTTAGTTCGTCCGCTTCCTTCATGTCGTGAGTCGTTAGAACTATCGTCATCCCCCTCTGGTTTAGATCCTTTGCCAAGTCCTTGACGAATCTCTGACTTTGTGGATCAAGGCCGAGCGTCGGTTCATCCAAGAAGAGTATCGAAGGATTTTGGAGCAATGCCCTTACTATGTTGACCCTCTGCCTCATGCCGGTGCTAAAGGTTCCCACGAGCTTGTCCTGCCATGAGCTTAGCTCAACTAGTCCTAGAAGTTCATCTATCCTTTTCTCCAGAAGATCTCCATTCAATCCGTAGAGTCTGCCAAAGAATCGTAGGTTCTCCCTAGCGCTCAGGAGATTGTACATTATGAGTTTATCTGAGACAGCACCTATTACGGTTCTCACCTTAGAAGCTTCCTTGACCACATCATACCCGCCAACGGTGGCCTGACCCTCGCTGGGTCTCAGCAAGGTCGTTAGAACCCTCAAGAGCGTCGTCTTCCCTGCTCCGTTGGGGCCGAGAAGCCCAAAGAGTTCACCCTTGTATACGGTCATATCTATGTGGTTCAACGCTGGGAAACCATTGAAGTATTTTGCAAGTCCCTTCACTTCGATGTCTGCTATCACTGGCCCTCGCTCCTACGTCTGCTTGGGCTGCATCTTACTACTATGAAAACGTCTTCTGACTACCACGATGATGGCTGCTGCGACTATGGCTAGTAGAATCATGATTATGGGCAGAAGCGTGCTAAGTGGGTTTTCCAGAATGTTCAGTTCCAAGCTCAGGTCTTGGGTGAAGAGATGCGTTGCCTCTGGCTGGCTCCAGCTCAGCCTCAGATTGAGTACATAGCTCCCGATCTCGGCATTTGAATTTATATCAAGGACAAATGTTGCAGTCTTCTCCTCCCCGGCTTCCACCGTTCCGAAATAATCGGTCGTTGTTCCCGAGAAGACATTCGGTACCTCGATCTGCACGCTAGCCCCCTGAGCTGCCTCAGTGCCATTGTTCTTGAACGTCACGAGGATCACGATACCCGTGTCGGAAACATGGAACTCCGGAATCTTTGTGCTCGTCACAACGAATCCCGCCTTTGCGCTCAGGGATAGCGGGATCTCCACGGACTTCTCTGGATCCTTCATAGTGCCATACATTATCTTCGCGATAAGGGTGAGATTGCTGGGCGAGGGTGCTGATTCGTCCACATCGATATAGAAGTCAGCTGGCACGGTTTGGCCTGGCTGCACCGTCCCTATGAAGAAAGTGTTGGCTCCGCCCCAAGAAGGTCTTACATACTGTGTTTGCATTATCTCTACTTCTACGTTCTTCGCAGTTGCACTTCCGGCGTTTGTGAAGGATAGTTTAAGATCCACGTTCTTATCTCCTGGATATACCTTGGGTGGCGAAATGGAGATCTTCTGTAAGGTTATGTCGCTGTATCGATTGAAGTTCACTGGTACAGGAACAGACTCATGAATGTATGAATACGCATCGGCGGGGGACTGTGTACTCCAAGATATGTCCAACGTCATCGTATAGTTGCCGATAACAGCGTCTGCTTCTATGTTCAAATTGAAAATCAAGGAGAAGTATGAGTTAACCCCGACTCCACCAGTGTATGCAAAGGCCTTCTGGGCTCCATCGATGTCGGTAAACCCATTTGGCAGCTCCAACCAAGCGTGTATGCTTCTTGCTGCAGATGAACCTAAGTACTGAAGCGTGACTGTCAGAGGTACGTTTCTATCACCAGGTTCCACGTCCACTGGGTTTGCTGGGCTTCCCCAGACCGTGCCTGCGACGAAGAACGTCCGCCCTGAAGCCTGAACCCTATCAAGCGATATTGGCATCAAACTCAGAAACAATGTGACGAATACTACCGCAAGAACAAGAGTTCTCCTCGTCAAACCTCTCTCACACCCTTCTTGAATAAAGGTGAATTTCTCAGCGTCATTCGGCCCAAGTGATCGCCATTTGAACCTAGGGAACCGAAGATTTCTTCTTCTTTGACATTAAAGCTGATGTGGTCTACAGCGGCAATATTATGGTTGAAGATCCGGGTTAATCCAGAAACTACCAGTGCACAAGTCAATTTGTTTTCACTCCTTCAATTCTATTTGCAATTCTCTCGATAGTCATTGCTGCTTGTTTCAAGGCTTCCGTTGCCTCCTTAGCGGCTTCTTCTGAATATTGTCGTTTCAGACCGTTACGAAGCTTGAAAACAGCTACTGCGAGGTCTTTTGTGGCTGCTCGAAGTTCTTTAGCTTTTTCTGGATAAAACTCAGACCACATCGGGCCCATGAATTCTGGACCAGGTCCGAAGTGTCTGTATCCTTTCTGAAGTCCTTCAAGCCGCTTTTCATGTTCCTCTAAGAAAGTTTTGCCGTGATCGGTTAGCACGTAACGCTTTATTCCAACTTCTTGTTCAGGAACTTCTTTGATGTACCTCTTCTCTTGCAGCCATGCCAGCAATGGATAGATTGAGCCGGGGCTCGGCTTCCAGTAACCGTTAGTTTTCTTCTCGATCTCACTCATTAATTCTGAGCCTGACATAGGCTTTTCATTAAGCAGTTTCAGCACTTCATAACGGAGGAACCCTTTTGGTACGATTGCCATGCGCCTCATCCAGTGTTGGAAAGGAAACAAATCTTTATCACATCCGATATCAAAGTTGATTCGTAACGATGAATCCAGACCGGCTTATAAATATTCTCAAAACCTGCGTCGGATCGCGCGCTCTTCTGTTTAGAAGAATAGTGAAACAACTCTGCCTCCTTAAGTCGTTCTAGTTTTCTCATTCTTCTAGTTCTTCTCAAAGTGTTGAACTGCTTTAAATCAGTCTTCTCACTCCGTGTCAGCCGGTTCGATGTTGGTTGCGCACGCGCAAAGAAGATTGTGACATACATACTGATGAGCCTAAGATGGTTCTACGGTTAGAAGGGGTTGAAGTTGCCGAGGAATAAGCCTGATGAGCCTATATATAGTCCCCCGGCATCTCGCGCAGAAGAGAGGGGAATCATGGATCTTATCAAGATAGAGTGGGAAATCATCGATGATCTGCAGAAGAAAGCTAAGGAATGCGTCTACGACAAGCATAGGGCGCAGTACTATATCGCCTTGAGCAGCCACGCGAGAACACTGTCGCAGCTGATCCGGGCGGCAGGAGTGAAGACAAAGGATACGCAAGACTTAGCGTTACTCCTCAAAGATGTCACGAAGAAGGTTAGGAAATTCGTTATGGGGAGCGGGAGATGGAAAAGGCGCTAGAAGCGCTGAAGGAGGATCCCGTGCTTTTCGCCGAGAAACTCTTAGATTTCCATCCATTCGACTATCAGAAGAGGATTCTTCAGGATCGGTCGAAACGTATCGTGGCCTGCATCGGCAGGCAAACCGGCAAGACAACGACCATAGCGGTGAAGGCCATTCACTTCGTCTACGCAAATCCCGGATCCACCGTGCTTATCACTGCTCCCAGCCAAAGGCAAAGCATGATCATGTTCGAACGTATACTCGAGTTCGTCTACGCCAGCCCTTACCTCCCAGCCAGCGTCGTGAGGAAGACCCGAACGATCATCCAGCTGTCGAACGGAAGCAAGATCGTGGCTCTCCCCTGCTCTACAAACCTGCTTCGCGGATACACAGCGCACATGATTATTGCCGACGAGGCCGGGTTCATTCCTGAAGCAGTCATAACGCAGGTTGTCTTTCCAATGCTGGCTACGACGCAGGGATACGCCATCTTCCTCAGTACGCCTTGGGACAAGAACCACTTCTTCTACCGCGCCTTCATGGACCCAACGTACAGCGTCCACCACGTCAAGTCCAGCGAGTGCCCCTTAATCACGGAAGAATTCCTGGAAGAGCAGAAGCGCAACATGACCGATCAGGAGTACCGCATGGAATACGAGGCCGAATTCGTGGAAGCGGCCACCAGCTTCTTCCCACAGCAACTCATCAGATCTTGTTGCGAGAACGATCCGCCGCTCGAGTTTATTCCTAGTCTGGAAACACGCATACTGCAAGGAGAATATTATGCCGGCTGCGACTTTGGAAAACTGCAAGACCACTCGGTCATCGCTGTCTTGAGAAAAGAAGGAGACAGGCTAAACCTAGTCTATTTGTACGAGTCTCCACTCGAGACGCCCTACAACGACGTGATAGGGCACCTTGTTCGTGCAAACGAAAAATTCCACTTTCGTCGCCTACTTATCGACCAGACAGGCGTAGGAGAGCCTATTCTAGAGGAGATCAAGCAGGGAATCACAAATGTGGACGGAATAGTCTTAACGACGCAGAAAAAGGAAGATGTTCTGACATCGCTTAAGCTTATGATGGAGCAAGGGAGGCTCAAAATGCCCTACGACCGCAGACTCAGCCAACAGATCAACGAACAACGATACAAATACAGCAAATCAGGCCATCTTACTTTTGACCACCCAGAATCAGGTCACGACGACCAGCTCTTCGCCTTAGCCTTAGCAAACTACGCCTACACATCGGGGCCCAAACCGGCTCCGATAATCGCAAAAACCTTCTGATGATCTTGGTTCGCGCGCGCTGGGTTAAGCCCATCGACCAGAAAGCTTTGACTTTTTTGTTTCCATATGGAAACTCTAGTTTCTAGAAACCTGTTTCCAAAAACCTAGTTCAAAGACAAGGGTTTAAGGAAAATCGGAAAACCCTTTTCCTATTCCCCTTCCAGTAAAAAAGCCCTAATCAGCCTCCTTTCCCTCTTCGGCTTCATAGTAGTACTCGCCAACTTCTTTCTGATATCTGTCAAGTCGAGACCCTTCTTTGTTCACTCTCGGCCTACCGGTATTAGGGTCTCTTCGGAAAGTCACCTCCATATCCTTAAGGAAGGCGTTCATACCATCCCTAAGGCTAGTTGGAGAATTTGCATGTCCCTCTACACCTGCCTCTCCTCCAAAGACCATTATCCTGTCAACGATGAGGTCTTGAGTCGCAATGTCGTGCTCGACAACGAAAGCTGCAGTTCCTCGATTTTCCACGATCCGACGCACCGTTCTCGCCATCTCCAACCTCTCCTCCACATCAAGGTAGGCGCTCGGCTCGTCTAGCAGGTACAGATCCGCCTTCCTCGACAGGCATGCGGCTATCGCCGTCCTCTGCAGTTCCCCGCCGCTCAATTCAGCCACCTCCCTGTCAAGTATCCTCTCAAGGCTCAGAGGCTGCAGAACCTCTGCTCTGTACCAGCTCGACGTAAAATCGTCTTTTACCGCAAGTCTAAGCAGCGTCTCAACCGTCCCATCGTATTCCATAGATATATACTGAGGCTTGTAGCTGACGGTCAGTCCCCCAAAAGCGTATTCAACTTCGTCGGGTTTTTCTATGCCCGCTAGGAGCTTCACGAAGGTCGTCTTCCCAATACCGTTTGGGCCGAGTATACCAACAACTTCCCCGTTATGGATTTCACCCGACTCCGTCGTTAGAGAAAACTTGTCATAGGCCTTCTTCATTCTGCCCCACCTCAGAACGACGTCATGTGTTTCCCACGTGGCGACTGGCGGCTTAACATGGAACTTTATGGGTTCATTCCTAAAACGCACATTTTCTTCAGGAAGATAGCCTCCAAGATAGAGGTTGATCCCGGTCCTGACGCCGTACACGCTTGATACGATTCCGTACGTTCCCGGCTTACCATATAGGATGCATACGTGGTCGGAAAGGTAGTCGAGGACAGCTAGATCATGCTCTGCAACAACGACCATCTTGCCGTCAGACGTTAACCCTCGAATGGCCTTAGCCGCTTCGATGCGTTGTTTTACGTCAAGAAAGCTCGAAGGCTCATCAAAAAGATAGACATCTGCATCCCGACAGATCGCAGCCGCTATAGCTACGCGCTGCAGCTCTCCCCCGCTTAGAACGCTAATTCTCCGATCTAAGAAAGTATCCAGCTGGAGGCTTTCCGTAACTTCATCTAACTTGCCTCTTTCATCCGTCCTCTTGAGAACCTCTTTAACTCGTGTTCGCGAGACTGCTTCTGGAACCCTGTCTACGTACTGAGGTTTGTGAACAACCTTCAACTGGCCTTCGCTTAGCTTTTCAAAATATTCTTGCAGCACCGAACCCCTGTAGCTTCTGATTATCTGCACCCAATCCGGGGCGTTTTCAAAATCTCCGAGGTTCGGCTTAATCTCTCCGGCTAAGATCTTCAGAGCCGTACTCTTTCCCACACCGTTCTTACCGATCAGTCCTAAGACGGCTTTGGATTCTGGGATAGGTAGCCTGTACAGCTTGAAAGCATTTGGGCCAAATCGATGACTGCGCGCTTCTTCAAGCTCATCCGGAAGGTTTACGATAGATATGGCCTCGAAAGGGCATTTTTTGATGCATATTCCGCATCCGGTGCAAAGAGCCTCCACGATCAGCGGTTGCTCTTGTTCACTCTCAAATTTGATAGCCTCGATCCTACTTCTAACCATCGGGCAGAATCTGTAACAGACAAGATCGCAGTCTCTTGGTCTACATCTATCTCTATCTAAAACAGCGACCCTAGTCATTCAGTCGTCTCCAACATCACGTTATTCTACCAAGAATCCAATGTGAGCATCGTTTTGAATTCGATTGAGAACAGCTAACTAGAAATTTGAGAGAATTCTAATATGCTGACCTCTAAGGAATCCCATTCGTGTTTAAAAAAGGTTTTGAGTCTTAGATGCTATTGGCTCTTATAGGCTTAGATCATTATTATGTGCATGTAAGAAGTTGAAGATTTGGGGCAGAGTCGAGGACATCACAGGTGGTACGTGCCTTGCTGGAAGATTTTAGTCTGCTTATATCGACTACGAAAGGAAATGAAAGTGGAGCCCGTTATGAGATCCTACGTTTGCTCAGAGAAGTTGGCGACGAGAACCCAAAGGTAGCAAGCACTGAAATCGCAGGCTTGATTGTGGTAAAGACGAACTTAGACGCCTTTGAAGCGGTGAGAAAACTCAGAAACTTGCTAACAGATAGACCCTGGGATTTCAGATCCACCTTAAAAATTCGGCCTGTGGAGAAGGTTGTGAAGACAAGCCTTGAAGATATCTTAGAAGCCTCCCTTAACCTCGCCGCAAACATCGGCAAAGAAGAAAGCTTTATGATAAAAATCGATAAACGTCTCACAGATCTAAAAAAACGAGACATAATTGAGGCGGTTGCGGCAAAAATCGAACGAAAAGTCGATCTGAAAAACCCGGACAAGATTCTTCTAATCGAGATTCTAGGCGGCGTAACAGGATTGTCATTAATCAGTGACGATGGCGTTCTATCGATTGTAAGGGAAAAGAGATTCATCTAGCCCTCCAATACTAAAAGCGCCCCTCGTTCAACGATCAGTTGCGTTACGGCGTCCTCCACCCCTATCTCTCCGTCACTCAATGTTTCAACTTCCACGTCTGATATGTCAAAAAGCCTCTTAAGCCTCTGCACTTTCTTTTTCTCTCTAATCTCTAATGCTTCGTCGTCTCTGACTCCATCAATTCGCTGAGACACTCTGCTTTCAGCATCTGAGATCGTGTTCTCATTTTTGTCAATCAGCAGGACTGCAACTTTCGAAGTATTGGGCTTAACGCCCAACATGTCCAAAGCCTTCCTAATCTGTCTTTGACCAGAAGCGTAAAGCATCGTCTCCATCGAAAGACTGTCTGAAACGTTTCGTTTCTGCTCTGCAGCGCGAACAGCGTTTACTGCAGCAAAGAAAAGGTGTTTCGCTCCTGCAACGCAGTCCGCATCGAACAGTTGAATCGTACACGGCTTCGCCTCATCCTTCAGCAGTCTCAGAAACTCGTTTACACCATGTATGCTGACGTTTCTTCGACCGGTTATCGAGACCAGCTTATCATACGCTTCTATCTTTTCGATCATCCCCCTCCTCCGAAGATGTCTTTCACAAATCTCTTCACGACCAGGGGCTCCAGACCGATTCGAATGAGTTCGACCTGCACCTCGTCTAGCGTCTTCCCTTCGTCAAGCATTTTCCTCCCTAGCTTCTTTATCGTTTCATAGCGTTCCCAAGGGAAAACCACCCAAACGCTGGTCTCTACCATGTAGAAGTCCGGTTTAAAAACGCTCCAAGGCTTGTAATACAGGGTGGCGACCTTCACGTCCTCGGCCCCGTCTTCGATCAACTTGTCGTGAACGAGTTTCAGCGTCTTTCCCGTATCCGCCACATCGTCCACTAGAAGAACCTTTTTTCCGTTGATCGGGGCAGAGATCGTCTGAGTTATGACCGGCTCCTCAGATGTTCTACCTAAGTCTAAATAGAACTCGGCTTTTATGTTGGCTATGTTAGGGTTCTCCAGGAGGTCTGATATGACCCTGGCCGGAGGCCAACCACCTCTCGATATGCCAACGATGAGATCAGGCTTATAGTTGCTTCTCCTGACCTTTTCAGCGAGTTCTATCAGGAGCTGATATGCGTAGTCCCAACTTACGACTTCAAATTCTAGATGCTTCTTCAAGGCTCCTCATCCTCAAGCTTATGCTTTGCTTTTGACATAGTGTTAGCCGCCATGGGTCACGGGTATAACCGTTACAATGTCTTGGTTCTTCAACCTCGTATCGAAGTCCTGCAACAAACCTATTTCCACGTCATTCACTAATATTAGCGCTTTCTGTTTCAGACCCCCCAATTCTAGACTAGTTAGATCACGTTTGAATTCGATCCCCGTCGTCTCTCCAGGGTTCTGAAAAAGCGATCTTATTGAAGTGCCGTCATTCAATGTAACCATGACCTCACTCTTGCCTGAAGGACCTTTAAAGGGTCCTACTAACTTTACCTTTACTTTAATCATAGGGTTTGGTTCTCCATGAGAACGCATACACTTTTTTGAACTTCGTGTCTTGTGATTAACATGAACCTATATGACTTGGTCAAAAACTGCAGATCTTTAATCGGTGCCTACGTTGGCATATAGCTTTGCTTATTTGCTACAGCAAATCAGTTCTCTTAGGCATCCTTTGGCAAAGACGACGCTTGTCACGCTCACTCTTTCTTCTCGACACTCTTGAGACGAGCTATGTAGCCTGCAATCCTGTTTCGCATCTGTTTTGACGTTATCGGCGTGAACTCTTTTATCAGTTTCTTGTTCGTTTCGAAGTCTGTTGTGAACTTGTCGCCATACATCTTAACGAGGACTTTTGCAACTCTGCCCGGCTCAAGTGCAAATGATGTGCGCTCGTTCTTTTCAGTCAATTATCGGTTGCCTCATGGTATTCTGGTCTCCTGCCACACGCCTTCTTTTAATCGGTTTTTGAGGTTGCTTAGAATGATTATGATCCAGATAAGTGTTTTTGTATCGTCTGGTGAGGTGCACGATAGAATTATATACTGTTGTTGAGAGAAAACTGTGTCAGAGAGATCTTAATGGGCAACGAAGACCTTCAACTGGCTCCGATGCACAGGATTCTAAAGAAGGCCGGCGCTTACAGGGTAAGCGAAGAAGCGGCCGAAGAGCTAAGGAAAGCCTTGGAGACGATCGGCCTCAACATATCGAAAGAAGCATTGGACTTTACAAAACACGCTGGCAGAAAGACCGTCAAGTCTGAAGACATTCAGATAGCGGTTAAACGACTACTGAAGCAGTAGAGGTTCTGAGTTATTTTTTCTTTTTCAGCGAAAAGTACTTATATTTGGGATAGTCTGTCGTTTTTACAGAATTTTATCCTGAATTGAGGTAATGCTAAGATGAGTCAGCCAATTCTTATTCTAAGGGAAGGCGCCTCGCGTAGAAGAGGCAAAGAAGCCCAAAGGGCCAACATTACGGCTGCGAAGATCATCGCTGAAGTTGTAAAGACCACTCTGGGGCCACGTGGAATGGATAAGATGCTCGTGGACAATCTCGGAGACATTACGATCACGAACGACGGTGCAACCATCCTCAAGGATATAGATGTCCAACATCCAGCAGCCAAGATCATGGTGGAGGTTGCTGAGACTCAGGACGATGAAGTCGGCGATGGTACTACGACCGCGGTTGTTTTTGCCGGAGAACTCTTGAAAAAGGCAGAGGATCTATTGGACAAAAACATACATCCAACAATCATCGTCAGCGGCTACAGGAAGGCCGCTGACAAGGCAATCGAAGTCTTGAAATCCATTGCCATGAAGATTGACGTGAATGACAGGGCGAAGCTGAAGAACGTGGCCACGACCTCCATGTACAGCAAGGTCGTAGGCTATAATCGAGAGAGCTTTGCAGAGATGGCTGTCGACGCGATCAAGATGATTGCAGACAAACGAGGTGACAAAATAGTCGCCGATAAAGATAACATCCAGATTGTAAAAAAGACTGGGAAGAGCCTATTCGACACACAACTCATCAAAGGGCTGATCCTCGATAAGGAGGTCGTCCACTCTGATATGCCTAAGCGGGTTGAGAAAGCGAACATAGCGTTGCTCGACTTCCCGATGGAGATCAAGAAGACCGAGATGGACGCCGAAATTAGAATAAAGAACCCATCGCAGATGAAGGCTTTCTTAGATGAAGAGACAAGGATGCTCAAAGAGATGGTAGATGAAGTTGCTGCAGCAGGAGCAAACGTCCTTGTCTGTCAGAGAGGAATAGACGATGTGGCTCAGCACTTCCTAGCCAAACAGAAGATTCTAGCCGTCAGACGGGCCAAGTCCTCGGATATGGAGAAACTCGCCAAGGCCACGGGCGCTAAGATTGTTTTGAATTTAAAGGACTTGAAGAAGACTGACCTTGGCCACGCCGGCCTCGTTGAGGAACGTAAAATCGGCGAAGACAAGCTGGTCTTCATCGAAGGCTGTAAGAACCCAAAGGCAGTGAGCATTCTAGTTCGAGCAGGTCTAGAGAGGATGGTAGACGAGGCTGAGAGATCTATCAACGACGCGCTGAGCGTTGTCGCAGACGTTATGGAAGAAAACATGATCGTTGTCGGCGGAGGAGCCGTGGAAGAAGAGTTGGCAAAGAGGATCAGACTGTACGCAGCGAAGGTGGGTGGCAGAGAACAGCTGGCCATAAACGCATTCGCCGAAGCACTAGAGGCCGTCCCCATAACGCTGGCTGAAAACGCTGGCCTTGACCCTATAGACATCTTGGTCTCGCTCAGGGCAGCGCACGAGAAGAAAGAAGGCTTATGGATGGGTGTAGATGTCTTCGCAGGCAAAGTCGTAGACATGCTGAAGCAGAACATTGTTGAACCATACAGCGTCAAGGAACAGGTCATAAAATCCGCTGTTGAAGCATCCTCGATGATTCTAAGAATTGACGACGTAATAGCTGCCGCCAAACCGCCTCCGACGCCGCCAAGAGGCCCTGAAGGAGAAATGCCGGAATACTGAGCGCTTCTCCCATTTTTTGGCGCTGGACGGGAAACAGTTTAAAACCAGTTATCCCCTTTTTCTATTAGGCTCCGGGAAGAAATCTAGGCTCCGGTAGAGGAGTCTTTCCGCCGAATATAGCCCGGTCAAGTATACCGGCCTCTCGAGTCGGTGGCCCGGGTTCAAATCCCGGCCGGAGCACCAAACTTCTGGTTCGGTTCTCTCGCATATTTTTCTTAAGGGTACAAGCTCAATGCCCACGAACCGGAAAGACATCTACGAATATGATAAGATTTTCAGAAGGACTGTGGAACGCCTAGAGTTGGAACGCAACATCTGCGACGAGAACAAACAGAACATCCAAAAGTTCGTTGAGCATCTGTTTGCCAAGAACATCAGCAAGCCCAGAATAATCAAATATATCAACCATCTGGTCGTACTTGCTAGGATTGCCAGTAAACCCTTCCAGCAGCTCGAAAAAGAAGACATAGAAAGACTTGTAACCCAAATAAACATCGCAGATTACACGGAGCACACAAAACGCGATTACAAAATTATCTTGAAGAGATTCTACCAGTGGCTAAGAGGCTGCAACGAAGACGAACAAGAATATCCAACCGAAGTAAAGTGGATAAAGACCAGACTCCAGACGAAAAGGCTGCTGCCAGAAGCCCTCCTTACCATGCAAGAGATAAAGACGCTCATTGAGGCTACTGAGAACTTGAGAGACAGAGCACTCATTCTTACCCACTACGAGTCAGGGTGCAGAATAGGCGAAACCCTATCACTTCGGATAGTTCACGTAGGGTTTGACCAGTATGGGGCAGTGCTCATCGTAGACGGCAAGACTGGCCCTCGGCGAGTCAGGGTGATAGCTGCAGCACCAGCACTGGCTTCGTGGCTCAGCATTCATCCCCTTAGAGCCGACCCTAATGCGCCATTATGGGTTGGCATTGGCACAGTTGGCAGAAACGAATCTCTCCACTATAACGCGGTGAGAGCGCTTCTCAGGAGACTTGGCAAAAAAACAGGTCTAAAAAAGAGGCTATACACACATCTTCTAAGACATACTAGGGCAACAGAATTAGCCTCAATCCTTACTGAAGCCCAGATGAAAGAATTACTTGGCTGGGTTCAGGGATCAGATATGCCCTCTGTTTACATCCATCTCTCAGGCAGGGACGTGGACAGTGCACTCCTTAAAGCGCATGGACTAACATCGAACCAAGAGGAGAAGGCAAGGATAGAACTCACATCAACTGTGTGCCCTAGATGCAAACAGAAAGCGGGGCCCGAATCTCAGTTCTGCCCCAGCTGCGGTATGATCCTAAACGTGAAGGCAGCGCTGAAACTGGAAGATGAAAGGGCAAAAGCAGACCAAATAATGAATATGCTGATGGAAGACGATGAAGTCAGGAAACTTCTTTCAAGGAAGGTGAATGAGCTTTATGCGTCCTCTCAGCCTCCTCCCACATCCCCAGCAACTTCTTAGCCCAAAAAGGCAAAAGTTCACGAATTTTACTCCCTCTCCCTTCTTCCGAAGTTTTACCGTCGACCAAGTGTGATCTCCTATAGAAAAATGTTATAGTTCTACATCTACTAATGAGGAGCTAGCTAGGGTTCTGTTAACTTCTCGTTGGATGGAGTAATATGTTAACTGTCGTGGGATAACCATCAAGCTCCTTCCGGGTTCTGTTACCTCTTCGTCGGATTGATCTTCTTGTTACTTTTCGTCGGATGACTTGCTTTTTTATTAGAAAGACTTTTCAATCGATCACAACCAATATTAGAAAAGAAGCGAAATGCCTAAAAGAGAAGCTCTGATTGAGGAAGCCATTACTACTAAAGGTTACATAAGAGATTTCATTACAGGAAAACGCCTCTTGGAAAAACCTGAAGAAGTAGAGGCTAGACAAGTTTTTGAGCATAGGCTTGTCGAGGAGTATGAGTATCCGAAAACCGACATGACTATTGGGTTCCAAATTCAGAAAGGTTCTCAAAGGATTGGTCCGACTGACATTGTTGTTTTCAGAGATGCTAACCAGAACCCCGACAACTTATACATCATTGTTGAAACAAAAAGACATAACAGAAAAGACGGAATAGAACAGCTAAAAAGTTACCTATACCCTTCAACCGCGACATTTGGAGTCTGGTTTAACGGAAATGAAACTGAATACATACTTAAACTGGACAAACCCCCATTCTTCAAACCTATCCGCGACATACCCAAGAAAAACGAACGCTTAGAAGACATAGGGAAATATCGAAGGGAAGATTTAGTTCCCGCAACTAACCTAAGAGCAGTCTTCAAAACAATCTATTATCATCTATACACCAACAGCAATTTGCCAAGAGCGGAAAGGTTGGCGGCTGAGATGATCAGATTACTTTTCTGCAAGATTCATGATGAGATAAACAACGAAGTTTGCGAGTTCAGAGCAGGTGTTGATGAACCAGAAACAGATGTAAAGAATAGGTTAGAAAACCTGTTTAAGAAGACTATAGAAGACCAAAAAGATGTCTTTGAAAAAACAGAGAAACTTCTGCTCGATGCAAGGTCAATAGCATACGTTGTTGGCGAACTACAACGTTACTCTTTGTTGAAGACAGACAAGGATGCTATCGGTGACGCTTTCGAAATTTTTATAGGACCTGCCCTAAGAGGTGAAAAAGGTCAATTCTTTACCCCTAGAAACTTGGTCCGCATGTGCGTGTCGATACTAGACTCCAAACCAAAAGAGTACGTATTAGACCCTGCTTGCGGTTCAGGTGGTTTTCTCATAGTTGCTTTGGAAAACGTCTGGAAAAACTTTGACATGGAACAAAAAAGAAGCATTATGACGGAAGAACAGATAGGCAGAATGAAAAGTGAATTAGCAACCAAGTATTTCTACGGAATAGATAAAGAGTTCGACCTTGCCAAAGTCACCAAAGCATACATGGCGATTGTTGGAGATGGACGTGGCGGGGTCTATTGTGAAGACAGCCTTGAAAACACTGATACATGGAGCATCGCGTGCCTTCAAAATATCGGACTCAAAATGGGTCAGTTTGATGTTGTCATGACCAATCCACCTTTCGGTTCGAAAATTCCGATCACTGACAAAACATTGCTTAGGCAATACGAACTAGGACATAAATGGAAAAAAGACAAAGAGACAGGAATATGGATAGAAACCGAACAGGTATTGGACAAACAAGTTCCTCAAGTATTGTTCATTGAAAGATGCATTCAGTTTCTGAAGGCAGGAGGACGGATGGCAATAGTTCTTCCAGACAGCATTCTTGGAAATCCATCCTCAGCACATGTTCGTGCTTTTATTCGAAGCAAAACAAAACTCTTAGCTGTTGTTGACTGCCCAGTAGTAACATTCATGCCGAGTGCCGGAACAAAAACAAGTGTGCTTTTCCTACAGAAAAAAGCTGAAAAAGAGATAGAAGAGAAATATCCGATTTTCATGGCTGTAGCTGAGAAATGTGGACATGATAGACGAGGCACTTTAATATACGAGATAGACAAGAATGGCGACTTCATTTTAGATGGCGAAGGAAATCGAGTCATAGATGACGATTTCCCTCAAATTGCTGAGGAATACAAAAGGTTTAGAAAGAAAAATGCAGTTCTCTAAAGTCGATTCAACAGAATTAGGCGACAGATTTGATGCCAAATATTACGATCCTGAATTTCTAGCTTTGATGGAAAAGGCTATGCAATATAAGACTTCGCGGATCAAGAGTCTCGAAGATGTTAGTCATAAAATAAAGAAAGGGATATTTGAAATTCGAGCTGATGAGTATACAGATGAAGGCGTGCCATTTATTAGAGTTTCAGATGTGAAGACGCTCTGTTTGAACATTAGAGATATGGCACACATTACGCCTATGAGAAGTCGAAAAGCACACACAACGGAACTGAAACCTAGCGATCTTGTTATTACGAAAGGTGGCACAATTGGGACCGTTGCACCTGTTCCACCTTGGATGCCTTTGTGCAATGTTAGCCAAGACATAGTGGCCGTTTCATTAGATGATTCCGTCAATCATTGGTATGTTGCTGTTTTCCTTGCATCAAGATTGGGAAGAATCCAATTCGAAAGAATAAAAACACAGCACAATCAACCGCACCTCACTCTGAAACCTGTAAGAGAATTACGCATAGTTACTCATGAGGACGCAAGTGACAATGAAATAGGTAGTATGTTTGAAGAGGCTCAGAAACTTCAAGGAACTATTATCGAAGAAATGAAAACGGCAATTGGATTGGTCAACAAGGCAATCTCAATTGAATTGGCACCGAATAGAATAAGAACATTCAGCATTGCATCCTCGGAAATCGGAGATACATTTGCACCTGTATTCTACCATCCTACATATGTAAAAACTGTTCAGAACATACAAGCTCGATTTGAGACAGTCAGCTTGGATAGTGAAAATGCCCTCATAGAGAGAGGAGTCGAAGTAGGGTCAAAAGAATACAAGAGCTACCTCCAGAAACAAGAAGACGATGTGCCCTTTGTCCGAACTTCAGACATAGTGAATTATGCCATTGACAATTATCCAGACCACTACGTCAGGAAAGAACTCATGAATCATTACAAACAAGACCTACGAGAGAACGACATTCTTTTTGCCAATGATGGAAAAATAGGTGCAAGTGCTATCATAGTCAAAGGAGACAATTGCATTTTCCAAAGTCACCTACGTCGAATTAGATTGCTAACGAAGAAAGTGACCCCTGAATTTCTTTTTGCCTTTCTAAACACTGATTATGCCCTTTATCAAATCTATAGATATGTGAATGTTCAATCTACTATATCCACAATTGGGCATGGTCTCTCAAAATTGAAGATTCCGCTCCTTGAAAACAGTGTACAATCTGAGATAGAAGGTCATGTCAAAAAAGTGGCGGTCCTAGAGGAAAAGCGAAAGAGATTAGTTATGAAGGCTAGAGAAAAAACTGCCGAGTTATTGGGCTAGCTCAATCTGCAACGGAAGCAAATCTAAGCTGGTGTTGGCACTACTAGAATAATCATTTTTCCATCCTTGATGTCTAAAGACCAGTCAAGTTTGTCTCCATTTTTGAGACTGAACTGCCTCACTATGCTTGCTGGAACCGTAGTTCTCAATGAGGTTTAGTTTTTAGTCTGAACAAATATTACATGTATGCCAAAACAGGAGTTTGCTTTGGTGGAAGTTACAAACCAGCTTTCGACGTCTTCGACAAGGAAGGCATATAGTTTTTTTATAATATCCCTTTGTTTTCGCGCTTTCAGGTGGATCAGGTACTTTTCTTCTTGCGCGAAGGTTTACTCATGAGCAGTTCATAGGCTGAAGGGAAGTTTCTCTTCAGCTCTTCTAACCTTGTTGCATCAACACTTTTCTTGCGCTTTCGATATGTACGCATATAGGGCGTTCGGTATTTCCTCATATATTCCTGTCGCTTGTTCCTATACTTGTACGGCATTTTTCATCAAGACTCTCTACGTAGAAACCTTTATATTTATCTTTTACGTTCTACGTAGAACCCCTATGAAGATCAGTTCCAAACCAAAAACACCACTAAAAAACTTTACAAGCTTGGGAGAAATCGGGCTGTATATTGCGAAACCACAGTTTCGCCATAGAAAAATATGTAGAAACAGCAGTTTCGCAATGCATTTTCGGCACGTTTTTGGAGGATTAGCGAGTGGTTAATCGCTGGGAAGAGTATCTGAAGATTTCGGGCTGGAACAGCGGTTATCTGAGCGTGAACCTTCTGCTTAGGCATCTCAAATATAGGAAGATTGGCAGTGAATCTTCGCGCTGCATTTACGGTAATGCCGTTTACGCTTTTTGCAGGTATACTGGCAAGTTGCCTGATGAGTTGGTAGCCTTAAAGAAAGTTGACATTGAGAAGTTGATTGAGGAGTTCTGCTTTCATAAAATGGAGAACGGGTGGAAGAGCTCCAGAACAGCGAACACTGCTCTGTTTATGCTGAAGACGTTCTTCAAAGTTAACGGTTTCAAAGGCAGCGAGAAACTTGCAGTAGAGGCTTTCCACCAATCAGCGCGTGAAAGAACAAGGCCAGAGTACATACCAACATTGGAAGAAGCTCGAACGATGGCTAGGGTTGCTGGCTCTCTGAGAAATAGCGCCATTATTCTTTTCATGGTGTCAACGGGTTTGAGAAACTCTACAGTTCGGGCGCTTCTTTATGGTGAAGTGAAAGAAGAGCTTGAGAAGGGTGTAACGAATATTTTAATCAAAGTTCATGCGGGCATGAAAAGGACCGTTTCTTCAGCTTGTAAAGGCAATACAGAATATTCCGTTTTCACATCAGGTGATGCGACCGAAGCGTTAAGACTCTACCTTAGCGATCGGCAAAGAAGACTCGGCGAGATACAAGACGTAGAGGTCTTGTTTTGCTCTGAGCATAATCGACTTCCGCGCAATGAGCGAGTTCACAGGCCTTTAACGGCCAGAGAATTGCAAGTTATCGTTAAGATTGCGGCAAGGAAAGCTGGCATCAAGGAATGGAAGAATGTCGTCCCGCATTGTCTCAGGAAAACCTTCGAGTCAGTCTTACGCAGCCAGTTTGCTGACGGGGGAAGACTGGACCTGAAAACTCAGGAGTATTTCATGGGTCATATTCTGGGCGGAAGCATGGACACATATTTTGATAAAACAAAGGTTGATGAGCTGCGCAAAGAATACGCGAAACTCATTTTCAAACCACAGGAACAAGTGAGTATTGAGGTCTTGGACTCATTACAGGGCATGGCTAAAGTGTTGGGCGTCGACATTGCTCGACTCGAAGAATCCAAGAAAGAAGAATTAAGTAGAGCCCTAAATGACGCAGAGAAACTTATCATTACTCAACAGGCTATCAAACAAGTTGTCGCCGAGTTCAAAAACGTTATCGAGTCAAACGCGAAAACAACACTTGTAGCCGGATCAGGCGAAAAGTCCTTAGACAAGCAAGACTCAACAGGAAAGACCCAATCGACCTCCGAGGACGAGCGGAATGACTTTTTTTGGCCAAAAACTTCATTATCGGAATCTGTTTCAATAATGGTCTCATCACCACAGCGCGGTAAGAAAACTTTCACCAGTCCGAACAAGAAGTATGAAGATGAACCGATCCAGTTCAGCTTGAGCATGACACCACAAGAACGCTCCATTAGACCCAAACAAACCCATAACAAAAGACACCAGTCAGAATTAGAACGTAAAGATAACTCCGATCTGTTACAATTCCTCAAACACACAGGTTAGTGCGGTTCTCAAGTATCTGTCATATCATGAAGTAACAAGTTTAGCGCGCAAGAGTTAACCTACGGCTTACGGCACTTTTGCTCCTTTTGAAGAATTGCAGGAACCGCACAGTACTTGCCCATTTTCAATTCTGGTTTGCCCGCCTTTTGAATGCGGATATATGTGGTCTGCTTCATAGTCTTTCCATTCGACTTTTTTACTGCAAGATTGGCAAATGCCCTTGTCTCTTCGGAAGACAACTACTTTTTCGTAATAGTCAAACTCGCGTTTCGGGTCAAGCAAGACAAGATTCGGATATTTCATCAAGAAATGCTGTTTGATTATTGCAAAACGCTTCACAATCCTAGTCTTGCCGGTGGTTCCGGACGAACTTGCGAACGCAAAATCAACTATGCCCTTCTCTCCACCTGACGTTCGCCTCGCATTTTCCACATCTTGCCAAAATGAAACAAAGAAGTCATGCAAATCCTTCTCTCGACCATCCATTACGTAGTGTTCGCGAAGGTCAGATACAAGAAGAAAAAGGTCGACTATCCATGTATTCCTGTCGAGTTCAGGGGTCTGCGAGGGAAACACCAGATCGAGATAATTGAGGGCTCGGCGAACACTTTTGACTGTTTCAGATTTTTCATCTAATTCCCTGTTTAAGTCAAAGAAATCATACAATGGCTATGGGGCAATGTCGGTGGCACCCTCAGATTGCAACAACATAAGTTGGGCAGCCATATGATATGTTTTGTATCGACGTAGCGAAAAGGTAGTTTTTTGGAAAAAAGGATGTTTCGCGAGATTTCTCATCGTCGGTGTTATTGCACCTGGTTTGGCGTTGAGTCTTTCGGCAGGATTCAACGATTTGCCCCTTTGTAACCGGCCAAATAACTCTCGGATTTTGTCATCATCATAACCTTCCAGTAAGACGCAATTCAGCGTGAAATTATCGAACTGTTCTACCAAATGAGCTGGAAGGTCGTCATAGCGGAGACCATCGAGATCGTCTCCAGATATTCTACCGTTTAGCGCGCATAAATTGTTGCGGAACTCCCATATGCTTTCCATGCGTTGTTGCCCATCAACAATTTCATATTTTTTCTCACCGAGCTTTCTTAGATAAAATTTGGGAATATCAAGATCTTTCAGAACCGTGTCAATAAGATATTGCTTGTCAGTTGGAGACCAAACATCAGGTTCCCTCTGATAATCTGGATTCACCGTAAACCAATCGTGATGAGTGCAAACATAGCTTATGTTGGGATTCCAAACTGGGAGAGGCATGAAGTACCACTAAACTGTAACACTATTTTTCAAACTTTTAAAACTAGTGCGCGTTAGCGCAGAATATAGCAGCACTATCAAAATTCGTCGAGCCTCTTGAATTTCGGGCCCGCTGCAGGCGGTACCGGTTGGAACCAAAAAGTAAGGTCAAGACTGATCTGTCATCATTTCTTCAATCTACAAGTTGATTCACAGAATGACAATCTATTGACTGAAAGCGCGTTATGAAAGGGGATTTTGCAGTATGACAAGGCTTTTTAGGAGTTCACCTATTTGTGTAATAGCGAAGTACAATGCCTGTATTCTCCCTCGCAGTAGAAAAGGATCATTGGAAAAGCGTGGGAAGCTGTCTTAAAGGCGGAGAACTAGTGCTGTCTCCCTTTGAGCAGCCCATAGAAGAAGAGCACAGAGGAGACCCTGACCAGGCGGATGACGACCAGAACTTTCCTGGAGACAAGAACCTCTGTTTGCCTCTTGAAGAGGACCTACCTGGTTACAAGAAGAAGATTAGTGATCTTGCTTTTGGCCGAAGATTCAAGTTCTTCCTCGACGGATCAATTAGAACAAAATATGTAGGCGAATACGTGGAGGGACCGCTATCCTTTCCTTTGATAGTCTCAGAAGTGGCGGCGTTGGTCATAGACGTGGGGTGCTCAAGACCCAAGCCGGCAGCTTTCACAAAGTGCCTCTACTTCGTATTTCCGCACAAGGAGACAAACGCAGTCTCAGATAGAGCTTATGACAAATTGGTCGGACTGCAAAGGAAACTTGAGAAGGAAAAATCAAATACACAGATTGATTTTATGAAGAAAAGAGAAGTGACACGTGACCTGCGGTCATCTCTCCTCGGTACAGTTCGCAGTATTATGCACCGAATTGAGCATGAAACAGCTGTCAGTTTGCCACGAGATCCATCTGATTGGTTGATTATGGATGGAGCAATAAGAAAAGAGGAGTTTATCAGCCTCAAAAATACAATCGGGTTAGCAAAATCCTTCAGCAGAAAACCCTCTTTCAGAATTGGGGGAAAAACACTGACACTACCTGCTTATATGAAGAATATTAGCGAAGGTGAAAGATCCGCTGTTTTCAGAAAGGAAATCGCCACGACCGCTGTGGAAAAGGAATTGGTATTCTGGTACGAACGGATTCGTACATTTCCTCCAATGGAGCCTCTTGGGGGAATAGTGAAGATAGATATGGCATTGTCAAAGAACAAGCTCGGGAAAGAAGACATAAAGCTTATTGACGAAATGTCTGCTGAAATCTACAGTTTAAGACTGCCTTCGACTTATCCGAAGCCCAGGTGGCCAAGCTCCATCTACCCCATCAATATCTGTGAAGAGTACATGTCTGCGTCCTTTCTTAGCAGATACTGTTTATCTCAAATCGGTTACGAAATGAAAAGTGCTCTATGAGAAGGCGATTAAATGGGTGTAAGTGACAAAAAAACAGAAGAAGCAAAACCTCAGGAAGAGAGCGTACCGCAGAAACCTATTGGAAAGACAAGTTCTCCTGAACGCGAACCTAACACAACGAGCCAATTTCAGTGCTGGCTCGCAGACGGAGTAAGGCTGAATCCATTTGATTTTGTCACCGCCGAGCACCTGGACAATACTCGCACGATAGGCATAGTTCAGGACATCAAGAACTTGACGGACGCAGAGTCTCATATCACAAACTACGTGAGCCACGATTTCGGCAAGCCTCAAGCACAACCCTACGTCGAAAGAGTATCTTCGGTGATCGCCCAAATATCTGTCATACGCAATACTCGCGAGCCAGAATTAATGATGCCAGTTCCATCAGATCGAAATGTGTATTTCTCGACAACAAAAGAGGTGCGGCTTGGTATCGGATCAGATCGGATAACAGGCGTCGAAATTCCGGCTGGGGTCATAAAACAGAGCAATGGCGATGTTGTACCAGTGGGACTCGATTCTGAATATCTTCTGGGCCCTCAAGCAGCTCACATCAATGCCTCCGGCATTTCAGGTCTAGCCACAAAAACCTCCTATTTGATGTTTCTACTTCAGTCGATATGTCAGAAAATCGACGACATCGCCTTGATAATCTTCAACGTAAAACAATCAGATCTTCTGCATATACACGAGAGAAATGACGAGCTCTGCAAAGACGATGAGGAGCTATATGAGAAGCTCGCAGTTGAGTGCAAACCTTTCGAAGACGTTGAGTATTTCTTGCCTAGAGGTACGGGAGATCAACCAAATTCCGATCACCCTCCGAGCACATATAGATTGTATGCATACACATTAAATGACGTTTTCGATCGCTTTGATCTTCTTTTTGCCGACGTGGAAGATCCGTATCATACTTTGGATACCTACAACTCCAAAATACGTGACGAATGGGAGCATGGACAACTGGTCATAGACGCTCCTCCTGAAGGTCGCTATCCAGGCGGACATTCTGTGGCAAGGACATGGACCGATCTGCGGGACGTCGACAATGACCTCCTACAACATGCCTACAATCTTCATCCTGTCACTCCACCCAGGATCAAAAGAGAGCTTACAAGGTTGACCTCATCACCACTTTTTGTAAACGAACGAGCACAAGACTGCGTCTATCTGGGAGAGAAAATCAGGGAAGTGGGACCTGGCAAGAGTATTGTTATTGACATCGCAAATGTCCATTCAAGAACACAACCATTCGTCGTTGGTGACGTTATGAGGTCTATCGATGAGCTCTACAGAGATCCCTCCGCGACAGATAGACCCTCGAAGCTGATCTTATTCATAGATGAGCTGAACACAATCGCTCCTGCAGGAAGCACCAGCGCCATTACTGAACAGATTGTTGAGATCGCAAGGAAGGGCCGGTCAAGGGGCACGATTCTTTTTGGAGCAGAACAGTTCAAGAGCGACATTCATGACCAGATAGTCGGCAACTGTGGAACTCACGCAATTGGCCGGACTGGAAGCGCCGAAATCAGGAGAAATGCGTATTCATTCCTGGATGAAACGGCCAAACAAAATATAATGAATCTAGCTAAAGGAGAAATCATCTTATCAACTCCGAATTGGAGAAGTCCTATTAAGATAGGATTTCCGAAACCTCCGTACAAAACTCTCAGGTACTAGATTTTGTAGCAACACATGCGACCTTTCTCCAGTCTTTCTCGCCGATCCAACGAGCCTTTTTCATTTTCTTTACTGAACTGGGAAGCGCATAATTTTTAGAGATGTGAGCAATTGACGGACGAAGCTTAAAAGCCTCTTCGAAGCAGTTGGCCTTGTTGAACTTGATTACCAACCCCTCATACGGAGGAAATGCTCCACTGAATCCCAAGACACGACGGGATCTTTGAACCAGGTCTACCTCTTTCTTAGTCCATTTTCTGCCGATGTATTGATTCTTCTCAAGCGAGTCCAGCGGCTGGAATCTCATTGGGTAGCAGGCAGCTCCCCAGTTCAGGATGTCTCTTACTCTTCTGAAGAAATCCTCGGGGTCATCCTCAAAATTGAATAGCGTGTATATTATGATTTTCTTCTTTCTTATCCCGTACGCATGCAATATGTCGATAGCCCTTTCCACAAAAGGTCCAACCTTTTTACTATCGTAAGCCAGACGTATAAAATCCATTTTCATACGCGACAATCGTTCAGCCGATCTATCGGAAATGAACCTTGCGTCAAGTCCTTGGTTGAAATCAACCTTTAATGCAAGCTCTATAAGCTCGTCAAATACTGCTTCCCAGTTGGCGTTTGCTAGGATATTGTTGTCCCAAAGGATGACTCGGGTGTGAGTTGGGTAGACCAGATCTTTTATGCTGTACTTCAACCTGTGAGGCTTACTTTCCAGTTTCGGCACAGCGCAGAACCCACATTTTCTCAGACAACCTCTCGATGAGAATATTATGCTCCCGTCCCAACCTGGGACAAGATCATAAGCCGGCATCGAATCTTCTGCATCAATGAACAGGCCTTGGTGAATGTGGTCAGCTCCAGATAGCATAGCATGTTCAGGCATTAATGAAGCATAGATGCCACCTAACCAAAGATCTGCATGAGGATAAAGTGACTTGTAGTGCTTGACTGCTTCGTGGACAGGCTTCCAAGCATATGTGAAGAGACTCGTCACATATATTAGATCCGGACACACGTTAGGTTGCTCTTTCCCTCTAGCAAATTTGACCGTGTCACCCCGGATTCGGTGGTACGTAGCCAATTTGAGCAGACCCAAAGGAGGAAAGCGTGTATAATAGTCAGGCTCAACTAGCAATACTTCCACAGTATTACCCATTGATAGATTGTGAGAGGATCTTTTAAGGATCTCGGTCGGACGCTACAGTGAATAACCATATAATCGACAGCCAATATCTATTCTTAGGTGCTCAAGTGGTGCCCAAGGAAGCAATGAGGAGAAAGGGATTTTGACTCAGGAAGAATGGGAAAAGCGGATAAAAGCAAAAATCAAGGGAAATAACAAGTGGCTGACGCTAATACAAAACGCAAGTCAGACTTAGGGTCATTCGCTTGTTTACTTCTCTGAACAGTCACATTCTTCTTTTAGCGGAGAATAGTTGCCTTCATTAATTATCATTAATGTACGTCCAGTATACGTTTCTTGGCAAGATGTATTGCAGAGTGGTCGATTACAATAAACCAAGCAACATTCTATGTCGTCAAAGAATTGCTGGGTTAACTTCTCCACTATGGAATTTTTGATAGTTCCAAGCATTACGACGATGCCAACTCCAGAATGTTTTCTTTGATAATCAAACGCACATTCATACGCTGAATGTTCTTGCGGTATCCTTTCTCGCAAAGTTTGATCGAACGCTTGACCAACGTAAAGTAATTTTAGGTTTTCCCAATACTTTTTTTCAGAGTTATAAACAGCACCTAAAATAGCGTAAAATCCTTTTTCATCCAATCTAGAAATATTAGCTTTACCAATACTGTCAAATCGTATAACACCTTCGCCCCAATCTATATGAACGGTATCCATAATCCCCCCTCACTATATACGGAAATATCTTGATACTGTGCCTTCTCTTCTTAAATATTTAAGTTCGTCCATCCCACGACAGTTAACGCCCAGAATCATAACTGACAGAATTAACACGACTGACTCCTAATATTGGCAACATTTAAATCAGAACCCAAATTACCAATTCTTTGATAATCCTGAGGAGGAAATAATTTTGATCCAATCTGCAAAAATTTACAAGATCGAAAAAGACATTTCACTCTCGGAAATACGTGATGAAATAAAGCAAGTTCACATTATTGACGAACGTGCCATAAATGGGGAAGTATTCAAACTAAGAACCCAGGTCAGAAGAGTAAAATGGCTAGAGCAAGACAAATCCTTAACTGGAACTTTGGAATATGAAGAATTAGTCGCTCTCCCTCAAATTGATGACAAAGTTAAATATTTTCCGAGGGCAAGGGAGATCGATTTTTCTTTCATCTCAGGTTCGCTATACTTCATCCCATTTGCGAGATACGATATTGCTGAAATAGCTGCAAACAAAATAAATCAAATGCTTTTTGGAAACATCCCGATCATAGTAAAGTGCTTCATTTCCCATGAAATGATAGAGAAGTTTCTTGGTTCAAATCCTAACGACATAAAGTCGTGTAATTGGAACGAATTAACTATCCCTGGGGTCGACAAAGCAAGATTAGGAGGGGCTGACGTAGGACGTTCACCTAATCATGACAGATTCGAAGACCTAGGCGGAAGGAAACGCTATATTTTGCTCACATTATACGAAAACGGATGGATTATTGCGTTAAGTGCGGGGGGATCGATCGCATTTTACACCTATGTGACGAGGATGGAAATGTTAGATTTCATTAGAGACAAAATATTCTCTTTGCTCTAGTAGTAGAAAGCAATAATCTTCTTGAGTTCCGATATTAACCCTGAATCGATAGAGCCGTAAACAACAACTCCATTTTGAGATAAGTCAATCTGATATTTATTATCGATTTTTCCAGTCAATGCCGATAACTTAAAGCCTTTCAAGATTCCTGTGAAGCGATAAACTTTTTTTAAACCACAGCGTAAGCTCTCGGAAGTTAAATTCCCGACTAACGATCCCAATGTTTTTTCAAGGTGTTTTGTAGAGCTAAGCATATCAACAATACTGTCTTTAAACTGATTGTACTTACCATTGACTGGAGAAAAATCCACCTGTATTGATTCGAGAAATAGCCCTTTCTTTTTCACTTCAAAAAAGCTTGGTAAAATATCAAGTTTAATTTCGGTCATTCCAGTTTTGAATTGAAAATAATGTTTGTTGCCTCGTTGCCCTTCGTACTTAACATTATTTTTGATTAATACCTCTTTCACTTTTTTTAGGAAATCTTCCCAATCGTACATATTAGTTTTTAAGCTTGATGATTTTAGTGTGTAGGTCATTTCTATAGAGACATTTCTTAGTTTCTTATAGAGGTCTTTTCTAAAAAGGTCAAACTTGAAAAGAACGTCTTCAGGAATAGGCATTAATCTTTGAATTAGGTCACCTATGTATTTAGTTGCTAATCCAAGCAAGTATGCAATAATTTGATCTATCGTAAACATTGTATTACTCATTCACTCTTTTGTTTAATTAACGATTGCCTAATAATTTGAACTAGGTTTTGAAGAGTCATAGAACATCGCCCTCATGACCCGACGGTTAACAGTAGGAAACATGACCCTAAGACTTAACAGAGCCCTTTTCAGAACCTCTTATATCAGACGAAAATTTACAGCCCAATTCATCAGACGGAGACTTGACAGAACCTTAATCTGTGAACAGCCTATTGGATGTAAAATGAAGCACACCCGTTAGCGCGCGCTATATACTCGTTTTCCACAACTTTCCATAGTATAGCTCAATAGTCAAGGCTATTGCGACTTGAACGCGCGCGCTCCATGCCTAACCTTTTTTGACTACCAATTTTTGCTCTTCTGTGTATAGCTCTACGAGATCTCCTATTTTCCAGTTCAATGCGTTGAGAACCTCTGGAGGTATGGCTATGGCGGCCGAACCTCCGCTCCGTCTAATTGTGCGTCTGAATTTAACTACGACCAAGGTCTTGTCACTATTTCGAATAGATATCAAGTAATATTTAAATACGACTAGTATGTAGTGATTATGTAGAGAAAAAGTAGTGTTGAAATAATATGCAAGACACGTCTGTCGTGGAAAAGCAGAGACAAGAGCTTCTGGCGAAAATGAGAATCGTGGGAGAGAAATATGGATGGGTGCAAAGCGGTCGGCCGCTAACAGTGACATTGACCAAGACTCTGAGTTCTTATGCCTGTGAAAGGCGGATCAGACACTTGCTAGAGAACGCCGATTTCAAAGAAAGTCAGAGATTCGACCCTTACTACCGGCAAAAGAGCGAGTTCGCCACTATTAGGATTCTTGAACACATCAAGACAAGAGTAACTGCCAATGGCTTAGATGCTGTGATTCTAACAGAGGCACCCAGTGACTTCGGCAGATACGATGTGGTCGTCACTCAAGGCTACCCCTGCAAGGTCTATGCTAATAGCGAGGAAAGAATCAGGATAGAGGTGAAAGCGAGCCTGGGACTTGACCTTGAACAACTCGAACGTTATCTATGGGATCCATCTCCTTTAATCCTAGCGAGGGTAATAACGAGGCACGTAGCAAAGATTGAACCCCTAAAACTACAATCATATGTGCTGTTCTCGCTGAGAGAGCTTAACGCAAAAGCAGAACGTCTACTTTCCAGCAAGTTCTATACCATACCAGGAACAACTTGCACCGCATGCCATGACAATAGTTGCCCCCACAACCGAAGTAAAAGCAGAAACCCTGTGAACGTGTTGACCATGCCTGACAGCGAGTTTGCAGAAGACCTGAAGTCATTCTTCCTGAATCTAAGTTACGTAGCAGAAAAGACCGCAAGCCTGGTAGTCGAAGAACTAGAAAGCGTTATGCCAAGCCAAAATCATGGCATACATTCCCTGTCAACTATAGTTGGATGAGATGGTCATGAGCAGCGTTTTGGCCCAGGAGTTGGAAGAGATCAGGGGATTGCGAGTTCAGAGTGCTCCTAACAATCTCACGCCAACTAAAGTGGATAAGCGACTGGAGCATCATAAGTTTCTACGAGTGAAAGGATGGAGAAGCACTTACCGCTCCATCAACAACTTATTGCTGCACTTAATGCGGAAGAGTAAGAGCGAGGGTTCCAAGAGACTCTATTTATGGCATCTCTACAAATTCTGCAAGTACACTAGCATGAAACCGAATGAGCTTGTGGCGCTAAGAAGGAACCGAGTAGAGAAGCTCGCACAAGAATACGCCGACAGCCTGAGAAGCGCGTCACCGAGGTATTCCAACCTGGCAATAGCAATATTGAAAGCATTTTTCGTGGCAAACGGCTTCAAGCGTACAAAAGCATTGGAGTTAGAGACGTATCATGCGCCACCACGTTTCAGGATTACCCCAGAATACATACCCACAAAGTCGGAAGTCTATAGGATGGCGGATTCAGCCTGTTCTTTACGAGATCGAGCGATAATTCTAGCACTGTTCAGCACAGGCTTGCGGAACTCGACCCTCAGAGCAATTCGCTATCGAGATGTCGCAGGAGAGTTGGAGAAGGATTATGCTAACGTGATAATGCCTGTCTACCCTGAGATGAAGGATGTTGAACCAAGCGCTTGCAAAGGAGGAATCCCCTACTATACTTTCATATGCGATGAGGCGACCCAAGCTCTGAAACTGTACATCAAAGAAAGAAAGGAGAAGTACGGTGGTGTCGATGGCTCTGAACCTCTGTTCTGCTCTGAGTATAACCAGATTCATAAAGAATATCGGAAGAGGAAACCGCTGACTTCCAGGGAGCTTCAGATCATAATCAAATCAGTGGCCAAAAGGTCGGGAATAACCCATTGGAAAGCCGTCCATCCTCATTGCCTACGCAAAGCATTTGAAACGGTTCTTCACAGTCAGCTCATAGATGGTGCCAACCTAGACGTCAAAGTACAAGAGTTCTTCATGGGACATGTGCTGCCTGGGAGCCAAGATCCCTACTTTGACCGCTCAAAAGCCGAACATATGCGAATATTATACTCAAGCCTCAGGTTTGGAAGATCAATAATAGAGAACAAATTTAAGGTCCTAAAGGCCGCTGTCGCCCGAGCCTTCGAAGACACGGACATAGATCCTGAGCTAGTAATAGAAGAGTATGTCGAGCAAAAGCATAGCGCTACGTCGGCTTGCCCAAATCAATCTACACACTCTAATCCAGGGCAAATAAGGGAAGGGAACTGAACTTGAAGTCCAAATCCCGGCCGGAGCACCAAAGAAGACGCTGGATCCAAGACTGTTTTCTTTTTACCTCTTTGTCTTAAAAACTTCTTTTCCAATAGTTTCAGTTTAGGTCTAAGGAGTGATCAAAATTAGACGCGTAATAATTCTGACTGGCACGCCTGGGGTAGGTAAAACAAAAGTATCCAGACTATTGTCAAAAAGGTTGAAAGCGTTAAACATCGATCTAAATAAGATCGTCAGAGAAGAGAATTTGACTGTTGGTAGGGACGTAGAGCGGGAAACATTAATCGTCGATCTAGATGGACTTTCGAAAAGGGTTAACGAGATCGTAGAGTCTTCATCTCAAGACGTGATTCTTGAAGGACATTACGCTTCTGATGCCATATCTCTCGACCTAGTTTCGCACGTCTTCGTTCTGAGAAGAGATCCATACGTGCTGAAAAAAACCCTCAAAAAAAGAGGCTTTGAAGAGTCAAAGGTCATGGAAAACGTGTTAGCCGAAATTCTGGACGTTTGTCTATTCGGCGCAGTGAATAAATACGGTACGGAGAAAGTTTGCGAATTAGATGTAACAAATCGTAGCGTCAACGAAGTTGTTGAAAGCATACTTCGAATACTCGGCGGCTTGGATGAACCATCGATCGGCAACGTTGATTGGATCGGAAAGTTGGAAAAAGAGGGGCGTTTTGACGAATTTATCAGGGCTCTCTAAGCGCTTGGGGCTCTTCAAGCAGCGTCAATACCTCTTCACTGGTCATAATGGTCACTCCACGCCTTCTCGAATACGCTTTAGCATGGTCGCTAAACTTGTTCCCTATAACTATGGGGTTTGATGTGTTTACGTCAGCTGCAGCTCTATCGAGTTTTATTACCTCATTCACTCCGACAGTTTTTGCATAATTCTTTATCGATACAATCCGTTTCTCTTCATCCTTAGTTATCAATAGGTCAAATACGTATACGAGCCCTGAAAGGCCTTCAAACAAAGCTTTTTGCTTGACGGCATATCCTCTCTTTCTAAATAGCTTCACAACATTGTCTGTTAGCGATCTCGCGCTCAACTTTCCACTTCAAAACCAGTTAATGGCTAGTGGGAATATTTGATTGCGCCTGAATATACGTTTGTTGTCCAGTCGTTTCAAACGTTATTGCATCTTAACAACGAAAGGCCAGAAAAATTCTACAGTCAGGCTAATGAGTGCAACAACGTAACCATCGCACAATTTCAAAAAATGGTCTTTTGGCCGCTAGTTACTATCTTTCGAGCTTTGAGCTTCGAAACTGCTTCCCTTGCTTCCCGTACATTGTCATAGATTTTTATGATCCGAATCTTTGAGTAGTCTAGCCTTATGGTTTTGCCGCAATAGGGGCATTGCTTGGTTTTTCTGTCGCTTCTGACATAGAAAGGAAATCTGTGGCAGTAGAGGCAATTGATGACGAAGTACTTCAAGAGTCGTTTCCCTACTTAGTTTCTAGTCATTGTTTTTTAGTTCTTCTTATCAGCTGGAAACCATTCTTTTTTGATAAAGATGAAATCATTATATTTTGGTATCGCTACTAATTCTCGTTTGAGGAGATAAAAAGAGGATTGTCGTCGATAGCCGAAAGAAGTTTTCATCAAGAGCTACGGATGCTTCTGCAAAGAAGTGTAACGGTTGTTACGACAGATAGTAAAGTATACGCTGGTACACTAGCTGGTTACAACGCCGACAATATGAGCATTTGCTTAGCCGATGTTAAGGATGAGAAAGGCACCCTCCTTAACAGAATCTTCATAAACGGATCCATCGTTGCTAGACTATATACAATCGAAAAGCCTTTTGATCTTAAGGCACTGTCTGAGAGGTTGGATAAGGTTTTTCCAAGGATGGTCAAGCTTTACGAGGAAGCGGGCATTATAGTTGTGATGGATAAGATAAGGATTAACGAAAACGGTATTGTTGAAGGATCGGGCCCAGTAGCTGAGCGTGTTCAAAGGATTTATGACGAGTTCATAAGAGAGAAATCTAAGACTTAGACTATTTTCAGAACTTCTGATCTACTCAGCTTCGTAGAGTGTTTAGCATGAAGCTGAAATCGCGATGTTTCCATAAGACGGTCTTACGAATGGTCTTATCCTGAACAATTTCAGACGATCCAAACTCTTAATAGTAACCAATCACATAAGCTTTCAAAACTGGTTTGGTTGAGGTAAAAATCGATTAATCTTAGTATTAACATTTTATGGACTTTTTGAATAGAGCAAAACAACTGATAGCGCCTTCTAGACGGCGTGGTTTCCTGTTAAGAATGGATGGTGGATAGAATTTCGAAGGATATTGTGATCAGGTTCTTAGGGGGCACTCAAGAGGTTGGTAGGTCTGCTATCGCCGTAAAATCCGGCGAAACCCAGATTCTACTAGACTACGGTGTAATGATCGATCACGAACCCGGTTTTCCGATGCACATCCCTCCTCGTGAGGTTGATGCGATAGTTCTCTCTCACGCCCATCTTGATCACTCGGGCTCAGTTCCTCTGTTTCATATCAAGAGTAAGACGCCTGTTTACGGAACCCCAATAACGTTTGAGATAACTCGGATTCTGATATCCGACTTCATCAAGCTGTCGGGTTACTATCTTCCCTACGAGTACATAGATCTCCAGAATATGTTGAACTGTAGCGAAAGCCAAAAATATCGTGAACCTTTCAAGATAGGGGACTTTCAAATAGAGTTTCTAAACGCTGGCCACATACCTGGTAGCGCTCAAACCATCGTAGAAACCGACAAGAAGAGGCTACTCTACACCAGCGATTTTAACGTGATGGGCACTAGACTGCTCAATGGAGCCGATCAATCATATGGCGATGTGGACGCCATAATAATTGAAAGCACATATGCCAACGAGGATCATATGGAAAGAAGAGAAGTAGAAAAGATATTCATAGAAAAGATTAACAACGTTGTTGAAACGGGAGGAACGGTTCTTGTGCCGGCCTTCTCTGTTGGGCGGTCGCAAGAGATTTTGTGCATTCTAGCGGCACATCATTTTGAACATCCGGTTTCCATAGACGGCATGGCAGAAGACATTAACGAGATTCTGATGCGCAATCCAAGTTTTCTCAGAGATCCAGACTTATTCATGGAAAGCGTTCGTATGGCGGACTGGATAAAGGGCTGGAGAGATAGAAGAATGGCGGCTAGAAAGCCCGGGGTCATCGTATCTCCCGCTGGAATGTTGAAAGGCGGAAACGCGGTCTTTTACATGAGTAAAATCGCAAGAAGAAGCGAAAACGCAATTTACATGGTGAGTTTCCAGATTCCAGGGACTCCAGGGCACGAGTTGTTGGCATCGAAGCGATGCATCATCGGGGGGAAAATGAGTACAGTTAAGGCCGAAGTTGAACAATTCGACTTTACATCGCATTGCGGTCGCACCCAATTGCTTGATACTCTTAGAAAAGCAGGCAGTGATACCAAGATTTTCGTCATGCACGGAGCCGAAGAGAACTGTCAAGAATTTTCAAAGTCGATAAGGGACGAAATGGGCCTAGAAGCCTTTTCTCCAACACCGGGAGAAGTGTTTCAAGTTTAACGGGGATATACGATCAAAGATCGTTGTCTTACCCATAGGCGGAATTGACGAGACGCTTCTTCAAGTGTTAGGTGAAGAGCTGGAGAAAAAAGTTCCAAACTCGGAAATCGTCGTAGCCAAAGAAGCGATATGTGTTCCTGAAGAATCCTATGACTCTTCAAGGAGACAATACTATTCAACAAAGATCTTAGAAAAAATTAGTGAAAAGGCTTCGACGATTTCTACGGAAAAGGTCTTGGGTGTAACTTCAGCTGACTTATACGTCCCGCGACTTAATTTCGTCTTCGGAGAGGCTTACTGTCCAGGCAAGGTGGCAGTCATCTCAATTAACCGTCTCAGACCAGAATTCTACGACAAACCTCCAGATATAAGCCTCTTACTTAGCCGTATGTCAAAAGAGGCAGTGCATGAACTTGGTCACACTTTCGGACTGAATCATTGTTCGAATTCTGAGTGTGTCATGTATTTCTCTAACAGCATCGTTGACACGGACGCCAAAGGATCCGCCTTCTGCGATCGATGCCTCCAAAATCTAAGACTACATCCTTGAGAGGGTGAAAGATTTAAACGAGGAAGCGTTCAAGGCTAGGCTTGCCTATCTTGTTCCTGTAGCCTTCTCTCTGGTAACTTCAGGGCTCTTAACACTTTTAGTTTCGGCAGCTCAAGTAGAGCTTCCTTCGGTCGGCTTCTTTTCAGAGGAGGGCGCGGGTCCGTTTCTGAACGGCCTGCTGTTCGTTTTGGCGATGGCGGCCGCTGGCACCTTTGTCCTCATTTTGATCAGGCATAAATCATGGCGCTTTCTGAAGATTATGTTTGCAGGAGCTTTCGCCTTAGTCACGTATTTTCTGACAATCGCCTACGGTCAGGCTTTCTTGATGGTTCTAGGAGCACGCGTGAACGGTACGACACTGTGGGTTCATATTCTTGGGGGCTTATCGGCTGGGGTTGCTACCTACAGCATCTTTATCTCGGCTAGTCGAGTTCAGGTTTTCGTTGCTCTAGTATTTGGAGCTGCTTTAGGCGCGTTCCTAGGCGTTTCTACACCAACGTTGAGCGCTGTAGCACTTTTCATTTCATTAACCGTGTACGACGTTTTTACCGTCTATCGCGGCCCCGTCGGCAAAATTGCAAGTCAAGTGGAGCCCGAAAAACTCAAAGGGGTGAGCTTAACGTTCGGAGAGGTTCACATGGGTATGGGCGACATCGTCTTCTACTCGATGCTAGTGTCGCACATGTTCTTCGTCTACGGCGTGAATTCTTTGATTGCGTCATCGTTTGGAACCTTGATCGGCGTATACGCAGGCCTAAAACTTCTCGAAAGAAGATCCATGTTCCCGGGTCTACCACTTGCCTTAATGTTCGGACTATTAGCCGGCCTAGTTGCCTCTCTTTGATTTGGTCTGGTTTCCTTCTGCGAAGAGGTATGCGTCATCAAGCCACCATTAGTGTGCAATCAAATATTTCGGAAGAAAAATTAAGAAGCTAATAGAATACTTAGTCCTGACTAGGTAGTCGAAAGGGTTTGAAACGAAACAGTGTCTTTGAAGGCAGCGTTGGAGCCCGAAAAATTTTGATTTACGTTCTAGGTGCGGCACTAATAGCTTTCTTGATAAACATGGCACCTAGCTATTGGTTAGAAGAGATAACAGCAAAAACCTCTTCCCTTACCCTTTCTCAACTAGGTCTTACCTCGTCATGGATTTCCAACGGAAACGCCGCCTATGTTCAAGTCAGTAATCACGCAAGAAGCCTAACTATAGAAATCGTCAGGGAGTGCACAGGCATCCACGTTATTGCGATCTTTTCGGGGCTGGTTTTACCTCTTAGAGGAGCTGGCTTCAAGAGGAAACTCATCGCAATCATTATGGCAAGCGCAATACTTTTTTTTCTAAACATAACAAGGGTGTGTCTAACCATAGGGCTAATCTTCTTCAATGTCTTTCCGTTCTCAATAATATTTCAGAATCCTACGGTGGAAACATACCATTACCCTCTAAGCTATCTGTACGGTGTCTTCGGTGTCTTCCTTTTGATAGTGTCCACCGACCGTTTCGTGCTACCAGAGTTAGGCGATATGTTGGTCGAGGTCATGGCGGCTCTGAACAAGGCGTTTTCCCTCGTGGTAATTGGCATACGGGTACGAGTCAATAAGTTGTATGAGGCTTGTACCCGCATTGAGGATAATTAGACTCTACTTAGCTATTCGCCAAGATTTCTGCGGTTTCTTCTTAACAGGAAAAAGCCTCCAACCGCTCCAACGAAGACCAGTCCAAGAACAATGTATATCAGACCGAGGCCGCCGTCTTTACCTTTCTCTTCTACAATAAGCGTGCGATCTAGACTCTCCGCTTTCATGAAAGCCTTATCGCCGGACCAAGACGCCTTAAAATAGTAGGTTCCAATTGATGCAGATGTCCAGACATAAAAGTAGTTGCCGCCAGAAACAGTCTTCACATTTGCTAATACCTGCCAGTTAACACCATCGTTACTAATGTGAATAGTAACTGTTTCGCCCGGATGAATGGGCAGTATTTCACCACTGATAGTGACATTCTCGCCAAGCGTTACCTTCATCGAAGAAACCTTACAGGTAACTTCGCTCAAATTCTTGCCAACCACCATTGTCTGTTCTGGACTCGTAGCGTTAAGGTAGATGTCGTCTCCAGACAACAATGCCCTTACCTGCCAGACCCCTTCTGAAGTGAGAATCCAGAGACATGAGTAGTTTCCATTCGGGTTTGATAGCACCACGGTCAAGTCAATCCACGTGGATCCATTATCATCACTGATCTGAACCGTTACATTAGCCGAACGGGGCGGGGCAATAAAACCATAAATTGAGACCAGCATACCTATCGTTGCAGAAGGAAAGGATAAGTTGCAAGTTATACTACTTGGCTCTTTGCTAAAGTTATTGTAAAAGACAGAATATGTTCCTGTTGGTGATGCAAGAATAATGAGCGCTAACACGATTTCGACTACGTGAAGTCTATTTGATCTAGTCATGTAATTCTCGACTTGCTTGAATCAATTAAAGAGGTCGCTAAACCTCTGCAATCTGGCATTTCAGCTTCTTGATGATCTCTTCTGCCTCCGCAGGCTCCAACTTAATGGTATAGAGAGTTTTCGGGGTTCTTAACTTCAGTTTGACAACGTCCTTTGCCCTCTTTATTTGGCAAACATTCGCAGACTCCGACAGGCTGACAAAGCGTTCTATATCTTTAGTTTCAACTGGCAAGGCTTCATTCCGCTCCTCAATGAACTAATCTGTCTTCCCAAATATCGGTTTTAAGTCTTTCTAAACAGGCAACGAAATGCGGATTAGTGGGCCCGCCCGGGGTTGAACCGGGGCCTCCGCCGCGTGAGGGCGATGTTCTGCCACTAGACTACGGGCCCAGAGAACTTCAACTCGATAAATCTAGGAAGTTTGGGCTATAAACATGACGTATAAATCGCGCGCTAATCTCCATTGTGCGCTTGGCAGATAAATCTAGAGCAAGCTGATCTGGGCTCTTCTGGGAAATGTGGACACAAGGGGATAAGGCGCACGTAAGTGAACACAAGGTATTACTTTGACTTTGTTCCCAGCTCCCTATTCTTAAATCGCAGATTCTTACCTTTACACTTTCTACACTTTACGGCGCTGTGGGGGTTTCGTGCACCACATGATCTGCAGATCTTGAAGTAAAGTCTGTGTCTTTGGGCTATACGCTTCTTGAAGAGGTCTGTGATCGGCAAGGTCTATTCCTTTATCCTCCTAGATTGCTGCATTGAACATTTTAAAGGCTATCGTAAAGATTCTAGAGTGATGTAGGATCGCGTCTCCTCTACACCCTCTATTTGAGCCGTCTGACGAAGCACCTCATCAAGTCGCTCCATCTCGACTATTATTATGATGTCCATGTCGCCTGCCACTCGGAACGCGCTTCGTATCGGCAGCGAAAAGATCGCCTCATAGGCTTTTATCCTGTTTTTTGGTGAGATCTTGGCAAAGAGGAAGGCCTGGTTAGACGAAAAGCCCAGACTTTTCAGTCCCTTTTCTGTAATGTCTATGAAGCCCCTTCCCGTTCTAATGTGGCCTTGGTCTCTGAGCTTCCTTATGTGGACGTTCAGCGCCTGCCTTGTTATTCCTAATTCCTTCGCCAAATCGTTCTGCTTTGTCTGAATGGTGTAGGTGGTCATAGATCTACTTCTATCATAAAGCATGTGTAGGAGACGCAGGGGTCTCCCGGAGAGGACCTCTTCCGGCATCGTAAATTCATCCTTTCTTAATTTAGGCTTGGTTTACTTAAATCAAGTTGCATAAATTCCTTTCTGTCAAAACCGTAATGCATTTATTTATAAACATGATTAGGAGTGTAAAACACGGAAAACACATAAAACACAAGGGAGATTTCAAGAATGTCAGAGAGCAACGCAGTGCTAGTCGGGCGAAAGCCTGTCATGAACTACGTTCTAGCGTGTCTAACGTTGTTCCAAGAATCGGGAGTAGACGAAATAAGCATAAAAGCCAGGGGACGAGCCATCAGCACAGCCATCGATGTCGCGGAGATCTTGAGACGCCGTTTCATGTCGGATGTCAAGGTGAAGGACATCAAGATTGGAACGGATCAGATCGAGCGTGCTGAAGGTGGCGGTATGTCCAACGTCAGCAGCATCGAAGTCATCTTATCTAAGTAAACCCCTGAAGACCTCTACTCCCCCACCCTCTTTTTTCAAGAGGGATAACGAGTGAAAACCCCGCTTTGTGATTTTTGTCTTAGGAGTGGCGTACTATGCCCAAGATGCCAAGAAAAGGCTAGGTTGGGTGAAATCAGCGAGACGGACGTAGAAGTCGCCAAGCTGCTTCTAGGTCTTCAAGATAAATATCCTTCTCTGCAGAAAATCTCTTTCTACAAGGCGCATAAAGCCGACGGGGTATTGGCTATCCTCGTAGCGACAGGAGACCTGCCCCACCTACTTGGATACGGTGGGAAAATCCTAAGAGAAATCGCGCAGAAGACTGGCAGGAACGTCAGGATATTAGAAAAGGGTGGAGATATTAGGAAGTTTATCGAGGATCTACTGGCACCGGTGAACGTCGTCTCGCTAAACACCATATGGTTGCCTGACGAAACCACCGAGACCAAGGTCATCATAGCCGGCCATTCTAGGAGACTGCCGATCGACATCAAGACGTTGAAAGAGTTGACGAGTAACATCTATGGCAAGACAATTCGGGTTGAATTCGAGAGGCAGAGAAGATGAGCCGATTACGCCGCGAGCCGCTAGGAGAATGGCGTAGAACCCACTACTCTTCGGACATATCGCCTGAACTTGACGGTGTAAAGGTCACAGTATTCGGCTGGGTCGAAGAAGTCAGAGACCTCGGTGGAATCAAGTTTATCGTCCTAAGGGATAAGGAGGGAACCGTCCAGATTACGGCGCACCGTAAAGTCATTTCACCAAAGATCGTCAAGAAGATGGATGATTTAAGAAAGCAAGCCGTCGTTGGTGTTCAAGGCATCGTAAAGAAGATGGAGAAGGCTCCGAGAGGCGCGGAGATAATTCCTGCGGAGATTAAGGTTTTGTCTTCGGCTTCTCGTGCCCTACCGTTGGATCCAACCGGTAGAGTCCCAGCTGACATCGATGTTCGCTTGAACGCACGAATCCTAGACTTGAGAAGGCCGCCTTCTAGGGCAATCTTCAGAATTCGAGACGTAGTCCTGAGCGCCATTAGAAGCTTTCTATCCGGGCACGGTTATATCGAGGTTTATACGCCTAAGATTATCGCTTCAGCCACCGAAGGCGGGGCCTCCCTCTTCCCGGTAGCCTACTTCGATAAGGAGGCTTTTCTCGCCCAAAGCCCTCAACTGTATAAAGAACAGTTGGTGAGCGACTTTGAGAAGGTCTTTGAGATAGGGCCGATCTTCAGAGCAGAGGAGTCGCGTACGCAGCGCCATCTGAGCGAGGTCATATCAGTAGATATTGAGGAGGCCTTTGTGACGGTCGAAGACGTGACAAAAACACTTGAAGAAATGATTCGCTACGTGTTTCATACGGTGGAGGACAGGTGCAAAAGCGAACTAGCCATATTAAAGCATAGACTGAGCCTTCCTAAGGCGCCCTTTGAACGCCTTACTTACAATCAGATCTTGGAGGAGCTGAGAGGAGAGGGAGTTGATGTACCTTGGGGGGAGGATCTTCTAACCCCCTCTCTCAAAATCCTAGGGAAACTGCACACCTCATTCTATTTCATTACGGATTGGCCCACCGCATCCAAGCCCTTCTACATAAAGGCAAGAGAAGATGAACCCAAGATTTGTGAGGCATTCGACCTCATGTATGCTTGGAACGAGCTGACTTCAGGCGGGACGCGTGTCGACTCGAAGGAGCAGCTGATACAGCGGCTTAGAAAGCAGGGGCTAGAACCATCATCCTTCGAGTATCATCTGAAGGTTTTTGACTATGGTATGCCTCCTCACGCCGGCTGGGGTATGGGACTAGAGCGATTGATGATGGTCATAACAGGCAAGAGAAACATTAGAGAAGTTACGTTTTTCCCGAGGGATAGGTTCAGGCTCGTTCCCTAGAATGTCCTAATCAAGTTTCGCGTGTGCAAATTTATTATTATGAGGGGGGTAATCAATAAGTGATGAAAACGCATATGCGACTAGGAGCTAAATGACGTAAGAAGGTCGACTCTGGTTGACTGAAAGAGATGTTGAGCTGGGCATAATTGGCGGAACTGGTGTATATGATCCAGGTATTATTGAGGATGTTAGGGAGGTTAAGGTCTTCACGCCTTACGGAAGGCCGTCAGATCTCCCTATGATTGGTTATTACAAAGGACGAAAATTGGTCTTTATTCCACGCCACGGGCGGAAGCATCAGATCCCACCGCACCGCATCAACTTTCGCGCCAACATATGGGCGATGAAGCAGCTCGGTGTTCGCCGAATAATATCGGCGTCTGCGGTAGGAAGTTTGAAGGAAGATTACAAGCCAGCTGACTTTGTCATCGTTGACCAGTTTATCGATAGAACTAAGGATAGGAGAGACACTTTCTATGAAGGAGGACAGGTCTGCCACATCTCTTCCGCTGACCCGTTCTGCCCCGAATTAAGAACGATTTTCATCGACTCTGCCAGAAAGATGGGGCTGCGTTTCCACGACAAGGGTACGTATGTGTGTATTCAAGGACCAAGGTTCTCCACGAGGGCTGAGTCCAAGCTATTCCGGTCTTGGGGCGCTGAAATCATAGGGATGACGCTTTACCCCGAGTGTGTGTTGGCGAGAGAGGCTGAGATCTGCTACGTTACGGTCGCCATGGTAACAGACTACGATGTCTGGGCTGAGAAACCGGTTTCTGCGGAGGAGGTTACAAGAACGATGAGTCAGAATACTGAAAACTTCAGAGAGCTGATAATGAACATTATCCCTTCGATACCGAAGGAACGGGGCTGCGAGTGTGGAGAGGCCCTGAAAGAAGCCCTGATGTAAGAGGCTATCTTAGAGTCTTGCCGACACGAAAGGAGACGTAGTTTGCGCAGTCTGATTTTTGCCGTTTTGCAACAGTCAGAAGCCCATGTTCATTGGCTTCTCGGGCTTCATAATCTCTCTGAGTAAGATTGTAGCATACTCGCCTCTTCTTAGAGAGAATTCAAGTTCAACGGCGACACGGTCGGGGTTCAATGAGTCTTCGGATATTCTTGAGACATTGAAATCATTTATGGGGGCGATCACAGGTCGAAATGCTCCTTGCGAGCTGAACTCTTTCAGTTCGGGAAGATAGAAATCGTCGAGTTGAACATCTTCTTCGGATAGTATTTCCCGCTCAACATCTCCGTCGGCACTGTCAGGAATCTCGGTCTTGTAACCAAATACCGGCAGGACTAAGCATTTCTTTCCGTCCCTAAGGTCTTCATTAATTTTCATCTTGTTTTCTTGGACGATTAGCGTAGCTGCTCTTGATGGTAGACCGTGGCTATCTAGTTCAGCAACGTAGTCTCCGACTTCGCCGTCTTTCGAAGGGTTCATGGAGAGCTTCTGGCTTAGTAAACGGTTGAAAAGATACGATTGATATGCTTGC
>Ga0315280_10000593_pt1 | contig 67185 bp, 63 predicted proteins | sample YL17G06_40_MG_FD_203697 | JGI IMG/M metagenome (GOLD analysis project Ga0315280, IMG submission 203697) | Sediment microbial communities from Yellowstone Lake, YNP, Wyoming, USA - YL17G06_40 | ecosystem: Environmental > Aquatic > Freshwater > Lake > Sediment | place: USA: Wyoming | collected... | reverse complement strand
CATCGACTCATGATCGTATAGTCAGCCAGTCCTTGCGTGAACTCGATGCGAAGACTGACGTGATAGTGCTGGCTCAAGCCTCGATGGCAAGAGTTCTGGAAACGATGAAACCCAGCGAGATGCATGTACCAGTCTTGTCGAGTCCGCGTCTAGGAGTCCAGTACATGACAGATTTCATGAGCCGTCTGCCCAAGCGGACCTAGCGGATCTGCACACCCTATGCGGGCTTGACGAACTTCTCAGGGCTTCTATCAAACTTCTGTTTGCATATGGGCGAACAGAAGTAGTAGGTCCTCGCCTTGTAGTCAGATCTCCACTTCGCAGTCCTTTCCTCTACTTCCATGTTGCATACTACGTCTCTAGCCAATTGGAACCCTCGTCAGACTTTCTGCTAACGAGACAGATCAGGCTTACCGTTGACAATTAGGAAGATACTATCGGCGACTCTCTAGTTCTTTGGCACGCGTTTCGATGAACTCCACAACTTTCTGTTCAGTGTACTTTCCTGCTTCCTGCTGTTTCTTCAGATGCTCCTTGATCATGGTTAGAAGCTCACCCATCTTGATCGGTTTGACTATGTATCCGTCTGCCCCTTTGTTCACGGCTTCCACAGCGTTCTGCAACGAAGGATAGCCTGTGATGATTATCTTGACCATCTTGGGAGTGGTTTCTTTCAACGCGGTCAATAGTTGCACGCCATCCATGTCCGGGAGCCGTATGTCAATCAAGGCCAAGTTGTAGACTTCTTTCTCCGATTTTCCAATTGCTGCTCGTCCATTCTCAGCAGTATCTGCAAGGTATCCTTTCTCCTCCAGGACAGTTGTGATGGATTTGCGTATCGTCTCGTCATCATCCACGATGAGGATCCTCACCTGTTCTGTATCTGTCATCCCTTCTTCATCTCCTCAATCTTCGGCGTGATTGGAAGCGTTACTGTGAAGGCTGAGCCTCTCCAGGCTGACTTTCGACTCTGTCTGAGCTCCCGTGTCCTTCCACGAACCGTTTTGCAGCCGACAGACCAAGCCCCATCCCCTTCGCCTTGGTCGTCAACAGTGGGTTGCAAAGATTCTTCACTATCTCTTCTTCCATGCCCACGACGGAGTCCACGAAGCTAATCTGAAGGTTACCGTTCGATTTCTGGCTTGCGATCGTGAGCGTGCTTCCTTGAGGCATGGCGTCGAAGGCGTTCTGCATTAGGTTGAGGAATACTCGCCGCATCTTCTCCGCTTCGACCTCTATCTTGTCTGAATATCCAATGCTCTTCTCGATGATAGCAAGCATCTCCTTCTCTCTAGTCCCAGGCTTGGGACTAGCTTCGCGTTGAGATAGTATGCTGCGCCTGCGATACTTGTCAAGGGATTGCGCAAGTCATGTCCCGCCATCGCGGCCAACTTGCCGAAAGCAGCTAGATCTCGTAGTTCTCCGCGATCTGCTTCGATGCGTGTCCTAGTTTAACTTCTGAGAGAGTACTTGTGGTCGGTACACCGTCGGCTGTCCATCCTCTGAGCCTGTAGTACTCGTCGAGCATGGGATCCAGCGCGACAGTTGTGTTCTTCGAATGTCCCTCCGGCAACGGTGTCTCCAAGAGCCTCATTGGGAGTGAATCGTCCTTTCGACTGAAGCCGTCCCTCGCGTTGAAGATGCGTTCAAGGTTGTAGATTCTCTCGCCGATACTGATCAAGTCCATCGCTGTGAAGGGTACGCCCGTAGCAGTCTGAAGTAGGTGTGCGTAGTGGCCCGGATTCATAGCGAACTGCGAGAATCGACAGAGAACCATCGAGTCCGTTGCGGCTGAGATATCTTGAAGCAGTATTGTGAGGCTGGCTTTTCCGTCTGTCTTGAATCTGTCGACAAGGCAAGGGTTTCCTAGAACTTCCGCGGAGATCATGTATCCGCGAAGGTGGCATGCTCCTCTGTTGGAAGTGGCGAACGCTAGCCCCATTCCCTGGATGCCTCGAGGATCATATCCTGGCATCTCAAGCCCTTTGACGCTCATCGAGCACTCTGGGTGTCCGTGTCTTCGGGCAAGTCTGAGCGAGCCTTCAGCGAGCTCGTTTCCAATCCCTGACCGCTCACCAATTAGTCTGACACAATTCACCATGGCCTCAGCGTCCCCGAACCTGGGACCGCCTGAAAGATGACCTGCGGTGGAGAGTTCCATCGCACATGCAATCGTGCTGCCGGTTGAGATCGTGTCGAGCCCATACTCGTTGCAGAGGTAGTTTGCTTCTGCGATACCTTCTAGATCGCGCACGCCACAAGCGGCGCCGAAAGCCCACACCGTCTCGTATTCCGGTCCCTCACCTTGTCTGTCACTTCCGGGAATTTTCGTTGCCCTTCCGCAGGCAATTGTACAAGCATCGCATGCGACTCTTTTCTCTAGTAATCGCTCTCTGATGGTCTCTCCGGAAATTGCGTCGGCGTCTTCATAGTAACCTCTCTGAAAGTTGAATGTTGGGAGCGCTCCGATCTCATTCATTATGTTCACGAGGACTGCCGTACCGTAGTTCGGCAGCGAATCCTTCGTAACAGGATTCTTGGAAATCGCTTCGAGACTCATCCGTGCTGCGACAGTGAATTCCTCTTTGTTCGCTATTGTTGGTTCGCGGTTTCCGAGGACAGCGATTGCTTTGAGGTTTTTTGAGCCCATGACAGCTCCAACGCCGCCTCTGCCGGCCGCCCTGTGTTTGTCATTGATTATGGAACTGATCAGAACCTGTCGTTCGCCCGCCGGTCCGATGCAGGCTACCTTGGCGTCTTTGTGGGTCTCGGACTTGACGGTGTCTTCTGCTGCATGAGTGTCGAGTCCCCAGACATGATCGGCATTCCGAATCTCGGTCGCGTCATCATGGATCCATATGTAGCTCGGTCTGTCTGCTCTGCCGTCGAGCACCACGGCATCCCACCCGCTGCGTTTGAGCTGAACTCCGAAATGTCCGCCTGAGTTGGAGTCAAAGATCGTTCCAGTGAGGGGGGATCTGGTTGTGACTGAATACCGGCCAGATGTGGGCGCACCTGTCCCGGTCAGCGGGCCAGTTGCAAAGATGAGCTTGTTCTCTGGTGAGAGCGGGTCGATTCCACGTGGGAGTTCGCGAAACAGTATCTCGGCACCTAGGCCTCGACCGCCTAAGAAGAGCTCCGCTTGCTCGTTCGTCAGAGGCTGCGATGAGATCTTCTTCTTACTGAGGTCTATTCTGAGAATTCTTCCCATCCATCCATGCAAGATTCCATCGCCTTCCTCTAGAAGTCCTTGAACTTCCTGTACGCGTTGTCAGGGCAAGTCTTGCACTTCTTCACGTACGCAGTCTGGACTTCCAACGGCTGTTTGGAGACATAGTTGCTCGGGCAGATCTTGCATGGAACTTCTTCCACAAACCAAGAATCGTCATACCTCGCCCAGTTCAACGAGTTGACTATGTTGATTCCGCTGCTAGTGCCGATCCGGAATCTGTCCGGCCGGAGAAGACTCGGCGAGTTCGCCGCGGCGTATATGCTTCTGATTGCTTCTAGGAAGTTGGTCACGCCCCCGGCTGCCTTCACACCAAGCCTGTCGCCGACCGAGTCACGCATCAGCTTCAAGTGTGCGGGGTAGGCGCCCATCGGTCCAAATCCAGTGGAGGTCTTGACAAAAGCTGCGCCTGCTTCCTCGGATATCCGACAGCCTTCCACAATCTCTCCATCTGTGAGGTATCCCGTCTCAAGGATGACTTTCACTGGCGCTCCATCCGCCTTCTTCACCACCGCTCCGATGTCGTCCCTGACGAGCCCACGCATCTGTCGGCCTTCGTCTCCCGAGGATACCGTCATGTCTCGAATGGCTCCTACATTGATCACCATGTCAACCTCGGTCGCGCCGTTTGCGATCGCGTCTGACGTCTCAAAGGCCTTCGACTCAGTTGACATCTGACCAAGCGGAAAACCTACAACGCTTGCGACGCCCACACGGCTCGATTTGGATTTCAGGTACTGAGATGCTTCGCGTACCCACCATGAGTTGATGCAGACAGTCGCGAATCTGTGAGCATCAGCCTCATCGCACAGCGATCTGATCTTCTTCCTGAGAACGTGGGGCTTCAGCTCCGTGTGATCGATCAGCCCAGCCATCTGTTCCTCGTCTAGGCGCTCAGCGACTTCGCGAAGCGACTGGGCGGGAATTCTCACGATCATTCTCCAACCCAAGAAGGGAGTTAGGAGGGGATGAATCTTCCTGCGTCTAGGCGCATCTGACCAGCCATCTGACCAATAGAGGAGCTCAGTTTTAAGCTCGAAAACGCGATTCTTGTTGCTTGTCCTATACCAGTAGCTTTTTACCTGAGGCGACCATCTGCGTGCTGGAGAAGCGCTCACAGCTGCGTGGACATCCACGAGACTTAGAGCTCTTCCGAGATGAACGAAAGCCAAAGCAGCAATATCGTGGAAGTCTGAGAGAACCGAATCCTAATTCGCGTAACTGCTCATAGTCTGACAGAACGGCGGATCGAGTTTTCGGCGATTATCACGGACCTACGGGTTAGCCGCTGAGGCTAAGGAGAAACAGAAAATGAGTAGTTTCGAAGAACTGGGCCTAAGCCCAGAGATATTAAGCGCTGTCAAAGCGCTCGGATTCGACGTCCCGTTTCCCATCCAGGAAGCAATCATTCCGCTTCTCTGGAGCGGAAGCGATGTAATTGGTCAAGCTCACACAGGTACTGGAAAGACCGCTGCGTTTGGCCTACCGATCTTGGAGATCGTCGATGAGAAGAATTTGAACATACAAGCGTTGGTGCTCGTTCCGACACGCGAGCTTGCGATGCAAGTCGCCGGCGACATCAACTCATACGCGAAGAACACACGCAAGCACGCCTTAGCGATATATGGCGGTCAGTCAATTCATGCGCAGATCGATGCCCTGGAGGATTGCCCGCAAATCATAGCTGGAACACCGGGCCGTATCCTCGACCATCTTGAACGCGGATCTCTGAACTTAAAGAACGTTCAGTGTGTCGTGCTTGACGAGGCGGACAGAATGCTCGACATGGGCTTCATAGACGATGTTGAGCGTATTCTGCGACAGACCGGAAGGCGTCAGATTGCGTTCTTCTCTGCAACTATGCCCGATGAAGTGCGCAAGCTGGCTCGCAGACACATGAAAAACCCGCGCGAAGTTCTAATCGAATCAGAGGACCTCAATGTCAAAGAAATCAAACAGTACTTCTGCCAAGCAGACCGCGATACGAAACTCGACGCACTTCTGAAGATTCTACATGATAAGAACGTGCAACGCGCCATAGTATTCTGCAGGACGAAGCGTACAACGTTTTGGCTCAGCGAGTCGCTCAGGAGAAGACGTGAGAATGCCACAGCGATAAACGGCGACCTCTCCCAGAATCAACGCGACCGAGCAATGGAGGACTTTCGAAGCGGCCACAGCCGCATACTGGTTGCCACTGACTTGGCTGGAAGAGGCCTAGACATTGACGGAGTCACACACATCATCAACTACGATGTCCCTGAGGAGCCCCTCACCTACTTCCACAGAATCGGTAGAACAGGAAGGGCTGGCAAGACCGGAACGGCGGTGACGATCGTATCAGGAGACCAGAGTGCCGACTTCAGGGCAATAGAGACTATGGCGGACTATCAGATTGAGCGCCTTGAGATCGGCAGGCTTGAGCGGAGCGCCTTTGCTCCGAGAAACGAAAGGCCGGAGAGATATCACGAGGAAGCTCGCCCCAGGTTCAACAGAACCCCATATAGGCACACCAGGCACAGTCGGGATCCACCCTTTCGAGGCGTACGGGGACAAAGCGGTGCGCCTATAGCGGACCTCCGACCGTGAGAGGCGGGGTTCACATGCCAGTAGCGATGAGAAAACTCACGAGCGGACGCGGCTCGGACCGCGATCTCGTCTACCTACTCATGCTTGCAAGGAAGTATGGTCTGGAGCCGATCGACCTGCACAATGCCTTGGTGAAGGCAAAAGGCAGCAAAGAGTCATCATGCGGACCTTTGTCGATAGAACTGCGAGAACGTCAAGAGAGCACTTGCCGCTACATGTTCTCACAGGACGACCGATCCGTCGCACAGGCCTCAGTTTCCGAGGCTTCACTGGCAAAACTCCGAGACGTGCCTCCAGAGTTCAAGCGACTGCTAGAGAGCCCACGCTCACAGTCTACTCTTGATGATCAAGCTGAATCAGAAAGACGAATCCGCGACCTTCAATACGGCTTGAAACATGTAAGCTTGAAGGCTAGAGTCACACAGAAGTCAGAGGTAAGAGCGGTCGAGTCAAGAAACGGTTCACCGCTCGCGGTATGCATAGCAACCCTCTCCGACGGTACAGGAGAGATCCGTCTCCCCCTGTGGAACAGACAGATCGACACAATCGCGAAGAATGACACAGTAGTCATCCGCGACGCCACTGTCAAGAACTTCAGAGGAGAAATGCAACTATCGCTGCCATGGAAGACCGGAACCATCTCAACCGTGCAGTCCACAGACGCAATCGCCCAATAGCCAAGTGCTTTGCCTGATGTCCTCAGACTCGTCAGCACGACCTAAATACGACGGCCCCAATCCGACTGGTATCCAAGAGAGTCCAACAGACTTGTCGGAGAACGGCACGGAAAACAAGGTTCCGCAGAAGCTGGAGATTGATAGACCGCAAGATTTCAAGTTCCATGTCGCCTATGCTGTTTATACCCGCGCCTGGGAGGACAACCAATCCGACGCCGCAAGAGCCAGATTGAATGAGCTGATATCTTCCCTGTCAAAGGACGATACCGAAGATAGCTACTACGCCTTCTATTCTGGGATTCAGGAATACCGTAGGGACTCGATGTCCTTCAGGTCTGGTAGGACAAGGATTCAGACCTCGAGAAAGAGAGACTGGCAACAGAGAGACTCACGCGATAGAAGAGACCGACGTCACCGATAGGAACCATATCCACCTAGAACTTAGAGGGATCCCGCCCATAGCAAGCGTTGGTTTGTTCGAGGAATGACTGTGTCCTCGAGAATGATACGAAGCATGTGCTCTAATGAGCCGAAGGATGTTAGCAGCCTACGAGGGCTTTTCAGCAATCAGATAGTCTACGGAAGAGAAGGCATAAGCAGCGTCGAGTTTGCGTAGTCGGATCGAATAGGGTGTCAAGTTCTCGCTTTAGATCAAGTTCCAGTCTTGCTTAGAGCTCTTCTAAGCTCAGATCGGTCACGTTCTTCATGCTTTGCAGTTGTCTGGCGCAGTCGTCGCATACTCGTTTCTCAAGCTCCATTTTGGCGACGTGTTCCTCAACTAGTAGCGGCGTAGGCTCTGCTTGGAGAAAGTGTGCCGTGAAATGTGCTCGTTTAGTCGCCGGCTTCCTTTGGCACACTTCACAATCGCTCGCTCGATCGCGCCTTCTAAGCATGGAGTCGATCGTCGCCCGTCAACCTCGCAGCTAGCCGCCTAACGCCTCACAACCCTCAATCTGAGCCTGTCCCTAGGTTCAAAACAGTTGCGACTGCAAGGCACTTTCTCAGACGAGCGCCGGCAAGCGACATATCTCTCCACAGCCAATGTGAGTGCGAGCTCCCTTGGAGCAATATGTGCTGTCACTCGATCAAGGAACCACAAGCTCACGCGCAGTTCTATTCGACCACAAATGCAGGCTACTGCGATCCGCAAAAGAAGAGTTCACCCAGATCTTCCCACGTCCTGGGTGGGTCGAACATGACCCGACTGCCATCTGGTCGACTCAGATTCGCACAGCCAAACAAACCGCTAACAACCGCAGGAATAGGATCGCTACAATCGGAGTGACCAATCAGCGAGAGACCACGATCGTCTGGGACAGACACACCGGCAAACCCGTACACAACGCGATAGTCTGGCAGGATAGAAGAACCGCCTCGATCGTGGATGACCTCGTGTCGAGAGGCTATTCACGATATATCCGAAGAAGCACGGGACTAATTCCTGACGCCTATTTCTCAGGGCCGAAGATCAAATGGATCTTGGACAATGTTCCCAAAGCCAAGAAGAGAGCGAGAAAGGGCGATCTGCTCTTCGGAACCGTGGACTCGTACCTTGTCTGGAAGCTTACTGGAGGTCGAGTTCACGCAACGGACCCGTCGAACGCCTCAAGGACGATGATCTTTGACATCAAAAGGAGATCATGGGATCCGCGTCTGCTCGATTTGCTAGAAATCCCTGCAGACATGCTGCCCGAAGTCAAGCCCTCAAGCGAGATATTCGGCTACACGGACGCGAGGCTGTTTGGACGAGAGATTCCAATCGGCGGCGTCGTAGGCGACCAGCAGGCTGCACTGTTCGGTCAAGCCGGATTCGGAAAGGGCGCTGCGAAGAACACCTATGGAACAGGCTGTTTCATCTTGTTGAATGCAGGAGACCGCCCCCCGACTCCTCGTTTCGGATTGATCTCAACAATCGCTTGGAGCTTCAAAGACAGAGTCAACTATGCTTTGGAAGGAAGCGTGTTCATCGGAGGAGCAGTAATCCAGTGGCTTCGAGACAGACTCGTGATAGTCGAGAAAGCGTCGGATACTGAACGGATCGGACGAGAGACGCCGGACAGCGGCGGCGTCTTCTTTGTCCCGGCGCTTACCGGTATCGGGGCGCCTTACTGGGACATGTACGCCAGAGGCCTCATAATCGGAATCACCCGCGACACAACAAGGAACCAGATCATCAGGGCGGCACTTGAGTCCATCTGCCTCCAAACGGTGGATGTGCTCGAAGCGATGACCAAGACTACAGGAGATCGGCTGCGGTCACTCAAGGTCGACGGCGGAGCGTCAGTCAACAATTTCCTCATGCAACTCCAAGCCGACCTGCTTGGACTTCCAATTGAACGGTCAGCAATCGCTGAGACTACAGCGTTGGGTGCTGCATTTCTCGCGGGTCTAGCAGTCGGAGTATGGGATGATCTGGACGAGCTGAAGAGTCTGAGAAGAGTCGACAGGGTGTTCAGACCGGCCATGGGGGCGAATGTCCGCGCTGAAATGCGTAGAGGCTGGAAGCGAGCCGTTCAGAGAGCTCTGGACTGGGCTAGGCCCGACGGCGCCTAATTCTCCTTGCACGACGCGGTCTTCGTGATCGCTTGGGTGCGGGTTTGGGCTGTTTCTTCTTCTCATACGCGTGCCGCATTGCGATCTCTTTCTTGTAGGCGTTGACCTGTGAGGTGACCTCTCGACTACTCCAGCGCAGGATCGCGCCCATCTTCTTCGCGACCTTATTACAGCAGTCTAGGCCTTCGCATTCCCTGAATGCGATGAGGCTCCTTCGAATCATGAAGTCAGTCAGAGTGAGCGCTGATTCCTTCTCGATTGCGTGAACGACTTCAGCCATGATGTCAGGTTGAGTCTTGCATATTCGTTCTCTGAGTCGCCTGTCTTTCTTGAGGTAGTCGAGCACTTCCGTGTATCTGGAACCGTAGAGGGAGACGAGACGGTCGAGCGTCTCTACGCTGATTCCCTGCTCTTTAGCGAGCGGGTTTCTCTTAGCTTGGATCTTCCCGAGCTCAGTTGGCTCAGCCCCGGGCAGTTTCTCCTTTGCTGTTGCGCATTGGGCACTCGATCCCAGCTTCCTGCAAATCACGTCAGTAATGTCCTCTGCGATGCCGCGATATGCTGTGAGTTTGCCGCCTATGACGGAGACTAGTCCTCTCAGTCCTTCTTTCTCTTCGTGGTCGTAGATTATGTGGCGACGGGTGACGGATGACTCCTTGACGCCTTCAATGCGTAGGAGGGATCGTACGCCCGCGATCGTGTAGAAGATCCGATCAAACTTCGTTTTCGGAAAGGCCTTCTGGACTTCGGTTTGTAGGTAGTTGACGTCCTCTACCTCGGCCTTCACCGCGTCCATGTCTTTTTCATAGTCGGTGTCCGTTGTTCCGATGAGTTCGAAATCGAGCCAGGGCATCACGAAGTATGCTCGGCTATCAGCTGCAAAGAGAGCCACCGCGTCTTTCGTCACTTTGGGCGTCACAAGGTGGATGCCCTTTGTTGTCCGAGCCAACGGCTGTTTCGCTTTTCTGACTCCGTGTACGACCTCATCAAGCCACGGTCCCCCGACATTCACGACAAGCCTCGATCGGAACTGTGCCGTCTTGTCCGAGAGCACATCCTCGACCTTCACACCAGAAACTACATCGCTCTCTTTCAGTAACCCCACAGCTTTCGCATGATTCAGCAACAAGGCTCCGTGACTCTTCGCAGAAACAACATTCTCCATACAGAGACGTTCCGTGAGCGCGATCTGCGAATCGTAGTAGACGTATGCGCCTCTGAGCCCGTTCTCAGCAAGTGCAGGTTCCGCCTCAAGCACTTGCGCTCTGCTGAGGGACTTGTGGCTTGGGAGGGATTTGTCGTAGGAGAGAAGGTCGTACAGGATCATGCCGATCTTGAGTTTCATCTTGTGAAGGAACCCGCCATAGATCGGGATCAGGAACTTCAGAGGATGAACAAGATGCGGCGCAAGTCTTAGGAGGATTTCCCTTTCTCTGAGTCCCTCCCTCACGAGGCCGAGATCATAGTTTGCCAAGTACCGCAGTCCGCCGTGGATCATGCGGCTTGAACGACCGCTCGTGCCGTAGCAGAAGTCCTCTTTCTCAAACAGGACGGTCTTCAGGCCTCGCATGGCAGCATCTCGGGCAACGCCTGTCCCGATCATTCCTCCTCCAATAACGGCAACATCGAACTCCGTTTTGGCGAACTTCGCGAAGTCCCTACGAGCGGACATGATTACCGAGCACAATGTTTCATCGATCTGTCTTATACGTTAGAGCGTCACTCAGTCATTGTGGAACAACTTTGTCGAAGACAAGTTTGCAGCACACGGAGGGCGGTTTTGAGGGCGCACGTGGTACGCGAATTTACTACCAATCTTGGATGCCACCTCGAAAGGCGAAGGCCGTACTTGTGATAGCCCACGGGATAGGCGAGCACAGTGGCCGATACGCTCACGTGGCAGACTACTTCACCAAGAGAAATCTTGTCGTATGGGCATGTGACCATCGCGGACACGGCAAGTCCGATGGAAAGCGCGGGCACGTAGACAATTTCGATGACTACCTTGCCGATCTGGGTCAAATGATTCGAATCGCGAAAGACCACTCTCCTGGGGTCAAGACTTTCCTCTTGGGACACAGTCTCGGAGGTCTAATTGCTACGTTCTATGCCGAGAAACACCCCAGCGACCTTGATGGCCTGATCGCGAGCGGTCCCGCATTGAGGGAGAAGATGAAAATCTCGCCCGTGAAGGCGTTCATCGGCAGAGCATTCTCGAGCATTATGCCGACCTTCACGACTGGCACGGGCTTGGACGCGAACCTCCTCTCACATGACAAGGAAGTTGTGAAAAAGTACGTGGAAGACCCACTGGTCCACAAGGTTGCTACCGCACGTTGGTTCACCGAATATCGTCGAGCACAGGAAGAGACTATGCGGTTGGCAAACGAGTTCACTTTGCCTTGCCTGATAATACAGGGAGGCGCCGATGGAATCATTGACCCAACTGTGGCGACGGAACTGTACAAGAGAATCAAAGGCTCTGATAAGACCCTGAAAGTCTACGACGGCTTCTACCACGAGAGCCTCAACGAGATTGGCAAGGGAAGTGTTCTCGCCGACATAGACAATTGGCTGTCAGCAAGAATCTAGCATTATACGCAACAACCCTGCGAGATCAGCTAGAGGACAACCCTCCGGCAATCCGAGCGCGATAGATCAACCTACCGAGCATCGCATACGCAGGTCCGTGTTGTCTGAGTACTACGAAGTCGCTGGTGGCGCTGGGCAAGTTCAAGTATTGCAGCAGTAAATGGGATGGAGCCGCGCAACTCAAATGAGCGATCTAGCGGGTTTGGCAGGCCTCTTCTTTGCAGGGATGGTAGCTGGCGCTATCAATTCTGTAGCGGGCGGCGGCACCCTCGTCTCCTTTCCCTCGCTTGTGGCCTTCGGCGAACCAGAGATAGTCTCCAACGCGACGAACACAGCTGCGATGTGGCCTGGTTCGCTCAGCAGCGCACTCGGTTATCGAAAGGACACATCAGTCCAGCGCGGCCTGCTTGTCATGCTCGCTATTCCCAGCCTAGTTGGTGGTCTTCTTGGTGCCGTGATTCTAGTGATCACGCCAGCAGAGACCTTCAAACACGTCGTCCCATTCCTGGTTCTCTTCGCTACTTTGCTGCTTGCTTCACGCGACATTATTGCACGAAAGCTCGGCAACAATCCCACTGATGAAGAACATCTTACGACTCTTGGACGAATCTGGGGCGTGATCTTCCAACTGTTCGTCGCCACATACGGCGGCTACTTCGGAGCGGGCATAGGCATCTTGATGTTGGGATCTTTCAGTGTCATGGGCCTGCGCGACATACACAAGATGAACGCGATCAAGACCCCCCTCGCTACTATCATCAACATTACAGCGTTCTTCTTCTTCGCCCTCAAAGGCTTGGTAGTTTGGCCCTTAGCGATTCTCATGGCCGCGGGTGCGATTATTGGTGGCTACGGTGGCGCGCGCTCAGCCAAACGTGTCAACCCTCGCCTTGTGCACTATTGCGTGGTCGCCATTGGATTGTTGGTCTCAAGCTGGCTCTTCATCAAATCATTCTAGTTAACCGAAAACCGAGAAGAAGAGCGCGAATCACAAGGGAGGACCCCACTGGCCTCGCGCTGGATGCGCGTTGAAATGAATAGCCTATCATTCTTGAAATCTGCCGTCGTCCCTGGTCTCCTCAGCCATATGGATGCGATCCTTGAGCCAACCTATCTTCTCTGTTCCTATGGCGTCAAACTGTGGAACGTAAGGTTTGATGTCTAAGACAGGCGTGCCATCCAAGATATCAACGCCGGTAACATGGAGTCTCGTTCCGTCAACTCTCACGAGACGCACCAAGGATATTCCAATGGGATTAGGACGAGCTGGTGCCCGAGTTGCAAAGACCCCATGTGTCCTGTCGTCCAAGTACGGCCTAACGATCAGGGAAGGCTTGTCGGATAAGTGGAAATGATAGATGAGAATGAGATGTGAGAATCCCTCAATATCACGAAGCCCTTCAGCGTATTGAGAGAACACTTCGATTACGCCTTCAACATCACGAGCGGCAATCGACTGAATCGGCGCACCGTGGGCTTCCTTGAGTGGTGAATGGACGACCCCGACTGGTCTGTACACTACAGCGTCCATGCGACCACTGCCCAATGTTGATGGGAACTTAGCGTCTGTTCGAATTCGATCATGGGCTGTTCGGAAAATAGATGGCACGGATCCTTGACGCCGCTGCAGAGGCTATCGTGCCACCGAACCCGCCGGCCAAAAAACCGACTCCAACGGCAAGCGTCAGCACCAAGGGATTCCTCAAACCAAGAGCTAGCATCGCGATCAAGAGAACGCTGATGGCGTTGGCTACGCCTGCTGCGAGAAAGGCGCGCGATGGTCGATACAACGCTGAGAATGATTTGAGGCAGAACAGTTCAAGCGTTGCGCCCACAGCCGCATAGATAGGAATTGCCATGAACCCTATCGGTATGAACGCGGAGAGTATTACTCCGTTCAGGGTACTTGTCAGTATGATCATGCCTCTCCTGAGGGTCAGTGCCCCGGCTACCAAGAGAGGTGCCATGATGAACACGCCAGCGAGAGTGGGCCCCGGAACGTGGAAGGCTCTATTGACGAGCGGGCCGACTGCCATGTGACCGATAGCTGAGACAACCGCCATCGCTGGAACAACCGTCGCGTCTTTGGAAGTGAGTTCCCTGCGATCCCCTCACATCTCGTAGAGAGCAAATGAGGACGATAGATTACATAAATGCGAAGGGTAAACAAGAGTGCTTACGTGCCCTACGGCATATTCGAGGGGGCTCATCTCAAGGATATGGGAATCCGCTGAAATCCTCTTCATGCCGCGGGTCCAAAGACCCTCGGAGGTTCGTATCTAGCACGCGCTGGAGTATCGGACTGGTCACCGACGCTCTTCTAGTAGCTCCACTACGTCCGGGTAGTCTATGCCGAGGGCCTTGACTTTCTCCAATGTTGGCACTCCGTTCTTGGTCCATCCTCTTCTCTCGTAGACTGCGTCCTTCAGCCTCTCATATTCTGCTTCACGATATTTCCGTAGAACTTTCATTTTCTCCTCAGTTGTTTTGCTCGTTGGATCGAAGCCTACTTTTTCCTTGAGTTGCTTGTCGTAGCGTTCTTGACGGCTTTCATACTCTTCCTTCGTCACTGGCCCTACGGCGCGATATGGTATAGCGTCGTGCTCCCTTGTGCCGTAGCCCATCCTCAGGTTGAAGATTCGTTGGAAATTGTACACTCGCTCACTCATTGAGATGATATCGTCAGACGTGACTCTTCTTCCCGTGACTCCCAAAAAGAAGGCAGCGTAGCTCTCAACGTGAGCCATCACCTTTGCAGGCTCTTTTGACTTGCTATTGTTCTCTGGAGTAACGTCATTCCATGGCAGTTTGCACAGGCCGTTTAGGCCGAACCATGTGCGGAACATCGGGAACCAGTGCAAGTTCTCGGCCTTCTGCTCAAAAGTCGGCATCAACTTGTGCACCATGTCTAGGAATATCAACCAAGCCTCATCATGTTGAGGACCCTTCAACGCGAGCCCGTATCCGCCCTGCTGAGCCAGCGACTCCTTGGTCACATACTCAGAGAACTCCAATCCCTTAGCTTCCATGCCAATATCGTTCAGAATCTTCGAATCGGCACCATACTTCTCAGCAAATATCTGCTTCATCTGCCTGATGCCCTGTCCAACCACGACGCCGAAACCGTTGCCGGCGACCATCTGATGGACCAATTCAAGGCCTGCCTCCTTGTTGCCGAAACTGAGATCCAAACCACCGGTCGCTTTCTTGTCAATTAGCCCCAGTTCGTAGCACTCCATCGCAAAGGCGATGCCGGTACCGATGGAGATCGTATCTAGACCGTACGTATCACAGTAGAAGTTCATCTCGATGATATAGTCGGGGTCAAAGACTCCGCAGTTGCTGCCGATGCCAGCGATGGTTTCGTACTCCGGGCCGTCCACGTAGACGCTCTGTCCACGAAATGGGCCTGTCTTGAGTTCGAACCCTTTGACACCATGAGCGCATGCCAGAGTGCACCCCATCCAGCACCCGTCGAAACCTTTGTGGAACTTCCTTCGGTAGACCTCTCTGCCAATTCTCTCCGCTTCACTGTGGCTTCCAAATCGAAAGTTGTTTACTGGGAGAAGATCGAACTCGTTCATTATTGGAATAAGATGTGTGGTTCCGACCACTGCCATTTCGTTCTGCTTGGGGTCGAGTGCTCGTATTTCCTGTGCGTGAGCGGTCCCTACTTTCTTGACTAGCTCTGCATCGGCTGGACCGTTTGACTCAACTGTTATTCCGCGAGAGTATTTCGTGACTATTGCTGCTATTCTTTTGTTGCGAAGTACTGTTCCGATCCCGCCTCTCCCCGCTTGCTTGATTCTATGGGTCTTACGGGCCGCATCATACCATGAGAAATTGAGACAACCTATGAGCGTGTGCTCAGCTGCTGGGCCTGACGAGACTACGGAAATGCTGTGGGGTTTGTCTCCTCCATATCGCTGGGCCAAGGCGTCTGTCAGCAAGTGCGTTTCGGTGGGGAGCCCGGATCCGTCTTCTATCTGGACTATTCCGTTGTCTCCGTCTATAAAAATGACAACGTCTGACTTTGCCTTTCCTTGAATCTCAAGCGCATCCCAGCCGGCAAACTTCAGGTAAGGACCAAAGTATCCACCGACATTCGAATCGATCACAGACCCTGTTAGTGGAGATATCGCAACTGCAATACTTTTCCCGCTACCCGGGTATACTGGTGTCCCGCCCAACGGGCCGCAGGCAATGCAGATCTCGTTTTCCGGATCGTCCCACTTGGTGATACGATCCTTCGGCAAGGCCTGCCAGAGAAGCCAAAGATCGAATCCTCGGCCGCCTGTGAATTTCTCCTTCATGTCATTGGTGACTGGCTTCTCGACAATGCGCTTATCTGATATGTTGATGTACAACGTTCTGTTGTTGTAGCCTCTTTCCACTTTGCAAGGCTGATACTTGAACTCTGCAATTGGCAACTATTTTATCCTCAGTCGATTCGAAGTCAAGAGGGAGCCTTGGCAGAGAGATAGGTTTTCTGTCTATATTTACAGGACTCAGCTGATTACTGGTCGGACCACGCCATGAACGGGCAAACGCGTCGGTGAAAAGTCTATGCCATTCCAATGCAAGGCCCGGAGAATCCTCCTAGCAGGTTCTAGCCCTTCGCTTCACAGAAAGCGACCATCACACCATTCAGCAGCAACGATATGGAACAGGTTCTTCTTTTCGCGACAGGATGAATACTCCTACCAGAAGCAGAACCATTCCCACGATTTGCATTTGAGTGACAAGTTCACCTAAGACAAAGAAGCTTAGTATTGCAGCGAAAGAAGGCGTTGACAGTTCGAGAGCGGACACCTCTGCGGCCTTGTTTCGCTTTAATCCTTCAACGTATAGAATTGTGCCAACACCAACCACAATTCCAATCATGACCTGATACATGTTCACTGCTCCAAGGCCTGAAGAGAACACAAGGTAAGCCGCGAGCGCTAGAGACGCAAATAGAAAACGATAAAACGTTATGACGCCTGCGTTCAATTGTCTTAGATACTTTCTAACCACGATTGTAGTTGTTGACCATGCGACCGTTGCTGACAGCACGACCAAGTCACCATATGTTCCCAGCCTGAGCGTCAGCAAGTTCCCTAAGCTCTGAGTCGCTATCAGAAGCCCCGCCATCACCATCACGGCAATCCCGAAGTAGTCGAACCTACCCAATTTTTCTTCTCTCAATACGAGAAACCCCATCATTACTATGAAGATGGGTTGCATGTAGCCGATCACAACAGCGTTGGTGACGGGAACTTGAGTTAAGGCAAAGAAGTAGGCGATATCGCCGAGGATATTTGCAACAACTGCAACATACACCAACGCGGACACTTGCCGTCTGTCGATTTTGAAATTAGCTTTGTTTGTTATTCCAGCATAAGCGAATGCCGTGAGGGCGACAAGGATCGCTCTGACCACTAGGGTTTGCTGGAAGTCTGAGTCTTGATACGATAGTTTTGCAAGCACGGGTTCTAGAGCCCACAGAAGACTAGCGAGAAGCACCGACAGTATCCCTATGGATTTGGCATTCATGGAAGTAATCGGAGGCTCCTGTGTGCCGTTGCCTTTCCAAGTGATATTCCGGGCATGACGATTTACGGTGCTATTCGCAACAGGTGGCCTCATCGCCCCCGCAAGAGACATCCTTCCTGCCCCTGAGAGCGGCGTAAATCATGGCAGACGCGCATCCGACCCCGCTGTCGACTGTTATGGCGCCGGCTGGGCAGTTGAGCTGGCAGGCACCGCATTCCATACAGGCCTCATGTCTAACAATCTGAACCCGCCCGTTTTCAGCTGCAAAAACGCCGTGCGGACATACGTCAAGGCATGCACCACAGTTGATGCAAAGCGACGGGCTGAACCTCAACGTGTTGACGGGGCTCTCAACCGCTTCGTGGGTTTGGCATTGACAGGACGCTTGGGATACCATCATATCACCCCGTACCATTTTGCGACTACGAATCCAACCTCGAGACCGATCCCAAGGATGAAAGTCGCCGCCATCATGGGGATGTAGCGGAATATTTCTCGTCTAACGCCGGTCCTAGAGGTGAAGGTCGTGGAGCCTGTGAAGTTGAGGGCGAGAAAGGCGACCCAAGGCGATATCATCAGAGCCGGAACGAGGATGGATGCTAGGACTACCCAAGGCACCTCGTTCATGCTGGCAAAGTAGGCCCTTCCCATGAATGGTATCGAGGCAACTACGCCTAAGATGAACCCCTTGGATGCGAATTCGTGAGTCGGAAGGAATGGTAGAAGGATTGGAAAGATCACAATCCCGGCCATAACTATCGTTAGTATCATGAAAGCGGTGCCTTGCATTCCGAGGAGGAACAGGACGACGAGCGCGACGGCCAACGGGACGAATATGTTCTTTATCTCGACGGGGATAACTTCCATTCTGTCCCTGAGGTCGAACCTGACCCTGCGCATCTCCTCGCTGGCTTTCCGAGTTCGCATGTATTCTAGGATGTCTGAGGCACGTATTGGGCCCCACTCCACCTTGAAGCCGGTCCTCTTCCTAACTTCCAAGGCAGCCACTCCAGATGCTCCGAGTTGAGGAAGGGTCAAAGTTCGGTGGTTCACGGTATCCTTCAGGTTCGTGGATTCTATCCTGTGGGCAAGTTCTTCAGTTCCGAAGGTGCCCTTCCCGGCGGCACACCAGACATTGATCCCCTCAGTATTCAATACAAGAATGTAGCAGCTCGTGTCGCCTAGTTGCGAGCGAAGGGCATCGAAGCTAAGCTTGTAATTTGCAGTGACAAAAACCGGCGAATCCCTCTCCGGCTTCCCCAGGGAATAGAGACCCGGTTCCACACGATGCCCCATGCGGTCTATGCCAAGGCGCGCCTTCAGCCGTACTCTCCTCTCTTCCCCGGTAAGCTTGCTCGTTGTCTGCATTATCAAGGACATCTTGATCCCATCCAGCGCTTTCGGGTCAGATCTGCTCCGCCATAGGGCCAAGCAGTCTCTTCACAGTGCCGGCTAGCTCCTCGGTCTTGAACAGGTTAATGCAACAGAACTTCCCGCCCGGTGAGGATGTGACGACGGTAAGCTTGTCGCCGGGCTTGATTCCAGCCTCCTGTCTGACCTCTTTGGGTAGGAGTATCTGACCTCTCGAATCAAGAGTGACGATAGCCTCCATCTTGTAATCCATTAGATTGCGTTCTGATGTCGCGTAGCTGGGTTTGACCTTCCTCATGCCCTTCGTCTTGTTCGATACCACTTACGATGCGCCGCAACAGCCTTGGATTTCCGCATATTTAAGTTTCTCCGATTTTTCGGAAAATTCTCATCTTGCTATAAACAACCGAATAGGAGATCTGCCCGTGGTGGCATTCGACCCTAGACGCGGTCAGACACATTGGCGTTCCCAATCACGGCAGGTGCCCTCTTCGCTCATCTTCGGCAAACGTGGAACGCAGGCTTCATCATCCGATTAGGTTCGCGGTCGGCCTGCTGAGGTATCTCATGCTTAGAATGAAACCGAGGAACAATAGTATGGTGCCGGCGAGCTCAAACTCGAAGAAAATGTCCGCGTTGTTGAAGAAGCCTAGTGATGCGCCGCCGACCGACGGGAGTATTCCCCCGAAGAATAGAGGGATGTTGTACGTCCTACTCCGATCTTTCATGTAGCTGAATAGTGACCCGCCGATGAGAAAGACCGCTCCTGTAATGTTAAGAATCATTGTTGGGGTTCGAGCAGTCATAGGCAGGTCCTTGACTATCGTTCTGAAGCCTTGCGGAAGCCCCGCATTGAATGCTGACTGTATTTCTGCAGATGGTATCTGCGCAGAAACAGTAAACAACACCACCATAGCGCTCAATGCGAGCACTAACGCGAGGTAGATATCACTCCAGCGTCTGGACGTAAGCAGGTATAGGACTCCCGCGCCGAGAAGCCCCACCATGGGTCCTGTGCCTGAATAGTAGAGTTTGATTAGCGACAAGCTTGGACCCAGTACATCAGGATTCGCAAGATACTCCATGAATGCGGTCAGGCTGTAGAGGGCTAGAGCAACTGTCCAGACGAGTTGATGCCTCTTCTTCCTATGCACGTATTGCCACAGAAGGAGAAGAGTGAAGACTGCAGAGACAACGGTCGTCATGAGGGGGATCTGATTTGCCATGCACATCCGCAACCCCAGTTAGTTCACTTAAGCGTTTACGATACGTGTTGGATACTCCTAGCGTGAGACACAAGACGAATACGCGAGCTATCCATGTGTGCCCTTACGTACCAATCTCTCTTCCTTGAGCTTTCTGCCCGGTCCGACTAGCTCGATCCAGATACCATCCGGGTCCTTCACGTATGCCAGGGTCTCCGACTCATCTCCAAACGGTCTGGCGGCCGGTCTTGCACCTCGTCTGACGAGAAGTTTGAACCACTTCTCTGCATCATCCACGATGAAGCCGATGTGGTCGAGCTCGCTCCCGTTCTTGTACTTCTGATAGAAGCGGCTCCTTTTCGGGTACCAATTCAACTCCAACCTCTGGCCTGAGGAAGGATCTTTCATGTGGACATATTTGCCGCCATGAGCCATCGTGCCACGATGGCTGATCTTGAGCCCGAGTGAGCGGTAGAACTTGAGCGATCTGCGGAGTTCACGAACCTCTATCCCAGAATAGTACAGCCTGATCTTCCTCTTCAACAAGGTCCCGTCCAAACGAAGATCATCTTCGCCGTCGGCACGGAAAAGTCTGCTGGATCGGTCTCATCCTGACAATGTGGACAGCGAATCAATGAATCTCTTCGCAGATGAAGTGGTGAGAAGATCTTAATCTCGGGAAGGGGCATGAGTAAGCGGTGACATCATGATGAATGAAGATGAGCTCAAGCGCTCGGAGATTGAACGAGAGAGACAGGAGAAGGACAACGCGTTCAAGCATGCTCATGAATCACCCATTCCTCACGAAGAAAGAGACACGTTTGAGGGACTGAAGTACTACCCGGTGAACGCGAAATATCGTTTCACGGTTCGACTGCAGAAGTACTCGTCTCCGAACGTCGTTGTGATGGCGACGAGCACTGGGACGCAACAACGTTACCTGCGTTACGGATCCTTCGAGTTCTCATTAGAGGGCAAGGGGTATCGGCTTCAAGTCTTCAAGCCCGAGCATTCTCACGGCACAGAGGAGTCTCTCTTTGTCCCGTTTCGTGACAAGACTTCGGGAAGCGAGACTTATGGTGCCGGCAGATACCTCGATATCCCAGAGAACGAGGCTGGGATCTATGAGCTGGATTTCAACAAAGCATACAATCCATTCTGCGCCTACAATCCTAACTACGTATGCCCGATGGCTCCAAGAGAGAACTGGTTAGACGTTACGATAGAAGCTGGAGAAAGACTGTACAGACAGCACTGATCCAGTTGACGGACTCATCACCCATTGAGGGCCGTCCTCTCTATCGGTCTAGGTCACGATCTAGTCGTGGACAGTCACTCAATTCGAAATCCAGGGAGTGTTCCCGTTGTGGGGCGGGCGGCAATCAACATTCATATCAGCTTCGAAACGTTCACTGCGGTTTCTTGCGAATGATTCTCCACTCTCTTACGACTTCGCAGACTGCAGGATGACCTTCGATATCCACCATCACAGCTCTATGATCGTGCGTGTAGTGAATCAGACGTGGTTTGGATATCCTTCGTCCGATGCATCGTAGTCGCTCGCCTACAAGCCTGCTAGGCTGTTGGTTGGACGCGCTTTTCACTCCAGAGTTCCTCCAAGATGCTGTTGACCAGTGTCAGGTCGATCCGGAGCGAGTCGGCTATCTCCGAAGACCATGCCCGCTCATTCTTCTCCAAGAATTCAAGTATCTCCTTCCGGGCTTGGCGTCTAGATACTTCACGGATCTTGATGATCTCCGTTCCCTTCAACTGGTCCGCATAGTTCCGGATAGCTTCCCTGATAGCTTCAGATTTTGAACTGTGCAATCTCTTGACTATCGCGTCTAGAGCTTCCAGTTCCTCTTCGTCAAGTTGAACTGGATAGACGTAACGCTTAACCTGTCTCGTAATTGCCAAGGTCATCAGCTTCTATACAGATACATAAACTCGCATAAATGGCTGATGGCGTGATGGGGTTCTCTGGATGCGCTTCATCTATTCAATGACGCATGGCATGGAGGCACTCCGGCTAGGTGGAGAACCTGCTTCCGCTCGACAAGGCCAGCGTCGAGCGTTAGCGGTCCCGACGAACCTCCAGTATCCTGCTTCTCCATTCATAGCCCGGAGCATTGCGTATCCGTCAGGCCAAGTCACCGCCGGAGCGTTCGTTTGCGGTGTGGAGGGGATTCGAGCCCTGAGATCCTAGATTTCGACTTCTAGGGCAGCGTCAAGCTTGGAGTAGTACTTTTTCACTTCGCCGGCTCCATACTTTGATCGGAGTTTCTCAACCACCTCGGCGACTTTGCTCGAATCGGCCACCGGGGCGGCCTTGACTGCCACTTTTCTTCCACTAGTAGAGATTTGCATTGTGGGTTCGGCGAGGACGTTCTTGTACCAGTTAGAGTCGGTTCCCATGACGGGAACCAGATACAGCTTCTCGCCTTCGTGAAGGAACCATACAGGAGTTGAGATACTTCGTCGCGACTTTCGGCCGGTGACCGTGATCTCGACCTCCTTCACGAGCGCCAATTTCTTCAGAAACTCAGGATCAGTCATGATGGATCTCAGCAGATTTCATTCGCGCTCGTCTCTTATCTCTTTAGATCCCGGATGGTTGCAAGGGTAGGGCTGACCAGCAGCTGTCATACGAAATCTCTTCTGCCGCCGTCGACCAGCAGAGTCCTTCCCGTAATGAATCGCGAGTCGTCGCTGGAGAAGAAGAGAACCGCGTTGGCGATGTCTTCGGGCTTGCCGATGGCACCGAGAGACGATATCTTCTTTCTGCCTTCAATCAACTCCGCGTACTTCTCATCAGTCAGGTCTCCTCTGAGCATTTCCGTGTCGATGGCACCAGGCGCTACGCAGTTCACGTTGATCCCGTATTGGCCAAGCTCAAAGGCCGCACTTCTTGTTAGTTGAATGACGCCGGCTTTGGAGGCCGCGTAGGCCGTCTCGCCCCAACACGCTATGCCGAATCCCGAGTTCGATGAGATGTTCACTATCTTTCCATACTTCCGCCGCATCATGTGCCTAGCGGCCACCTGTGTGCACAGGAATACGCTCTTCAGATTCGTGTTCAGAGTCCTATCCCAGACGTCGTCGGTTGTCTGCAATATGGGCGCCATGACAGCAATGCCCGCATTGTTCACGAGAATGTCCACTTTTCCAAACTCGTCCACGGTAGTCTTGAACATAGCCTCAACCTCGTTCCTGATTGAGACATCGCATCTGACGGCGATTGCTCGCGATTTTGCGGCCTTGATCGCTTCAACAACATCGCGGGCCTTCTCCTCGCTCCTGCTGTAGTTCACAACGACGGTGCAACCTTCCCTGGCCAGGGCTAGAGCGGTTGCCTTACCTATTCCGCGCGAAGCCCCCGTGACCACAGCTACCTTGCCATCGAAACGCATCTTGATTCACCCTGTCCTACCATTCGGCGACATACTATTCGAGAGCCATATCTTCGAGATAGAAAGCTCGCTGGCTCGATCACAGGGGGACCATGCATAGGAACTGCAGGTGGCTGGATCCGGCGCTTCGAAACTGGTGCAGTTGGTTCGGAGGAACAAAGATAGCGTCTCCGGGTCGAATCGGGTACTCTTGGTCCTGATGTCTCACGAAGCCTTCGCCTTCGAGGATGTACACCTCGTGCTCCCAGTCGTGCTTGTGGAGCGGGGTGTGTCCTCCCGGCTGAACTGTGAAATGTCTCATGACAAAGGTCGGGGCGCCCACGGACTTGTCAATCAGCCACTTGACCTTGACGCCTTCAGCCCCCTCTTCCTTGACCGGTGCATCCTCCTTCTTCTCGACGTTCACCTTGTAGAAGCTCATTGAAACCATCACGGGAACATTGCCGCGTAACCTCTCAGATAATCCTGATGGAACGATCTCGCCAAACCGGATTCACTCTCAGTTGAAGAATAGATCACCCGCAACTGCCTAAGATTGAGGTTGACATCTGTCTATGCATAGGCTCGGTTGTCTGACCTCTTCCGCGCCGGTCCTACCCTAGGAAGGAGAAGGCGGGCAGACCGCGTACACCAGGTTTAAAGCGAAAGAGGCCGCCCGCTCCCGGTTGTTTCGCCAGCGCAGTCGCGTCCAGCTCGGTGGTCACCGAGGTTATGTAGAGTCTGTCAAGTGCTCGGCCGCCAAAAGCGCATGAAGTGGGGCGCGCCACTGGCATTCGGACCTTCTGCATGAGCTTTCCTGTGGCTGGGTCCCAGCGGCAGACGCACCATCCGTCCCAGTGTGCCACCCACAGTTTCCCCTCTGCATCGATGGTCATACCGTCGGGTTGGCCGTGTTCTTCCGCCACGGACACGACGGTCCTACGATTTGAGATGCCGCCGGTCACAAGATCGTAGTCGAACGCATCTATCTTCATTGTCACAGTATCGATGTAGTACATCGTCTTCTTGTCTAGGCTCCACGCGAGCCCGTTCGAGCAACCGACGCCGTCCACCATCTGGTGCACCGACAGGTCACGGTCGAGACGGAACAACGCTCCTTTACGTTCAGGCGTCTCCATGGTGCCCGCCCAGAAGCGGCCCGCTGGATCGCACTTGCCATCGTTAAACCGGTTCTCGGGATTATGCCCTAGAGGTACGGCGACCAACATGGTTCTCCCCGTCTCCAGGTCGAGCGACATGAAGCCGTCACGTACAGCCAGCATGAGTCCACCCGATGCACGCGGCACCACAGTGCCGACCGGTTGTCCCACCTGTAACGAACGGTCCTTGTGGGTCGCGAGGTCGTAGACGTGAACCAATCCTAGGTCGATGTCGACCCAATAGAGCACCTGCTTCTCTTCATCCCAGATGGCACCCTCTCCCAAGACTGAACGCGCGTCCAATATCAGCTCCACAGCATCGGCCATAGCGTATTACTTCCTACGAGTCCCGAGCTGAGCGTTATCATATAACGGTTGAGAAACAACAGGCTCAAGATTGAGCTCGACCTTTCACGATACTGCTGCTCGTGCGTCCACCGCTGCTGCTCCGTGTTCAAGAACCAGTAGCGGATTGATGTCCAGCTCGGTGATGCGGGGGTTCTCAACGAGCATGCGGGAAAGTGACAAGATTGCCTTGATGAGCGCTTCCCGATCCATGTGGGGCTTGCCGCGCACTCCCTCAAGCAAGCGCTTTCCTCGAACTTCTTCAATCATCTCTTCAGCATCGGCGCGGCTTAGTGGAGCCACTCGAAATGTCACATCGCTGAAGACTTCGACATAGATGCCGCCTAACCCGAACATGACAACTGGGCCGAAGCTGCGATCTCGCTTGCCTCCAAGGATGACCTCCAAGCCGCCGCTAACCATTCGCTGGACCAGTAAATTGGCGGGTGACGCAGTCCGTGCCAGCATCGCTGTTGCTTCACGCTTGACTGCTGCGGCATCCGTCAACCCCAGCGTGACGCCGCCCATGTCCGTCTTGTGGACAAGTTGTGTCGCAAGCGCTTTGAGAGCTACAGGATAGCCAAGTCGATCCGCAGCCCGCACGGCTTCCTCTGGATTGTTGGCGATCTCCATGGGCGCAACAGGGATGTTGTAGGCTTCGCACAGGACGAGAGCCTGATCCGCCGTTAGCACTCCTGATGTCGTCAACACCCGTTGTGCTTCTTCGCGGGATGTATGCACAGTGCCACCTGCTGTTTCGGTGAGGCGTGTTTGCCGGAGGTTCCAATCTCGGGACGCAGCTAGCCCACGTATCGCGTCTTCGATCTCAGCAAAGACGGGCAGGCTGGTATGTTGTTGGACCACTTGGCTCTCGTTGCCTTGAGAATAGACACAGAACGCAATCGGTCGCTCAGATTCTCGCACGATCTCTTCGACCCGTCGTGCCAACCGGTGCGCTCCCTCAGCTTCAGCCAGAGTGTAAGTGTTGATGAGGAGGACCGCATCCGGCGAAAGCATCTTGAGGCATTCCTCCACGATCCCCGCGTACATGTCAAAGTCAAAGATGACACCGAGATCGATCGGGTTCGTCACCGCAATGACGTCGGCGGGAAAAAGCGCACGTACGTGTTCGGTGAACTCGTCGGGCAGAGGAGCCAATTGGAAACCGTATCGCTCGGCCGCGTCCGCCGCGATTACGGCGTGACCGCCGGAACGTGAGATAACAACTAATCTCTTCCCTCGGACGGGCGGGAGAGTCAATCCCTGAGCGATTGCCACGGACTCTCGAAAATCTTCAGCTCGGATAATGCCTACTTGACGAAGAGCCGCGCTTACGATTTGATCATCGTCTGCCAGCGCTGCTGTGTGTGAGAGTGCGACGCGATGGCTCGCCTCACCTCGATTGACCTTGTGGACGATAATGGGTTTCTTGGAAGAACGCGCCAGATCCATCAGTCTCCTGCCGTCACCAATCGACTCAAGATACAAGCAGACGATCCTCGTGCCAGGATCCTGCAGCAGATACTCCAAGTAGTCGTTCTCGTTCAGGTCAGTCTTGTTGCCGATACTGACTGCCTTGTCTACTCCCACCCCGGCCAGGCAGAGCCGATCCACATACGTCAACGAGACTCCGCCGCTCTGAGACACCACCGATGCTGGACCGAGTCGTGCGGCACCAGCAGACATGTCCCCAAAAGGCAGGCACACCCCATTTTCGAGATTGACAACGCTGATACAGTTCGGACCGACGAAGCGCATTTCCCATCGGTGAGCAATCTCCACAAGCTGCTGCTCCAATCGACGCCCTTCCTGAGAGAACTCACTGAAGCCGCCTGACTCGATGACCACGCGACGGATGCCCTTCCGACCACACGCTTCCATAAAATCTGGCACCGTGGCCGCGGGAGTGAGGATCACTGCCAAGTCGAGCCCATCAGGAACCTGATCCAGCGAAGTGGCGATCGGAATTCCTTCGACCATTCCTCCCCTACGACCAACCGCGAACAGTCTACCCTTGTAACCAAAAGAGGAAAGGTTCACGACGATGGTGCGAGCCAAGTTATCTGGTCGTTCAGAGACCCCGATGACGACAATGCTGTCGGGATAAAAGATACGCTGCATCGATTCAATGAGCTCCCTGTGCATCCTTCTGGCGTTAATGAGTGGTCATGCAAAAGCCCGACAGTCGTTACATAAGCCTATCCAGATTAGCAATAGCCACTCAGTTATCGGAAAACATTGGTTTGGCTTCACACTGACGATGAGGGCCCTCTTGGCGTCCGGTTCTAGTTTTTCTCCCTGATAAACGCGTGAAATGCCACCTGACCTCGCCCACCATATTCCGAGATTATCAGTCTAAAGAGGGGAGGCGAAGGAACCGAGGCGCGTCGATTGCAGTGTGTTGTTGCGTGGACTATCGCAATAGCCTGCTGGCTAGTTCGTATGTCTGTTTGATGCTTTTCCGGGAAACGTCCCACTTCTGCAGTTCAGCCTTGACGATCTCTTTGTGTTTCTTGGAAATATCGCGCAAAGCATTTCCAACCGATCTTCTCACATACACGCTGTCATCGTCTCTATGATGGCTCAGGAGCTGCACGGCGGTCCCGGGATGGTCACAGAAATAAGGCCTGCCTGTCCAGATTCTCAATCCTTCAGTCACGGCGCGCCGCACGTTTGGGTTTGAATCGGCAAGCCATTCCTTGATGACCGGTAGTGCTCGTTCGTATCCAATATCAGCGCAATATCTATCGAAGGCTTTCGCAAGAATCTCTTGTACCCGCCAGTCCTTGTCTTTGCTTACGCGCGCTCTTAGGTATCTAAGACTCTTGCCGGACTTGGCAGCAAGTCTGCCGAATATGAATGTCGCAAGGCTGCGTGCCTGATACACTTCCGAATCATACAGTCTTCTGGCAAGTCGGAAGCTTTCTTCGACTGTCCTACTGACTACAACTTCGTCTGCAGCTTCTTGTATGTCGAGAAATCCATGTTCCGTCCTCTTGACCCTTCTTACGAGTGCCTCTGTGGTATCCCTCACAGCACACCGTCTCGCGAGCATCCGTCTAACCCTGGCCCAGCCGCTTAAGCATTCTGCGCGATCTTGAACCCGAGAAGAAAGCCTATTCTGATCAATACCTAGGCAAAGCGTAATAGTAAGAATGCTATTCGTCTAGTTTACGAGGGCCAAAAAAATGCATCTACGAGACACAATATCTCACGTCCTAGAGGAATACTTGGAGGCCATTTGGAGGCTACAAGAGAAAACAAGTCCTGTGAAGACTGGCGAACTCGCTGACCAGCTTCAGGTGACGCCGGGCGCTGTCACGAACACGCTGACCCACCTTGAGAAACACAAGCTGATTGTCCGAAACCGCTACCGGGGAATAAGGCTCACTGAGAAAGGCCGAACGAGAGCTCTCGACGTGATACGAAGGCATCGCCTAGCCGAGCGGCTCCTCACTGAAGTTCTGCGGATGGATTGGACCCGTGTTCATGATGCCGCCTGTGAGTTGGAACATGCAATTACCGACGATATGATCAGGCCACTAGAGAAGACACTGAAAGAGCCGACAACCTGTCCTCATGGCAACCCGATACCAGACGAATCAGGCCGATTCCACGAAGAGAAGTCTGAGCCCCTCTCCCACTTCAAGCCGAAGGATAAGGCGGTCCTTGTGAAGATCACGGACGAGAAGTCCGATATGTTACGATATTTGGCGTCGCTCGGTCTGATGCCGGGCGCGATCGTGGAGGTTCAGGAGAAGGCGCCCTTCGAAGGCCCAATAATCGTCAAGGTCATGGGCGCCTCATACGCACTTGGCAGAAACGTAGCCTCAATCGTCCAAGCCCGAAAACTGTGAGCCTCTAGGTCGTGAGTCCATGTCCTGCCATGCGGTTATTGAGAAAGCCATACACGAAGTGGACATGACCATCGCACTGGCAGGAAACCCCAACGTCGGCAAGAGCACGTTATTCAACAGGCTGACAGGGCTTCAGGCTGTCACCGCGAATTATCCAGGCAAGACAGTCGAGCTGAATTGTGGTGTAGCAAAACATGCAGGAAAGACGATCGGCGTCATAGACCTCCCCGGAACGTATGGTCTCGACCCCACATCAGACGATCAATGGGTTGCACGCAGAGCGATTCTGGAAGAAAGACCGGATGTTGTAGTGGCGGTTGTTGATGCTTCGAATCTACAGAGGAACCTGTACCAGACGCTCCAACTCATCGAGTTGGAGTCCCCGGTTGTGATCGCACTCAATCTAATAGACCATGCCAAGAAGATCGGGGTAAGAACTGACTACCAGAAGCTCTCGAAAATGCTAGGGGTGCCACTTATCCCCATGGTTGCCTCCAAGGGCGAAGGCGTCGAGGAGCTACTGGAATATCTCACGAAGAATGCTGCCGTCATCCCTGTCCAGGAGGCTGCCACATTTGACCTGCACGTTGAGCAAGCAATCTACAGAATGGAAGAAGCGATCAAGAACGACCTACAAGAAAGGCCGTTTGGATTGAGCGCCCGTGCTCTAGCGGTTAGGCTGCTCGAGAATGATTCAGAGTTCACCAGACTCCTGTCTCAGCAAGAGCACGGAGCGAGAATTATCGAACTAGCCCACGAACTAGGCAAATCCATCGAATCCGAATACCACGAGCCAGCTAGCTTGGTTATCGCTCGTCAAAGACACGAACTGGCAGGGCGGATAACGGAGGCCGTGCAGGTCCGGGCTGGTCAGCCACCTCTTTTGTCTCAGAAGCTGATGCACTACGCGGTCTCACCATACACAGGACTTCCACTTGCCTTGGGTGTGATGGCGGGAATCTTCGCCTTCATGCTAGGTGTAGGAGGACTTCTGGGCGACGCGACGACTTACTTGTGGGCCAACTTCGCCTCGCCGACTATCAGGTTCGTTGTCACGACTACCCTCGGGAATGGATTGGTGTCACAAATTCTTCTGTGGGGGTTTGACGCCGGGATTCTCGGCGCATTATCGGTTGGGATACCGTACGTACTCACATTCTACCTAGTGTTGTCGCTTCTGGAGGACAGTGGCTATCTGGGCAGTCTGGCGTATCTCGCCGACACTGTGATGCATAAGATCGGACTTCACGGGGGCGCGGTAATTCCCATGATAATGGGTTTCGGATGCAACGTTCCCGCAATCATGGGAACACGAGTTCTCACTACAAGACGCGAGAGGATACTTGCGTGCACTCTGATTACTCTGACGCCATGTAGCGCCAGAACAGCTGTCATCATGGCTGCGGTGGGAGTCTTTGCGGGATGGCAGTATGCTCTAGCCATTTTCGCGATAGACTTAGCCGTCATAGGTGCCGCTGGTTGGTTGCTAAACAGGATGCTTCCCGGGAAAGCATCTGGAATGGTCATGGAGATGTTTACGTTCAGGCGACCGAGGGCGTCAACGATCCTTAAGCGCACATGGTTCAGATTCAAGGCCTTCATGCTACTCGCACTCCCAATGATCGTGATCGGGAGTCTAGCACTCGGAGCACTCTACGAGACAGGCTACCTTCAGATGCTTCTCGCACCTGTGAACCCGATAATGTACATGTTACTCGGACTGCCTGCCGTCGCCAGCATATGCTTGGTGCTCGGAATCCTCCGCAAAGAATTGACGCTACAGCTGCTGATTGCCTTAGCCGTGATGCAGTATGGACCATCAGCGACTAATCTGCTCGTCTTCATGAGGCCGCTCCAGCTCTTCGTATTTGGACTCGTAGTCACATTGTACTTCCCCTGCATCGCAACGATGAGCGTCCTAGGAAGAGAGCTTGGTCGGAAAAGCACGCTCGTGATAATGGTGTCGACGATTGCCCTCGCGATACTGATAGGCGCCGTCGCGTACAGACTACTTCCCGTGCTTGGCATTCTTCCCTAGAGGCGGGGAAAACAGGCCTTTGAAGAGCTATTCGACATTAACTGTTCATGAACCCCGATATCAAGTGACAGGATATCCAGCGAGTGGATCAGATCCTGCTTCCCAAAGTGAAGTAGAGAAGAAACGCGTTGAGAGACAAGATGACTATGATGAAGACCCCCGCCAGAATCGTGGTGATTCGCTTGTTGACAAGGGCGCCCATCAGGTTCCTATCGCTGGTGAACTTCCACAGCGGCAAGAGCGGCAGAGGAAGCATCAAGCTCAAGAACACTTGACTGTAAACGAGCATCATTAACGGGTCCATTCCGCTCAGAATTGCGACAGTCGTCGGAATCGTGTTGATTACTCTTGTAACGATCCTACGTAACCAGACGTTAATTCTCTTGTCTAGCATTCCTTCCATGATCGCTTGTCCTGCAAGAGTTCCCGTGGTGGAAGAGGAGAGCCCCGAGAATAGCAGTGTTATGCCGAAGACGACAGCTGCTGACTGTCCAAAGAGTGGAGTAAGCGTGTGATAGGCGCCTTCGATTGTACCGACTTCTTCGCCGTGCGTGTGAAATGCTGCTGCAGCCATTACCATTATTGCGACATTCACGACACCAGCAAAAGTGAACATGATTATGCTCTCAACACGGTGAAGCTGGAGCACTCTCAATTTCTGCTCGACCCTCGTGTCAGTCACCTTGTCGTTAGACAGTGAAGAATGAAGGAAGAGTGCGTGCGGCATTACGGTGGCGCCTATTACTCCGACGGCCACCAGCAATCTCGCTTCTGAACCCAAGTTCGGAATTATCGACCCCATGATCAGAGGCGTGGGATCGGGTCGAACAACGAAGATCTCGTAGACGTAACCGAAACCGATTATTGAGACGAAGAGCACGAACATTTGTTCAAGGCGACGCATTCGGCCTCCCGTCAGCCCGAGAATCAGAACAACATCAAGCACCGAAATGAAAGTCCCATATAGTAATGGGATTCCGAAGAGCAAGTACAAGGCTATCACTGTGCCGAGAAACTCCGCTAGGTCGGTCATCGCTGCAGCCACTTCTGATGCCAGCCAGTACGGTAGGACGTAGATTCTCTTCTTCAGGCGCAGTCGGATCAGCTCGGGCAGAGAGCGACCGGTGGCTATGCCAATTTTCCCGGAGAGGTATTGTAGTAGCATGGCCATGACGCCTGCTAGCCAAACAACCCAGAGCATGCTGTAGCCGAAGGACGCTCCACCACTGATGTCGGTCCCGTAGTTGCCTGGGTCAATGTACGCAACACTCACAATGAGAGCGGGGCCAAAGTATGTCAACAACCTTCGAGGGAAGGATCCTCGCTCAACGGCTCTCGAGTTGACTAGTGTCATCTTGGCTCTTCCTAGGAGCGTGGGCTTGCTTAGCAAATGTAACTCTGTCATTGATTGATTGGCAATTCAAGGATTATGCTTGTTAGGATTTTGGAGCGTTCCCACCATGGGTAACTGTGTAAAGACATCTCCGTTGTGTGGAGCCTGTTTCATGGCGTCCGTCAAATCTAGGCCGGCGTTGTGAAGCACTTGGTGGCTCCCGTTCTTCCAGAGAAAACTGCTTGATACATCGTACACCTTTCCCTTGTATGCCACAAGAGCCGGACTTCCGTTTTTCCCATTGTGTCGAGCCAGCTCTTCCCTGGTGAACTCTTTCATGCATCTCATCTTCGCTGTAGTATTCTAGAAAGAAAAAGAAGGAACGGACCAGGTGCGTAAAGTATCCTGGTTCGCTGATTTCGAGACTCACCTGAGGAACTTAGATACGAAGGGCGAGTTCTCACCTCTGCGCATGAAGTGACCAGATGGACCTTCACCTAGGAACTCAGAGAACCAAGATTCATGCTCTATTTCCTCGTTGAGGATCGCCTGAGACAGGTCGCAGGTTCGATGGTCTTTGCCGGCAGTAAGGTTACAGATGTGGGTATATCCTCGCACCGCACACCTCTCCGCTTCCACCAGTACCTTCAGCATTGCCTTGGTGTCAGTCGGATCCTTTGGGAGTGTCGCCGGCGGACAGGCAGATGCATCATGGAACGCCTTCATGTCCTCTGGAAGCTTGCCTCCGAGCTCGTATATGCGAGGAACAAGAGCCTCGAAATGATTGCGATCTTCTATTCGGGCCGCCTCTGCAATCTCCTTAATGCCTTCACCTTCCAGCCCTATTAGATTGCATCGAAGAATCGTATAGTAGTAATAGGTTGTCAGCTCCGCTGCTGCATTCTTAACCAAGAGTCCGACAAGTTGATCAACGTTGATACCGGATTTCTCCACCATTTCTCGCGCTACCTTAGCCATTATGTCACCTCCACATGATTGCTGAGGAAATTGCCGTTGGGGTTTATTTAAGAGTCGTTATTATCTAATAATCGATCTGAACATGCACCCCGGATCATCCGATTCATCAATAATCGGGGCCCTTCGCAAGAAGGGATACAAAGCAACATCCCAGAGAATAGCGATTTGCCGATTTGCACTCCGGAATCGAGATCATCCTAGCGCACAAAGAATCTACAACGAAGTCAGACCAGTGCACCCCACAGTCAGCCTTGCGACGGTCTACAAGACCCTTCATGTACTCAACGAGCTACGTTTGGTCCAAGAATTGGCCTTTGCAGAAGGTGAGACGAGATTCGACTCGTACATGGAACCTCACGCAAACCTAGTTTGTCGAAAATGTGGAAGCATCAGTGACGTAGACGATCCTGTGACCCGAGAAATGGTTACAAGGGTTGCTGCCAGAGCAAGGTTCACCTTGATCGGACAGCGTCTTGACATCTATGGAATTTGCGAAAAGTGCAACCGCAGAACGAAGCCCATGTCGGGAAGACCCAGAACAGCTCAGAACTGAAGTATCTAATCGCAAAGACTTGCAGTCGGAAGTTCTTATGCATGAGCGCCACGAGCAAGCACCCACAAGGTCACAAGCACATTGATGTAGTGAGATGGATCTCGACCCTTGAGGATCGCGACGCTCCTAAGAGGCAGTGAGAGCGGGAGAGGTCAGCGTGTTCACGATTATTACGGCAATAACTGCAAGCATATTCGCTGCCTGGTACACTATCGAATTGATCCTCATTGACATGAGCAACTCACCACAAAGATGCGGATAATAAGCTCTGAAGTGACCGAATTGATACCTTCCAGTCCCGCAAGATAGCTGCAAGTCTGCGGGTTGCATTTATGCAACGATGAGACGTGAGTGTGAGCATAGAAAGTGAAGGAAGAACGTATGCAGGTAACACTATCAAGGACAGGTTCGCAGCCTCAAGACAGAGAGATCGCGACTCTGGCTGGCGGCTGCTTCTGGTGTTTAGAGGCCATCTATGACGAATTGAGAGGTGTCGAGGACGTGATTTCAGGCTACTCTGGCGGTAGCGTGCCGAATCCGTCCTACGAAATGGTCTGCACCGGGACGACTGGGCACGCCGAGGTTGTCCAAATCACTTTCGACTCAAAGGCCATCTCGTTCAAGCAAATCCTACAGGTGTTCTTCACGATACATGATCCGACGACAATGAACCGCCAAGGTCCTGACGTGGGCACACAGTATCGGTCAGCGATCTTCTACCATAGCCCCGAGCAGAAAGCGACTGCGGAGCAGTTGATCGCTGAGCTTGACGCGTCGAGAGTCTGGGATCATCCAATCGTAACCAAAGTGACACCGTTCGAGAGATTCTACCCAGCTGAGACATACCATCAAGAGTACTTCAAGCGAAATCCCGATCAAGCATATTGCCGCATAGTAATTGCGCCTAAGGTCGCAAAGTTCCGCAAACGCTACCTGGACGAACTAAAGAAGGCACAATGACAGAACGACCAACAGCTCCGGCTAGCCTGATAGCCTTCGAAGAATGTCAGATAACGCATGTGTACAAGACCGGGGAACCATTCCAATCGTACGTATCGTTGATTTGAATTGTCATTACGATTCATTTCCAGTGTCAGACGGTTGATGCACATGCTCCTCAAGGATCCCCTGAGCCTGTTCGGAGTGATTTGTGCCGCGAGTCTGGGTCAGGCAAAGGTAGCGCGTGCCTGGTAGAGGTCAGACCTGTGGAAGGCGACGAGGGAGCGCCCCCAGCTTGCCTGACTTGATTCTACATATTGAGGTGGGGGTACCCCCCCTGGGGGGGGTTGGGTCGACCTATGACCAAGCATGACGAACAATCACCCCAGAAGCTAGCAGGAGCAGGATGCTGGCCAGTGTCCCCCACTCATCCACATACGATGAAATCCGCGGCAACTACCGATGATACGGAGGGAAGATCGTGGTGCGGGAGGGAGGATTCGAACCCCCAAGGCACAAGGCCGGCTCCAGAGATCTGGGTGATTGAGGCGTGAAGCTTGATATGAAGACGTACACGCACTAGTGGGACCGGAGGAGACGCCTGTGCCAAAACTTCTTGATCCCCTGAGCATTGGAGGCTTATCGCTGAAGAATCGTATTGTCATGCCTCCGATGGCAAACAATTTGGCAACGACGAAAGGCGAAGTAACGCAAACCCTGATCGCGCACTATACACGACGGGCCACAGGAGTGGGACTTGTAATCGTCGAGCACTCGTACGTCGCCAAAGATGGCAAGTTATCCTCGAAGCAGCTTGGAATCTATGACGACGCATTGATCAAAGGGCTCTCTAATCTAGCGAAGTCGATCCATGCGAAGGGAACGCCAGTTTGCATACAGATCACCCACGCAGGCCGAAGGGCTAACAGCTCGATTTGCGGCAGTCAGCCTGTTGCTCCGTCGGCCATACGGGCAAGCGAGTCAGACGAAGTCCCAAGAGAACTGGAAAAACATGAGATTCAGGGTCTAGTGAGGCTATATGGTGAAGCCGCTCGACGAGCATGCAAGGCAGGATTCGACGCGGTTGAGATTCATGGCGCACATGGCTACCTATTGAACCAGTTCGCATCTCCTTTGAGCAACAGACGAACAGACGAGTACGGCGGGCCATTTGAGAACAGAACCAGATTCCCGCTAGAAGTCGTTGAGCGAGTCAGAAAAGTGGTGGGATCAGACACTCCGCTACTCTATCGTCTCGGCGCCTATGATGGGCAAGAAGGAGGAGTAACCATTAGCGAGTGCCAAGCTTTCGCTCGGAAACTCGTAGAAGCGAGTATCAACGTGGTCGACGTATCCGGTGGGCTCGTAGGATCCGACCCCGAGGGCCCAACATCTCAAGGTTACTTCTTGCCTCTAGCCGAAATGATCAAGCAGGCAGTTGAGGTTCCAGTCATAGGCGTGGGCGGCATCAAGGACCCCGAGTTTGCCGATGAGGCGATCAGACAGAAGAGAGTGGACCTGGTTGCCGTGGGCAGAGCTATCCTCGCAGATCCGGATTGGCCATTAAAGGCAGCCAAGACACTGATTGATTCTCTCCGCGACTGAAGTCGCGGGGATTCATGCTTCCACACTGCTCCTTTGTTGGGTGGGCATTCCGTTGTTGCGGTTCCACCTGCATTCATCCCAGTGTAGAAGCATAGGCCAAGCCATTGGCCTGACAGCGTACCCGCCGCAGCGAGCAGCCATATTCACGATGCCTCTGCTTACTCGAACTCTTCCCCGCCTATTTTCGGTTGAGAGCCTTATTCGAGCCTTTGGACATCTCAACCACATCTGAGCCTACTGTCCCTTTTGGGATTGTCTCATTCGGCCCAGGCAGATCCGGTCTGTGCCAACCATTTAAGCTGCAAGGGCTCGCTTACTCCACGACTAAAGTCGGGAGCTTGCGCTCGCCCCATTATGGTCAAAAGAGCTAGGTCCGTACGCGGCTCTTATCGTAGACGCCGGCTCTTCCCGCGTATCGGTACATCTCAACGATCGATGCAGGATTCATGCCCTTGAAGATGCTATTGCAGCTTGACAGCATGTAGCCCCCGCCGGAGGCCCCTTGGTCTATACAGCGCGTGACCTCACTACGTACCGCGTTGACATCAGAACCGCAGAGAACAGCGACATCCACGTTCCCCACTAGGACAAGTTTGTCTCCGAATGCTCGCTTGACCTTCCCAAGATCAATTCCCGCGGCGGGTTCCAACCCGTGAACTCCCCTAAATCCCGCCTCGATGGCCATTGGCAACAGGGACTCGATGGCTCCATCGGTGTGCCATATCACCGGGATGTCCAGTTCCTCGACGATCGAGCGATGGCATGGTAGCACGAGTTCACGCCACATCTTCGGAGGGATCATCGGTCCGCCACGGTGGCCTGCGTCGTCGCCGAGAACTATCAGATCTACCCCTAGACTCGCTGCCTTCTGGCACATTGCAATGCACCACCCCGTGCGAGCCTTGAGCAGCTCGCGCACAAACATTGACCTTTCATGAAGAGCTCGAAAGAAGCGGGCAAAGCCCATCGCCATGTAGGCCATCATGAAAGGACCAATGTGAGAACCGTAAATGAGACAGTGGTCAGCGTATCGTCGCATCGGCTCCTTAATCTCGCCAGTATCGAAGAATTCGTCGACGTAGTCCAACGGCGGGCTGTATTTTTCGAGGTCTGTGTCAGTATCGACTGCGCCGTTCACGTAGACGCCATTCTTCCAGATTTGGCCCCACTCGTCCAGTCCGTTTCGCCAATAGTTGCTCCGTTTGGGTATGCGCGTGGGTATCATCACACAATCTAATCCAAGTCCGACGTGCGCGCTTTGCAGGTCTTCGTATCCAAGTTCAGCAACCATGTCATCATTGATCCAGACCTCAAACCTCGGCACTCTGTCTGGTTCCTCATGGTCGAGAGATGTGAGAACACGTTCTCGAGGCTTCATTTCTGAACAGTCACTCTTTTCTCAGTAGTGCATCGTTCTAATTAGCCTGGGACGCCCGCCAAGCTTTCCAACGCTCGCGGACCGTTTCGGATGGGAGAAACATATTGTCTGGAACATTAACGAGTATGGGTGAAGAGATCAAGTATCAGATCGATGACCTTCCAACGTATAGTCGATACCTCCGAAGTCTGGACGCTCCTCCGGAGCTTGGGAGAACGGGAAACAACTGCGTGTTCGTGGGAGCCGGAGATTCATTTGCCGCCGCCAAGGCCGCCGAGTACCTATCCGGGTTCCGCGCAAGGGCGCTCGACCCATACGACCTCTTGCTTAAGCCCACAGCCGTCGAGGGCAAGCACCTTTTCGTAATCTCAGTCTCAGGCAGAACAAGAACGAATATTGAGGCCGCGAAAGCTGCCCATGGAATTGCCAAGCGAGTAACTGCAATCACATCAGACGTTCACAGCGCCCTCGCTGAGGCCTGTGATGATGCGATCGAGTTGCGCTTCAGAAAGACAGGCGCAGTTACGCCTGGAACAGTCAGCTATACAACAACTCTACTCGCATGTTACTCAAGAGTAAGAGAACTGCCTGCGATCCCAGACCTACAGCAGGTATTTGATAGCTCCGTCAAGTGGTCGGACACAATAGAACTGCCAACAAGAGGAACGGTCTTCATAGTAGGGACAGGTCTCGGCTATTGCATGGCGATCTATGGAGCTGCAAAGATATTCGAGGTTCTTGGATCCAAATCACAGTTTCAGGCTACTGAACAGTTCAGCCACATGGAACTCTTCTCGCTCTCGGAAGCGGACTTCGTGCTTCTCATCCCCACTTCTGGGGTGGATGGGAAAGTGGCTCAGTTGGAGGGCCTACTCGCTGGCGGCGGATGGAATGTCGCGAAGACTAGTTTGATTGAAGGCGATGAAGTCGTTTACTCAATTCTGACTACTATGCAACTCCAAGTCTTGGTTTGGCGAACCGCGCTTAGATTAGGATTAGAGGAATGCTCGTTCAAGAAAAAGGAAAAACACCTACGCATCAGTGACAAGATGATCTATTGATCGCAAAGCTCCCTAACCACTCCTCGATCATCGTCTGAATCTCAGAACTAGTGCGGGAACGGGGATTCGAACCTGTAAGGCACAAGGCCGGCTCCAGAGATCTGGGGGGGTCCATGTCTAGGACCATCAATACCATCCTTATTCTCAAGAGCGACGGCAAACCACACATCTGGATCTCCGGAGTTTCCTAGAGAGTCTTGACACGGCTTGGAGGGTGTCTAACACTCTTCCCTCGGTGTATAACACCCATGCGCGAACTCCATGAGAATCATCCTCGCTTCGAAAGGTGATTCCTGTGCGAACAGTTCTCAAGGCCCACCGTGTACAAGACCGCGGAACCATTCCAATCGTACGTACGGTTCAGTTGAATTGTCAAACAGTTCATTTCCAGTGTCAAACAATTGAAGCACATGCCCCTCAAGGATCCCGTGAGCCTGTTCGGAGCGATTCATGCCTTGAGTCTGGGCCAGCAAAGGTAACGCATGCAAGGTAGGGGTCAGACCTGTGGAAGTCAACGAGGAAGCGTCCGACCTTTCCTGACTTGATTCTACATATTGAGCGGGGGGTACCCCCCTGGGGGTGTAGGTCGACCTGTGACCAGGCATGAGGAACCATCACCCCCCACAAGCCAGCAGGAGCAGAATGCTGGCCAGTGTCCCCCCACTCATCCACGTACGATGAAATCCGCGGCAACTACCGATGATACGGAGGGAAGATCGTGATGCGGGAGGGGCGTCTCCAATCTCAGATTGGGTGCGCACGTGCTCCTTCGCCCTAACATTCTGAGACACATACGCATGCTGCTTGATTATATTTCAGCATTGTTCAAGAACCCTCGCGCCCAAGATTCTGGCGCTAGTTCATGGCACACGAGTTCGAGCATCACCGGACACGCCACAAACACAATCCAAGTCATTTCTTGTCCCCAGACGGTAGGTTGACGGAGATTCCGAGGGTTCAGATCCCGCCCGGCCCACCATATTTATCTCGCTTGTTGTTCCCGTGTTTTGGCCGTTTCTAGCCCGAACGATTCGGATCTGAGGCCTAAGCTTTTTCGGGTCTGCGAGATTTCCTAGTGGGTAGAAGCCCGCACAATACCCAGATCGAGATTGATGCAGTGAAGTTCAGAGATGGGGCTCCCAGGTTCCAGCTTGAAGATGGCTCTGGTTTGGCATGTCTCTTCTGCGGGGCACTCTTGGTATCGTAGGCAATTGCAGTGATCAAGGCGGATCAACGGCTCGATACAGTCGCGTTCCGCTAGGACAAACGATCACGTGCAATTTGCTGCCCATGACCAAATCAAGACCGGAGAATCTTCTTTCGCAAACCTCAGTCAGGTCCGTACTGTTTCGATGGTTGTGTAGTGTGGCGACAATGCTGTTGTTCCCTCGTGACACACGAGGACGCAAGTCGTCAAATGACTCGAAGCCCTCGAGGTCGGTGACTAGCTAAATTCCATCATCGGTCTTCTTTAGCGTCGGTGGACTTGTCGTTCTTAGCAGGGCGTATATCGGCTCGTGGTGCGTTGCGAGCTCTCGCACCCGATCGTGGACTTGTCGTGTCATAGGCAGTTTTCTGTTCCAGGAAGTGTACTTTTTCTCACGCTGAAGTTCTGTCCGCGGCTTGCTCTTCCATCGTAGAATATCTGTTCCGCAGAAGCGCACACTCGACCATACCAAACCACCATATGGCTGCTGCCTAACAAGTCCGATCAGGAGTTCCTCCCGATCGACCAGACCGAGGGTAGGAGGAACCTGCGGGTCACCCTTCTGCCTGAGCGGATCAAGCAACGCCTGCAAGCGAACGGAAAATAGTGTGACATCGCGCATGTGACATTGCCGAAACGACGCCTAGGCTGCCGTCAGGGTTCTTGGGAATCTGCCGCCGTGACCGCAAGCTTCAAGTTCTAAAACAACGACAAATTCTACAAGTTTTGGAGAGACATGTTAGTTGACGAAGCCTCCTGTTTTTCTCCGTGAAGCCACTGGCTTGGTTAGGGAGATTGGTTGGGTAAGCCTGCTATTCTATGGGATGAATGTGCTTGGGTTTCAGTTTAGTTTCTATTACATAGCAAGCCTGGTTCCTTTGCTGGGCTCGAATATTTGGTTTGGTTTTGTGATAATGGCTTGCGCGATGTTCAGCGTGATTCTCATCTACCATTCATTCGTTACTATGATGCCGAGAAGTGGAGGCGACTACGTTTTCGTCTCTCGCGCTCTGCACCCAATCATAGGTTTTGTGGGCAACATGTCGTTCGGAGTCATACTCATGCTCTTCGTAGCCATTTCAGCCGCTACAACATCGACCGCTATGCTCGGCCCACTCTTCGGTTATCTGGGTGTCGTAACGGGAAATCCGGGGCTGATCAACCTAGCCGGGGCAATGTCGACGCCCACTTACGTGATCCCCATCGGGGTCATCCTAATTCTAGGTTTGAGTCCGTTCGCAATAACCTCACTACGAACCTACGTGAAAGTGCAGAATGTGGCTTTCATAGTCACATTGATTGGAGTGTTCACGTTGATTCTGGTTGCCGCAACCACAACCCAATCCACATTTGCGTCATCATTCAACAGGTTCGTTGGCTCGTATATGGGAAAGTCTGGAGACTGGTATAGCAACGTTACGAGTTCAGCTACTGCTGCTGGTTTTGTTGAGCCGACAACGCCTTGGTGGATGGCTGGAATCCTAGCCTACCCGGTCTTGGCGGTTGGCGGATTTTTTGCGTACAACGCGCAGATTGCTGGGGAGATTAAGGACTCACGTCGTTCCTACCTCTACGCCAGTCTAGGAGGAGCCCTAGTCTACCTCACGCTCACAGGCGTATCGCTCGCCCTAGTCTACAATGCCTTGGGCTCGAACTTCCTAAGCTCAATCGACTATCTACTCTACAATGCGCCCGCTCAGATTCCGCTGCCCGCACTGGCCTACGTGAACCTACTCCTAGGGACAGCCACGAGCCCCGTGTTGGCAGTGATCATAATCGCCTCGAACATGTTCGCTAATATCTACATACCCGCAACCTTCCTCTTCATGTCCCGAGGCCTATTCGCGTACTCCTTCGACGGGATTCTGCCGCAATGGTTCGCTAAGGTTTCTGACAGAACCAACGGGCCCACGAACGCGGTGGCCGCTGCAACTGCTACCGCGCTTGTCTTCTTCGCAATAATCAACATACCCCAATCCGCAACCTACCTCTACCTATTCTCCTCAGTTGCCACGTGGATTACGGCGATAATCCCATCATTCTTCGTAGGCCTCTCTGCGGCCCTACTCATCAAACTAAGACCACGCCTTCACGGCATGTCCCCAATCAAAGGCGCTAAGCTGGTTCTGCTGGGTTTAGTGGAAATGTTCTTCATGGCAGTGCTGGTTTACTTGATGCTCACAAACCCCGTATACGGTGGAAACACCCCTATCGGAGAAGAACTTGCAGCTGCACTCATAATCGTCTACATAGTCATCTTTGTGATTGCAAGGCTGCGACGAGGGCCCTCGCTGATGCTCGCATTCAAAGAGATACCTCCAGAATAGAATGACAACCCTACCCGTGGTTGGCGCGGTACCCCCACTAACTTCCTAACGTATCTCACCAACTATGTTGCTCACGCATCGCGGTCGAACTACACGAAGACACGGAAGAACATGCGTGTGATACACCCTGATGGTTCCCTTGACGGGGCGTTGGATGTAACTAGTCGTACGATCGCACCGGACCAGCCGTCTGGTTTGCGCAAAACCAGAAGTTGGGGTTTCGACGCGGCAAGTTCTGAGACCTTTCCATGGACGGGGCGCAATACTTGGTGTGTCACCGAAAAAAATGGTTGCGGCTACCCTCCCAAGCTACGGTGAATCTCTGCGAGTAGTAGTACTTCGAGCCTCACTTTGAAAGCATGTTCTCAATTGCGTGCGCGAAGACGCCAGTGGCATCCTTAACCTGCCGAATACTGACGTACTCGTTGCTGCTGTGGCCGAGCTCCATTCTTCCTGGACCGAAGAGTAGGGTTGGGATTCCGGCGCGGTAGAAGTGTGTGGCATCGCAGAAGCTCAGCACATAACTACGCTTAGAATGCCCCAGAACCTTCCGCATGGCTTTCTCGAAGCCTCTCACGTACCCAATGCTGGGTTGTATGAATCCAATGTCCCAGCTTGACCTTCTCACTGAGCCATTGTGCCCATGCGTATTCGCGTTGGTGATGTGGTGTTTGACCCGATTCAACGCTGCCTTCGCGACCCTCTCCGAGTCGTGAACACTGCGTCCCGGTATTAATCCGAGAAGACAGTTGACCGTGAACTCCTCCAAAGTCATCCAGGCTAATGACGGTCGCACAATTGGGCGTACTGGGGTTGCATTGAAAGTCGACTCCATGCTTACCCCGTTCCACTTCTGTCTTCTGATGAGAGCGGGGTCGTTGGTTATTTGGTTGAGGATGTTTGATGCTTGTAGGAAGGCGCTACTCCAAGCCTGGGGAAGTGTGGTCTGTCCGTGCCTTGATTCGCCTTTGCAGGTTATGTCGAAGTCCAAGTAGCCAGCCTGAGCCAACCCCACAGTATTCTCCGTTGGCTCAGCAACTATCGCCAAATCCCCAGACTCTTCGTCTAGGAAGCCCTTGGTTCCGAATCCAAGCGTTTCCTCGTCAACCACGAGGGAGAGTACGAGTTCTCCTCTGAGAGGTTCACTTGAGGCTTGAATGCCCTCGGCGGCCGCTACAATCGCTGCAACTCCGCCCTTCATATCGGAGCTTCCTCTACCGTACAGCTTACCACCCTGCACGCGCGGTTGGAAAGGCTTCTTCATGTTGACACAGGAAACAGTGTCCAAATGCCCGTTCAGGATTAATTTGGGGCCTCGGTTTTTCTCTCCGATTCTCGCGATCACGTTCGGACGAGTGAAGGCCTTGTGTCCGCGTGGTCCTGCGATCGTGTATGTGCTGGTGATTGGTTGAAGTTTGACTTGGAATCCGGCGTTCTTCAACTCGTCCCGAAGGAATCGAGTGATCTCCTTCTCGTCGGCGTCTGATACATGGGGATTGCCGCTGGGTATTGCGATAAGTTGCTTCAGTAGCTTCACGGAATGCTCTCTTTGACGCTTGAGTAGACTCGAATTCAAAGCCTAGTCCCCTCACTTCAGCGGGAAGTTGTCTATTGGATTCCAAAGAAGTTGCCGATTAGTCTCAGGTACACTTTCAATGCGGTTAGGGTGTCTCGTATGCTAACTGATTCATTGTACCCATGTGCGCCTTCATAGGTTCCAGGACCATAGAAACACGTGTCCACGCCGTGGCTTCGAAACACGTTGGCGTCACTCGTCCCCTGAGTCAAATACAACGGCACCGGCTTACCAAGCACCTGACTCGCTGAATGGCTTAGGGATTTGACGAGATGACTCTTGGGTGACGTGTAGCTGGGGCCCGCAGCATCTGATTCACCAAGATACTCCAGATTTACATTGCTGTATTGTGGCTCCTTTAGAATCCGTTTGGTCTTCCCATCCAACTCCCGCCTCGTAGCTCCGAGGGGTATGCAGAAGGCTACCTCAGCCTCACAATCTTCGGGAACGACGTTGATCATCGTACCTCCAGTAACACGGCCCACATTCATTGAATAATGCGTCAACAGGTCTCTGGCGGTCTCATAATCGCCAATCCCTGAGCTGCTGAGTGCATCTCGTAAGAAGACGGATGACGGCTTGATTAGATGTTTTACCTCTTGTGGAGGCGTCACTTTCTCCTTGATGCATTCACGGATTTCATCTAGGCACTTGAAGAGTTTGACGCACGGATTCTCATCGTAAACAGGTGCGCTACCATGTCGTGGTTTCCCTATGGATCGTAGCTTGACCCAGTAGTCGCCTCGCTCGCCAATACAGATCCTAGAGATTCCACCAGGTTCACCCATAACACAAGACTTACCGGTCAACTCGCCTGTACTCAGAAGCCAGTCCGAGGTCCCATGCCCAATTGGGGTTCTATGCCAATTCTCTTCATCCAAAACCGAAACGAACTCCAATCGGCCAGGAAGCTCAACCTCACTTTCGAAGAGTAACCTGAACGCAAAGAGCTCAGCAGCTAAAGCGGCTTTCATATCAGAGGCGCCACGACCGAAAACCTTGCCATTCAAAATCCTTCCAGAGTACGGCGGATATCGCCAACCCTTCCGGTCACCTGCGGGTACAACGTCGGTGTGACCATAGAAAATCAAGCCCGGTTCGTCGCCTCCAAAGCTAGAGGTTAACGCCACCGCTTTATCGCTTGGGTGATGAAGCTTAACCTTCAATCCAACTTTCTCCAACTCTTCCTTGATGAAGAGTTGAACATCGTAGTCTTCGACCGGGGGATTCTCACTCTTGAACTGGAGGAGTTTAGAGATCATTGCGCCTAGTTCCTTCCCAGCATTCGGCACGGTGGAGACGCTGTAGTCGAGTTTGGTCTTCATAGCGGACCCATGTCGAAAACGAATCGTTTGGAGTTAAGGAACTTTCCATGAGTAGACTAACTGGCTCTACTAGGGTTGGATGGATTCCCTCATGATACAAGCGAATTAAGCGTGTTGTGGGGCGTGAGTTCTGAAATGCAATGCGAAAACTCGGGAATCTCCGCAGTCGTTCCGGCATATCAGCTACATGAGACACTTTTCTCTGAAGAGCTTGATAAGAGCCGGAGAAGAGACATCTGATTCTCGGGGGTATGCACGGTTACAGTAAATCGCCGGGCAAGGCTTCAACAATTACTCGCGTCGATCGGAAAAGTTGGTGTTGGCTAGCAGTTCCTTTTTCCAGGCTATCCTTTAGCGCTACCCCTAGCAGGCGTAGTTCTTCTTTCTCTCGCTCCTCCGAACTTGAACGCCTTTCAGTACAAGTTTTCGACTTCACAAGCAGCTGAGGTCTCTTGTTCCTTTGAAAGGAAAAAGACCAACGTACGAGCTGGTAGTCGAATTGGGCTATGACCTGAAAAGTCTGGGGAAAGAGAAAAGCCATCTGGGCTTACTCTCCGCGACTTTCCTAGTTTTCGAATCTTCTTCCAGCTTTCTATAGCAATCTCCGCAGTAGCCAGAATATTCTGCTGGGTTTCTGTGACACAAAACTGCACAGGTCAATTGCTTTCAGAAAAATGCGTTCGAATCCCTCCCATCGGAGAAAGACCGAGGAGGGCGAAGGCCCGACTCCCCGCACCGAACGCCGAACCCTACGTGGCTGGTCGAAATTCTGTCCTCGAGGTCTGGATACAGTAACAGGCGCATCACTCGACATATTCTGTCGGATCCGGCACCGCAGCCTTTCTGAATGCGTTTCTGCGATTAACGCATGACTCACATTTGCCACAATGTTTTCGTCCGTTCAGATAGCAGGACCATGTTAGCTCGAAGGGAACGCCCAGCTTGGCCCCTAACCTGATCAAATCAGACTTTGAGGTCTGGCTAAAGGGCGCCTCGATGATTAGATCCTGATCCGTACCTAGTCTAGCTGTGCTCTGGAACGATTCGTAGAATTCTTTTCTGCAATCCGGATAGAAGGGAGCATCCGAACCCTGAGCCCCATAGAAGATCCTCCTGGCACCTATGGCCAAGGCGTATGCGACGGCCGTTGAAAGGAATATCGCGTTTCTAAACGGAACAATGATCGGTTGACTGAAGCTGGAGGTCATAGGAATTGTTTCATCGCAGACTGAACTTACTCCGGCAAAAATTTCCTTCAAGGACAAGTCGATTAACTTGATTGGTGCGTCTAGTTTCGCTGCCAGCCGAATGGCACATTCAACCTCTTTCTCTGCAATCTGGCCATACTGGCAACTCATTGCATAGACTGCATATCCTTGGTTTTTTGCCCAGTAGGCTACTGTTGAGGAGTCTGGTCCTCCGCTGAGAAGGACCACGCACTTCTCTTCCGGCATCTTTACCACCATCTGATCCTTGTCTCGATCAGCTTGAACATGGATGCGCCCATGAGGCATACTATTTGTTCGCTGATCAAGAGGTATGGAAATGTGGCAAGCATGGGCAGATTGAAAAGCTGATTTAGCATCCAACTAACACTTACGGGTATAACCGTGGCCACAACGGCGCCTGTGATGAAGTAGTTGTTCTTGAATGGTTTTGCCGCCATGTAACCAACTACGCCAGCAACGAAGCTCATGACGGGCATGAACACAAGTTCAAACGGTCCGACGAACGGACTGAAGATATTTCCAACCGCTACGCCGACCCCATATCCTACAGCCAGCACCCATTTTCTTACAATCCCTGGTCTCAGTATGCCGGCGACTCTGAATTGGAAAACATAAAACGAAACTGGAAAGAACAGGTAGACCATGACTGCGTAGAGAGCTGCAAACACGGCTACTAGCGACAGATCTCTGCTTGTTACTTTCACGTTTCCTCCCCACACCGGGATTTGTTTCGGGCGGAACGGGTGGGAGGAATCCACTCACCCGCCTTCAGATGACTAACAATCAAAGCTTCAATAAATAGTTACACAAGGGACGACGACCCTGTGTTTCCCAGATCCCTTCTTTCAAGACATGATTGGGGCATGGTCACGCTTCAGCAGAGTCATTCGGGAGGGATTTCCTTGAAGGCCAAACTTACGTCTATGCCCTTTCTACGTCGTACAAGACGTGATATTGGATAGATCGCCAGACATGCTAGGAAGAGCCCGATCACGAATTCATCCGATTGTAAGAGGGGATACGTGAGGAAAAGATTCGGGCCGGCAACATATTCGTATGTCAGGAAAAGATTGAAGACAAGTGCGAGCACACCCAAGATTGATATCAGGGGTACGCGACCGACTCTGTACTTTGCAACTGGAGACGACGCGTAAACCCGTCTCAATCGGTATGGGAAGAGGATCGCGGTTAAACAAAGGAAGACGTAGGCTATCTCTGTTCCGAAACCAGCTGTTGCAACGTATGATCCGATCGCTGAGAATTGATACGTTACGAAGTACAGCCAAACCTCACTGCCGACGAACGAAATGACCAACGCGCCTATGGGCGAGTTGTATTTCGGGCTAACATATCCGACTGGCCCAGGCAAGATTCTGTCCAAGGACGATGCCATCAGAATCCTCGTGCTTGCAAAGTAAACAATGATCACAACTTGGAAGTATCCGAGCACCGCACCAAGAAGTATCACTCCGAAAATGAAGGGGTTTCTCGTCAGGAGGCTTCCTACATATGGGAAGAAAGGATTTGGAACAACATTCAGGACGGCATTTACCGGACCTGGATTGGAGCTGAACCATAATCCGTTAAACGCCCTGATGAAATCCTCACCAACTACGTTGGAGTATGCGTACCATGTTAGCGCCCAAATCGCGCCTATGACTAAATATGCGCCTACAATCTGGAACAACTGAAGCCTGAAGACCCTTGCTAGCTTGATTTCCGATGAGTTGTAAACCGACCAGAATGCGTAGCCTAGGGAGAGCCATGCTATAGCCCACAGTGTAATGGAATTGAACCAACTGAACTGTGGATTCAACGAGATGCCATTCTTTACCGCAGCTTGAGTAACATTCTGGTAAGCGTTCGATCCGAGTATAGGGCTCATGTACGTGTTGAAACTGTAAACGAAATCTTGGTGAGTGTGCGTCAAAAGGAGCCCAATAAGTGTCACGAGGGAAGCTAGCGCACCAACAAGCAGAATGTACTGCAATCGCACGTAGAATCTCACACCGACTGTTGCGACTATCAATCCCAGAATCAAAATCAACGAAGTGACCAAGAAAATCGTATTCGGCTCTTCCAAACCCAATGCTAAGACAACATAGCCGGCGTTACCAGTGATCTGCCCAAGCAACGCAAAGAATGGTTGAAACCCAAGCGTCACCATTACCTCTCCCAGAAAAGCTGCAAAGAACCATTGCCACACCGTCCAGGCGCTGAAGGCCGCACCGAAGCCGATTATGGGATGAAGAACTCGGCTCTGCCATACGTAGTCGCCCCCTGCTCGGGGCATAGAGGACGCCAACATCGCAACTGCAGCGTAGAATGGTATGGCTGCTAGTACCGTTGTGATTATTCCCAATCCTATATTCGCTCCGGGCAGGATGGCAGGAGCATAGCTGAAGAGCACAGCCTCCGTGAACCCGATCAAGCCCACTGCCATGAGATTGTAAATGAACGCCTGATGTGGAGCGATCTCCCTAGCCAGGCCAGTCGCACGTCGAGAAAAAACCCTATGCTCATTCAAGGCTTGGCCCCCCATCGTCCGTCAGGCTGCAATTAAGACCCCCAAGCCAGTAACGCAGCTTTTTATCGATTGTCATTGCTAACGTAATGTCCTGTTTACGACTGGGGCTGTGCAGAATGTGGAACAAGGCGAGAGGAAAGGTCAGGCTGCTAATGACACCGGGGCCCGTTGAAGTCTCTCCTCGAGTATTGGAGGCTTTAGGGCGCCCTCAGATCCACCACAACTACAAGGAGTTCATCGAATTCTTCTCCGAAACTACAGAAAAAGTGCGCAAGATCTTCCAGACCAAGAACGATGTACTAATTCTGCAAGGGGAAGGCGTACTTGGGCTTGAAGCCGCGGTCGCAAACACCATTGATCCGGGCGACAAGGTGCTGGTGCTTGACTCGGGGCCATTTGGCAAATGGTTCGGTCAATACGTCACAAATTTTGGAGGGCAGGTCTCTGAGGTCTCAGTCGAGTATGACGATGCCATTAACCTTGAGAAGGTGAAGGAAAAACTCGACACAGAGAAGAGCATCAAGGCGATGACCGTGGTTCACTGCGAGACCCCAGCAGGCATCATAAATCCTGTACAAGAAATATGCCCGCTTGCGAAAGAAAGAGGAATCCTGACTATCGTTGATGCCGTTGCATCAATGGGAGGAATCGATGTCAGGCCAGACGACTGGGGCGTCGACATTTGCATCACGGCATCGCAGAAGGCAATATCCTCAACCCCTGGGCTTACAATGATGTCTATGAGCCCATACGCTTGGGAAGTAATCGAGAAAAAGAAGAAACCGATCAAGAATTCGTATTTGAGCCTGACCGACTGGCGTGAAGCTTGGCTCAAGAACCGTAGATTTCCATTCACACCGTTCACGGCAGAGATCTACGCCCTCAACGAAGCTTGCGATCAGTTGCTTGAAGAAGGTCTTGAGAATTCGTTCACGAGACACAGAATGGTCGCCGAACAATGTAGGAATGGCGTCGAGAGATTGGGATTGAAGCTTTGGCCAAGAAGACGCGAAATATGTTCAGATACGGTAACCGCCATCCATGTTCCTGATGGTTGCTCGGACGCCGAGATCGTAAACACGATGTCCGAGAGGTACGGTATTCTGATAGGTGGAGGTTACAAAGAACTAAGCGGACAATTGCTAAGGATTGGCCACATGGGATACCAAGCTTCATTGACGAACATGCTTTCCACTATCGCAGCGTTGGAACGGACGCTCAACGACCTAAAGAACGTCTAGGCCGGTAGGGTCCCTATGAAGGATTTGAAGACCGAAGCAGAGGGTTTAATCATAAAACAACGGTGAGCTCCCGATCATTGCCTGAGATAGTCTAGGTAACCGACCCCTAAAGATTTCCTACACGTTAGAGACCGCGTTCTGAGCTCGAAATAAGTATTCCCAGACGAAAATAATGGCATGACATATACCAGTAAAGTTCTCCCCCCCAGCTGAACTTGTCATCAAAATCTTGTACAACACAAGTGGTAACGAGCAGCAACCGAGGACACTAAAAAGTGACTTCGAAGAAGAGGAGTCAAACAAGCCAGGCTGACTGTCGTCTTCCCCTAGATCGATGCAAGAAGCATAGACCAAGTTTATTCATGCAGGTGAGAAGAGAGAACTGTAGAGTGACTCCGAATGGGTAACACATCTCCGCCTCACCTCGTCTCCTACGCTGTTACTAGGAAATGCAATCTGAAGTGCAAGCACTGTTACAGCGATGCTCTCGACGCCGCAGCGCCTGATGAACTCTCGACGTCCGAGGCGAAGAAGCTTCTAGACACGCTAGCGGATTGGGGTATACAGCTCCTGATCTTCGACGGCGGGGAACCTCTCTGCAGAGACGACTTCTTCGAGGTCACCAAATACGCGTCTCAGAGAAAGATGAGGATAGTGGTAGGGAGTAATGGAACCCTGATAGATGCTAGGACAGCTGAAAGGATGAAGGATGTCGACGTTCAGGCTGTGCAAATCTCCATCGACGGAGCAAAACCTGAAACCCACGACTCATTCAGAGGCGAGGAAGGATCCTTTGAGAAAGCCATGCAAGGCGCTGAAGCGTGCAAGCAGGTGGGTTTGCCTTTCCAATTTGGCATGGTCATCAGAAGACAGTCTATCCCCGAAGTGCCAAGTATGCTAGAGCTCGCTGTCAAGAGTGGGGCGAATGCTGCAGAGTTCTTCGACCTCGTTCAGGTTCCAAGGGTCAGGAAGGAATGTCCTCAAGAGATTCTGACCAACGACGAAAGGAAGACCGTCATGGAGTGGCTGGCTGAAGCCCAGCAAGACTGTCCGATCGTCATCAGAACACCAGGCTGCCCCATGTACCCTGTAGTCCTCAAGGGAAAGAACGTTCAGCCGAAGCGTTTCCCAGCTCTCATGCTTTGCGTAGAATCCCGTACTATGATCGAGGTTGCGCAGCTGGAATGCCTGGCGGCTACGTTACAATATTGCCGAACGGCGATGTGATTCCATGTATGCTTCTCCAAGTTAGGCTTGGCAACGCAAGACAAGACAATATTGTCAAGATCTGGGAAGAGTCGCCGATTCTAGCCAAGCTCCGTTCAAGACTACTCTTGGAAGGTGAATGCAATAGATGCCCCCACAGAGATGTCTGCGCTGGATGTCGAGGTCGAGCCTACGAGGAAACGGGGAACATGCTGGCTTCAGATCCTGGATGCTGGATCGTCGGCAAGTAGGAGCATTCCATGTTTGCGAGGCGGTCATAAGGGATGCACGTCAGGTTAAGCCGCAAGATTACTAGGGCAACCCTATTCGGCGTCTTGGTCTTTGTGTCGAAGATCGTTATTCCAACCCCGTTCGATAAGACGGAGATAGCTCCTCAGGCAGTCTGATCTTCCTGTTGTTGTATCTGGGCTTGACCCACGCTACCTTCTCGGGATAGATCTCGTCCTTGCCCTCAAGCCATTTCCAGAATGTCTTAACTACGGTCAGGTGATCAGCTACAGTTCTTGGACTGAACCCACTGTTCTGAACTCTGTCAACAATCGTTTCGATATCGTGCTTGTCCATTCTGTCGAATCGTTTTGTAGTATACCTCGCGAGGTTTCAGAACCTGTTGAGGTAAAAGAGAATCCTATGGTTCGATAGCCCTCGGAGCCTACCATGCTCACAGAAATCGAAGATTAGCTGGCGGTTTCTCTCGGAGATCTGATCGCTCGCGCTGATCTTTCTCCTTACTGACTCGATTCTACCTTTTACGCCGTAAATGCTCTCTTTCACTATACTTTTTTGGTTTTCAATCTTTAAGCTCTTTTCGGCCACGATCCAAATCTCAGAATTGGTGCGGGAGGGGGGATTCGAACCCCCGAAGGCCTACGCCATAGGCTCCTGAAGCTAAGGCAGCGCTCGGGCGCTTCTACCCCTTAGACCTGGTTCCCGCCAGCATCAAGGCTGGCCTCGGGTACCCCCGCTCGGTCTCTGCTACTTCGACTACCTCTAGTTAACGATTTTGCGGAAACACCTGCTGATCAAAACGTCTATGAGACGCCCCGAGAATGGCCCGGCCAACACGGAGACTGCCACAGTGCAAGCTTCTCTGAAATACGGAAAGGGTTCCGTGAGGATTGAGATCCCGAAGGACCGTTTACTTGAGGTCGTGAAACCTAGACCATCAGTCCGCCGAGGCCAAACCATACCAGAAGCCCTCGCCGCGCCTGTGGGTGCTGAACCGCTTAGGAGACTCGTCGACCGAAACGACAAGGTTGCTGTGGTTGTGAGTGACATTACGAGGCCCTGCCCGACACGGACGATACTCCCGTTCGTCATGCGATCGCTCAAGGCGTCCGGTGTTCCTCGTGAGAACGTACGAATCCTCATAGGGACTGGAACCCACAGAGGGCACACGCCTGCCGAGAAACGTACACTTCTCGGATCCTACGCAAGTTCGATTCCACAAATCATTGACCACAATGTGGATTCCGTGCAATACGTCGGTACGACGAGACGCGGCACCAAGGTGTCCGTTAACCCGCTCCTTCTCGACGCAGATTTCGCTCTAGCAATCGGCAACGTGGACGTACACTACTTTGCCGGCTATACGGGCGGCTACAAGGCCGTGGTGCCAGGCCTAGCTGGAAAGGAGACGATCGAGAGGAACCACAGTCTCATGACTCTTCCAAACGCGGAACCAGCCGTCGTCGAGTCGAATCCCGTCCGCGAGGACCTTGAAGAAGCAGGCCAAATGACGGGACTACGATGCGTCGTCAACGTCGTTCAAGATGAGAGAAAACGGATCGTGAGCAGCTTCGCGGGCGATCCTATCGCCGCACACCGAGCTGCCGTCAAGACCGTTGACGATTTGGTGAAGGTACCTGTCAGAGAGCCGGCGGATATTGTGGTGGCAAGCGCGGGCGGTTACCCACGAGATATCAACCTGTATCAGGCGCACAAGGCGATCGAGAACGCCTCCCACGCCGTCAAGAATGGCGGCACGATAATACTGGTCGCGGAATGCGGCGAAGGCTTCGCGAACAAGAAATTCGAGGATTGGATGACAAACGCCACTAGCCTAGATGAGATAAGAGAGAGATTGAGCAAACAGTTCGTTCTCGGCGCCCACAAGGCCTACGCCCTCAGCAAGATCGCCAGACGAGCCGAGATCATCGTCGCATCCGCCAAATTCCAGGCAACTTCCATCGTCCTCAAGACCTGCCGCAAACCCCAGGAAGCGCTGAACGACGCTTGGCGCAAGCATGGAAAGGACGTGTCGATTCTGTTGATGCCCTACGCGATGAACACTCTGCCGGCAATCACTTCATAAACGAAGACAATTCGTTCAAGTCTCAGTTGTCGGAAGGCTTAATTCGGATGCTGCCGGCCCAGTTGCGACTCTAGTAGAAGAGCGAGCGGATAGGCCCGGTAGGAAGCGAGGCGGACAAGGATGGATGAAGTTGACTCCACAACTCTACTACTCCTCGAAAGCAGTGAAGTTACTTCCATGAATCAAACGTGAATTGATGGCCCATGAACTTTGTCTCACTCTTGTACTACAAGTACCGAAGATTCGCAAAAATGCTGTCGATATTTGCGATGATCCTTGGGCCTGGCATTATCGTGATGGTTGCCGACAATGATGCCGGAGGTATCACAACTTATGCGGTGACCGGTGCCAAGTTCGGTTACGGCTTCATCTGGATCATGTTCTTGCTCCTGCCCGTAGCCTATGTCTGCCAAGAGATGACGGTCCGTTTAGGAGCCGTGACTAAGCGCGGTCATGCCGAGGCGATCTTCGACGCCTTCGGGTCATTCTGGGGATGGTTCTCTTTGACCGACTTGACCTTGACCGACTGGCTGACCACTGTTACCGAGTTCATCGGTATGACCGCAGCATTGAGCATCTTCAACATCCCTCCTCCGCTTACGGTGATTGGCGCCATCATTCTCATCATGGCGATGGTTATGTCGGGACGTTACTGGACTTGGGAGAAGATCGTTTTAGTGTTCTGCGTACTAAACCTGATCTATATCCCGGCTGCTTTCTTGGTCAATCCACCTGTTCTAGCTATCCTCCGAGAGGGTGTCATCCCCGGCTTTCCTTTCGGCCTCAACAACTTGGTATTCTTCTTCTTGATGGCCAACATCGGCACCACGATCGCCCCCTGGATGATCTTCTTCCAGCAAAGCGCCATAGTGGACAAGGGTTTGCGCGAAAAGGATATCCGCTGGGAGCGCATGGACACAGCTATCGGTTCATGCTTCACCATAGTGGTAGGCGTTTTCGTAATCATCGTTACCGGCACGCTCCTCAGAGGGGTGAACATCGAAAGTGCCGCAGAAGCCGCCGTGCTGCTCATGCCAATCAACAAGTACGTAGGCACTTTCATGGCCATCGGCTTGTTCGATGCCGGGCTGCTGGGCGCCGTCTGCATATCGCTAACCAGCTCCTGGGCGTTCGGTGAAGTCTTCGGCTGGGCTCATTCCCTAAATCAGAAGATCGGCCAAGCGCCGTGGTTCTTCATATTCCGACTGGTCATCGTGGTCGCAGCCGGCGCCGTAGTCCTAATTCCCGGTGCACCGCTGATCCTTATCACCCTCTTCGTCCAGGTCATTGCCGTGACACTGCTTCCCGCCGCATTGACGTTCTTGGTCCTGCTTCTCAACCAGGAGGACTTGGTGGGAAAGTACAAGAACACCCGCCTGCAAAACATAGTAGCCTCAGTTATAGTGGGAGCCATAATTATCCTATCCACACTTTACGGCGTAAGCGCGTTGTTCCCAGAACTCTTCAAGTGAACATGAGTGAACAGTTGGAGGCGGAAGAATGAGGAACCTACTGAGAGTGTCGATCGAAAAGATAAGGGAGATCAACCGCAGGTACTCCAAGCCGCGCATAAAAATGTCCAGAGGCGTCCGATTCGCCCTACTGATGCTGAGACTCTACTTGATATTCCTCGTATTGATACTCGCTTACAAGTTCGCAACCATGACTGTGCTGAAGTGAGAAAGAACCAAGAAGGCCCGGAGGAATAACGAATGACAGTGAAATCGGATCAGACACGAGATCGTCATCAGATTAACTCTCTCATCAACGGAAAAGACGCGCGATATTTCCTCCTAAGCCAGATCGTTAACAAGAAAGTCCAGACCCAGTCTGGCATCAGAGTTGGCAAGCTGAAGGATTTCGTGTTCAAAGATGACCCGCATTATGCGGAAGTCACAAACGTTATTGTGGGGCGCTCATTTGGCCGTCCTTCTCTGAACGTACCTTGGGGCAATGTTGTCAGTCTAAGCACGGAGAAAACGATAGTGCAGGATCCCCCTGAGGGCCAGTATCCAGAGATCAAATACGAAGAAGAACAGCTTCTCCTCCGAGACAAGATACTCGACAAGAGAATCCTTGACATCAAAGGATTCGATGTAGAAGTCGTCTACGACATACAGCTTCTCCTCGTGAAGGACAAACTCTTCGTGGTAGCAGCTGATGTCGATCGACATGCAATGTTGCGCAGACTCGGGTTCAGGCGACTGGCCAAGTCTCTGCACGAAATCAGCGCGGATAAGGACATCATACCTTGGCGGCATGTTCAGGCTCTACCAACAGACCTCACAGGGACAAAGGGAGACGTGAAACTCACCATCACAAGAGAGGGACTCAAAGACATACATCCCGAAGACTTGGCTGATATACTCGAAGAACTTAGCTATGAAGAGAGAATTCACATCTTCAGCGCACTAGACAGTGAAGTTGCAGCCGACGCTCTGGAAGCAACCGAGCCGAGAGTTCAAAGGGAAATCCTAGCTTCGACGAGCACCGAGCGAGCAGCACAGATCTTCGCACACCTACCGCCGGTCCAGATCGCTGACATAATCGCGATTCTTCCCCACGACGACTCCGAGGAATTCTTGAAGATACTCAAAGGTGATGTTGCTTCCAAAGTCCATCAACTGCTTACCCAGCACGACGTCTCCGCGTCGACCCTCGCGATGCGCTGCTTCCTAGGATTCCCAGGCGATCTCACAGTCGAAGCAGCGTTCACGAGATACCGAGAAGAAGCGCGCCGATGCGATGTAACCATGTACATCTATGTTGTTGACAACGAGCAGCACCTCAGAGGCGTCATAGACATCAACGAACTATTGCAGGCGGACCCGAAGAACATGCTCGAGCAGATCATGACAAGAAATGTTGTAACCGTTGCGCCCACTACCATGCGGGGAGAAGTCGAGGCGCTCTTCCTGAAGTATCACTTCAGGGCGATCCCTATAGTTGATGATTCGAAGAAGATTATGGGCGTCATAAGAGAGAAGGACGTATTCCTAAAGGAGGAATAGCACCGCATCACTCGAAGGAAGCGGTGAAGAATGCCGAGAGTACAAACAACCAGAACATTAAGACCGTACTCCTATTCCTCAGACTGTATCTGATCTTTCTCGTCGGCTTGATAATCTACAAGTTTCTGACTCAGATACACTAGTCCGATTCCGCGACAACTCGGGCCGCCTTAACCATATTGTGAAGCTTCTTCAAAGCAAGCTCGTATGCTCCAGGAATGCCGAGCATGCCTCCGAAACCGCAGTCAGGCTTCACGATGATCCGACGCCCGAACGCGTTCAGTGCGCTCCGTATCGAGGCCGAGATCTCCTCCACAGACTCAACCTGAGGCTTCACTGAGGAAACACAGCCGTATGCCAGAAACTTCCCTGCACGTTCGAAGTCATCCTTTGTGTACGCATGAATGTTTGCTGGGGATCCGGCGAATTCATGATCGATAATGTCGACTTTGCTTTTCAGTAGAACCTCCTTAACGAGCGGCGTCACCGTTCCACAGACGTGGATCGCGGTAAGACTGGACGCCTCAGAGATTATCGTATTTAGCGTGTCGATGACGAACTTCGCGTCGTAGTTGAAGAGAACTTTCCGTCCAAGCATGATGGCGAAGAAGGGCTCGTCTATGTTGATCAGGTCGAATCCTAGTTCATTGAGCTGTCTGCATGACTGGCCAAGAACCTGAGCGAGCGCCTTGACGACTACGGGCTTGGATGCGCCACACGTCATCACGTTCCTTCTGTTCAGATAGCTCGCCAAGGTGAAAGGACCCGTGATGCAGGCCTTGGTCCCCTTGACCTTCGAGGTCAGCCCATGCTGACGCAGATAGGTCAGGAAGTACTCTGCTCGTTCGACACCGATCGGTTCTGACGGGGTCTTGATCTCATCTGAGAGTAGCTCAGCTTCTTGGCCTCGGATCTGGATCTTCGGCTCAACCTTGGAGAGCGGGATTAGAAACTGGAGTCCCATGTTCATGGGGTTGGAGGGCGGGCCTGGAAGCTGAGGGTAACACGGATAGTCTAATCCTGCTGAAAGCTTGTCGAGTATTGCCCGATCTGTGTTCCTCCTGTCCCCGTCAAAATCGTCCTCAACGGGCAAACTACCCACGTCCACGGTTGCGAACAGTAACTCGTCCAACCGCTTCTTCAAACAGCGCCAACCCCTTGGAACACGATTACGGCGCTTGTGTGTCTTAGCTCGTTTGTGTTCGCATTATTCGTAGACCGGTTCCTTGTCTGGCAGGCTCGATTGATCCTGCCAGATTAGCTCTCTAGGCAGCGCTCACCGTAGCTGGAGAAGGTTAATTAATTCCCGTTTCGGGAATAAACCCCATCGGGGAGGGCGAACATGTTCGAACCGGAACTCGCAGCGACAGCGCTTTCGCTTTGCATTGAGAGCGCACTCTCTGTGTCACAGCTCTCCGGCAAGATGGGTGGAAATCATGGGAAACTCATCGACCTAGTAAGAGAACTGCAGGTTCGAGGCCTTCTGACCAGGAGGACAGATAGCCGAGGCCGAGGGAGACCCCGAAGCCTGCTTCGCACAACCCCCCTCGGTGAGCAATTCGTCGAAGAATATGATCGGCTGCTGAACCTGCGGCTCCACTGCAATGACAATGACATCAAGAAAGCCCTTCACCAAGCCGATCTTGCACGAAGACTGCTAGAGAAGCAGATCTCTCCTTACGCTCGGTTCCAGGAGGTCAACGAACTTGCCAGGAATATCGCAAGCACTGCGCAAACTAGTCGAGACTCTTGACAAAGAGAATGTTCCAAGCATGCTGATCGGCGGGTACGCTCTGCCGGCCTACGGTCGAATCCGAGCAACCCAAGATATTGACATCGCAATAGCCGCGCCATTCTCCGAAGTGGTGAGACTCCACAGGCTGCTGGTCGAACGCGGCTTCCAATTACCGTCGTCACCCAACGAGCAGGCACCGCTATTTCTGGTGACTGACCTTGAGAACAAAGCGGAAATCGAAGTATGGACCAGACCCGACGGAATTGTCTTCGATGACGAACTCCTGCGCAGACGGGTCAGGGTGAGCCCCTTTGGTGATGGTTTCGAGATGTTCACAATCGGACCAGAAGACTTCATCGTGAACAAACTGTCCCGAAAGGACAGAGGCGTCCAAGATGAAATGGATGTCGTGTCTGTTCTAGAGCTGCAGAAGGCCGCATTAGATTACGGGTATCTTGCGGAGAGAGCGAAGGCATCCGGTGTCTTGGGACTGCTCAGAGGGCTGATGGATAGGGCAACGTGAGCAGATCATTCCCGGCGAAGACTTCCGCATGCAGGGCTAGGCCATTGCACGTTCGAGGGGCGGAGACCCGGGGCTGTCTCCTTCCTCGTATTCTCCGTTGCAGGCCTTGGTCTCACGAGGAAATCGCAATACTTAAGATTCCACTTGTGTCCGGTAGTCCTAGCCGAGTTTGAAGCAGATGTCATCAGAAGCAGAAGGAGAAAAGCAGCCAACCGCTGCTGTAAACGTCAAGGTCGAGAGCCTTGACCCAGAATCTAGGCAAGTGAACGTCACCGTGAAAGTAGTCTCGAAGGGCGAGGCCCGCGAGACTGTTTCCCGGAGAGATGGCTCCACACACAAAGTTGTAGATGCTCTCGTCGGAGATGAAACCGGCGCAGTCTACCTCACCTTGTGGGACGACAACATCGAAAAAGTCAACGAGGGCGACACGATAAACGTCAAGAACGGCTACGTCACGCTCTTCCGTGGATCAATGCGGCTGAACATAGGCCGCTATGGTTCACTGGAGACAGGCGCCCCGCCAATCGAGAACGTCAACGTTGACAACAACCTTTCCAACAAGGAGTTCCCCATGCCCGAGAGGCGTAGGTACCCGAGTTTCAGACCCAGATATCGGGACGAAGGAGGCGGCGGCTACGGGGACAGAGGGCGAGGCAGGGGATACGGCGGCGGCCGCGGCCGGAGTCGAGGAAGATACTAGAAACGGGCCACTCCAAGTTCAAACTCTAGAACTTGAGGTTGCTTCGCACAGTAGTGGTAACTCTGCAGGCACGCTCCGAAGAGTGAATGCGCTGCAGGCGCTTCGCTACCCTTAAATCAAATCCTCCTACGCTCAAGTTTCGGTCTCGCCAATGGAGGACCTTGTTCAACGCGCAGTCGAAGCTGCTTCTGCAAAGGGAGTTCAGTACGCTGAAGCACGGCTTCACATCGACAGCGGCAGCGGAGTCACGCTAACCAACGGAAAACCGGAGCCAGTTCAGCTCGCCAAGGCGAAAGGTATCGCAGTCCGTGTGCTTGTTGATGGCGCCCTAGGATTTGCATGCACAAACGACCTGTCCAGAGAATCTCTGGACGAAACTGTAGAGATAGCTTATAGAACTGCTAAGGCGTCGAAGAGGCTGGTCACCAACCCGGTACGCCTTTCGAAGGAGAAAGCGGAGCAGGCGAACTGGGAGACGAAAGCGCGAAAACCACTCCTCGACGTTACGATCGAGGAGAAACTGGCGGTCCTAGAGGAGATCGAGAAGAACCTCAGCCCAAGCGTCGTGAAAGTTGATCTTCCCTCTCGGACGCTCGTTCTGATGGACGACATCACCGACCGGTACTTCGCCGACAGTGAGGGGTCGAGAATTCATGGAGTGGCCTCCAGGATCGGTTTGCTGTTTGTCTTCACTGCAAGCGAGCCTGGAAAGGGGATAATCCAGAGGATCGGCCAGAAGGGTGAAACAGGGGGATGGGAACGACTCGAAGAATGGGATCTTCCAAAATACGTTGCTGAAGAAGCGAAGATTTTAGGGAAGATACTGCGCGAGGCAAAGCAGGCTCCCCGGGGGGAGTTGGATCTCGTTCTCGGGTCAGAGGTCACAGGTATCGCTTGCCACGAATCGTGTGGACATCCTCAGGAAGCTGACAGGATCCTAGGTCGGGAGGCCGCGCAGGCTGGGGAATCTTACCTCAAACCGGACATGATCGGCCACCGAATCGGCACCGAAGTCGTCACGGTTGTGGATGACCCTACCGTTCCAAACTCCTACGGTTTCTATGAGTATGATGAAGAAGGCGTGCGAGCAGACAGAAGAACGCTGATCAAGAACGGAGTCATAGCAGGGTTTCTGCAGAATCGCGAGACAGCTGCGGAACTTGGAGTTAGCAGCAACGGCGCAGCTAGGGCCGTGAGCTATGATAGGGAACCGATCATCCGAATGGCAAACACGTTCATGCTTCCAGGCGACTACACCGACGATGAGCTGGTCGAGGACGTGAACAAGGGTGTCTACATCAATACGTTCATGGAATGGAATATCGACGATAGACGATATAACCAGAGATACGTGGGGCTCGAAGCATACCTGATCGAAAACGGACGGATCACAAGCGCCGTGAGGAACCCAATTCTGGAGATCACCACGCCGGGATTCTACGGTAGCGTGGACGCTGTCGGAAAAAGAGTGGAGTACGAGGCAGCAACGTGTGGAAAAGGGGAGCCAGAGCAAGGAGCCCCAGTGTGGCACGGCGGGCCACCGATACGTCTAAGGAAGGTCAGACTGGGAGGTTAGCCTGGTGAATCTGAAACAAATCGTGGATCAGGCTGTCGAGTACGGCCAGAAACTTAGAGCAAGAGAAGTAGCGGCAGCCGTGACCCGTGAGAGACGCAAGATGCTCAAGTTCGCGAACGACTCCGTCACGGTCGTGCAGTCGTGGGATCAAACCGTTCCGACAGTCTACATGTTGACAGAGCGCAAACGGGCAGGAGCCCGTGTAGAGAATCCGAGCATCGACGCACTCAAAGAAGTCATGAAGACGCTGAAGGCCGCGATGGACATCGCCAAACCAGGCGAAGTTGAATCCACCCTTCCCAAAGGACCATTCAAGTACGAGCCAATTCCGCAGATATTTGATGCTCGAATCCCGAAGATGACCCACGAGCTCGTAGACCTCGCTGAGCAAGCAATGAAGGCAGCGAGCGCTGAGGGAGCACGACGATCCTCCGGAGTGCTCGTCACCAGCGAGTGGGAAAGGCATGTGAAGACTTCTGCTGGAGCGGAAGGGCAAGACAAGGGAACAGACATCAACCTGTCGATACGAGCTTTCGTCGACGACGATTCAAGCGGCCAGGACAACAGCTGCGCCACTCGACTTGAGGATTTCAATCCTAAACTCGCAGGAGCGGAAGCGGGGAAGATCGCGAATCAAGCTAAGAACCCGGTCTTCGGAGACGAAGGCAAGTATAGAGTACTGTTCGGTCCCTCCATAATGGCGGAGTTCCTCGACAGAGTCGCAGATTTCGCAACCGCCTACTCCGTTGACCTCGGCCTATCCATTTTCGCGGACAGGATAGGTCAGAAGGTTGCCTCCGAGAAGCTCACATTGGTTGACGACCGGCGCATGCCAGGCGGGATCAACTCGTGCTCGCTGGACGAGGAAGGCTATCCGACTCAGCGGACGACCATCATCGACCGTGGCACTCTGAAGACGTACCTGCACAGCTCGTACAGCGTCGCCAAGTACGGCGGAGCGTTAACAGGTAGTGCGTTCTATGCTGGCGGGACATGGGGCATAGCTCCCGTGGCTCTCAACATCGTCGTCGAGCCAGGAGAGTATAGTCAAGAGAAGCTATTCGAGCAAGTAGGAGATGGCTTGTACCTAACGAACAATTGGTACACGCGATTCCAGAACTATCAGACGGGCGACTTCTCTTCCATCTGCAGAGATGGCGCGTTCGAGATCAAGAACGGCAAAATCGCTCGATCCGTGAAAGGACTTCGCATCAGCGACAATATGCCTCGCATAATGCAGTCGATCACCGCGCTTTCGAAGGAGAGAAAATGGATCAGGTGGTGGGAAGTCCCGATCCCCGTCTACCTGCCTCACATGATCGTTGAGGACGTTGGAATCACGAGAGCCACCAAATAGTCACCCACACCGAGCAGTCCTCGGTAGGTAGAATGACCGTGACGAGCGACGATAACTCACGAGTGATGCTAGTCATTCCGACGCTAAACGAAGAAGAAGCCATACGACCACTCGTGGAGGAAGCCTCCTCGCTGTTTCCCAGAATCGTAGTTGTCGACGGCCATAGTTCTGACCGAACCCGGGAGATCGCTCAGTCGCTTGGAGCCACGGTCATTCTACAAGAGTTTGGGCCTGGCAAGGGCTGTGGAGTCAGAACCGCCATGAAGTTCTTCCTATCCCAAACTGCCGATATCATGTGCATTATTGACGGCGACGGCACCAACATCCCAAGGGACTTGGCGCCTCTCATCGAGGCCGTGAGGACCAGAGACGCTGACATTGTCATAGGGTCTAGGACGCGGGGAAAAAGGGATCCTGGATCCATGAACTGGATCACGATTGCGTCGAACCGAGTTGTCTCGTATTTGCTTTCAGCCAGATATGGAGGGAACTTCACTGATATTCAGACAGGCTACTGGGTGTTCAGCAGAAACGCGGTCGAGCGACTGCTCCCCGGCCTGCATTCCACACGATTTGAAATTGAGCTTGAGATCTTCGCGAAGACGAGATCATGCGGACTGGTACTGAAAGAAGTCCCTGTTGGCTTCCGCGAAAGATTGGGAACGACGAAGTTCAGTCTCGGTCTAAGAATGAGAAACCTGTACTTTGCATTCAAGTACATCCTGTCCCTGAGAACCCCTCACTGACACCATCGCCGTGCTGAGCTGAAACCAGAAAATGCAGAGGTCTCACAGTAGCATTGTTACATCGCGGCCTCTCAGGAGAGCATTCTATGAAAGAAACACGGTGCGCGTGGCAAAGGAGCTCCTAGGCAAAATTCTCGTGAGAAAACTCGGAGACACCCGGTTGGAGGGAATTATCGTTGAGACAGAAGCGTACAGAGGGTACGACGACGCGGCCAGCCACGCTTACAGGGGCCCAACCCGGCGAAACCAGGTCATGTTCGGTGAGCCGGGACATGCGTATGTCTACTTCACCTATGGAATGCACTACTGTCTGAACGTCACCACGGAACCTGCAGGGCAAGCGGGAGCGGTGCTGATCCGAGCTGTCCAACCGGTTAAGGGCATCGTCGAGATGAAGAAACGACGCAGAACAGACCACTTGAGAGATCTTTCCAATGGGCCGGCCAAGCTCACCCAAGCATTCGCCGTGGACAAGGCGCTGAACGACCACGACCTCACCTCCGGAGAAAGGCTGTACATCATCAAACCTTCCCACGCGGAGCGAGCGAGAGTTTCAGTCACCACCAGAATCGGGATCAGAGCCAGTGCGGAGAAACCTTGGCGCTTCTTCATCAAGGATAATCCGTTCGTGTCCAAGCGATAGCGACTGCTCTTGGTACCGAAGGAACCCGCAGGAAAGATGAGGACTGTTCCTCAGTAACTCGTGCGTCCGGATGGAGAGAATGATGCGCTCAGTATGGTTTGAGCAGAAGAATCCTCAAATGCCGATTAGTGAAAAGCGGGCATGTGTAGAAGAAGTTAGTACTTCTCGACTTCTCCGTGTACGTGACCTACCTTAAGCAGGGCTAGGTGATGCACCCCTGAGGGCACTCGAAGTTTTCCAGTATTGTGTATCCTTTCGATCCGGTGGAAGGCCTCTTTGTCAATGTCCTTGTCAAGGGTCAGGGTCCCGCTGTTCTCCAGCTGGAATTGTCCCAGCTCCTCGTGGAGGCCGAGTATGTCTGACTTGGAGAGGCTAACGGATCCTGTGAAGACGAGCTTCTTGGTGTCGTAGATATTGGGGACTGCCCCGCCTGCCTCAGTCAAGTAGGCTCGCATGGCGTCGTTCACGATGTCGGCTACGTTCTTGCCTTGCTCCTTGGCTTGTGCTACGATCTTGTTGTAGAGGTTCCTGTCGAGCCCGCGAATGAGGACAGCATTTGTAGACAAGTCAGATTCCCCGCAGAGGTTATTCCGTATATCTTGTTTACTTGCTTACATTGCTTACATAAGTAGCTTATAAATCTTGTTAAAGGTCTTAAGATGCTTACACCGTTCACACTAGACAACGCGAAACACCCGCAACAAGTGAAAGGAGAAGAAAACGGATTGATGAACGATCCCACGACTAGACTCCTGATAGAGGAATTCCAGGACCTCAAAGAAAGCCCGCTCAAGAAATGTGAGTGGTGCCACCAGCCCCTACCCAACGAACGATACCATCTGCGTATCTGCCCCAAGTGCAGGAAGGCAACCATTGACGCTTTCCTGAAGGGCGAACTGTAGGCACGACATTCTAGAGGAGCTCTCGTGCTCCTCGCCAACTCATTGGCAAGGTACTCCGTCGATTGACACTCAAGATATCACCCGAACACGTTAAGCGGATCTCTTCCCACTCCAAGGAGACCCACCCTGTCGAAGCCTGCGGAGTACTGATTGGTACACTCGCTGGCGATGTACGGACCGTCACTGAGGTCTGGCCTGCCAGGAATCGACTTTCTTCCGAGTCTTCATACGAGATCGATCCAGAGACGCTCTTCCGCGCCTTCTCCCATGCAGAACAGAACAAGCTAGAGGTCATCGGCTTCTATCACAGTCACCCACTCTGGTCGGCAGATGCATCCGAGACTGACAAGGCACGAGCCAACTATCCAGGCCTCTCATACGTGATCTACTCGATCCCGAGAAACGAGACCCTATCATTCCACTTCGACGGAAAGCGACTCGCGCAAGAATCGGTGAGGATAACGAGCGACTAGGTCAGATACTCCAACGTCCAGCGTCTCCGAACTCTCATGGTCATTCTCGCACGCCTCAAATGCTTCGCTCTCTCAGCGCGTCGGACGCGCCCGGCGCGTTTGAGATCTTCTTGAGTTTCAAAACGAGCGTGCAACTCGAGTGACGGTCGCCGGCACGGACCCTGTCTGCCATAAAAGACTTTTCTGGAGACTGTGATGGAGACAGACCGCGTTGTCCGCAAATCCATCGGACTGAGTGGTGGACCCGTTGACGCGGATGAATAGGGTCGGGCTACCACTAGTACAGGATTATATACACAATTGTCGAAAACTATTAAACTCGCACGAAGCGACGCTACGATAGCTTCACGCTTCTGGAGCAAGATACCTTGGTAGAGGATAGCACGCACTCAGCAGGGACCACGGACGGCCACCCATTCGGTACGATAAAGCAAATTCGAAAGCGTGACGGACGACTCGTCACCTTCGACCAGAACAAGATCACAGCCGCCCTATCGAGAGCCATCACTCAAACGATCGGGAAGGACCCGGCCCTAGCCCAACGGTTATCCGACCAAGTTGTGAAGATCCTTGAAGAGAAATTCGACGGGCGCACCATTCCCACAGTAGAAGAAGCTCAGGACACAGTCGAAAAGGTACTGCTCGAAAACGGTCAAGCCAAGACAGCTAAGTCATACATCCTATACCGACAGAAAAGAGCAGAGGTGAGGAAAGAGAAACAGCGCATACTCGAGAAAGAAGAGATTGATGAGGTCGACAAACGCTTCGACCTGAACGCCCTCCGCGTCCTGAAGGCGAGATACCTCAGGAAGGATACTGACGGCAAACTCATCGAGACTCCGAAACAACTGTTTGAAAGAGTCGCAATTCACGCGTCTCTTCCGAGCCTACTCTACGATGAGGCGGCCTTCGATAGATCCGGCAAAACCCCGGAGCATGCTCGGGAAGATTTCGACCCCGTCGCAAACGAGGGCAAGCTCTCGATCGGCAAGTATACGCTCAACAGGTTCCACCTCGAAGCGCTGAAACGATTGTATGACCGCTTTAACGGCGAAGGACGAGCGAAGCTTCGTTGGAGCGACTTCCTCGCTCATCTCCGCGAAGGAAAGTTCAACAATCATGAGGCCGAAGTGAGATCGTTCAACGACCTGATGGTCTCAAAGCGATTCATGCCTAACACGCCGGCCGTTGCCAACTTTGGAAATGTCCTCGGAATGGGATCTGCCTGCTTTGTGCTCGACGTTGAAGACTCCATCGAGAGCATCATGGATGCACTCAAGAAAACCGCGATAGTCTTCAAAGCAGGAGGCGGGATGGGTTACAACTTCTCGAAGCTGAGACCCGAAGGCGACTATGTCAGCTCAACCTCAGGGATTGCCTCTGGCCCGATAAGTTTCATGACTCTCTTCGACACAATGACGGAGGTCATTAAGCAGGGTGGAATACGACGCGGCGCCAATATGGGAATACTCAACAGCAATCACCCTGACATCGAGAAGTTCATCACCGCAAAGAAAGGAAACCGCGCGCTGAGGAACTTTAACCTGTCCGTTCTCATCATGCCGGACTTCTGGGAGTACTACGAGAAAGACAAGCCTTACCCGCTCGTGAACCCTCGCACGAAAGAGGTTGTGCGAACAACCAACGCCAGACGACTCTTCGACATGATCGTCTTCCAAGCCTGGGAAGGCGCAGAACCAGGCGTCATATTCCACGACCAAGTGAACAAGTACAACCCGTTCCTCAAATCGCTTGGGCCAATAGTCACAACGAACCCATGCGGAGAGGTGCTTCTCTATCCGAACGAGTCATGCAATCTCGGCAGCGTCAACGTCTGGTCATTCGTCAAGGAAGAATCCGAAGGACAGATCCAACTCGATTGGGACGCATTGAAGCAGACGGTTGAGTTGGCGACTCGTCTACTCGACAATGTCATCGACGTGAACAAGTTCCCATTGAAGGAGATCGAGGAGATGACCTTGTCCACGCGGAAGATAGGCCTCGGCGTAATGGGCCTAGGCGACCTCCTCTTCGAAATGAAGAAGTCCTACAATAGTGAGGACGCTCGCGAGTTCATGGAACGGCTGATGGAATTCATCAACTACCACTCCAAGCTGGCGTCAATACAACTCGCGAAAGAAAGGGGACCGTTCCCTTAC